>FSXV01000084.1_pt1 | contig 28308 bp, 23 predicted proteins | sample 1638401 | NCBI WGS metagenome assembly FSXV01 (sample SAMEA3914788, study PRJEB12502) | metagenome | biome: forest; material: soil | place: Canada | collected 2011-07-03 | depth 0.1 m | reverse complement strand
CTTCAACCCGGGCAAGCCCGCCTCGGGCGGCGGCGGCCCGCGCGAGAACTTCGACCTGGACGACGAAATCCCGTTCTAGGCCTGGGTCAAATACCGACGCCATCGACGGCCGGTTCCTCGCGGAGCCGGCCGTTTTCGTTTGGCCCAAAGGCGGGAAGGCCGTGCGTGCTTCGAGACGCGGCTACGCCGCTCCTCAGCATGACGAAGGAAAGTGAGCACTCCAGTTCGTCATCCTGAGGAGCCCCGAAGGGGCGTCTCGAAGGACGCACCTGCGCAGCACGGCTCAGTGCGGCGCGACGCAGACGTGACGCAGGTCGGTGGTCGAGCAGCTGACCTTGGTGTCGAGGTTCAGGAACGCGTTGGTCTTGGGGTCGTAGCGCCAGGCGTGGCCATCCTCGTCCCGGCCGCGCGACTGCCCGTCGGTGAAGAAGTCGGCGTTCCAATGGGCGCCGGTATCCTCGTTGGTGGCGCTGATGAAGCCGCCGGTGCAGCCGCTGATATTGGCCAGCACCCGCTCATGGGTGCGCGGATCGTAATAGTTCTTGGGGAAACGGCTGCCGACCAGGGAGCCGTAGAGACAGCCCCGGTCCGGCTCGGCGCCGCCGAAGCCCAGGGTGGAGTTCAGGACCTGGGCGTGGCCGACGCTCGCGGCGCCGAGGCCCAAGGCCAGAACCGACAAGGCCAAGATCGTCTTCATGGAGCGACCCTCAAATACCCCACCCCACTGGAAATTGGGCGGCCGGCCTAATTCGCAAGACCCCTGAGCGCCGGCGCCGGAGAATTTTGCGCGGCCACCACCTGGGCGGGCGGATTCGGCGTCGCCGCAACCGCCTGGATGTCGTCGTCGGCGTCGGCCGGCGTCATGCTGGCCGCGACGAGTCCACCGGCCAGCATGATCGCGACCAGGGCCGCTCTGCCGCACAGCTTTCGAATTGGAAAAGCCACCGAAAACCTCCATATACGGAGCCTTCGACAGGCCGGCGCGTGCGCGGTTTGACCCGTCTGACGCCGGTGATAATGGTTAACGGCGACTTAAGGGCGCTGATTCGTCGAAGACGAGAATCCCGGGCCCAAAGCCCATTACAGACCCCGATCGGTTGACTTCTTGAGCGACGACACGTCCACCTCGATCCCACCGGCCGAGCGCGGGGGAATCGCCCCTATCGCCATCGAGACGGAGCTGAAGCGCTCCTACCTCGACTACGCCATGAGCGTGATCGTCAGCCGCGCCCTGCCGGACGCGCGCGACGGCCTGAAGCCCGTGCACCGCCGCATCCTGTTCTCGATGCACGAGAACAGCTTCTCGGCCACCGGCCCCTACCGCAAGTCGGCCCGCGTGGTCGGCGACGTGATCGGCAAGTACCACCCCCACGGCGACCAGTCGGTCTATGACGCCCTGGTGCGCATGGCCCAGCCCTTCTCGATGAGCCTGGTGCTGATCGACGGCCAGGGCAACTTCGGCTCGGTGGACAACGATCCGCCGGCGGCCATGCGCTACACCGAGTGCCGCATGACCCGTTCGGCCGAGGCGCTGCTGGCCGACATCGACAAGGACACCGTCGACTACCAGGACAACTACGACGGGGCCGAGCACGAGCCGACGGTGCTGCCGGCGCGCGTCCCCAACCTGCTGGTCAACGGCGCGGGCGGCATCGCGGTGGGCATGGCCACCAACATCCCGCCGCACAACCTCGGCGAAGTGGTCGACGCCTGCCTGGCCGTCATCGACGACCCGACGGTGGAGCTGGAGCGCCTGCTCGACATCGTGCCGGGCCCCGACTTCCCCACCGGCGGCGAGATCATCGGCCGCTCGGGCGCGCGCCAGGCCCTGATGGGCGGCCGCGGCTCCGTGATCATGCGCGGCAAGGCCTCGATCGAGACCACCCGGCGCGATCGCGAAGCGATCATCATCACCGAGATCCCCTACCAGGTGAACAAGGCCGCCATGGTCGAGCGGATCGCCGAACTGGTGCGCGAGAAGCGCATCGAGGGCGTGGCCGACCTGCGCGACGAGAGCGACCGCGACGGCATGCGGGTGGTGGTCGAGCTGAAGCGCGACGCCTCGCCCGACGTGGTGCTGAACCAGCTCTACCGCTACACGCCGCTGCAGACCTCCTTCGGCGTCAACATGCTGGCGCTGAACCACGGCCGGCCGGAGCAGATGGGCCTGCGCCCCCTGCTCGACGCCTTCCTGGAGTTCCGCGAAGAGGTCGTGGTCCGCCGCACCAAGTTCGAGCTGAACAAGGCGCGCACCCGCGGCCACGTGCTGGTCGGCCTGGCCATCGCCGTCGCCAATATCGACGAGGTGATCCACATCATCCGCTCGTCGGCCAACCCGAACGAGGCGCGCGAGCGGCTGTGCGCCCGCGACTGGCCGGTCGGCGACATGATCGAGCTGATCGGCCTGATCCAGGACCCGCGCACCGTCGTCATCGACGGCGACAAGGTGCGGCTGTCCGAGGAGCAGGCCCGCGCCATCCTGGCCCTGACCCTGTCGCGCCTGACCGGCCTTGGCCGCGATGAGATCTTCGGCGAGGCGCGCACCCTGTCCGACGCCATCGCCGGCTACCTCGCCATCCTCGGTTCGCGCGAGCGGATCATGGGCATCGTGCGCGAGGAACTGGTGGAGGTGCGCGACGCCTTCGCCGTGCCGCGCCGCACCCAGATCGTCGACGGCGACGCCGACGTGGAAGACGAAGACCTGATCCCGCGCGAGGAGATGGTCGTCACCGTCACCCACGGCGGCTACGTCAAGCGCACCGCGCTGTCGGCCTATCGGACCCAGCATCGCGGCGGCAAGGGCCGCTCGGGCATCAACATGAAGGACGAGGACGCGGTGACCCGCATCTTCGTCGCCTCGACCCATGCGCCGGTGCTGTTCTTCTCCTCGGCCGGCAAGGTCTACAAGCTCAAGGTCTGGAAGCTGCCCAACACCGCGTCCAACGCCCGCGGCAAGGCCTTCATCAACCTGCTGCCGCTGGAGCAGGGCGACCGCATCACCACCGTCCTGCCGCTGCCCGAAGACGAGGCGCAGTGGGACCGGCTGGACGTGATCTTCGCCACCTCCTCGGGCGACGTGCGGCGCAACAAGCTGTCGGACTTCGTCAACGTCAATCGCGCCGGCAAGATCGCCATGAAGCTGGGCGAGGGCGAGCACATCCTCGGGGTGCAGATCTGCACCGAGGACCAGGACGTGCTGCTGACCACCGCGCTCGGCCGCTGCATCCGCTTCGCCGCCGGCGACGTGCGCGTGTTCCAGAGCCGCGAGTCCACCGGCGTGCGCGGCGTGAAGCTGGCTTCGGGTGACGCGGTCATCTCCATGGCCATCCTGCGCCACGTCGAGGCCACCCCGGCCGAGCGCGCCGCCTACCTGCGCCAGTCCGCCGCCGACCGCGCCGCCATCGGCGACCTGGACGCCAGCGGGGCCGAGGAGGAAGCCGCCGAGCTGGAGGCCGAAGAGGGCGTCGAGAGCGACGCGGCCCTGACGGCGGAGCGCTACGGCGAACTCGGCGCGGCGGAGCAGTTCATTCTCACCGTCACCGACAACGGCTACGGCAAGCGCACCTCGGCCTACGACTATCGCCTGACCGGGCGCGGCGGCCAGGGCCTGATCGCCCACAACCTGCAGGGTCGCGGCGGCAAGCTGGCCGCCAGCTTCCCTGTGGACGCCACCGACCAGTTGCTGCTGGTGACCGATGGCGGCCAACTGATCCGCACCCGGGTCGAGGCGATCCGTATCGCCGCCCGCAACACCCAGGGCGTCACCATCTTCCGCACCACCGACGGCGAGCGCGTCGTCTCGGTGGAGCGGCTCGAGGCCGACGAAGACGAGAGCGAGGTCGAAGCCGAGGCGGGCGAGGAAAACTGATTCCTCGCCACAACCGGTGGTCCCGATGGACCGAGCCGCTTGTGGAAACCCCCGCCGCCGGTTACGGCTCGCTCACCGCCAACGGCGAGGCAGGACTTTCGTGCTGACGGGACTCTATCCCGGGACCTTCGATCCCATCACCCTCGGTCACCTGGACATCATCGGTCGGGCGGTGAAGCTGCTCGACCGGCTGGTGATCGGCGTCGCGGTCAATCGCGACAAGGGCCCGCTGTTCAGCCTGGACGAGCGGGTGGAGATGGTGATGCGCGAGTGCGCGCCCTTCCAGGGCCGCTGCCAGATCACCGCCCTGCCGTTCGACAGCCTGCTGATGCACTTCGCCGAAGAGGTCGGGGCGTCGATGATCGTGCGTGGCCTCAGGGCCGTGGCCGACTTCGAGTACGAATTCCAGATGACTGCGATGAACCAACAGCTCAATCGCGACATCGAAACCGTGTTCCTGATGGCCGACCCCCGGCATCAGGCGGTGGCCTCGCGGCTAGTGAAAGAGATCGCGCGCCTGGGCGGCGACATTTCCGCCTTCGTGACGCCGGGGGTGGCTGACAATCTGAGGGCCAAATACCAGCAATGACGAGTTTCGCCGGGCGGCTGATTTGCGCCGCCACCCTGTTCGCCGCCGTGGCCGCCGCCGGCCCCACCCTGGCCCAGCACTCCGACAAGCCCTCCGGTCCCAAGAGCGCCCTGGAAGCGCCGCCCATCAGCCTGCATGGGCTGGACCCGCTCGCGCCCCAGACCAAGGAAGCGCCGCTGCAGGTCGCCGACGGCGACTGGCGCACGCCCGACCCGGCCAACCTGATGGTGATCGACACCAACAAGGGGCGCATCATCGTCGAGCTCTACCCCCTCGTGGCGCCTGACAGCGTCAAGCAGATCAAGACCCTGGCCCACCAGCACTTCTACGATGGGCTCCGGTTCTTCCGGGTCATCGACGAGTTCATGGACCAGACCGGCGACCCCAAGAACACCGGGGAAGGCGGCTCCACCCTGCCCGACCTGAAGGGCGAGTTCACCTTCCGCCGCGACCACAACATGGGCTTCACGCCGGTGTCGGAACCCTCCGGCGCCTCGGTGGGCTTCATCGGCGCCCTGCCGGTGGCGAGCCAGCCCGACGTGATCATGGCCATGACCGCCGACGGCAAGGCCAGCGCCTGGCCGCTGTTCTGCTCCGGCGTGGCGGCCATGGCCCGCGCGGCCAGCCCGGACTCGGCCAACAGCCAGTTCTTCCTGATGCGCGACACCTATCCCGCGCTCGAGCAGCGCTACGCCGGCATGGGCCGGGTGATCGCGGGCCAGGACGTGGTGCGGGCGATCAAGACCGGCGAACCGGCGCCTCCGCCCCAGGACGAGATGACCCGCGTCCGCATGGCCGACGACCTGCCGGCCGGCGAGCACCTGAGCGTGCGGGTGCTGAACCCGGGCACGCCGTCCTTCGCCACCCTGGTCGACCGGACCAAGGCCGAAAGGGGCGGAGAGTTCTCGATCTGCGACCTGAAGCTTCCGGCCGAGGTGCGCTGAGCATGAACGCGACCGGGGCCAGCGCCGCGGGCGCGACCGGCAAGCGCCCCCCTCAGGCGACGGTCCTGAGGTGACGCGGGGCGCGGCCCTGCCCGATCCTGGGATGGTGGAACTGCGGGCCGCCCGCCGCATCCGCCGCCTGCTGATCCTTGCGGTCGCCCTGGGCTTCCTGGTCCTGGTCGCCATGTCGGGCCTGACCATCACCCTGGTGACCCGCGACCAGACCTTCACCCGCTGGGTGAACCACACCAACCAGATCAACGAGCAGATCGCCGAGCTGCGCGTGATGCTGGAGCGCACCGAAGCGTCGCAGCGCGGCTATCTGATCACCGGCGACCCGCTCTATCTCACCCACTACCGCACCGCGGCCAATCGCCTGCCGCAGCTGGTCGAGAACCTGCGCGCCCAGACCGCCGACAATCCGATCGAACAGCACAACACCGCCACGCTGCAGGGCGACATCGCCCTCATGGTGGCGATGCAGCAGAACACCATGGAGGCGACCAACCACGCCAACCAGCAGCGCATCGACCCCGCCGCCCTGGTGCTGGCCGACCAGCCGCTGATCGACCGGGTGCGCAACACCAGTCTGGCCATGATCCACGAGGAGCGGCGTCTGCTGGAGCAGCGTAGCGCCAACCAGGCCGCCAACGCCCAGCTGCTGCTGTACGTCGAACTGGTGTCCAGCGTGCTGCTGGCGACGATCACCCTGCTGGCCTTCCTGCTGCTGCGCCGCCACGCCACCGACCTGGACCGGTCCCAGACCGCCCTGCGCGCGCTCAACGAGGGACTGGAGGACGCCGTGCGGGTCCGCACTCGCGACCTGACCCGGGCCAACGAGGAGATCCAGCGCTTCGCCTACATCGTCAGCCACGACCTGCGCTCGCCTCTGGTCAATGTGATGGGCTTCACCAGCGAGCTGGAGGTGGCGCTGCAGGCCCTCCACCGCATGGCGGAGCGGGTCGAAGCGGACGCGCCGCAGCTGATGTCGGACGAGGCGCGCACCGCCATCGAGCTGGACCTGCCGGAATCGATCGGCTTCATCCGCTCCTCGACCCAGAAGATGGACCGGCTGATCAACGCCATCCTCAAGCTTTCGCGCGAGGGGCGGCGGACGCTGAACAGCGAAAGCCTCGACATGACCATGGTGCTGACCGGGGTCGCCGCCTCGCTGAAGCACCAGGCCGACGACCGCGAGGCGGTGATCGAGATCGCCCCGGACCTGCCGCCCCTGCGCGGCGACCGCCTGGCGCTGGAGCAGATCTTCGGCAACATCGTCGAGAACGCCCTGAAGTACCTGAAGCCGGGTCGGCCGGGCCAGGTGATCGTGCGCGGCCGCAATGAGGGCGCCGTCAACGTCTACGAGGTCCAGGACAACGGGCGCGGCATCGCCCCCCAGGACCACCAGCGCGTGTTCGAACTGTTCCGACGCGCCGGGGTCCAAGACCAACCCGGCGAAGGCATCGGTCTGGCCCATGTGAACGCCCTGGTGACGCGCCTGGGTGGAACAATTGGGCTGGAGTCGGAGCTTGACCGGGGAACCACATTCCGCGTCTCTCTGCCGATAACGACGCACCGACTTGAGGATACAGCGGTTTGACCAGCCATCAGCCCGTCACCATCGTCATGATCGAAGACGATGAAGGCCATGCCCGTCTGATCGAGCGCAACATTCGTCGCGCCGGAATCTTCAACGACATCCGTCACTTCTCTGACGGTCACACCGCGCTGGAGTTCCTGTTCAGCGGCCACGACGGCCCGTCGATGAACGGCCCCGCCCTGGTGCTGCTCGACCTGAACCTGCCCGACATGAGCGGCACCGACATCCTGGCCAAGATCAAGGCCGCCCCGTCGCTGAAGCGCACGCCCGTGGTGGTGCTGACCACCACCGACGACAAGGTCGAGATCCAGCGCTGCTACGACCTGGGCTGCAACGTCTACGTGACCAAGCCGGTCAACTACGAGGCCTTCGCCGAGGCCATCCGCCAGCTCGGCCTGTTCCTGTCGGTGATCCAGGTCCCCGAGGTGGACAAGTGAGCGAGGTGGCGGCCGCGAGCGAGCGGCCGCGGCTGCTCTATATCGACGACGACGAGACGCTCTGCCACCTGGTGAAGCGCACCCTGGACCGGCGCGGCTTCGCCGTGACCGCGGTCACCGACGGCCGCCGGGCGGTGGAGATGGCCTCCGAGCAGCGCTACGACGTCATGGCGCTCGACCACTACATGCCGACCCAGGACGGGCTGACCACCCTGGCGGCGCTGCGCGGGCTGCCGACCGCGGCGCCCATCGTCTATGTGACGGGTTCCGACGAAAGCCGCATCGCCGTGGCCGCGCTCAAGGCGGGGGCGGCGGACTATGTGGTCAAGTCGGGCGCGGAAGACTTCCAGGACCTCCTCGCCAACGCCCTGAACCAGGCCCTGGACCAGGTGCGGCTGCGGCGCGAACGCGACGCCGCCGAACGCGCGCTGGGCGAGGCCAACGCCCGGCTCGAGGCCGTGGTGGCGCGCCAGGCGGCGCTGCTGCGCGAGGTGAACCACCGCGTGGTCAACAGCCTGCAGCTGATGTCCTCGCTGGTGCACCTGCAGAGCGGAGCGGTGGCCGATCCGGCCGCCCATGCCGCGCTGCGCGACACCCAGGCCCGCATCGCCGCCATCATGCAGGTGCACCGCCGGCTCTACACCTCCGACGATGTCGAGAACGTCGACATGCAGGAATATCTGACCGGCCTGGTGGCCGAGCTGCAGCACTCCCTGGCGGTGAACGGCCAGATGCGCTCGATCCGGCTCGACGCCCAGCGGGTGATGCTGAACCCCGACAAGGCGGTTTCGGTGGGGGTGGTGGTGGCCGAACTGGTCACCAACGCCTTCAAGTACGCCTATCCCGAGGGCCAGGAGGGCGAGGTGCGGGTGATCCTGCTGGCCGACGACCGCCGCGAAACCCGCCTGGTGGTCGAGGACGACGGCCAGGGCCTGGGCGACCAGATCGTGGTCAAGGGCACCGGCATCGGCCAGAGGGTCATCGCCGCCATGGCCCAGAGCCTGGGCACCAAGGTCGAGTTCGACCCCGAGCACCGCGGCACCCGCGCGGTGCTGGCCTTCACCCACTAATTCTCAAATTCTCCTCCCCTGCGAAGCGGGGAGGTGGGGGCGAGCCGCGGCGTAGGCCCCCTCCACCATGCTGCGCATGGTCCCCCTCCCCCGCTTTCGCAGGGGAGGAGAACAGCACTTACTTCACGCCGAGCAGGGCGGCCGCCTTGTCCAGGCGATCGCTGTAGGCGTTCAGGCTGTGGGCGGTGATCTCCGCATAGCGGTCCGCCTCGGCCCAACGCCGGCCCTCGATGGCCTCGCGCACGCCCGGCACGGTCTTCACGCCGTAGCCGGTCTCCATGCCGGGCGCGTAGATCATGTTCTGGTACCACGGCCGGCCCGGCAGGCCCTGCGGGTCCATCAGGGCCTGGTCGGCGCTCTGCAGCAGGCTGTCCAGCTCGGCGCGGCTGGCGGGGGCCAGGTGCGCGACGGCCTCGGGCGTATAGGCGCCCTGGAAGCGGGCGGCGCTGGCCTTCAGCCGCTCGGCGGCCTGGTCCAGCGGCGCGAAGGCCACCGGCGGCGCCGGCTCTTCGTGCGGCGGCGGGGCGGTCGGGCGCAGCGGGTCGTCGGCCAGGCGATAGGCGTCGGCGGCGAAGGCCTTGCCACGGGCGGCGTCCTGCTCGCGGGTGTGATCCGCCAGCTTGTGCAGCTCGTCGACATAGCCGGCGACGGTCGAGGCGAAGCCGTTGACGTCCACCGGCTGCAGGTCGGCGTCGGCGTAGCGCAGGGTCCAGCGGCCCACGGTGCGGGCCAGGGTGGCGCTGTACTTCATGCCCGGGTCGTCGAAGCGGGTGTAGTGGTCGTAGGTGTCGTAGGCGGAGTGGTACTCGCCCCCGCTCGGCGCCTCGCCGCCGAAGCCCACGTCCACCGAGGCGATGCCCAGGTGCTGCAGGAACGGGGTGTAGTCCGAACCCGAGCCCAGGGCCGCGATCGGCAGGTCGCCGCCCGTCGCCGCGATCTTGGCGTCGCGGCGGATCTCCTCGGCGCGCGGGCCGCTGGCGCTTTGCCCCTCCACCAGCAGGCGCGCGCGCTGGCGGGCCTGCAACGACACCCCGGTTTCCGGGTCCTGCACCTCGGCCGAGATCTCGTTGCTCATCCGCTGCAGCTCATGGCTGCCTTCGACGTGCAGGAAGCCGCGGTCGATGTTGTCGGAGTTGATGTAGACCACCGCCTTCTTCTGCAGTTCGGCGGCGTGCTGCTCGGCCCATTCGGTCGAGCCCAGCAGGCCCGGCTCCTCGCCGTCCCAGCTGGTGTAGACCAGCGTGCGCTTGGGCCGCCAGCCGGTCTTGGCCAGCTCGCCGATGGCCTTGGCCTCGCCCATCAGCGCCACCTGGCCCGACAGCGGGTCCTCGGCGCCGAACACCCAGCCGTCGTGGTGGTTGCCGCGCACCACCCACTGGTCGGGGTGCTCGCTGCCCTTCATCACCGCCACCACGTCGTAGAGCGGCTTGAGGCTCCAGTCCGACTTCACCGCCAGGTGCACCATCGGCCCCGGCCCCACGTGGTAGGTGATCGGCAGGGCGCCGCGGAAGTTGGGCTCGGCCAGCGGGCCGCCCAGGGCCTGCAGCAGGGGCAGGGCGTCGGCGTAGGAGATCGGGATCGCCGGGATCTTCATCAGCGTCGGCGCGGTTTCGCGCGTCAGCCGCTTGGCGTCGGCGGTGGCGCCCACGCCCGGCGTCAGCGGGTCGCCCGAATAGAGGATGATGTCGTTGACCGAGCCGCGCTGCACGCCCTCGGGCGGACGCTGCGGGCCGCGCGGATAGACGTCGTCGCTGTAGTAGCCGTCCTCGTGCGGGTCGGAATAGATGATGCAGCCCAGCGCCCCGTGCTGCTGCGCCAGCTTGGGCTTCAGCCCGCGCCAGCCGCCGCCGTAGCGGGCGATGACGATCTTGCCGCGCACGTCGATGCCTTGGCGGGCCAGGGTCTTGTAGTCGTCGGGCATGCCGTAGTTGACGTAGACCAGCGGCGCGGTGACGTCGCCGTCGCCCTGGTAGGCCAGATAGGGCGGCAGCACGCCCGGCATGTCGGCCGAGGTGCGGTCGCCCGCCACCGCCGGCTCATGCAGCTTGGCCTTGTAGGGGTGGTCGCCCTGGAGTTCGAGGCTCTCGCTGATCGGCGTCGGGTAGAGCACCTGGAAGGTCTCGATGTGGGCGTCCCAGCCCCAGCTCTTGAACTGGGCCAGCTGCCACTCGGCGTTGTCCTTGTCGTGCGGCGAGCCGACCTGGTTCGGGCCCGAGGCCAGGCGCAGCAGCCAGGCGTCGAGGTCGGCGGGGCTGACCGAGCTGTCGAGCTTCTGCTCCAGGCTCCGCTCGGCGGCGGCGTGGCCGGGGGTGAAGCCGAGCATCGGCCCGGTTTGGGCCTGGCTTTGAGCTTGGGCCCCGGCCGGGGCGATGGCGGCGGCTAGCGCGGCCAGGGACAGGCCCGCGAAACAGGCGAGGCGACGCAGCGACATGCAGGGGCTCCAGATCGGATCGGCGACAGAAATGCGACGATATACGATATCCGGTTCAGCGCGCTTGGCGATAGTTCCTCTCGGCTTCGCCCCGGTTTTTCGCTATCGCAGTTGTCCCACATCCGAGTGCTGCGCCCAGCGTCCATGAACACCAGCGTCTTCGACCTCTTCAAGCCCGGCGTCGGGCCCTCCAGCTCCCACACCATGGGGCCGATGACCGCCGCCGTGCGGTTCTTGGGCGAGCTCGCCGAGGCCGGGCTGCTGGCGCAGGTGACCCGCGTGCGGGTGACCCTGCACGGCTCCCTGGCCCTGACCGGGCGCGGCCACGCCACCGATACGGCGGTGATGCTGGGCCTGATGGGCAATGCGCCCGCCACGCTCGACCCCGACGCCGGCGACGCCGCCCTGATCTCGCTGCGCGCCGGCAAGCGCATGGCCCTGGGCCTGGGCGGGCCGACCATCGCCTTCGACGAGGTCCAGGACATCGCCTGGGAAGGCTTCAACCGCCTGCCGCGCCACCCCAACGCCCTGCGCCTGGTGGCCGAACTCGGCGGCGACGGCGAGCCGTTCGACCGGGTCTACTACTCCACCGGCGGCGGCTTCGTGGCTTCGGAGGCCGAGCTCAACGCCAACGCCCCGGCCGAGGGACCGCCGGTGCCCTACCCCTTCGCCTCGGGCGCCGAGCTGGTGGATCGGGCCGACGCCGCCGGCATCAGCATCGCCCAGCTGATGTTGGCCAACGAGGTCGCGCTGCGCCCCGAGGCCGAGGTGTTCACGCGGCTGGACGGCATCTTCGCCGACATGAGCACCTGCATCGAGCGCGGCATGCGCATGGACGGCATCCTGCCCGGTGGGCTGAAGGTGCGCCGCCGCGCCAAGCAGGTGCGAGACGAACTGATCAACCGCGCCGAACTCCAGCTGGTCGATCCCCTGACCGCCATGGATTGGGTCAACCTCTGGGCCCTGGCGGTGAACGAGGAGAACGCCGCCGGCGGCCGGGTGGTCACCGCCCCCACCAACGGCGCGGCCGGCATCGTGCCGGCGGTGCTGCGCTTCCACGACCGCTTCCACAAGGGCACGCCGGAAAGCCGCCGCACCTTCCTGCTGACCGCCGCGGCGGTGGGCGCGCTGTACAAGCGCAACGCCTCGATCTCGGGCGCCGAGGTGGGCTGCCAGGGCGAGGTGGGCGTGGCCTGCTCGATGGCCGCGGCGGGCCTGGCGGCGGTGATGGGCGCCACCAACGCCCAGATCGAGAACGCCGCCGAGATCGGCATGGAGCACAATTTGGGCCTGACCTGCGATCCCATCGGCGGCCTGGTGCAGATCCCCTGCATCGAGCGCAACGCCATGGGCGCGATCAAGGCCATCGACGCCGCCCGCCTGGCCTTGCTGGGCGACGGCCAGCACTCGGTGTCGCTGGACAAGGTCATCGCCACCATGAAGCGCACCGGCGAGGACATGAAGGAGATCTACAAGGAGACCTCCCTCGGCGGCCTGGCCGTGAACGCCATCGAGTGCTGACACTGCGTGCTTCGAGACGCGGCTCCGCCGCTCCTCAGCATGACGTAGGCTTTTGCGAACACCCACATTCGTCATCCTGAGGAGCCCCAAAGGGGCGTCTCGAAGGACGCAGGGCGCTCGCGCCTACTTCACCGAGGTTTCCTTGCCGCCCTTCTTGGCGTCGGGGATGCCCAGCGGCTTGATCGCCGGGGCCTGCTCCCAGCCGCCGCCGAGCGCCTTGAACACCGTCACCTGATCCGACGCCAGCAGCTGGCTGGAGCTGGCCAGGCTGGCCTGGGCGTTGACCAGGTCGGTCTCGGTGGTCAGCAGGTCGAGATAGCTGGCCGAGCCGTCGCGATAGCGCACCTGCACCAGGCGATAGGCGGTCTGCTCCTGGTCCAGCGCCGCGGCCAGGGAAGCGTGACGGCGCAGCTCGGCGCCATAGGCGGTCAGCGCCTCCTCGGTGTCCTGCAGGGCCTGCAGCACGGTCTGGTCGAAGTTGGCCAGCGAGGCCGAGGCCACCGCGCGAGCCTGGCGGATCTGGGCCTGGGCCACCAGGGTGTTGGGGAAGCTCCAGTTCAGCATCGGGCCTATGCCCCAGCTCAGGCCGCTGGCCGAGGTCAGGCCGCTCAGCCGCGTGGCGCCTTCCAGGGCCGAGCCGCCGATGGTGATGGTGGGATACAGATCGGCGGTGGCCACGCCGATGCGCTCGACGTTGCCCTTCAACTGCCGCTCGGCCTGGCGCACGTCGGGACGGCGGCGGAACAGGGCCTGGGCGTCGCCCACCGGCAGCACCTGGTTCAGGCTCGGCGGGGCTGTGCAGGCATCGGCGGCCTTGGAGATCTCCTCCGGCGGGCGGCCGGTCAGCACCGCCAGCTCGAACAGGGCGGTGCGGCGCTGACCCTCGAAGGTGGGCAGGGTGGCGCGGGTCTGCTCCAAGAGGGCGCGCTGGCGGGCCACATCGAAGTCCGACACCGAGCCGGCGTTGAGCTCGCCCACGATGACGTCGTAGCCGTCGCTGACCACCTTGACCGAGGCCTGGGCCACCGCCAGCTCCTGGGCGTAGGCGCAGGCGTTGACATAGGCGCGGGTGGTCTCAGCGGCGACGCTGACCCGGACCACGTCGGCGGCGGCCTGCTGGGCCTCGACGTCGGCCCTGGCGGCGCGGATCGAGCGGGTGATGCGGCCGAACAGGTCCACCTCGTAGGACACGTCCAGGCCGTAGGAATAGTAGGGCTCGGCGTTGGGGACCTGGGCGTTGGAGCCGCCGAAGGTCGAACCGCTCTTGATGTCCGACAGCAGCAGCTGGCTGGAACTCACCCCATACTGCGCCCCGCCGTTGAGGCTGGTGGAGGGGAACCGGCCGGCCCGCGCCTGGGACAGGGCGCCGCGCGCCTGGGCCAGGTTGGCGGCGGCGACCAGCAGGTTGTTGTTGTGGGTCAGGGCGTCCTGGACCAGCTGGTCCAGCTCGGGGACGTTGTACAGCTCCCACCAGTTGGGCGGCGGCGGCGGCAGAGCCGAGATGTCGGACGCCGACGAGGCGAACGCCCCGCCGCCCGGCGCCTCGGGCGCAGGCGTCTTGGGCTGGACGTAGTTGGGGCCGACCACGCAGCCGCCCAGCATCCCGGCCAGGGCCAGGATCGGGGCCAGCAGGGCCGCGCCGCGCGGCGCCGTCTTGGAGGAGCGAAGCGCCATGTTCAGGTCTCCACCCCGTGCGGCAGGCCGCCGGTCGTGGGCACCTCGGGCGACTTCTTCGGCGGCTTGGGCAGGCGGTCGCCCAGCCAGCGCATCACCACGTAGAACACCGGCGTGAACACCAGGCCGAAGATCGTCACCCCGATCATGCCGAAGAACACCGCCACCCCCAGCGCCTGGCGCAGCTCGGCGCCAGCGCCATGGGCGAAGGCCAGCGGCACCACGCCGAGGATGAAGGCGAAGGAGGTCATCAGGATCGGCCGCAGGCGGGTGCGCGCCGCCTCCACCGCCGCCTGGTAGCGGTCGTGGCCGTGGTCGATCTCGCCCTGGCGGGCGAACTCGACGATCAGGATGGCGTTCTTGGCCGCCAGGCCGATCAGCACGATGAAGCCGATCTGGGTCAGGATGTTGTTGTCCATGCCCATGATGTTGATGCCGGTGATCGCCGCCAGCAGGCACATGGGCACGATCAGGATCACCGCCAGCGGCATGGTCACGCTCTCGTACATCGCCGCCAGCAGCAGGAACACCAGCACCACCGCCAACAGGAACACCAGGCTGGCGGTGTTGCCCGCCGCCTTCTGCTGGTAGGCCAGCTCGGTCCAGTCGTAGTTGAAGCCGGTGGGCAGCACGCGGCCCGCGATGTCCTCCATGGCCTTGATGGTCTGGCCGGTGGAGTGGCCGGCCGGCGTGTTCGCCTGCACCTCGGCCGAGGGGTAGAGCTGGTAGCGCAGCACGCGGTAGGGGCCGGTGGTGCGGTGGATGTTCACCACCGCGCCTAGGGGCATCATCGCCCCGCTATTGGTGCGGGTCTGCAGCTGCTGGATCTCGGACACGTCCTGGCGATAGGGCGCGTCGGCCTGGGCGAACACCTCGTAGGTGTGGTTCAGGTAGTTGAAATCGTTGACATAGGTCGAGCCGATGTAGGTCTGCAGGGTGTTGAACACCGAGCTGTCGTTGACCCCGTAATATTCGGCCTTGGTGCGGTCGATATCGGCGAAGATCCGCGGCGTCTTGGTGTTGAAGGTGACGTAGGCGCCGGTGACGTTGGGGTCCTTGTTGATCTCCTCGGCGAAGGCCTGGGCGACCTCCTCGAGGTGACGGTAGTCCTCCTTGCCGGTGCGATCCTCGATGATCATCTTCACCCCGCCCTGGGTGCCGATGCCGCGCACCGGCGGCGGCGGCAGGATGCGGATCTGGGCGGAGGGATCGAACGACAGCCGCTTCTGGGCGTCGGCGATCATCTGGCTGAGGGAGACGTGCTGCTTCTTGCGGGCCTCGAAGGAGTCCTCGACCAGATAGGCCTGGCCGGCGGCGGAGTTGGTGGTCTGGGTCGAGGCGTCCACCCCGGCGTAGGACGAAGAGGCGATCATCCCCTTCACCTTCAGCACCTCGGGAATGGTGCGGCGGACCAGGGCGTCGGTGCGGTTCAGCGACGACCCGTTGGGCAGGTTCGCCGCCATGATGACGTTGCCCTGGTCCTGCGACGGGATGAAGCCCACCGGCGTCGAGCCGATGCGCCAGGCGGTCAGGGCGATCAGGCAGACATAGATCACCAGCATGAGCACGCCGAGGCGGATCACCCGGCGCGTAAAGGAGCCGTAGCCGTTGGCCAGCCGGTCGAAGCCCTTGTTGAAGCCACGCGCAAAGGTGCTGAACGGTTTCTCCCACGGCTTCAGGGGCCGGCCCTCCTGCTTGGGCCTGAGCAGCAGGGCCGCCATGGCCGGCGACAGGGTGAGCGAGACGATCAGGGAGAAGACCGTGGCCGTGGCGATGGTCAGGGCGAACTGGCGGTAGAACTGGCCGGAGATGCCCGAGATCATCGCCGCGGGGATGAACACCGCCGATAGCACAAGGGCGATGGCGATCAGGGCGCCGCCCACCTCGTCCATGGTGGCGTGGGCCGCCTCCTGCGGGTTCATGCCGTGCTCGAGGTGGCGCTCGACGTTCTCCACCACCACGATGGCGTCGTCGACCACGATGCCGATGGCCAGCACCAGGCCGAACAGCGACAGGTTGTTGAGCGAGAAGCCCGCGGCCAGCATCACCGCGAAGGTGCCCACCAGCGACACCGGGATGGCCAGGATCGGGATGATCGCCGCCCGCCAGCTCTGCAGGAACACGATCACCACGATCACCACCAGCAGCAGGGCCTCGAACAGGGTGCGCTGCACCTCGGCGATGGAGTCCTTGATGTACTGGGTGGGGTTGTAGATGATCTTGTAGTCGAGCCCCGGCGGGAAGCTCTTCTTCAGCAGCTCCATCTCCTTGATGACCGCGTCGGCGGCGGCGAGCGCATTGGTGCCGGGCTGCTGCAGCACGCCGATGGCGGCGGCCGGGTTGGTGTCGGGCTTGCCGTCCTTGATCAGGCCCAGATAGGCGTTGGTGGTGTAGTCGGCCGCGCCCAGGCTGACCCGCGCCACGTCCGACACCCGGGTGATGCGGTTCTGGTCGTCGCGCTTGAGCACGATCTCGCCGAACTCCTCCGGCTTGATCAGGCGGCCCTGGGCCTCGACCTGCAACTGGTAGGCCGAGGGTCGGTCGTTGAACGGCGGGGCGCCGATGTTGCCGGCGGCGATCTGGATGTTCTTGGCCCGCAGCTGGGTCAGGATGTCGTCCACCGTCAGGTTGCGCGCGGCCGCCTTGTCGGGGTCGATCCAGATGCGGATGGAGTAGTCGCGTGCGGCGCGGGTGGAGATGTCGCCCACCCCGTTCAGGCGCAGCAGCGGGTTCTGGACCTGCAGGGTGACGTAGTTGGCCACGTACTGCTGATCCAGCGACTTGTCCGGCGAGTACATGTGCACCGCCAGCAGGATGTCGGGGCTGGACTTGCGGACGATGATGCCGGTCTGCTGGACCTGTTGCGGCAGGCGCGGCTGGGCGGTGATCACCCGGTCCTGCACCAGGTTCTGGGCCTGGTCCAGGTTGGTGCCGAGCGCGAAGGTGATGGTGATCTGGAGCTTGCCGTCGCCGGTCGACTGCGAGGACATGTAGAGCATGTCCTCCACCCCGTTGATCTGCTCCTCGAGCGGATCGGCCACGGTCTCGGCGATGGTCTCGGCCGAGGCGCCCGGATAGGTCAGGGTCACGTTGACCGTGGGCGGCACGATCTCGGGATACTGGGCCGCGGGCAGGTTCGGATAGGCGATCGCCCCCAACAGGGTGATCAGGATGGCGATGACGGCCGCGAACACCGGCCGGTCGATCATGAAGTGGGAGAATTTCATCCGCCCTACCCCCGCCGCTTACTGGATCGACTGTTGGGCGATGGTGCCGGCCGCCGGTGGTGGGGCGAGATCGGCCGGCGTGGGCGAGGCGCCTGGCTGGGGCGGCGTGATGGTCCCCTGCTGGGGCCGCACCTTGGCCCCGACCTTGGCGCGCTGCAGCCCGCTGATGATCAGCACGTCGTCGGCCTTCAGCCCGCTTCGCACCACCCGCAGGCCGTCGACGGTGGGACCGAAGGTGACCTTGCGCTGCTGCACGACGTTGTCGCCGCCGAGCACATAGACGACCTGGTCGCTCTGCTGGCTGGTGACGGCGTCGTCGGGAATCAGCAGGGCGTCATAGGCCCCCGATCCCAGCAGCCGCAGGTGGCCGAACAGGCCGGGCGTCAGCAGGAACTTGGGGTTGGACACCAGGGCCCGGCCGCGGATGGTGCCCGAGCCGGGGTCCAGCACGTTGTCGACGAAGTCCATGCGGCCGTGGATGGCGTAGTCGGGCTGGTCCTGCAGGCGGATGTCCACCGGGTTGGCGAAGTGGCGCGACGACGGCCGCTGGCCCGACAGGTTCTGCCGCTCGTACTTCAGATACAGCGACTCCGCGCCGTAGAAGCTGAAGCGGATCGGATCGAGGTCGACCACATTGGTCAGGATGGTGGTGTCCTGGCTCACCAGGTTGCCCACGGCGAAGCGGCGGTCCGAGGCGCGCCCATTCACCGGCGAGATCACGCGGGTGAAGCTGAGGTTCAGCGCCGCGGTCTCGACATTGCCCTTCGAGGTCAGGACGTCGGCGAGGTCCTGCTGCTCGGTGGCGAGCCGGGTCTGGTATTCCTGGTCTGAGATGGCGTGGGCGGCGAGCAGCTTGACCGCGCGGTCGAGTTCGACCTTGGCGTTGGCGAGGGTGGCCTCGGCGTGGGCGAGCTGGCCCTTGGCCTGGTCCAGCGCCGCCTGGTAGGGCCGCGGGTCGATGACGAACAGCAGCTGGCCCTTCTGGACCATCTGGCCGTCGACGAAGTTGATCGATTGCAGGTAGCCCGACACCCGCGGGCGCACGTCGACGGAATTGATCGCCTCGAACCGGCCGACGAAATCGTCCCAGTCGACGATGCGCTTGGCCAGCGGCTTGGAGACGACCACGCTTGGCGGCGGCGGCGCTTCGGCTTTCTTGGCATGACAGCCCGCCAAGGTCAGGCCGGCCACGCTTACCAGGAGAGCGATGCGCATGCGGTACAGCCTTCTGCGAGCCTGATCCGGACTAGATTAGCAAAGCTTCGAACGCGGTCTTGTCTATAGGAACGCCTACGCTAACTCGGGTGGAAGCCCGCACGCAAAGAACACTGTGCTTCCACCAACCCTGATGGGCGTGTACCGCACAAACCCGGCTTATGGAACAGATCACACGAAGGCCGGGCGACATCGCCGGGCGGCGGCTCGCGCGTAACGCGCCGGCGCCCAGGACGCCGGCCCAAGTGCTTAATTGGGAAAGATTTCGCCGCCGGCCCGCGCCGCCGGCCCTCAGACCTTGAGCGCGAACTTCTGGATCAGGCTGAGCGCCAGCCGATCGACCGCGGCCCCGCCGAAATCGACCCCGCCCGCATTGCTGACGGCGATCACCGCCAGCCCCTTGGCCGGGCCGATCATGGCAGTGGAGGACCAGTAGCCGCTGGAGCTGCGCTGGGTCAGGACCGGGCCCTGGGCCCAGCTGCGCTCGGTGCTCACCAGCCAGCCCGGCGCCGGGCCGGTGGCCTCGGAGACGATGGGCGAGGCGATGCGGGCCAGGCTCTGCGGCTGCAGGAAGTCGCCGCCGTTGGTCAGGAAGATCTGCACGAACCGGGCGTAGTCCTGCAGCGACAGGTGCACCCGGCTGGCGGGGCCGAACACCGGCGGGTCGTCGGCCTCGGCGGCCGGATTGACCTGCAGGCTGTGCTTGGCGTCGATGCGGGCGTGGCCCCAGGGCTCGGGCCCGGTGGGGGCGCCGAAGCCGGCGCTGTCCATGGCCAGCGGCCCGAACACATTGCCCGAGATGGCGGTCTCCCAGTCCATCTTGGTCGCCCGCTCGATGGCGGCGCCCACCAGCACGTAGCCGGCGTTGGAGAAGACGTAGTCGCCGCGGCGACCCTGCGGCGGCGCGGCCAGGATCGCCTTGGCAAAGGCGGTGCGCTGGACGGTGATCGGGCGGGTGTCGGTCAGCCACTTGTGCAGCGCCACCTCGGTGGCGAAGGGCCCGTCGCTGACCCCGGCCACGTGGGCCATCAGCTCCTCGACCCCGACATCGGTCCAGCCTCCGTCGACCTGGAAGTCCGGGAACAGCTCCTGCACCTTGGCGCCCCAGCGCAGCCTCCCGGTCTCGACCAGCTTGGCGTACAGGGCCGCGGTCAGGGCCTGGGTGTTGGAGCCGAGCAGCCACAGGTCCTGGTTGGTGACCGGGATCCTCACGCCGCTGCGGCGGCGGCCCATGGCCTCCAGCCCGACCACGCCCTTGGGGGTGATCACCGCTCCGCCCAGGGCCGGCACGTTGGTCTGGTCCAGCAGTTGCGGCAGGGTCAGGCGCGGCAGCACCCGCTGGCCGAGCTGGGCGATGCCCGCCCCCCCGGCCAGGATCAAGCTCCGGCGGTCGATCACGCGGCGGCTTCCGCCACGCCCAGGAACGCGCCCAGGCCTTCGATCACCGCATCGACGTGTTCGCCGAGGCCCACGGTGATGCGCAGGCCGTCGGGGATCTGGTAGGCGCCCAGGCCGCGCACCAGGATGCCCCGGCCGGCCAGGAAGGTTTCGGCCTCGGCGGCGGTGCGGCCGGCCTCGATGGGGAAGCGCGCCAGCACGAAGTTCCCCTGGGACGGATAGACCGTCAGGCCCAGGGCCTCGAGCCCGGCCTCCAGCCGCGGCCGTTGCTCCAGCACCAGGGCGCGGGAATGGTCGAGGAAACCCTTGTCCTCCAGCGCCGCCAACGCCGCGGCCTGGGCGGGCAGGTTGAGGTTGAAGGGCGCGCGGATGCGATCCATGGCGTCGGACATGGCGGCCGAGGCGTAGGCCCAGCCGATCCGCAGCGCCGCCAGGCCGTACATCTTGGAGAAGGTGCGGCAGACGATGACGTTGGACGCCGTGCGCGCCAGCTCCAGCCCGTCCTCGTAGTTCTGGTCGTCGACGAACTCGGCGTAGGCGCCGTCCAGCACCAGCACCACGTTCGAGGGCAGGGCGGCGTGCAGGCGGCGCACCTCGGTCCCGGAGATCCAGGTGCCGGTCGGGTTGGCCGGGTTGGCGATGAACACCACGCGGGTGCGCGCATCGACCTGCTTGAGGATCTGGTCGACGTCGACGCGATAGTCCGGCTCGGGCGCGAAGCGGACCTCGGCCCCGGCGGCGCGGGCGGCGATGCGGTAGGCCAAAAAGCCGTACTGGCCCTGCACCATGTTGTCGCCCGGCTGGCAGTAGACCTGGCACAGCAGGGTGAAGATCTCGTCGGAACCGCAGCCGAAGGTCAGGCGGTCCTGCTCCAGGCCGAAGCGCTCGGCGATCACGGCGCGCAGCGCATTGGCGCGGCCGTCCGGATACAGGTGCAGCTTGCCGGCGGCGGCGACATAGGCGCGGCGGGCGGTGTCGCTGGTGCCCAGGATGTTCTCGTTGGAGGACAGCTTCAGCGGATCGGCGAAGCCCTGGGCGCTCGACTTGCCGCCGACATAGGGGGCGATGTCCAGGATGCCGGGCTTCGGCTGGGGAGAAGTGGTGGTCATCGGCTTCCGGAAGCTTCGGTTTCGCGCAAATAGCGCCTGGATCGGAGCGGCATCAAGGCGTGCGGTGGCGTAGGCTTGCAGCAAAACCGCCTCTCGCCGCAGAAAAACCGGCGCATGGGCCGGGTGTAGATGGGTTAGGTATGGGCGATCTGGACCACAGCGACGGGACCGTCAGGGTGTCGGACGAACAGGCGGGCGCCAACCCGAGCGAGCCCAATCAGGCCGAGCCCAGTCAGGCCGGGCCCAACCAGGCCGGACATTGGGTGTTCGGCTACGGGTCGCTGATGTGGCGGCCGGGCTTCGACCATGTGGACCGCCAGCCGGCCCTGCTGCGCGACCATCGCCGCGCCTTCTGCATCTATTCGGTGCACCACCGCGGCACGCCGGAGCGGCCGGGCCTGGTGCTGGGCCTGGCGCCGGGCGGCTGCGTGCGCGGCGTCGCCTATCGCGTGGCCGACGAGATCTGGCCCGAGGTCTACGCCTACCTGCTCGAGCGCGAGCAGCCGACCGAGACCTATCTCGAGGCCCACGTCGAGGTGGTGCTGGGCCGCGGCGGCCGGGTCACGGCCACCGCCTTCCTGTCCGACTATCACCACCCGCAATGGGCGGGCGCGCTCAGCCTGGAGCGCCAGGCCGAGCTGATCGCCGGCGCCAAGGGCCTGTCGGGCCGCAACATCGACTACCTGCGCGACCTCGTGGCCCACCTGCACGAGAGCGATACTCGCGACCGCGACATGGACGACCTGCTGGCCCGGGTCGAGGCGCTGGAGGCGGCGACGGCGACCGCGAGCTAGCTTTCCCTCCGCTCAGACCGTCGCCAGCAGGGCGTTGGAGGCGGTCTCCACCTGATTTTGCAGGCGCGCCATGAAGTCCTCGCGCTTCAACCCCGCCGGAATCACCGGCAGGTACTCGAAGACCGCCACGCCTGAATACTTGGCCATGCCGTGCGCGGGCCAGACCAGGCCCGAATTGGTGGCCATGGGCGCGCAGGGGACCTGGCCGTCCTGGTAGATGAAGCCGATGCCGCGCCTGTAGGCCGGCGGCGCGCCAGGCTCGGTGCGGGTGCCCTCGGGATAGATCAGCACCTGGCGGCCCTCGGCCAGGGCCCTGGCGGTGGCCTCGCCCATGGCCTTCATGGTCGCCGCGCCGCCTTTGCGGTTGATGGGGATCAGGCCGACCTTCCAGGCGTACCAGCCGAAGATCGGGATCCACATCAATTCCCGTTTGAGGATGATGCACGGGTCCTTCAGGGTGATGACCGCCACCAGCACGTCGAGCATGCCCTGGTGCTTGGCCCCGACCAGGCAGCCGCCCTCAGGAATATGCTCGCGCCCGCGGATCTCGATGCGCGCGCCCACCAGCACGCGGAACGCCGCCATCGTCCCGCGCGCCCACAGCCGGGCGGGGATGAAGCCGGCGCGGCGCGGGCCTAGCATCACCGGCAGCAGCACGATCCCCAGCACCAGGGCCGAGCCGAAGATCCACACCGCCAGCAGGATCGCGCCAAACATACTCCGACGTCCGCGTTTCATGAGACGGTGTTCCCGATCGTGTTCTCTTCGGCGGGCGCCTGGGCCCCGCCCGCTGCGCGGTGGCGCAGGGAGGACAGGGCGTTGCGCCCAAGCACAGCCAGATATTTGCAATATTCCAACGTCATGCGCCGCGCCGACTCCGGCGTGGTCCACCAGCGGTGCGCGTCCAGCACCTGGGTAGCCACCGGATAGGGATACAGCGCCACCCGCGGCATGGCCGCGCGCAGTTCCTGCACCGCCCGCGGCATGTGGTAGTCGGCCGTCACCACGATCAGCGAGCGGTAGTGGTGATACCTGGCCCAGGCGGCGGTCTCGCGCGCATTGCCGAGCGTGTTCTCGGCCTCGAAGCCCAGGTCGACGCAGCAGTCGAAGGCGCGGCCCGCGCTGCTGGTGGTCTCGCGCACCTGGGCGCGGGTAGCCTCGCGGTTGACGCCCGAGATCAGCAGCCGCTGGCCCAGGCCCTGCTCCAACAGCTCGGTGGCGGCCTCGATGCGCAGGGTGGAGGCGCCGGTCAGGGCCACCACGCCATCGGCGCGCGGCGGATCGGCCGCCGGGGTGGAGTCGGCCACCCGCGCGGCGAAGGCCCACAGCCCGACCGCCCAGATCGCCACCAGCAGCAAAACCAGGGTGAGGGTCTTCACGCCGCGCCCGTCACGTCGCTTGGCCGAGGATCGACATGGCCGTGCGCCGCGCCGCCACCGCCGCCACCAGGGCCGCGGCCAGCGGGCACGGGACCGCCGCCAACAGGTCGCTCCAGGCCAGGGGCAGCACCGGGGTGAAGCCGTCGCTCCCGCCGAGGCCGCGCAGCAGCCCCGCCAGCACGATGGCCGCCAGGGCGCCATAACCGCCCGCCCGCGCCGCCAGGAAGGCGAAGCGGCGCTGGAACAGGCCGGCGATGTAGCGGTCCTTGGCCCCGGACAGGTGCAGCACCTCGACCACGTCGCGGCGCGCGGCCAGGCCGGCGCGGGTGGCGAAGGCGATCACCGCCCCCGCCGCCGCCGCCACCAGGGCCGCCGCGATGAAGCCGATGGCCCGCACCGCCGCGCCCGAGGCCTGCACGTCGCGGATCCAGCGGCTGTGGTCGTCCACGGTGGCGTCGACGCCGCTGGCGCTGAGCGCCGCGTTCAGGTCCGCCACGCTGGCGGGATGGGCGGGGTCCAGCTCCACGGTCACGAGGTGGGGAATGGGCAGGTCGTCGGGGATGTTGCCCTTGCCGAGCCAGGGCTCCAGCAGCTTCTCCGCCGCCGCCCGGTCCAGCGCCTCGGCCTCCTGCACGCCGCGCACCCCGGCCAGGGCCTCGGCCGCCTGGGCCGCCGCCTCCGAGCCGGTCTCGCCCATCTTAGGCCGCACCTGCACCGTGGCCGAGGCCGACAGCTCGCGCCGCCAGCCGCTCGCCGCGCGATTGGAGGCCAGCATGGCGAACAGGCCTATACAGGCCAGGAAGCACAGCGCCGCCACCACGAAGGTCAGGGCCCGGTCGCTGCCGTCCTGGCTCGGCAGCAGCGGCGCGGGGCGCCACTCCAGCCAGGCGTCGGCCTGGGGATCGCCACGCGGGCGCGGGTCGGCTGAGGAGGTCGTCGCGGTCATGCGAGAACGATCGTCACCCGGCGGCTCATTCCTCAGGGCTTACGCGTTCGGGCTGCGTGCGCACAAGCCGGCCGTCGGTCAGATGCAGCACGGGCATACCCGATTGCCGCACCAGGTTCTGGTCGTGGCTGGCGATCAGCACCGTGGCGCCCAGCCGGTTCATCTCCACGAACAGGCGCAGCAGGCGCAGGCTCATGTCCGGGTCGACATTGCCGGTAGGCTCGTCGGCGATGAGGATCTCGGGCCGCACCACCACCGCCCGGGCGATGGCCAGGCGCTGCTTCTCGCCGCCGGACAGGGTCGGCGGCATGGCCAGCATCCGCCGCCCCAGTCCAACCCAATCCAGGAGTTCGGCCACGTCGCGGCGATATTCGTCCGGGCGCATGCCGGCGATCCTGAGTGGCAGGGCCACATTGTCGAACGCCGACAGGTGGTCGAGCAGGCGGAATTCCTGGAACACCACCCCGATGCGCCGGCGCAGGACGGGCAAACGGTTGCGCTCCAGCGTCGAGACGTCCTGGCTGAACAGGTGGATCAAGCCCCGCGAGGGCCGATGCGCCAGATAGATCAGCTTGAGCAGCGAGCTTTTGCCCGCTCCGGATGCGCCGGTAAGGAAATGGAAGGACCCAGGCGCCAGACTAAAGTTAATGTCCTTCAGCACCTCCGGAGCGCGACCGTAGCGCATGCCGACGCCCTCGAAGCGAACGACCGGAGCGCCGGATATGGCGGACGCTCCCCCAGACTCGCCAGGCCGGGCCTCGCCCGCCCCGCGCGCGGCGGCGCGGCGCGCGTCTGCCGCGTCCGGCTGGGTCACGTTTGGAAAGACGGCGGGCCTGGGCATGGGAGCCGGAAGCGACCTCCAAGGGACAGGCGCTGAGTTTCAGATTCAAACGCCATGATACTGACCTGCCCTCACTGCGCCACGCGATATTTCGTCGAGGAGGCGCGCCTCGGCGCCCAGGGCCGCACCGTGCGCTGCGCCGCCTGCGGCGAGTCCTGGCGCGCCGCCCCGGTCGAGCCCGAGCCGCTTGAGCTTGCGCCCGAGCCGGAACCGGACCCCGCGCCCGCCGCGACCAATTCGGCCGACGCCCTGCCCCGCAGCTTCCGCGCCCGGGAAGAGGCCAAGCGCCGCACCCGCCGCGCCATGGCCGCGGGCGCCGTGTGGGCCGGCCTGGCCGCGGGCCTGGCGGTGCTGATGCTGTCGGCGGCGATCTTCCGCGTGCAGGTGGTGCAGATGTGGCCGCGCACCGCCGGCGCCTACGCCGCCCTGCGCATGACGGTGAACCCGCTGGGCCTGACCCCCGACGGGGTGCAGGCCACGCCCGACCTGCAGAACGGCCGCGCCGCCCTGACCGTCACCGGCGCCGAGCGCAATGTCGATCCCGGCCCGCGGGCGCCCGCGCCGCTGCGGGTCAGCGTCTACGACAAGGCCGGCCGCAAGCTGGCCGAGCGCATCGTGCGCCTGCCGCCGGCGCCGATCCAGCCGGCGAAAGCCGTCCGTTCCGGGTCAGCTTCGTCGATCCGCCGCTGGCCGGCGCCCAGGTGGGGGTGGACTTCGTGTTCGAGCCGCGCCAGCGTCTGCGTCCCATGCCCGCGCCCAGACCCGCCTCGCTCGTCGTCAACAGGATCGCCGCCAACAAGATCGCCAGCGCCGAGCCCCTGCTCAGGCTGCGCGGCCTGGCGGCGCCGATGGTTCCGGCGACGGCCGCCAAGCCCGCGCGCGCCCTGCCGGCCGGCTCGCCCTACGCCCTGCCCGCCGCCGCCCGCGCCCAAGCCGTTCCGAATGGTTGAGGCCGAGATCCTCCTCAGCGAGGAGGAGGTCGGCGCGGCGGTGACGCGGCTGGCCGCACGGATCGCGCCGGCCATCGACGACGAAACGGTGCTCACCTGCCTGCTGACCGGCGGGCTGTGGTTCGCCGCCGACCTGACGCGGGCCCTGGCCCGTCACGACCGCCATCCCATGTTCGACGCCATGTGGCTGGCCTCCTACGGCGACGCCCGCACCAGCGGCGGCCGGGTGGAGCTGCGCGCCGGCCTGCAGCGCCCGGTGGACGGGCGTCGCGTGCTGGTGGTGGACGACGTGCTGGATTCTGGCCTGTCGCTGTCGGAGGCGGGGCGGATCGCCCGGGCCGCTGGTGCGGCGGAAGTGCTGACGGCGGTATTCGCCCGCAAGCCCTGGCCCGAACCACGGGCGCTGGAGCCGGACTTCGTGGCCTGGGAGGCCCCGGCGCGGTTTCTGGCCGGCTATGGCATGGACGCGGCCGGCCGCTATCGCGGCCTGCCCCAAATCATCGCCTTGGATTGATTATCGGCGACTGATCCTCACGCTGGCCTCGACACAAGGGTCAGGCGGGAGCGGCGGTCGCAAACGCCGCTCCCCCAGCGACAAACGTCATTCGAACTCTTCAACCTTGGGACACGTGGCTCAGTTGTTGGCCACCAGCCAGGCCTGCTGGACCTCGGGGCCCTGGGCGAGTTGGAGGTGCGCGCGCTGGTCGTCGCTCAGCCGGTCCACCGCCTCGACGCGCACCCACTTGTGGCAGGTGTACTGGGAGGGAAGCGGCTTGCCGGCGAAGCGGCAGACATTGAAGGCCGCCCAGTCGACTCGGTTACGGAACACGATGGCGTCGGCCGGCCGATTGAAGTCGAGATCCGAAATCCTGATGTGCGAGCCGACGACATGGGTCTGGCCGGCGTGGGCGACCGTGGAGATCGCGGAAAGAGGAACCGCCGCCATCGTCAGGGTGGCTACAGTCGTTAAGGCGCCGATCAGCTTGGACATGATCATCTCCGGGGTTTTTTCGTTACGGGCGTGAAACTTGTCCGCCTCAGCGGTGAGCAACCAATATTCCCGGGATGACTAGAAGACCAATTAAGCTTCGGTCATGACAAGCTTTTAACAATGTTACACCGCATTCTGATTAGTGATTAAGGCGATGTAATATTAAATTTGTTGTAATGCTGCTGCCGAACAGTTCGTATACCAACGAACAGTTCTATCGAAGCAAGCGCCTTGGCTAACGCTGGTCGTAAGCCTGGACCATCCGTTTGGGGGCGACGTTGCGCCAGCGCCGCTCGAACATGCGGCGCACCGTGACCGCGTCCACCGAGGCCAGCCGAGCCAGCACCGTGGGATAGCCGTCGTAGTGCGCGGTGGTGTGGAAGGTTTGGGGCTCGGCCTCGATCAAGAGGTCGCGCTCGTCCATCGGCACGTCGACCAGGACCAGGCTGTCGTCCTCGCTGCGCAGGCGGGTGAGGAACTTGCCCTTCACCTTCAGCGAGGGCGTGCCGTACGAGGTCGAGACCTCCACTCCCGGCAGTTCCCGGGCGATGGCGATCACCTCATCCCAGGTCATGCAGCCCTCCTCCGCCTGCGTCCATTCTAGCACCGGGCGGTCATGGGTGCGTGACGCGGGCCCCATCCATGGGCTAGATCGGCCTGTTTCATGGACGAAACGTCCATGGCCCTGTGGGCGGAACATCCATCCACATTTGCCAATTCGTCTGGATGGAATGTCCAGACACGACCATCTGGAGGATGAATGGCCGACGCGTACGACCTGCCCAAGGGCGATCTGATGGCCGGCAAGCGCGGCGTGGTGATGGGCGTGGCCAACGCCAACTCCATCGCCTGGGGGATCGCCTGCCAGCTGGCCGCGCAGGGGGCCGAGATGGCCTTCACCATCCTGGACTCGATGGAAAAGCGCGTGCGTCCCCTGGCCGAGAGCATCGGGGTCAAGACCCTGATCCCGTGCGAGGTGACCAACGACGAGTCGATGGAAGCCGCCTTCAAGACCATCGAAGAGACCTTCGGGACCATCGACTTCCTGGTCCACTCCATCGCCTTCTCCGACAAGAACGAACTGAAGGGCTCGTTTGTCGAGAACACCACGCGCGAGAACTTCGCCCGCTCGATGGACATCTCGGCCTTTTCGTTCGTCGACGCCTCGCGCCGCGCGGCCAAGCTGATGCCCAACGGCGGCTCGCTGGTGACCCTGACCTATCTCGGCTCCGAGCGGACCATCCCCAACTACAACGTCATGGGCGTGGCCAAGGCGGCGCTGGAAGCCTCCACCCGCTACATCGCCCGCGACCTGGGCCCGCAG
>FSXV01000183.1_pt1 | contig 28523 bp, 33 predicted proteins | sample 1638401 | NCBI WGS metagenome assembly FSXV01 (sample SAMEA3914788, study PRJEB12502) | metagenome | biome: forest; material: soil | place: Canada | collected 2011-07-03 | depth 0.1 m | reverse complement strand
GCCGACGCCCCCATCTTCCAGGTCGCCGACTACGGCCTGGTCGCCGACTACAAGACCGCCATCCCCGACCTCATGGCCGCCCTCGACAAGGCCGGCTGAGGTTTGAATTCCCCCTCCCTCGCCTGAGAGGGAGGGGTTTTCATACGGAAAGGTTCTGCGCCCTTCGAGACGCCCCTTCAGGGCTCCTCAGGATGACGAACCTTCGCGTTCAACAACCTTCGTCATGCTGAGGAGCGGCGCCAGCCGCGTCTCGAAGCACGCAGCGAACCCCCAGCGAAAACGCCGCACGCCGTCCATGGCGACGCTTTCGAACCAACCTCCCGCTGTCGCGTTCCCAACCCATCTTCGCCCGCTCACGGACGAGGTTGGGGACGCATAGGCGATGCCGATCGACATCCGCCCCTATGCGCCGGAGGACTGCCCTGCCGTAGTGGCCCTGTTCAGCCGCGCGGTGCACCAGCTCGGCCGGCGCGACTACTCGGAGGCCCAGGTGCGCGCCTGGGCCCCGGGCACGCCTGACCTCGGCCGCTGGGCGACGCTGCTGGGCGAACGCGAGACCTGGACCGCCTGGATCGGCCAGCGGCTGGCGGGCTTCGCCGACCTGGAGGCCGACGGCCACCTCGACCACCTCTATGTCGATCCCGACTTCGAACGCCGCGGCGTCGCCCGCGCCCTGTACGAGCAGGTGGTGGAGGCGGCCCAGCGCAAGGGGCTGGCGCGGCTCTACACCGAGGCCAGCATCACCGCCCTGCCCGCCTTCAACCGCTTCGGCTTCTGCACCATCGAGGGCCAGATCGTGCACGTGCGCGGTCAGGAGTTCCTCAACTTCCGCATGGCCAGGCGCCTGGACGGCGCTGCCGCGGGGCCATAGGTAGAGCGCCAAATCCCACTTTGGGCAGGAAGCCGGGCGCTCATAGCGTGGCGCTTTCGGCTATCATGCCCCATCGACCAGGAGCCCCTTCCATGGACCTCGCGCGGCTGAAGACCTTCGTCGACCGGACCTGGAACGAAGAGATCACCCCCACCCTGATCGACTACATCCGCATCCCCGCCAAGTCCCCGGCCTTCGACCCGCAGTGGGTCGAGAACGGCCACCTCGACGCCGCGGTGAAGCTGCTGGAGGACTGGGCCAGGCCGAAGGTCTCAGCCATCCCCGGCGCGACGCTTGAGGTGGTGCGCCTGCAAGGCCGCACTCCTGTGATCTTCATCGACATCCCCGGCCAAGGCGGCGAGACCGTGCTGCTGTACGGCCACATGGACAAGCAGCCGGAGATGACCGGCTGGGCCGAGGACCTCGGGCCGTGGAAGCCGGTGATCAAGGGCGAGCGGCTGTACGGCCGCGGCGGCGCCGACGACGGCTACGCCATGTTCGGGGCGCTGGCCGCCATCACCGCTTTGCAAGAGCAAGGCGTGGCCCACGCCCGCTGCGTGCTGCTGATCGAAGCCTGCGAGGAATCCGGCAGCTACGACCTGCCGTTCTACGTCGACCACCTGGCGGCCCGCATCGGCCAGCCCTCGCTGGTGGTGTGTCTGGACTCCGGCTGCGGCAACTATGACCAGCTGTGGCTGACCACCTCGCTGCGCGGCATGACCGGCGGGGTGCTGAAGGTGCAGGTGCTGGAGGAAGGCGTGCACTCGGGCGACGCCTCCGGCGTGGTGCCGTCGAGCTTCCGCATCCTGCGCCAGCTGCTGTCGCGGCTGGAGGACGAACAGACCGGCCAGATCAAGCCGCGCGAACTGCACGCCGAGATCCCGGCCGAGCGCATCGAGCAGGCCCAGCGCGCCGCCGCGGCGCTGGGCGACGAACTCTACACCAAGTTCCCGTTCCCCAAGGGCGGCCAACCGGTGACCACCGACCCGGTGGAGCTGATCCTGAACCGCACCTGGCGCCCGCAGCTGGCGGTGACCGGCGTGGACGGCCTGCCCGCGCTGGAGAGCGCCGGCAATGTGCTGCGCCCCTTCACCGCGGTGAAGCTGAGCCTGCGCCTGCCGCCGACCCTGGACGCGGTTGAGGCCGGCGCCTTCCTGAAGGACCTCCTGGAGCGCGACCCGCCCTACGGCGCCAAGGTCGAGTTCACCCTGGAGAAGGCCGGCAGCGGCTGGAACGCCCCGCCGCTGGCCGCCTGGCTGACCGACGCGATCGACCAGGCCTCGCAGGACACCTTCGGCCGCCACGCGGCGATGATGGGCGAAGGCGGCAGCATCCCGTTCATGGGCATGCTGGGCGAGAAGTTCCCCCAGGCGCAGTTCGTCATCACCGGCGTGCTGGGCCCGCACTCCAACGCCCACGGACCGAACGAATTCATCGACCTGCCCACCGGCCGGCGCCTGTCCGCCTCGGTCGCCTGCGTGCTTGCGGCGCACTACGGCGTGCACGTCCAGAAGGCCGCCGCCTAAACTGCGGTTGCGGCCTAGGCTTTAGTGTCGCTCCAGTAGTTTTCTGGGGCGACCCACTTGCCCAGGTTGCCGTCAGGTGGCAACGCCGGGCGGCGTGCACAGTATCTGATTCACCCCGCGCTTTCGGGGCAGGAGGGGCTCATGAGCCAAGGCAAGGCGTCGGGCGCCGATCGTCGGTCCGTCCTGGCCGGCGCGGCGGGCCTGTTCGTGGCCGCCGCCGGGGCGCACCAGGCCCTGGCCCAGGCCGCCCACAAGACCCTGGCCCAGAACAGCGTCGGCGCGCCGCCGGCGGCGGCGCCCGCTCCTGCGCCGCATCCCCAGCCGGTGCGCCGGCCGATGACGCATACCCCGCTGTCGCCGCGCCAGATCGACATCCTGAGCAAGACCCTGGCCGACGCGGAGAGCCATGGCTTTCGCCGCGACGAGTTCGTCACGCCCGAGCTGGGCGACCTGCTGCGCAGCGGCGGCGATCTCAGCGATCCGCATGTCCAAGACCTGCTGAAGGCGGCGATCCTCGGCTACGCCAAGGCCCAGCGCGGCCAGCGCATCGCGCCCTCGGCCTTCCCCGAGGAATGGTCGGTGCGGCCCGCCGCCTACGACCCCGAGCCGGAGTTCGTCGCCGCGGTCAACACCGACCGGCTGGGCGCCTGGCTGGACGGCCTGCCGCCGCGCTACGAGGGCTACCAGGCGCTGCGCAAGGCCCTGGCGCGCTATCGCGGCTTCAAGGGCTGGAAGGCGGTTCCCGACGGCGCGCCGCTGAAGCTGGGCGACCACGACCCGCGCGTGGTGGCGATCCGCGCCCGACTGGCGGCCGAGGGCGCGCCCTCCGGCGCCGTCGCGGCCACCAGCGCCAGCACTCACGCCAAGGACAAGGGACCGGTCTACGACGCGGCCACGGAAGAGGCGGTGAAGGCGTTCCAGCGCCGCTATGGCCTGTATCCCGACGGCATCATCGGGCCGCCGACCCTGCTCGCGCTGAACGCGCCGCTGGGCGAGCGGGTGATGCAGATCGAGGCCAACATGGAGCGCTGGCGCTGGCTGCCGCGCGAACTGCCGACCACCCGGGTGCAGGTGAACATCGCCGCCGCGGTGCTGGCGGTCTACCAGGACGGCCAGCCGGTGCTGGCCATGAAGGCGGTGGCGGGCAAGCCGGGCGACGCCACGCCCATGCTGTCGTCGCAGATCCAGAGCATCGTGCTGAACCCGCCCTGGCACGTGCCCGAATCGATCGCCACCAAGGAGATCTGGCCCAAGGCCAAGCGCGACCGCGGCTATCTGGCCCGCAACCACTATGTCGTACGCAAGGGCGACGACGGGGTGGCGCGGCTGGTGCAGGAGGCCGGCGACAAGAGCGCACTCGGCCGCTTCAAGTTCGACTTCCCCAACAGCTTCGGCGTCTACCTGCACGACACCCCGGCCCAGTCCGGCTTCTCGCGCACCAGCCGCCTGGCCAGTCACGGCTGCGTGCGGCTGGAACAGCCCAAGGCCCTGACCAACCTGCTGCTGCAAGGCGACACGGACTGGACCCCGGACAAGATCGACGAGACGATCACCACCGACAAGACCATCCGGGTGCCGCTGTCGGCGCCAATCCCTGTGTTCATCTTGTATTGGACCGCCTTCGTCGACAACGCCGGCGCGGTGGAATTCCGCCCCGACGCCTATGACTGGGACCGGCTGGTGCTAAGCTTGGTGGGCAGCGTCAAAGGCCGGGATTCACAATCTGAAAACCTTGACGCTTAACCGTATAACAACTTGAGCCTGGGACATTCTGCCTCTCGGCAAAAATGACCGACTCCCCTTATCAGAACGATCGGGGGTTTGGTCTGCGTGAGGATGTGAATGTACGCGAGGCGCGATCTTCTACGTCTTGGCGCGCTCAGCAGCGCGGCTGCTGCAGGTATTGCAGCGCTTCCTACACGTAGTTTGGCCCAGGGCTATAGTTATGCTGAGGGATACTTGGGCCCACAGCATAGCGAACTGCCTTCGTTCATCGACACGGCCACCCGCCACGTCGCGGTGCACAACCTGCACACGGGCGAGTCGCTGGAAACGATCTACTTCGACCGCGGCGAATACGTGCCTGACGCCCTGGCGGCCATGAACCACGTGCTGCGCGACTTTCGCACCGGCGACGTGCACGAGATGAACCCCAAGGTGTTCGACCTGCTGCACACCCTGTCCAGGACTGTGGACAGCCGCGAGCCGTTCCAGATCATCTCCGGCTACCGCTCGCCGCACACCAACGAGCTGCTGCAGGAGACCACCTCGGGCGTGGCCACCAACAGCTTCCACATGCGCGGCATGGCCACCGACATCCGCCTGCCCGACGTGCAGTTGGCGCACCTGCACAAGGCGGCCCTGCTGCTGCAGCGCGGCGGCGTGGGCTACTACCCGGCGTCAGACTTCATCCACGTGGACGTGGGCCCGGTGCGCCACTGGGGCTGAGGCCCCATGGGCGCGGCCAGTCCAGTCCCCCTACCCCAACACCTCGCGCACCCAGGCCGGCACGGCTTCGCTGGCCGGGCCGTAGCGCCGCTCGTCGAAGGCGCGGGCGTTGTCGGAGGGCTCCAGGTTGATCTCGCAGGTGCGCACGCCCAGCCGCCGCGCCTCGCTGACGAACCCCGCCGCCGGATAGACCGAACCCGAGGTGCCGATGGCGACAAACAGGTCGCTGTCCTCGAGCGCGCCGTAGATCGCCTCCATCTCCAGCGGCTCCTCGCCGAACCAGACCACGTGCGGGCGCATGGCCGCGCCACACTCCCGGCATCGCACCCCGGCCAGATCCTCGCGCCAGGCCGCCACGCGATCGCAGCCCACGCAGCGCGCCTTGAACAGCTCGCCGTGCATGTGGACCACCGCCTGCGCGCCGGCGCGCTCGTGCAGGTCGTCGATGTTCTGGGTGCACAGATACAGCCGCCCGCCCCGCGCCTTCAGCTCGCACTCCAGCTGCGCCAGGGCGCCATGGGCGGCGTTGGGCTGAGCCTCGCGCAGGTTGGCGCGGCGGGCGTCGTAGAAGGCCTGCACCTGGGCCGGGTCGCGCTGGAACGCCTCGGGCGTGGCCAGCTTCATCGGATCGAACCGCGCCCACAGGCCGCCGATGTCGCGGAAAGTGCCAAGCCCGCTTTCGGCCGAGACGCCGGCGCCGGTGAGGACGAAGATGTTCATGGAGTTCAGCCTAGCCTGCTCTAGGCTAGGAGGCAGCATGGACCAGACCCATAGCCCGAAGGTCCTGTTCGCCCCGGCTTCCGGTCCCGGGGTGGGCGGCGGCCACGTCATGCGCGACCTGGCGCTGGCGGCGGCGCTGGCCGCGGAAGGCGCGCAATGCGGCTTCGCGGTGGCGGAGTATGGCCGCGGCCTGATCGACCGGTTCGGCTCGCCGGGGCTGGCGCTGCTCCCGCGTAAAGACAGGCCGGACGCCCTGCTCGAGGCCGCGCGCGCCTTCGGGGCCGAGGTGGTGGTGCTCGACGACTACGGGCTCGACGCTCGCCACGCGGCCCCGCTGATGGCCGCGGGCCTGAAGCTGGCGGTGATCGACGACCTGGCCGACCGCGCCTATGGCTGCGACCTGCTGATCGATCCCGGCCATGGCCGGCGAGCGGTGGACTATGCCGGCAAGGTCCCCGAGGCTTGCGTCCTGGCGCTGGGGCCGGCCTACGCCCTGGTGCGGGCGGATGTGGCCGACCTCGCCCGCGGGCGCGAGCCGGCGGTGCGGGCGCAGGTCGAGCGGGTGTTCGTCTCCTTCGGGCTCAGCGACATCGGCATGATCGCCGCGCGCGCGGTGCGGGTGCTACGGCCCCTGGCGCCGTGGGCGCGGTTCGACGTGGCCCTGGCCGGCGACGCCTCGAGCCTCGCCGCGCTGCGGGCCATGGCCGAGGGCGATGCGGGGGTGCGCGTGCACGCCGATGCGCGCGACATGGCGGCGCTGATGGCCGCGGCGGACGTCGCGGTGGGGGCCGGCGGCTCCAGCACCTGGGAACGCTGCGCGCTTGGCCTGCCGACCCTGGCCGCCATCGTCGCCGACAACCAGCGCGAGGTGATCCGGCGGCTCGCCGATGACGGGGTGCTGCTGGCGGCCGACATGGCGTGGGCGGGGTTCGACGACGCGCTGGCGGCGGGGTTCGTGGAACTGCTGGCTTTCGAAACCCGCGAGCGGCTGGCGAAGGCGTCGCGCGCCTTGTGCGACGGCCAGGGCGCGGCGCGGGCGGCCAGCGCGATCCTAGGGCTTCTAAGCCAGTAGCCCTCCCCCTCGATGGGGGAGGGTTGGGTGGGGGTGTAGCCGTCGTGGATGACAAACTTGGCGCAGGCGGCGCCTCCCGCGCTTCTCCCCTCACCTCCTGCACTCACCCCCATCCCTGCCCTTCCCCCATCGAGGGGGAAGGGTTCAGGCCTCGATCGACAACGCCCCAAAGTCGAACGCGCGGCCCAACCGCACCTCGGCGCGGGCCTTGGCCTCGGGCCATTCGCGGCGGAGCAGGCCGAGGCCGACCACGTCGCGAAACACCCCGCCCTTGCAGACGTGCTCGCGATAGAGCGCCTCGCGGGTGAAGCCGAACTTCTCGTGCAGCCGCCAGACGCCTTCGTTCTCGACCAGCACCTCGCACCACAGCTTGTTCAGCCCAAGGTGCTCGAACACATGGCCCAGCACCAGGTACTCCACCGCCGCGCCCACGCCGCGGCCGCGGGTGGAGGGATCGGCCAGGTAGAAAGCCCACTCACAGCGGCCGGCCGCCCGGTCGATCCGCGCCAGGTTGGCCAGGCCCACCGGCGCGCCGTCGAGCTCGATGATCCAGAACCGGCGGTCCAGGGCCTCCAGCGCCGCGGCCAGCCAGCGGGCGTGCTCGTCTGGGCTGATGGCGTGGTCGCTGTACATGTAGGCGGCGACCTCGGGCGCGTTGCGCCAGGCCAGCACGCGCCCGCCGTCGTCAGCCGTCAGGCGGCGCAGGCGCACGCTCATTCGTCCGCCCCGCATGGGATCGCCAGGCCCGGCCGCGCCGCCTGCCAGGCCAGCAGCTCGGGCATCAGGAAGTCGGGCCGCTCGGCGAACAGCCCGTCATAGACGGCGACGGCGAAGGCGTAGTCCTGCGGCGTGTCGACAGTCCAGCGCCAGCGCTCGGGCGGGTCGTGGGTGATGGACAGCTCGCGGAAACGTTCCGGCCGCGCATAGATGAACGGGGTGACGTGCTCGCGGTCGTAGCGGTCGGCGGCCTCGGACCAGGCGGCGTCCAGCGCGGTGGTGCGGACGACCTCCACGTCCAGCCCCTTGGGATAGGTGCGGCCGACCGAGTTATGGGTGATATCGGCGCCCGTCTCCAGGTGGCGACGGATGCACAGGTCGATCACCTCCGGATCGGCGAAGGGGCAGTCGGCGGTCAGGCGCAGGAAGTGGGCCGGGCGGCCGTGGGCCTGCAGCGCCGCATGGAAGCGGCCGAGCACGTCGTCGAGGTCGCCGCGGTACAGGCCCACGCCCAGGGTCGCGACATAGTCGGCCAGGGCATCGTCGTCGGGGCGGGCGCTGGTGGCGACCACGATCTGGTCGAGTCGCTTTGCGCGCCGTAGCCGCTCGATCTGCCGGCCGATCATGGGCGTGCCCGCCAAGGGCCGCATCACCTTGCCCGGCAACCGGGTGGAGCTCATCCGCGCCTGAAGGATCGCCAGCATGGGGGTCAGCAGAGCATGGGGGGTCTGACGGGGGAATTAACGGGGGGCGCGCGTGAAACGCCGATGGCTGCTGCGTCCTTCGAGACGCCCTTACCGGGCTCCTCAGGATGACGAGCCTTTGTGTTCAACAGCCTCCGTCATGCTGAGGAGCGGCGCCAGCCGCGTCTCGAAGCACGCACGGCGTCTCTAGATTTCCAGCAGTCGGTCGCTGATCTGGTTATCCTTCGGCCCGGTGGAAGGGAAGTGCTGGGCCAGGGCGTCGCCGCAGAGCTCCACCGCGCGCACGAAGCCCGAGGCCGGGTCGCCCTTCTTCATGCCCGACTGGACCGCGGCCACGGCGGCGTTCCACACCACGTCGCCCACCGCCTTGTGGATGGCGTCGTCGGCCAGGATCTCGACCCGGCGGTCCTGGCGCGCGGCGAAGATCACCACCCCGGTGCGGCCGGCCTCCAGGTGCAGGCCGGTGGCCAGGAACTGCTGCAGGGCGGCGCGGTGCACGCGGCGACGGCGCAGCGTCGTGGGCGTAAGCAGGCGGCGCAGCGGCGGGATCGAGACCAGGCCGCAAACGATGGCGAACAGCACCACCTGGGCCACGATCAGGGCTTCCAGCGTCGGCGTCAGGCCCGCGCCGGCCGCCGCCACGTGGCCCACGCTCCAGTCATGGCGCCAGAAGGTCAGCCACGCCGGATCGGCCCCCAGCAGCAGCGCGATCAGCGGCGCCACGAAGGCGACCGCGGCGGCCCAGGCCAGGGGCACCTCGCGATAGTTGGAGACCTCGCGGGCCATGACGCAGACGATCTCGCCGGTGGTGCGCGCCTCGGCGGCGGCCACGGCGGCCGCGATGCGCTGGTGTTCGGCTTCGCTCAGCATCAGGCCCTCCCCGTTTACCAGCCGCCCGAGGAGCCGCCGCCGCCGAACGATCCGCCGCCGCCGCTGAAGCCGCCGCCATCGCCGCCGCCTCCCCCAAAGCCACCGCCGCCGCCCCAGTCGTCGTCGCGGTCGCGGCCGCCGAAGCCGCCGCCCAGGAACATCAGCGGCAGGATCCAGCCCATGCCGCCGCCCCGCCGGCCGCCGCGGAAGAAGGCGGAGAAGACGAACACCAACAACAGCAGCGAGAACACCGCGCCGATGCCTTCGTGCCGCCGCGGCCGTGGACGCTGCACCTGCTGCTCGGCCTGCTGCACCTGCGCCTGGGCCTCGGCCTGGCTCAGGCCCAATTGCTGCACCAGGGCGTCGGTCCCGGCGACGATGCCGCCCGCCATGTCGCCGGTGCGGAAGTGCGGCAGCACCTGGGTCTGCAGGATGACGCTGGACAGGGCGTCGGTCAGGATCGGTTCGAGCCCGTAGCCGACCTCGATGCGCACCTTCTTCTCAGCCGGCGCGACTATGAACAGGACGCCGGTGTTCTTGTCCTTCTGGCCGATGCCCCAGGCGCGGCCGAGCTGGTAGCCGTAGTCCTCGATGTCGTAGCCCTGCAGCGATGGCAGGGTGACCACCACCAGCTGGCGGCCGGTCTTGGCCTCCAGCGCCGTCAGCTTCTGGGTCAGCTCGGCGGTGGTGTCGGCCGAAAGCACATGGGCGTCGTCCACCACCCGCCCGGTCAGCTTCGGGAAGGTGGGGTCGGCCAGGGCCGGCTGCACCAAGCTGGCGAAGACAAACAGCAGGGCGAGAGCGGCGAACAGGGCCCTGAACGGACCCCGCCCCCCGCCCTGCCGCGCAGCGGGCGCCGGCAAAGCACGATAGCCGAAAGTGTGGGCGGTTTCGGCGCCTATCATGCTCTACCCATTGGGAAACTTTGAACATGATCGGTTCGAATTGAACCGATCATGTTCAAGGGACGCGCGGCTGCGGTAAGCGAACATCAGTGCGCCGCGTTCGAGGCCGCCGAAGGCGCGGTCGGAGCCGTACCCGCGGTGGTCCCGGCCGGGGCCGGCGGCGGGGTGGTGTCGAAGTTCACCGTCGGCGCGTTCTGGGCCGCCTCGCTGGCCTGGAACAGCACCAGCGGCTTTTCGGCGTGGTACAGGGTCGAGGCCCAGATCACGCCCGGGAAGGTGTGCAGGGTGGTGTTGTAGACCCGCACGGCGCCGTTGTAGTCGCGCCGGGCGATGGTGATGCGGTTCTCGGTGCCCTCGAGCTGGGACTGCAGGGCCAGGAAGTTCTGGTCCGACTGCAGCTGCGGATAACGCTCGCTGGCCACCAGCAGGCGGCTGAGCGCGCCGCTGAGGCTGTTCTGGGCGGCGGCCAGCTTGTCGACCTGGGCCTGGTCGGTGATGGCCGAGGGATCGACGTGCACCTGGGTGGCCGACGCGCGCGCCTCGGTGACCTGCACCAGCACGCTCTTCTCCTGGGCGGCGTAGCCCTTCACCGTGGCGACCAGATTGGGGATCAGGTCGGCGCGGCGCTGGTATTGCGCCTGCAGGTCGGCGAATTTGGTCTTGGCGATCTCTTCCTGGGTCGGGATGGTGTTGACCCCGCAGCCGCCCAGCACCAGCGGCAATGCGAGAACGACGGCGATCTGTTGGATACGACGCAAGTTGAGCCCCTTTGTCGATCTGCGACCCCAATCCATAGCAGGCGTCGCGTCGGCGCGCACCTTACTGCTCCGTCACCAGCGCCGCTTGCCGGTGACGGTCTCGCCGAACAGGCGCAAGTCGCCCATCAGGCTGAACAGCGGGTACTGGAAGGTGGCCGGCCGGTTCTTCTCGAAGACGAAGTGGCCGACCCAGGCGAAGCCGTAGCCCATGAACGGCGCAAGCAGCAGCAACCGCCAGTTCACCGCCAGGCCCAACACCAGGCACAGCAGCGCCAGGCTGGTGCCGATCACGTGCAGGCGGCGGCTGACCCGGCTGACATGTTCGGTCAGGTAGAAGGGATAGAACTCGCGAAAGCTGCGGTAGCGCTGGGCGGTCTCGACCATGGGCCGATGATGCGCCCGGCCTTGCGCGTCTTGCAAGCAGGCGCGTGCGCGTGAAAGCTTGGCCTTCGCCGCCGCCGCGAACTGCTCTACAGGCGGAAACGATGATCTCGCGCCTGTCCATCGAGGCGCTCGCCCTGGTGCGGGGCGAGCGGCCGCTGTTCCAGGGCTTCGCCCTGGAGGTGAAGGCCGGCGAGGCCGTGGCCCTGACCGGGGCCAACGGCGCGGGCAAGACCAGCCTTTTGCGTGCGGTAGCGGGGCTGCTGCGCCCGGCGGCGGGCGTGATCGCCTTCCATGGCGAGGCCGGCGAGATCGAACCCGAGGAGGCGCGCGCGACGGGGCTGCACCTGCTCGGCCACCACGACGGGCTCAAGCCCGGCCGCACCGCCGGCGAAGAGCTGGGCTTCTGGACCCGCTGGCTGGGTGGAACCGCCGAGAGCCAGGCCAAGGCGGTGCAGGCGCTGGAGCTCGCCCCGCTGCTGGGGCTGGAAGTGCGCAAGCTGTCGGCCGGGCAGAGGCGGCGGCTGGCCCTGGCGCGGCTGGCGGCGGCGCCGCGGCGGCTGTGGCTGCTGGACGAGCCGCTGGCGCCCCTGGACGCCGCCCGCCGCGTGGGCTTCGGTGAGCTGATGCGCGCGCATCTGGATCAGGGCGGCATGGTGCTGGCGGCGGTGCACGATCCCCTGCCCATCCCCGCCCGCGCCGTGGCCGTGGGGGGCGCATGAGCGCGCTATCCGCCCTGTTCCGGCGCGAGCTGGCCCTGGCCTGGGGCCGTGGCGGCGGCCCGCTGTTCGCCGGCGCCTTCTATGTCGGGCTGTCGACGCTGTTGCCCTTGGCCGAAGGGCCGTCGCCGCAGCGGCTGGCGGCGGTAGCGCCGGGCGCGGCCTTTGCAGCGCTGGCTTTGTCGTCGCTGCTGTCGCTGGAGCGGCTGTTCGAGCGCGACTACGAGGACGGGGCCCTGGACCTGCTCAGCCTGGGCGACGCCTCGCTGGAGCTGGTGGCCACGGTGAAGTGCCTGGCGCAGTGGCTGGCCAATGGCGCGCCCCTGGCGGCGCTGGCCCCCATCGTCTCGATTGCGCTCGGCGCGCCGCCGGCGTTGGCCGGGCTGACGGTGCTGACGGCGCTGCTGGGCGGACTGGGCTTCGCCTTCGTCGGCGGCATCGGCGCGGCCCTGGCGCTTGGCGCGCGACGTGGCGGGGTGCTGGTGGCGGTGATCGTGCTGCCGCTGTTCGCGCCGCTGGTGATCTTCGGCGCGGGTTCGGTCAGCGCGCTGGCGAGCGGCCTGGACTGGCGCTCGGGCCTCCTGTTTCTCACCGCCTACAGCCTGGCGGCCGCGGCGCTGGCCCCCTTCGCCATGGCCGCCGCCTGCCGCAACGCCCTGAGCTGATGCACGGCGCTCCTATCCCCGCTCATCCCCGCGAAGGCGGGGATCCAGATTCATTCTGTACGCCTGGTGGGTTTCACCTGGATCCCCGCCTTCGCGGGGATGAGCGGAGTTTGAATTGATGCGCCTGCCGCCGCTGCACCGCGGAACCCTGCTGCGCCGCTACAAGCGGTTCCTGGCCGACGTGGCCTTCGACGACGGGCGCGAGGAGACGGTGCACTGCGCCAATCCCGGCTCGATGCTGGGGCTGGCGACGCCTGGGCTGACGGTCTGGACCTCGCACAGCGACGCCAAGACCCGCAAGCTGCCGCACACGCTGGAGCTGGTGAAGGCGGACGGGGCCATGGTCGGCGTCAACACCCTGCTGGCCAACAGGCTGGTGGCCGAAGCCCTGGCCGAGGAGCGCATCCCCGAACTCGGCGGCTACGCCCAGGTGCGGGCCGAGGTGAAGTACGGCGAGCGCAGCCGGGTGGACTTCCTGCTCAGCTCGCCCGACGCGGGGCGGCAGGCGTGGGTGGAGGTGAAGTCGGTGACCCTGTCACGCCAAGCGGGCCTGGCGGAATGGCCCGACAGCGTTTCGTCGCGCTCGGTGCAGCACCTGCGCGAGCTGACGGCGCGCATCGAACAGGGCGACCGCGCGGTGCTGCTGTTCGTGACGCAGCGCGGCGACTGCGACCGCTTCGCCCCCGCCGCCGACCTCGATCCCGCCTTCGCCAAGGCGCTAGGCGAGGCCGAGGCGGCCGGGCTGGAGGTGCTGGTCTACGCCTGCCGCGTCGACGCCGAAGAGATCGCCGTCAGCCGGCGGCTGGCGCGGACCTAGCTCCGTCGCAGCCGTGCGGGCCTAGCCGTGCGGACCGGTGGGCGGCGGAGGCGGGGCCGCGCCCGGCGTAGCGCCGGCGTCAGGGGCCGCGCCCGGGCTCATGCCGGAAGTCGCGCCAGAGCTCATGCCCGAAGTCGCGCCGGGGCTCATGCCGCCGGGCCCGGTACCGCCTCCGGGTGCGGGGCTCATTCCCGACATGCCGCCGGAAGCGCCCGCGCTCATCGAGCCGGTCCCCGTCGCGCCCGCACCTGCCGTCCCAGCGCCGCTGTAGGAGCTCATGCCGCCGCCGGCGTTGCCCTGGTACTGGCTGGTGCCCGCATTGGCGGCGGGCGGCGTGGACGGGGTGGCGGCCGTGGCTACCTTGCGCGCGCGGTGATGCCGGGTCGTATGGCTCTTATGGGTCGTCCCGCTCGTCGAACTGGTGGAGGCGCTGGTGTCCGTCGTGCTGGACGAACTGGTGGTTTGGGCGAGCGCCGTACCGGCCGTAATCGCCAGGACGGAGGCCGCAATCGTCAGTGTACGCACCCTGATCTCCTTTGGTTGTCTTTAGGGCGGAAACCTTCGGAGTGCGGCTCAGGTTTCGAACTTACTTGTTATTAAGGATGCAGGCCCCGGTCGCGCCCGAACCGGGGCGACGCCGCCGGTGCAAGCCTGCACCGCCAAAAGCTCGCGCCTGTCTTCCGAAACGCGGGTCTTCCGAAACGCGGGCGACGATCTATGTTACGCTGACGACATCGACCTCAACGTGGTCCGCCCCGCGCAGCGCCCATTACGGCGCACAGACCGGACGGACGAGAGACCTGCTGCATGACCCTCGACGCCATCGCCGACATGCCCGTCCGCACCGGCGGCATCAAGATTCACACCGCCGAAGACTTCGAAGGCATGCGCGTCGCCGGCCGGTTGGCGGCCGAATGCCTGGATATGCTGGTCCCCCACGTCCAGCCCGGCGTGCCGACCGAACGCCTGGACGACCTGGCGCGCGAGTTCATCCTCGATCACGGCGCCCTGCCGGCCTGCCTGGGCTATCGCGGCTACACCAAGACGGTCTGCATCTCGCCCAACCATGTGGTCTGCCACGGCATCCCCGGCGACAAGGCGCTGCGCGAGGGCGACATCGTCAACATCGACGTCACCGTGATCGTCAACGGCTGGCACGGCGACACCAGCCGCATGTACGGCGTCGGCGAGGTGCCAGCCCGGGCGCGGCGACTGGTGGACATCACCTATGAGAGCCTGGCGCGCGGCCTGGCGGTGATCAAGCCCGGCGCGACCCTGGGCGACATCGGCTACGCCATCCAGAGCTATGTCGAGGCCCATCGCTGTTCGGTGGTGCGCGACTTCTGCGGCCACGGCGTGGGCCGCGTGTTCCACGACAGCCCCAACGTGCTGCATTACGGCCGCCGCGGCGAAGGCCAAGTGCTGAAGGCCGGCATGTTCTTCACCGTCGAGCCGATGGTGAACCTAGGCAAGCCCGGGGTGAAGGTGCTGAGCGACGGCTGGACCGCGGTGACGCGCGACAAGTCGCTGTCGGCCCAGTGCGAGCACTCGGTGGGCGTGACCGAGACCGGGGTGGAGCTATTCACCGCCTCGCCCGTGGACCTGTTCCAGCCCGCGATCCTGGGAAACTAGGGTCTGGGGCGCCTGACGGGAACCGGGGCCGAAAGGCGTTCGTTCTCAATGGATTGACGGCTTAGCTCGGGCTCTCCACCCTCGCCCGAGACAGCGTGTGAGTCGGAGGCCGCATGGCCGGCGCCAATAATTCCATCGGTAGTTCTTTGGCGGGTAGTTCGCTGGGCCAGATCCTGGCCCCGCAAGGCCGGCTGACCCCGCGCAGCGAGACGGCCAAGGCGGCCCAGAAGGCGTTCTTCCAGGCCGCGCTCAATCCGTCGGCGACCACCGCCGCCGCCGCCCAGGCCACGGTCGCGGCCCAGACCGCCGTGGCCCCGGCGGCCGCGCCGACGCGCTCCAGTTCGAGCACCGGCGGCCTGAACAATTTCGACCCGGACAACCCGCCCGACCGCATCCTGCGCCCAGGCTCGCTGGTCAATATCGTCGTCTGAAGCCCGCCTAAAACTCCGTCACCAGCGGCCCGACGGCTTGGCGCTGGATTGATCCCTGAGTAATTACTGTTTTACAGTAAGATATTCGGTCAGGGAGCGGAGGAGCCATGTCCAACGTGCTGCCGTTCGCGCGACTGGCGCGGCTCTCCGCGGCGCGCGAGCCGACCCCTGCGCCGGGGCTGCACCGGGGCGTGCGGGGGTTCAGCCGCGCCCTGGCCTGGAGCTTCACCGCCGCGGCGGTGTTGCTGGCCGCGCTGCTGACGGCGGCGCTGCTGGCGATGTTCCTGTATCGCGGCGGCGTGCTGGGCCTCGGCGCCCAGGGCGGGCTGATCAGCTTCAACGGGCGGCTGCCGGCCGGCTACACGCCGCTGGGGGCGCTGCCGCTGGCCAACAAGCTGGTCTATCTGCTGGTGGGTGTGGTCCGTGAGGCGCCCAAGGTGGCGATCCTGCTGAGCCAGGCGGCGCTGTTTCGGCTGTACAGCCAGGGCGTGGTGTTCGACCGCGCCAACGCCCGCCACCTGCGCGACACCGGCCTGTGGCTGGTGGTGGACGGGGTGGCGCCATTGCTGTGCCACCTGGCGCTGGCCGCCACTGGCTACGAGATCGACCGGCGCTGGGCCCACCTCGGCAGCCTGCAGGAGATGGTGCTGGGGGCGCTGCTGTTCGTCATCGCCGAGGTCATGAAAGTCGGTCGCGAGATCGAGGAAGAGCGGAGCCAGTTCGTCTGATGCCCATCATCGTGCGTCTCGACGTCATGCTGGCCAAGCGCAAGGTGCGCTCCAACGTGCTGGCCAAGGCGGTGGGCATCACCGAGGCCAACCTGTCGCTGCTGAAGTCGGGCAAGGTGAAGGGGCTGCGCTTCTCCACCCTGGAGGCGATCTGCGACTACCTGGACTGCCAGCCCGGCGACATCCTGGAGTTCGAGCGCGGGAACCGGGACGAGGCGCCGGAGGCCGACCTGGCCGAGGTTGGCTGAGCCAGCCTAGGACGTGACCGCCTCGGGCTCGGGGACGGCTTCCAGCGCCTGACGGGCCTTCTTCTTGGCCTTCTTGCCGGGCTTGTGCTTCTTGGCGCCGTCGCGGTCCTTGGGCTTCATTTCGGAGCCGCCGTCGGGCAGCAGGGCGACCTCGCCGGCCTTGGCCAGGCGGCGCAGGGCGTCGACGAAGGGTTCGCGCTTCTTGGCCCCCAGCATTTCGAGGATGCGCTGGTCGGCGGCCTCCACCCGCGGGCGGGCGGCTTCGAGCACCGCGCGGCCCTCGTCGGTGAGGTTGACCGCATTGGCGCGGGCGTCGGACGCCGAGCGCTCGCGCATCAGATAGCCCTTGGCGATCAGGCGCGCGGCCATGTCGGCCAGGGTCGAGCGGTCGATGCCGGTGGCCCGGACCAGATCGGTCTGGGTCAGGCCCTCCTGCGCCGCCACGGCGCTGAGCACGGCGTACTGGCGCTGGGTCAGGGCCACGGGGCCCGTCTCCACCGTGTAGATGTCCAATGCAAGCTGAAGCGCCCGGTGCAGCAAATGGCTGGGCGAGCGGTCCAGGGCAGGAACGGACGGACGGTGCGGCTTGGACATCGGATTCCTCCGATGCGGGACGATATGCTCTTTGCGCGTCGATTTCACGACAAAGCGCAGCAGGCTGACGGGTTTCGCCTGTTTTAACTCGATTTTATCGAGCTAAGCCGGACAGGCGCAGGGATTTCAATAACATACAGCAAAGCTGGACGAGGGACGGCGAAAGGATTTCGCCGCCGCTTGCGGCCTATTCCTGGGTTTCCACCAGCCGGACCGCCGCCTCGGCCGCCTGCGCGTCCTTCATCATCCCCGGAATCTGGGTGGCGGAGAACAGCAGCGACAGGATCAGAAGGCCCGGAAAACGGAACGCCACCCACACCGCGTCGGGCTGCGTGCGCCAGATGATCTCGTTGGCCGCCCCCATGACCAGGAAGAACAGGCCGAAGCGGAGGGTCAGCCGCCGCCAGCCGATGGCGGTCAGGGCGATGCTCTGGCCCATCAACAGCTTGATCGGGCTTTTGCCCAGCGCCCAGCCGCCCAGCATGAAGGCGCCCAGCGCCGCGTCGATGAAGGTTGTCTTCATCTTGATGATGCGCTCGTCCTTGAAGACGATGGTCAGGACGCCGAACACCAGGGCCGCCAGGCCCCAGATCAGCGGCGACGGCGCCACGCGGCGCTCGATGACGAAGCCCACCACCAGGGCCAGGCCCGAGACGATCACCAGGGCCCAGGTGCCCATCAGGATCTTATGGGTGAGGACGAAGCCGACCATGAAGGCGGCCGGGCCGGCATAGTCGATGGCCATGCGCACCCAGGGGGTAGGCTTTGACGTGGGAGCCGGCGCGGGCGAGCCAGCGGGGTTGGTGTCGGGCGTGCTCATGCCGTCTCCTTGGCGCCGAGGCCGACCAGCGAGCGCGCGAAGGCCTCGGGGTCGAACGGCTGCAGATCATCCACGCCCTCGCCCACCCCGATCAGCTTCACCGGGGCCGAGCTGGCCTCGGCCAGCGGCACCAGCACCCCGCCGCGGGCGGTGCCGTCGAGCTTGGTCATGACCAGGCCGGTGACGCCGGCGATCTGGGTGAACACTTCCACCTGGCTCATGGCGTTCTTGCCTACGGTGGCGTCGAGCACGAGCAGGGTCTCGTGCGGATAGGCGGGATCGAGCTTCTTCAGAACGCGTACGATCTTGGCCAGTTCTTCCATCAGGCCGGTCTTGTTCTGCAGCCGGCCGGCGGTGTCGATCAGCACCACGTCGAGCCCCTCTTCGCGGGCCCTGGTCACGGCCTCGAAAGCCAGGCCGGCCGCGTCGGCGCCCGGCGGCTTGATCAGGATCGGGGTGTCGGAGCGCTGGGCCCACACCTGCAGTTGCTCGATGGCGGCGGCGCGGAAGGTGTCGCCCGCGGCGATCAGCACCTTGGCTCCGCGCGCCTTGAGGTCGGCGGCGATCTTGCCGAGCGTGGTGGTCTTGCCCGAGCCGTTCACCCCCACCATCAGCACCACATAGGGCTTGGGACCCGCCAGGGGATCGAACACGCCTGCGTGGTTACGCAGCTCGTCGGCGATGGCCTGGGCCAGGGTCTGCTTGATCTCGTCGTCGCTGACGCTGGAGCCGAAGCGCTCGCGCGAGAAGGCCTCGACGATGCGCGCGCTGGCGTCCACGCCGAGATCGGCCTGGATCAGCAGTTCCTCCAGCTCGTCCAGCGCCTCGTAGTCGAGCGTGCGCTTGGCGAAGGTGGAGACCACCTGTTCGGTGAACTGCCGCGAGGAGCGTTGCAGTCCGCTGGTAAGGCGCTGGAGCCAGCCCGTCTTGGGCTTGGCTGAATTGGCGTCGGTCATGGCGGGCCTTTTAGCCGGGCGAAGGCGACGGCGGTAGAGCGTTGCGAAACTGTCGCGACCTCGTGCAACCCTTGGGGGAAATCGAGGGCGTGCTGATGAATTCGAAGCTCGATCGCCGCACGGTGCTGGCCGCGGCCGGGGCCTTGGCCCTGGGCTCCGGAAACCTGGGCCGAGAGGCGCGCGCCGCCGCCGCGCCCTCGATCATCACCGTGCCGATCGAACTGCGCCGCCAGCGCATCGTCACGCCGCTGTGGATCGACCGCAAGGGGCCGTTCCCGTTCCTGCTCGATACGGGCTCGCCCTACTACGCCATCGACGCCGAGGTGGCGCTCAAGGCGGGTTTGTCGGCCACCTCCAGCGCCTGGGGCATGGCGGGCATGACCGGGGACGCGCGCCGGGTGGACGCCTTCCTCGGGACCGAGGTGGTGATCGGCGGAGCGCTGCGCTCGGAGAACGTGGTGTTCACCGCCAGCCGCCTGAACGACGGCGAGGCCGTCGGCCTGGTCCCGCGCGCCCTGCTGATGCTGCGTCGCACCGATCTCGACCCGGTCGGCGGGGAGATCCGCATCTACGAAACCGGCGCGCCGGACCTGAAGGGCTATGACCGGCTGCACCTGGTGCAGGCCGCGGAGTGGGTCAACGGCGCCGTGCTCGGCGGCACAGGCGCCTCCACGCCCGATCTGGTCATCGACGTGGTGCTGGACGGCGCCCCGCTGCGGCTGACGGTCGACACCGGCGCGCCCTCGGCCCTGACGATCACCCCCTGGGGCGTCCATCGCCACGGGCTGTGGGACAAGTATCCCAGGTGGACCACGGGAGACGGGCGCGGCCTGTACGAGGCCTACCGCGGCCGCATGGTGCGGGCCGGCGAGTTGCGCGTGGGCTCGACGGTGCTGAAGGGACCGCCGGTGCACCTGATCGATCCCAACGAAGCCAACCTCGCACGCGCCACCGACGGGGTGATCGGGCTGGACACGCTGCGGCGGTTCGCGATGTCGATCGACTTCGGCCAGCAGGCGCTCTGGATCAAGCCCAATGCGACGCTGGACCAGCCCTTCCGCTACAACCGCTCGGGCATCCAGCTCGGCCAGATCGACGGGCGCATGGGCGTAGCCGGCGTGGCCGCCGGCTCGCCCGCGGCCGCGGCTGGCCTGCAGCGCGGCGACGTGATCCTGGCGCCCAGCGGCCAGGACGGCCCGGCCTTCCAATGGAGCCTCTACGACGCGCCGGGGACGGTGCTGGAGTTCGCGGTGCGTCGCGACGGGGCGGTGAAGCCGGTGCGGCTGGTGCTGGCCGAGCTGCTGTAGGCCGATCAGTAGACGTGGTGGATCGGGGAGTCGCGCACCTCGACCACGGTCTGGATCGGCGGCGCGGCGGGGCCATAGAGGCGGCGGCCGACCAGCGCCTCGACCCGAGCCTCGGCGTCGGCCTCGATGTCGGCGTAGAACAGGTTGTAGGGCGGCGACTTGCGCCGCTCGGCCCAGGAGCCGGCGCGCTGCAGCGAAGGCGAGCTGGGCCGCGACAACCGCAGCAGGCCGCCGTCGCATTCGGCCGAGACCTGGTGGGCCAGGAAGGCGGGCCTAAGCCCCCACTCCAGGCCGGTGGCGTTGGCCGCGCCGAGATTGGAACGCTCCGACGCGGCGGGCATGCTGGTGGCGCCGGTCAGGGGGTTGACGCACAGGGCCGGCTTGCCGGCCAGGTTCTCGAGCTGGCCCTCCGGCGTCCACACCAGGGCCCGCTCCAGCCGCCGGGCGGCGAACTCGCTGTCGCCGGCGCGCACCCCGGCCCAGCCCATGACGCAATGGGCCTGCTGGCGACTGGCGCAGGCCGGCAGCGGCGAACCGGGGGCGAAGGGCGCCGCGGGCGAGACCGCATCCATCAGATAGACCGCCGCCACCCGCTTGATCAGGGCCGGGTCCTTGTCCACCACCTGCTGCAGCAGGTGGGTCAGCAGGTTGGCGCCCTGGCCCACCCCGGCCAGCACCAGCGGCCGGTCGGCAGGCGTGTGCGCCAGCATGCTTCTGAACGCCGCCTCGACGTCGCGATAGGCGAAGCGGCGGGCCTCGCGGGCGTCGTCGCGCAGGGTCAGGTAGGCGTAGAGGCTGGCCGCCCGGTAGCGCGGCGCGAACACCCGGCCCACCTGCTGGAACGGCCCGGCGTAGTTGGGCAGGTCGACCCGGCTCAGGAACCGCTGGGCCCCCTTGTCGTCGATCGGCGCGTTCCAGTCCCGGCCGCCGTCATAGATGGTGGAGTGGACGAAGAACACGTCGGCCGGCGGATCGCCCGGCGCGGGATGGGCGGGGTCGCCCGGCAGCACGGCCCAGGCGTAGGGCTGGCTGTAGTCGGGCGCGGTCGGCGGGCGGTAGGTCTGGAACGGCTGCTTGGGATCGAGCGCGGTGCGCTGGATGCCCTCGCGGAACAGGAACATCACCCCCGTCAGCAGCACCGCCGCCGCCAGGGCCGCGCCGATCACGTAGCGCGCGACAGTGCTCCGGTCCTCCAACACGCCGACGCCGCCGTCAGGCCGCGCGGCGGCGCTTGGCCAGGGCGTCGTAGTCGAGCAGTTCCGCCACCAGAGCCTCGAAGTCCTTCAACGGCACCATGTTGGGGCCGTCGGAGGGGGCGTGGTCGGGATCGGGGTGGGTCTCCATGAACACGCAGGCCACGCCCACGGCCACCGCCGCGCGCGCCAGCACCGGCACGAACTCGCGCTGGCCGCCCGAGCTGGTCCCCTGCCCGCCCGGCTGCTGCACCGAGTGGGTGGCGTCGAACACCACCGGGCAGCCGATCTCGGACAGGATCGGCAGGGCGCGCATGTCGGAGACCAGGGTGTTGTAGCCGAACGAGACCCCGCGCTCGGTGGCCAGCACGTTGGGATTGCCGGCGCCGGTGATCTTGGAGACCACGTTCTTCATGTCCCAGGGGGCCAGGAACTGGCCCTTCTTGACGTTGATGACGGCGCCGGTCTTGGCGGCGGCGATCAACAGGTCGGTCTGGCGGCAGAGGAAGGCGGGGATCTGCAGCACGTCCACGGCCTGGGCCACCTCGGCGCACTGCTCGGCCTCGTGGATGTCGGTCAGGGTCGGCAAGCCGGTGACCTCGCGGATCTCGGCGAACACCGGCAGGGCGGCGCTGAGGCCCATGCCGCGCGCGGCGTTGGCCGAGGTTCGGTTGGCCTTGTCGAAAGAGGTCTTGTAGATCAAGCCGATATCCAGCCGCTCGGCGATCTCCTTAAGCGCGTGAGCGGTCTCCAGCGCGTGGGCGCGGCTCTCCATCTGGCAGGGACCCGCGATGATCGACAGGCGCTCCGCATTGCCGATCCGCACCGGGCGGCCAGCCGTGGGGCCGGCGACGACGATGGAGTTGGGCTGGGTCAAACGCGGCTCCTTGGACATTACGCAACGTAACGCGCGATCTACGCCACGGCTAAGTGGCCTCCTAAAGGCGCGAGCACAAGCTGCGACGATTGCGCAGCCCCGATGCGCATCCTAGTTAGGCGGGTCCGTAACCCGAGCGACGCGCATGATCCAGGCCCGCAGCATCGTCGACGCCATCGGCAGGACCCCGCTGGTCCGCCTGAAGCGGGCCAGCGAACTGACCGGTTGCGAGATCTGGGCCAAGGCCGAGTTCATGAACCCCGGCCAGTCGGTCAAGGACCGCGCCGCCCTGCAGATCATCCGCCAGGCCGAGGCCGAGGGCCGGCTGCGCCCGGGCGGCCTGATCGTCGAGGGCACCGCCGGCAACACCGGCATCGGCCTGGCCACGGTCGGCGCGGCGCTGGGCTATCGCACCGCCATCGTCATGCCGCGCACCCAGTCGGAAGAGAAGAAAGCGGCGCTGCGCCTCTTGGGCGCTGAACTGGTGGAGGTGGACGCGGTCCCCTACGCCAACCCCAACAACTATGTGCACGTCTCGCGCCGCCTGGCCGAGGAGCGGGCCGCGAGCGAGCCGAACGGGGCGATCTGGGCCGACCAGTTCGACAACCTGGCCAATCGCGAGGCCCACTACCTGACCACCGGGCCGGAGATCTTCGAGCAGACCGGCGGGGCGGTGGACGGCTTCATCTGCGCCATCGGCTCGGGCGGCACCCTGGCCGGGATCGCCGACGCGCTGCGGGCCAAGAAACCCGGCGTGGCCATCGGCATGGCCGACCCGATGGGCTCGGCCCTGTTCAGCTACTACACGCGCGGCGAGCTGAAGGCCGAAGGGACCTCGATCACCGAGGGCATCGGCCAGGGCCGGGTGACCAGGAACATCGAGGGGCTGAAGCTCGACCAGGCCCACCAGATTCCCGACGCGGAAGCCGTCGAGGTGCTGTTCGAGCTGGTGGAGCACGAAGGCCTGTGTTTGGGCGGCTCCTCGGGGATCAACGTGGCGGGCGCGATCCGCATGGCGCGCGAACTCGGCCCAGGCAAGACCATCGTCACCATCCTCGCCGACCATGGCTCGCGCTATCAGAGCAAGCTGTACAATCCGGCGTTCCTGGAAGAGCGTGGCCTTCCCGTTCCAGCGTGGCTGACCTCGAAATGACCGATATCGCCGACCTCTCCGCCGACCCGCTCGTCTCCACCGAATGGCTGGCGGCGCGGCTCGGCGATCCCAATGTGCGGGTGCTGGACGCCACCTGGGCCATGCCGGCCGACAAGCGCGATCCGCGCGCCGAACATCAGGCCGCGCGCATCCCGGGCGCCGTGTTCTTCGACATCGACCAGGTGGCCGACACCTCCATCCCCCTGCCCCACATGCTGCCCGCGCCCAAGGTGTTCGCCGCGGCTGTCGCGGCCATGGGGGTGGGCGACGACACCTGGGTGGTGGCCTACGACAACAACAACCTGATCGCCTCGGCCCGGCTGTGGTGGACCTTCCGCGCCATGGGTCACGACCGGATCAAGGTGCTGGACGGGGGCTTGGCCAAGTGGCGCGCCGAGGACCGGCCGCTTGAGAGCGGTCCCCAGGCGGCGCCCACGCCCGCCCATTTCACCGCCAAGCCCCGGCCCGAGTTGGTGCGCAGCTTCGAGCAGGTGCTGGCGGGCTCAGAGGCCATCGTCGACGCCCGGTCGGCCGGCCGCTTCACCGGCGAGGCGCCGGAACCGCGCGCCGGCCTCAGGGGCGGCCACATGCCGGGCGCACGTAACGTGCCCCACGGCGAGATCCTGACCCCGGAGGGCCGCCTGAAGCCGGCCGAGGCGCTCATGGGCGTGTTCGATGCGGCAGGCGTTAAGCGCGACGCGCCGCTGGTGGCCAGCTGCGGCTCGGGCGTCACCGCCAGCGGCCTGGCCCTGGCCCTGGCGCGGACCGGCAAGTGGGACACCGCGATCTATGACGGCTCCTGGTCGGAGTGGGGCGGACGCGCCGACGCGCCGGTCGTCACGGGTCCCGCCGCCACCGGCCCCGCCGACTGACCATGGTCAAGCCGACCCAGCCCGAATGGGGCCTCAATACCCGTCTGGTCCACGCCGGCGACAGCGCCGAGGCCCAGGCCGGCGCGGCCGCCCAGGTGGTGAGCCCGGCGATCCAGCGCGCCTCCACCGTGCTGCTGCCCGACGCCGCCAGTCTGTATGCCTTCGACCGGCCGAGCTACGGCCGCATGGGCCTGGGCGTGCAGGCGGCGCTGGAGGCGGCGATCAGCGAGCTGGAGGGCGCGACCGAGACGCGGGTGTTCTCCTCCGGCGCCGCGGCGATCACCGCCGCCCTGATGGCGGTGCTGTCCGCCGGCGACGAGGTGCTGATGAGCGCCGGCGCCTACGCTCCCTCGCGCCGGTTCTGCCACACGGTGCTGAAGCGGTTCGGGGTTCAGAGCCGCTTCTTCCATCCCCGCGCCACGGCCGAGGAGCTGATGGCCATGGCCGGACCGAACACCAAGCTGGTGTTTCTGGAAGCGCCGGCCTCGCTGACCTTCGAGATCCAGGACATCCCCGCCATCGCCCAGGCCGCCCGCGCGCGGGGCATGGTGACCATGATCGACAACACCTGGGGCGCCGGGGTGCTGCTGCGCCCGCTGGAGCTGGGCGTCGACGTCTCGATCCAGGCCCTGACCAAGTACGCCTCGGGCGGGTCGGACCTGTTCATGGGCTCGGTGTCCATGCGTGACCCGGCCCTGGCCGAGCAGGTCAAGCTGCTGATGCAGGACACCGGCTGGGCCGTCTCGCCGGACGACTGCTACACCGTGCTGCGGAGCCTGCGCAGCCTCCCCGTCCGGCTGGCCCGCCATGGCGCCTCGGCGCTGGAGGTGGCGTCGTGGCTGGGCGCCCAGGACGAGGTGGCCGAGGTGCTGTGCCCGGCCCTGCCCGGCGCGCGCGACCACGACCTGTGGCGGCGCGACTTCAAGGGCACGAACGGCCTGTTCGGCCTGGTGCTGAAGCCCGGCCCGGCGAAAGCGACCGACGCCTTCCTCGACCGGCTGGAGCTGTTCGGCCTGGGATTTTCCTGGGGCGGGTTCGAGAGCCTGGCGGTGTGGGGCGACCCGCAGGTGCGCAATCCCGAACGGGGTTGGACCGCCGCGGGCGCCCTGATCCGCCTGCATGTGGGACTGGAAGACCCGGCTGACCTGATCGCCGACCTGCGCGGGGGGCTCGACGCCTTCGCGGCCTCATGCGAGGAGCAGTGACATGCTCGCCCTGCTTTTAGCCGCCGCCACCGCCCTGCCGCCTGCGCCGCCGCCCCCGCCGCCGCCCGAGCTGTGGCACGGCGCGCGCGCGGGCATGACCCCGGCCCAGGTCGCGGCCCTGTTCCCCAAGGGCCGCGGGCCCACGGCCCCGGTGATCAAGGACCCGTTCCCAAGCCCCAACATGGTCGAAGGCGGCGGCGGCGCCGGCTGGGTGGTGGACGACGTGATCTATGGCCATCCCGCGGTGGCCACCTACTATTTCGCGGCCGGCCGCCTGCTGTCGGTGGTGGTGGACGTGCAGAACCTGCAGCTGCGCCACACCCGCGACAATGTCGATGTCGCGCGCGACGTGGAGGCGGGCCTGACCAACTTCTACGGCGCGCCCAAGGTCTGCGCCGACACCGGCAAGGGCGGCCTGGCCCGGCTCGACTGCCGCTGGGTGGTGCGCAACGTTCAGGTGGGGCTGTCCTATGTCGACTATGGCGGGCTCAACCCCAGCCTGACCGTCGCCGCCCGCCCGCTGCCGCCGAAGAAGCGCGCCATCCCCTTCGTGTTCAGCCGCCGCGGCGTGCACTAGGACGAGCTGATCCGCCCCACCGCGGTGTTCAGGCCTGGCCGGTCTCAGCCAGGACGCGCTGCAGGTCGCTCTGCAGGAAGGGCTTCATCAGGACCGGGCGGCTTTTGAAGGGCTCCTCGATGCCGGCTGCGCCATAGCCGGTCGAGAAGGCGAAGGGGATGCCGCGCGCGGTCAGCACCTCGGCCACCGGGAAGCTTCGATGGCCGTCGAGATTGACGTCGAGCAGCGCCAGGTCGAGCTCGAGATGGGTGGCGGCCTTCAGCGCATCGGGCAGGCGCATCGCAATGTTGACCACCTCGTGCCCGAGATCGAGGAGCATATCCTCGATCATGAAGGCGATGGTCATCTCGTCCTCCACCACCAGAATCCGCAACGCCACGCCTCAGCCCTTCACTTCGAAGGAGAGCGGCGCGGCGATGATGCAACGCACGCCCTCGGGCTCGAACCGCAACGCCACCTGGGCGTTCATCTCGCCCGCCAGGCCAAGCTCGATCAGGCGTGAGCCGAAGCCTCGGCTGGTCGGCGCGACCACGGCCGGACCACCTCGCTCGCGCCATTCGATCTGAAGCCGGCGTTCGTCCGCTCCCTGGTCCTCGATGGTCCAGGTGATTTCGACCACGCCGCGATCCTTCGACCACGCCCCGTATTTGACGGCGTTGGTGGAAAGCTCATGCATGGCCAAGGCCAAGGCCAGGGCCAGGGCCGTCTTGGGCGAAATCCGGATATCCGGCCCCTCGACGCGGCAGCGGGCGGCGTCGTGCTGATGGGGCTTTACGGCCTGACTGATCGCCCCTTGGATCGACGCCCCCGCCCAGCGCTCGCCCGTGAGCAGGTCGTTGGCCTGGGCCAGCGCCAGCAATCGGGCGGCGAAACGCTCCTGGGCCGCGGGAAGATCGGGCGCATCGCGGAAGGTGCGCATCGCGATCGCCTGCACCATCGACAGCGTGTTCTTCACCCGATGATTGAGTTCATTGACGACGAGCCGCAGATGCTCGCCGGCGCGGTGGCGTTCGGTGATATCGCTCGCGCAGCCGAACCATTCGGCGATCTCTCCGTCCTTATCGAGGATCGGCACGGCCCGCGAGAAGGTCCAACCGGTCGAGCCGTCAGCCTGCCGTACCCGGTGCTCAAGCTGGAACGGTTCCCTGTTGGCGATCGCGCGGTCGATGGTGCCTTGAATGAAGGCCTGATCCTCGGGGAGGAGATAGGCGTCCATCCACGCGACCTGGGGCTGGTCGGTGTCGGCGAGGAAGGATCGGCCGTCGAGTTGCCGCATCTCCCGCCAGTCCGGGCTCATCCGGTAGATCACGTCGGAGGTGGCCTTGACCAAGGCGCGAAAGCGCATCTCGCTCTGCGCCACCCTGCGCTCGGCCAGAACCCGCTCGGTCGTCTCGGTGACGATGGCGATGACGCCGGCGGGCTCGCCCGCCTCGTCGAGCACCGGCGAATAGTCGAGATTCATCCAGACCGGCGCCGGCTGGCCATGGCGCTGGAGCGTGAGTTCCTGGTCGCGATAGGCCAGTGTCTTGCCCGCCAGCCCGACGCGCATGACGTTGTCGTTGAAATCGGCGATCTCGTCCCAGCCCTCGCGCACCTTCAAGCCGAGCAGCCGGGGATGGCGGCTGCCGGCGAAGACCGAATAGGCGTCATTGTAGATCATGATGCCGTCTTCGCCCCACAGCAGCACGATCGGCACCGGCGAGAGCAGCAGCATCTCGCACACCGTGCGCAGGCTTTGCGGCCAATCCTCGATCGGCCCGAGGGAGGTTGCGCGCCAGTCATGCTCCCGGATCAGGACGCCAAGCTCGCCGCCGCCATGCGGAAATCGCTTTGTCGCTCGCGGCTTGTCCGGCGTCGAATCCACAGGTCCGTCCCCCCGCTCGATACGGCGCTCCAGTCGCCGTAAGGAACATTCGCCCATAGGGTGTCGGGCGACGGGGTGCTTTTGCAAGGGCCGAGCGCGCGCCTCCCCCTTCCGGGTAATAAAAAAGGAGCCGGCTCGCGCCGGCTCCTTTCCGTATTCCGCGAAGCGAAACGGCCTTAGTAGGCCGCTTCCTCCGACGCTTGCTGGCCAGCGCCGCCTTCGAACAGGTCTTGCGCCTGCTCGGCGGCCGCCGCGCGCTCTTCATCGAACTGAGACGCGATGACGTTCTCGCCGCGCGACTGGCGATCGGCTTCGTCGTAGGAGCGGGCGATGTTGACCTTGATGGTCAGCAGCACTTCGGCGTGCAGGCGCACCTTCACTTCGTGCACGCCCAGGGTCTTGATCGGACGATCAAGCACGACATGGCTGCGCTCGACGTGGCCACCGCCAGCCTCGACCGCATCGGCCACGTCGCGAGCCGAGACCGAACCGTACAACTGGCCGCTTTCGCCAGCTTGACGAATCATGACGTAGCTCTCGCCGTCCAGACGGGCGCCCAGACGCTCGGCCGTGGCGCGAGCCTCGGCGTTGCGGGTTTCGATCTGGCCGCGTTGGGCTTCGAACACCTTCAGGTTGGAGGTGGTGGCCCGCAGCGCCTTTTGGCGCGGCAGCAGGAAGTTACGCGCGAAACCGTCCTTGACGGTGACCACGTCGCCGATAGCGCCGAGATGCTCGACGCGTTCCAGAAGAACAACCTTCATCGATGGCTCTCCTTACTGCACGACGTAGGGCAGCAGCGCCAGGAAGCGGGCGCGCTTGATGGCGCGAGCCAGCTCACGCTGCTTCGGCGCGGAAACCGCGGTGATGCGCGACGGGACGATCTTGCCGCGCTC
>FSXV01000110.1_pt1 | contig 29714 bp, 19 predicted proteins | sample 1638401 | NCBI WGS metagenome assembly FSXV01 (sample SAMEA3914788, study PRJEB12502) | metagenome | biome: forest; material: soil | place: Canada | collected 2011-07-03 | depth 0.1 m | reverse complement strand
GCGGCCGATGCACTTGGCCTTGATCGAGCCCATCTGCTTGCGGTGCATGAACTGGTGGTTCATGTCGAACAGGTTCTCGTGCATGAACGTGTAGTGGCAGGCCACCTGCCGGTTCAGGCGGCGGGTCTTGTAGGACTTGTCCTGCGAGCGGCCGAGCGTGGTGGGCAGGCGGCCTTCGGCCAGGGCCGGATCGCCCGGGAACACGAACACCAGGCCGTCGACCTCGCGGCAGGGATAGCTCTTCACCCCGTTGGGCAGGCGGTCCTTGCCGAGATAGGGCACGTCCACGCACTTGCCGGTCTGGTCGTAGGACCAGCCGTGATAGTGGCACTTGATCTGGTCGCCCTCGACCACGCCCAGGTGCAGCGGCACCTGGCGGTGGGCGCAGCGGTCCTCAAGGGCGAACACCTGGCCGCCCTTGCCGCGGATCAGGGCGATGGGCGTGCCGGCGAAGCTGCGGCCCAGCGCCTTGCCGGTCTTCAGCTCGTCGGACCAGGCCATGGCGTACCAATAGTCCGGATGCGAGCCCACGCGGCGCAGGTCGAACGCGTTGGGCGAGTTCGCTGGACGCATGGCGATCAGGTTCGAACCGTCTTCCGGCATCTGGCCCTCCACAATTCAGATGATGTTAAACCGTCGCGGGGCCGCGATCACAACCCCCCCCCGGCCGAACACCCGGGCTGAACGGCCCCCGAAAGGGCGCGCCAACCTCTAGAAATCAAGGTCGTGATAGTGCGCCGCCGGCGGCAGGCCGGGCAGGCGGTCGGCCAGCAGCGGCCGAAAACAGGGCCTGGACTTGATCTTCATGTACCAGGTGCGGACGTGCTTGAACGAATCCCACGGCGCCTCGCCGATGTAGTCGACCACCGACAGGTGGCCGGCTGCGGCGATGTCGCCCTGGCTGATGCGGCGGCCCGCCAGCCATTCCCGCTCGTTCAGCAGCGCGTCGAGATAGCCCAGGTGCAGGCGCAGGGCCTCGCGGCCGCGGCGGATGCCGGCCAGGTCCGGCGCGCCCAGGCCCAGCAGCCGCTTCTCCATCTTCTCGTAGAGCAGGTAGGCGTTGACCTCGTTGTGAAACTTGCGGTCGAACCAGTCGCACATCCGCCGCGCCTCGGCCCGCTCGGCCACGTCGCGCGACAGCAGCGGCGGGTCGGGATAGCGGTCGTCGAGATATTCCAGCAGCGAGCGGGTCTCGCACACCACCAGGCGGTTATGGCCGGTTCCATCCACCAGCACCGGCGGCAGGCCGGTGGGGTTCAGCTCGCCCAGCGCCTCGGGGCGCTCCCAGTAGCGCTCGACCTGTTCTTCGAAAGCCAGCCGTTTCTCGCCGAGCGCCAGGCGGATCTGGCGCGAGAACGGGTCGAGCGGGAAGTGGTGCAGGGTGCGTTCAGCGGCCATGGGCGGAGGATTCGGAGCGGCGCGGGTGAGGGCGAGCCCGCCACACTGCGCACACACCTCTTAAGGGCTGTTTACCGTAGCACGAACGCTGCGCGCATTTGCGGCGGGATGGGGTAATCTGCTGATTCTTCAATCGACGCTGGGGACGTCATGGTCGCTTACGACCCCGCCTTCGCCGCCGCCGGGGGCGCCTCATGCCTGGCGTTGGCGGCGACCTTCTGGGCGCTGTCGCAACGCCGACAAGCGGGCGCGCGCGTGCGCGAGCTGACCGAGGCCCTGCGCGTGTTCGAGCGCCGGGCCGAGGCCGCGCATGCCTCGACCGAGGCGTTCGATCGCGCGGTGGTGGTGCTGGAGGCCCACGGCGCGCGCCTGGCTTCGGGCCGCGACAGTCTGGCCGCCTGCGCCACCGCGCTGGGCCTGCCGCACGACGCCGAGCCCGAGGCGGTGGTCGACGCCCTGGTCCGCAGCCATCCCGAGCACGCTCGCCGCCTGCAAGCCCTGTCCGATCATGGCGAACCCTGCGACTTCGAGGCGCGGGGCCATGGCAAGGGGGCGGTGGTGGTCGAGGGCCGCACCGCCGGGGCCTTCGCCTGGCTGGGCCTGTCGACGGTGAGCAGCGCCGGCCTGCCGTCGGCCGCCCGCTTCGCCGCCTTCCTCGACGCCTGGCCCTCTCCGGCCTGGATCACCGGCCCGTCCGGCCGGCTGGTATGGGCCAACCGCGTCTGGCTCAAGGCCGCCGAGGCCGAGTCGGTGGAGGACGCGGTGGGCCGCGGCCTGGCGTTCGACCGCGGGGTCGAGCAGGTGGCGGCCGAGGCCGCCGCGGCCGGCGCGCGGCGCGAGAGCCTGCGCTGGGCGCCGGTGGGCGGTAGCCGCCGCGCCTTCCATGTCTCGGCCGAGCCGCTGGAGGGCGGCGGCGCCGGGGCGATCGCGCTCGACGTCACCGAGGCCGAGGAGACGCGCGAGGCGCTCAAGCGCCACGTGCTGGCGCAGAATGAAACCCTGAACCGGCTGGCCGATGCGGTGGCGATCTTCGGCCCCGACCGCCGGCTGGCGTTCCACAACACCGCCTTCGCCTCGCTGTGGGGGCTGGAGCCGGCATGGCTGGCCGAGAGTCCGACCCACGCCGAGGTGCTGGACCGTTTGCGCCAGCGCCGCCGCCTGCCCGAGACCGCCGACTACGCCCGCTTCCGCGCCAAGGAGCTCGGCTATTACGAGACGCTGGACGGCGTGCCCGACGAGATGTGGAGCCTGCCCGACGGGCGGACCCTGCGCACCGTGCGCCAGCCGCACCCGTTCGGCGGCCTGCTGCTGGTGTTCTCCGACATCACCGACGAGCTGAAGCTGCGCGCCCAGTACAACGCCCTGGTGCAGGTGCAGCAGGCCACGCTGGACAAGCTCAACGACGGGGTCGCGGTGTTCGGCTCGGACGGGCGGCTGCGGCTGCAGAACGAGGCGTTCGAGCGGCTGTGGAGCATCTCGCACCAGGCCATGGCCGACGCCGGCGACTTCGACGGGGTGGCGGCGCTGTGCACGCCGCTGGTGCACGACCGCCAGTTCTGGCGCGAGCTGAAGGCGCGGGTGGGCGACCCCGATCCCGAGGCGCGGGCGCCGGTGGGCGGCGAGATCCGCACCTCGGACCAGCGGGTGCTGGCCTACCAGACCCGTCCCCTGCCCGACGGCGCGACCCTGGTCGCTTTCGGCGACGTCACCGCCACCCGCAAGCTGGAGCAGGCGCTGGTCGACCGTTCCCAGGCGTTGGCCGAGGCCGAGCGGTTGAAGCGCGACTTTGTCGGCAACGTCTCCTACGAGCTGCGCACCCCGCTCACCACCATCATCGGCTATGCCGAGCTGCTCGACCGCCAGGGCGACGCCCTGCCCGAGCGGCTGCGCGGCCACGTGGGCGCGGTGCGCATGGCCGCCGCCCAGCTCGCCGCCTCCATCGACGACGTGCTGGACATGGCCCAGATCGACGCCGGCGAGATGGCCCTGACGCTGGGCGACGTCGACATCTCGGAGCTGCTGGCCGAGGCCGCCGCCCGCGCCGCCCGCGACGCCGAGGCCGCCAAGGTGACCATCGTCGTGCGCGAAGACCCCAATGTGGGGGTGATCCGCGCCGACGGCTCCAGGCTGGCCCAGGCGCTGGACCACCTGATGGCCAACGCCGTCCGCTCCACCCCGGCCGGGGGCGAGGTGATCATCGACGCCAAGCGGGCGCTGGGCGAGGTCAAGGTGCGGGTCAAGGACACCGGGCGCGGCATCCCCTTCCACGTCCAGGCCCACATCTTCGACCGCTTCGTCGGCCGCGACCGCGGCGGGCCCGGCCTGGGCCTGGCCCTGGTCAAGGCGCTGGTGGAGCTGCACGGCGGCTGGGTGGCGCTGGAAAGCGAACCCGGCGCCGGCGCCACCTTCACCCTGCACATGCCCGAGACCGCCTATGCCGGCGCGGCGCATCCGGAGCTGGCGTTCTAGGGCCCGTACTCAATTGGGTGAAGAAGCGCGCCGCTGTCATCCCGGCCGGAGGTCCGCACAGCGGGCCGTAGAGCCGGGACCCAGGGTCACTGCGCTCCACCTCCCCTGGGTCCCGGATAGCCTTTACGAGGCTTCCGGGATGACAGTCGGAATTAACGGGCTGATATCATTGCAATATCTTTGGCGCTCAATTGAGTCTGGACCCTAGGGCGTTAGCGCCTCCAAGCCGACAAACGGCCGGCGGCAGGGTTTGCGCAGAAGTCAGAACTTGGCGCGACTGATGTGCTCTCTCAGCTGATTGCATTCGGCTGCGTCACCCGCTCCGCAATCCACCTGGCCAGGTTTCAGCACCAATCCTCCGCCCAGGGTCGCCTGCTTCTCCACGCACGCAATGGCGGGGTAGGCGCGCGATTTCGGATCGGTGAACCACCACAACGAAAGGCCGGAAGGCGAAGAGGCCAAAACGCTCGCGACGCCTCTTCCTGCGAAGAAGCGCGCCCGTTTTTCCCGCAGCTTGGCGTTCAGATCGGCTCTGCCGTTGAACGTCACGTTACACAGCGTGCGCTGCCTGCTCGCCTGCGCCGTTTCCGGGCCGGCGAGCGAAATGCAGAGGAGGATCAGCAAGCCCGAACAGCGAAGCATGATCTCACCGTCGCACAGCTTCGCGGCGGGGCCACAACGTTGGTAGGTGGGCTGCCGCTTCCGCCACGCGCCACCCCTAGCGGGGCCTCTAATGCTTGATCGGCGTTGGCGGCGGCACGACCTTGTGCGGCGCGGTGTGGGTGGTGGTGGGCGCGCCCTGGGTCTGGGCCTCGCTCAGCAGGCCCGCGCAGTTGGCGTCGTGGGCCAGGTTCAGGTTGACGAACGGCAGGATCAGCAGGGCCGGGTTGACCGCCGCCGCCAGCACCGCCGCCACCCCGCCCTGGACCAGGGCCGGACCCGGCTTCACCCCGAAGGTCGGGCTGGTCAGGTGGCCGCCGATGACGATGGGGGCGTTGATCTTGATCAGGCGGAACTTCTTGGGCTGACCCTTGAAGGTCAGGTCCATGGTCTCGTCGCCGAGGTTGATGCGGCCCTGGCCGTTGACCCGCACCACGTCGGTGTCGAGCACGATGTTCTGGGCCTGCATCACCCCGTCATGGATGCGGAAGTCGGCGATCATGCAGCGCACGTTGGTCTGGTGCGTGTCCTTGGACAGCAGCATGAACAGGCCCTTGGTGGCGTTGATGCCCATCAGTTCGGCCAGGCTCTGGCGCACGGCGCCGCCGGGCATGACCAGGGTGACTTCGCCATCGGCGGTGGCGGCGGCCTTGTGGATCGAATCCCCTACCGCGCTGGCTCGGGCGCGGGCGTCGAGCACGCCCTCGATCGGCGCCTGGGGCCCGCCCTTGACGAAGTTGCTGAGCTGCAGCCCGGTCAGGCGCATGTCGATGGCGTCGCGCTGCTGGTTGGTGCGGGCGTCGATCCTGACCGTGCCGGTCAGCCGCCCCTGCGGGAAGCTGAAGTCGATCGGGTCGAGCGTCATGAGGCCGTGGTCCAGCGTGGCGCCCAGGGCCACCTGGCGCAGCGGCAGGTTGGGCAGGGCCCGCACCGCCAGGGCGTGGTAGCGCACCTTGGCGTCCATGCCGCGGATCCGCTCCACCTCCAGCGGCGCATCGGGCAGCAGGCGGTGGGCGCCGCCCTGGGCCGCATCGGGCGTGGCGGTCAGCTTGGGGGCCTTGGGGACGTTGGCCCCGCTCGCGCCCAGCACCGCGCCCATGTCCTTGAAGTCCAGCACCCGCGAGCGGATGTCGGCGGTCAGGTTGGGGCGGCCGTGATCGCTGGTGTCGACCTTGGCCACGCCCTCCAGGTCGCTCGACCCCACCCGGCCGGCGATGTGGTCGATGGTGTAGAGCAGCTCGTTGCGCTCGACCTGGGCCGAGATCGAATAGGGCGGGGTGTTCGGCAGGGTCAGGCCGGTGAGGTAGTAGAGATCGGCCAGGCTATGACCGCTGATCGACAGGGCGGCGTCCATCTGGCCGAGGTTGAACGGATGGGTCACCCGGCCCTTGGCGGTCACCTGGGTGTCGCCGGCGCGCATGGTGGCGTCGAACGGATAGGGCGTGTTGGTGCGCACGTTCAGCAGCGGGCCGCCGGTGGCGTTCATCTGGAACAGCTTGCCGTTCAGGCTGCCCTGGCCGTTGAGCCCGAAAGCCTGCTGGCCGGAATTGGCCTTCTCGTGGGCGTAGATCGTGCCGGTGAACTTCAGCCGCCGCTGCAGGCTGGTCACCGTCAGATGGCCGTCGTCGATGATGAAGTTCTTGATCGGCGGCAGCTTGGCCGGCTTGCCGGGGGCGGCGCCGTTGCTGAAGTCCCAGTTGGCGCGGCCGGTCTGGTCCTGGAACATGAACACGTTGGGGCGGTCGATCTCCAGCCGCGGCAGCACCACCCGGCCGATGAACAGGGGCATGAGCTCGACCTTGAGCATGATGCGGTCGATGTCGGCCATGTCTTGCTTGGGGGCCCAGGCGGGCTCGCCGATCTTCAGCCCGTCCAGGGTGGCGCTGGGGGTCCAGCTGAACAGGTGCACTTGCAGGTGGCCGTCGATGCGCACCGGCCGGTGCAACCGCGCCGACATCATCCGCGCCAGGGGCGGACGGAACCAGTCCCAGTTGAACAGGGCCAGGAAGATCGCCAGGGCGACCAGCAGCAGGGCGATCGCGCCCAGGATCCAGCGCAGCAGCCTGGGTCCGCGCGGGCCGGGCGGTGGCGCCGGGCGGGCGGGATCGACGCGAGGATCGGCGAGGGCGGCGGAACTCATCATGGGCCTTTTCGACCGTTGGTCTTCCGAACTTTGGCCTTTCCAAACGCTGGCCGTTCCAGCCTTGTGAACGCCCCAGGCGGCCCGAAGTGTTCCATTCCGGCTTGGCGCGGGGCCTAGCCGGGGCGCGGCTTGCGGCGGGGCAGGGTCTTGTCCGGCAAGGTCTCGCCCAGGGTGTCGGCCATGTAGGCGCCGCGCTGGCCCATCACCTGCGGCGCGCCGGAGACGGTGGTGTCGACCGCGGTCTGGTGCTCGATCTCGGAGTTCAGCTCGGCCCCGAACAGCACGGTGATGGTCGAGATCCAGATCCAGGTCATGAAGCCCACCGCCGCGCCCAGCGACCCGTAGGTGCGGTCATAGGACCCGAAGTGGCCGACATAGAACGAGAACAGCAGCGAGGCGGCCAGCCACAGCAGGGCGGCGGCGACGCTGCCCCAGCTGACCCAGCGCCATTGCTCCTGGTTGCGGCTGGGGCCGAAGCGGTAGAGCAGGGCCAGCCCCGCCATGGCCCCCAGCAGCAGCATGGGCCAGCGCAGCACCGTCAGGGCCACGCTCTGGCGGCCGAGGAAGGCCAGGGCCAGCGGCGCCTCGACGATCGCGCCGATGGAGGCCAGCAGGAAGGCCAGCATCCCGACGGTGAAGGTGAGCGACACCAGGTTCAGCCGGATCAGGCTGCGCTTCTCGTGCTCCTCGAAGGCCACGTTCAGGCCGACGATCAGCGCCTTCATGCCGGCGTTGGCGCTCCACAGCGACACCACCAGGCTGACCAGGAAGGCCACGCCCAGGCCGGTGTGGCGCGCCGCCGCCAGCCGCAGCATCTGGTCGCCGACCAGTTGCAGCGCCGCCTCGGGCAGGACGCCCTGCAGCAGGCTGAGCTGGGCCTGGGCGGTGTCGACGTTGGAGAACAGGCCGTACAGCGACACGAACACGCCGATGCCGGGGAACACGGCCAGCAGCGCGAAGAAGGCGACGCCGCCGGCGACCTGGGGGATGTTGTCGCGACTGAAGGCGTTCCAGGTGCGCCAGAAGATGTCGCGCCAGCCCCTGAGCGGGATGTGCCGGGGCGCGGTGGCGTCGCGGCCGTGGCCGGGGTGGGCCAGTTCGGCTTCGGCGACCTGCAGCGCCGGGGCGATGGGCTTGAGGCCCAGCCGGCGCATGACGCCCAGGTCGACGGTGCGCCGACCCAAGGGCCGCAACAGCAGCAGCGCCGCTATGGCGAACCAGCCCAGGGCCTGCAGCCAACCATGCTGCGGTCGCGGGGGCGGGGCAGCGGAGGCCATCCGTTGGTCCAGCCTTACGGCGTCTTTGCGCGCCCGTTTCCGCCACGCCATGGTCGCTGGCCCCTTACGCCACAGGCTGGCGGGTGCAGATGAAAGCGGAAAGGCGAGCCGGTGTTCCCACAGGGGCGGCTGTCCGCGCGCCAAACCGGGTCGAGGCCGGGGTCGAGGGGCTGTGACCGCGTGTCCGCCGCGGCGCCAGGGCACGGGTTGGCTGCGAGCGCGTTTCAGAAACCTGTAGGGCGCCTTGGCAGGTCGATCGGGTCATGTATGGCTGAAGCGCATGAACCGACACGGGTGGGCGCGTTGGCGGAGGCTCCGGACCTGATGGGGTCGCGACCGAGAGGTGAGCATCGCGCCGGAGAAGAACCGGCGTTCGCCGAGGAGCGCGAAGGCCGGGACTATCTGCGCGAGCTGCTGAACTCCACCGCCGAGGCCCTCTACGCCATCGACGCAGACGGGGCGACCACCACCGTCAACCGCGCCTTCCTGGCCATGCTCGGCTTCGCCCACGAGGATGAGGTGGTGGGGCGCAACATCCACGGTCTGATCCACCACAGCCGTCCCGACGGCGGGCCCTACGCCGAATGCGACTGCCCGGTGCACCGCGCGGCCACGCTCGGCGAGGCGGCCCACGTGGAGGGCGAGCGTTTCTATCGCCCCGACGGGACCAGCTTTCCGGTCGAGTATCGCGCCCGACCGGTCTGGCGCGACGGGCGGCTGAAGGGGGCGATCTGCACCTTTGTCGACATCAGCGAAAGACTGGCGGCCCAGGCCGAGCTCCGGGCCAAGCAGGCGGAGCTGGAGGAGCAGGCCCGCGCCCTGCAGATCCTGAACCGGGCCGCCGCGGCGGTGGCGGGCGACCTGGACCTGGACCGGCTGGTGCAGGCCATCGTCGACGCCGGGGTGGAGGTCAGCGGGGCCGAGTTCGGGGCGTTCTTCTACAATGTCGAGGACGAGGGGGGAGAGAGCTACATGCTCTACACCCTGTCCGGCGCGCCGCGGGAAGCCTTCGCCCAGTTCCCCATGCCGCGGAACACGGCCGTGTTCGCCCCGACCTTCGCAGGTCACGGGGTGATCCGCTCGGACGACATCACCCAGGATCCCCGCTACGGCCTTAACAAGCCTCGCGAGGGCATGCCCGAGGGGCATCTGCCGGTGAAGAGCTACCTCGCCGTGCCGGTGACCTCGCGCCAGGGCAAGGTGCTGGGCGGACTGTTCTTCGGCCATTCCAGCCTGGCCGTGTTCGACGGCCCCGCGGAGGCGCTGGTGGTGGGCCTGGCCAGCCAGGCGGCGGTGGCCATGGACATGGCGGCCCTGTTCCAGGCGGCCGAGCACGAGATCGCCCGGCGTTGCCGCGCCGAGGCCGAGCTGCAGGCGCTGAACAGCGGCCTCGAGGAGCGGGTGGCCACCGAGATCGCCGAGCGGGCCAGGGCGGAGGCGGCGCTGCGCCAGGCGCAGAAGATGGAAGCGGTGGGCCAGCTCACCGGCGGGGGGGCGCACGACTTCAACAACCTGCTGACCATCATCATCGGCGGCCTGGACAGCATCCGCCGCAGCCCGCCCGACGACGCCGCCCGCATCCAGCGCGCCGCGGACGTGGCGCTGCAGGGGGCGCAACGCGCGGCCAGCCTCACCGGCCGGCTGCTGGCCTTCTCGCGCCGCCAGCCGCTGGCGCCGCGGCATATCGAACTCAACGCCCTGGTGGGCGACATGCACGAGATGCTGCACCGGACCCTGGGCGAGCAGATCGTGCTGGAGGGCGTGTTCGCCCCGCAGCTGTGGGCGATCGAGGCCGACCAGAACCAGCTGGAGGCGGCGATCGTGAACCTGGCGGTCAATGGCCGCGACGCCATGCCCGCGGGCGGCGAGCTGACCATCGAGACCGGCAACATCACCCTCGACGCGAGCTTCGCCGCCACCGACGCCGAGGCGCTTCCCGGCCAGTACGTGGTGATCGCCGTCAGCGACACCGGGGTGGGGATGTCCAAGGACACGCTGACCCACGCCTTCGAGCCCTTCTTCACCACCAAGGAGGTCGGGCGCGGCACGGGACTGGGGCTGTCGATGGTCTACGGCTTCGTCAAGCAGTCCGGCGGCCACGTCACCATCGGCAGCGAGGAAGGCCGCGGCACGACGGTGAGGATGTACTTCCCCCGCTACAGCGGCGCGCCCATCCCTCAGCCGCCGGCGGAGCCGGTCGAGCCGCCGCGCGGCCGCCAGGACGAGGTGGTGCTGGTGGTCGAGGACAACGAGGGCGTCCGCGACCACAGCGTGACGATCCTGCGCGAGCTGGGCTACCAGGTGCTGGAGGCCGGCGACGTCGACGCCGCCCTGGAGATCCTGGCGCGCGGCCAGCGGATCGACCTGCTGTTCACCGACGTGGTGCTGCCGGGCCGCAGCGGGCGCGAGCTGGCGGATGCGGCGCGCGACCAGCGGCCCGGACTCAAGGTGCTGTACACCACCGGCTATTCCCGCGACGCCATCGTCCACCACGGCCGGCTCGACCGGGGTGTGCAGCTGATCGCCAAGCCGTTCACCTTCGACGAGCTGGCGGCGCGGGTCCGCGACGTTTTGGATCAGCCGTCCGTGTCCGGATGATTGGAACAGGCTTGGCCCGCCCGCCGTTAGGGCGCCGATGACCACCGCCGACACAACTGAAGCGTCGCAAGAGATCGAGCTCAAGTTCGCCCTGAGCCCGGAGGCGTTGGCGCGGCTGGAGGCCGGCGCTTTCGGGGGCGTCGACGCCAAGGCGACCGACTCGACCTATTTCGACACGCCCGAGCGGGCGGCGCTGGCCGCCGGCTATGCGGTGCGCCTGCGCAAGGTCGGCCGCAAATGGCTGCAGACGGTGAAGGGCGGCGGCGCTGCGGCCGTGGCGCGGTTCGAGGACGAGCGGCCGGTGACCGGCGGCGCGCTCGACCTGGAGGCCTTGCGCGACGGTCCGCTGGCCAAGGCCTTCGACCTCGACGCTCTGGCCCCGCTGTTCGAGACCCGGGTCAAGCGGCGCACCTGCGCGGTCGAGGCCGACGGCGCGGTGATCGAGCTGGCGCTGGACCAGGGCCAGATCGTCGCCGGGGCGGCGCAGGAGGCCATCTGCGAGCTGGAGCTTGAACTGAAGTCCGGCGATCCGGCGGCCCTGTTCAAACAGGCGCGGCGCCTGGCCGAGGGCGGCGGCCTGGCCATCTCGCTGACCAGCAAGGCGGAGCGGGGCTACCGGCTGGCGTCGGGCGCGGCGCGTGGGCCGGAGAAGTTCGACGTGCAGGCGCTGGACCTGTCCGGCCGGGCCGGCGACGGCTTCCAGGCGCTGATGTTCGCGGGGCTGCACCAGCTACAGGCCAATGTGCGCCTGCTGTCGGCGCGGCCGAGCCTGGAGGCGGTGCACCAGGCGCGCATCGCGCTTCGGCGGATGCGGGTGATGCTCAAGGCCTTCAAGGCCATCGCCGACGATCCGCAGGTGGCGGCGATCGAGGGCGAGCTGGGGCGGATGACCGATGTCTTCGCCGACGCGCGCAACCTGGACGTATTCATAGCCGAGACCTTCCGGCCCTATGTGCGCGACGAGCCGGGGGCGGCGGAGTTCGGCGAGGCGCTGCTGCACGCCCAGGCCAAGGCGCACGAGGATGTCCGCCACGCCCTGGCCGGCGACGACTTTCCCATGGCCGTGCTCGATGTGCTCGAATGGGTCGCCTGCGGGGCCTGGACCCAAGCGGCGCCGACGGCGACGCAGGCGGAGCGCAAGCTCGGCGCGGTCGCGGCCGAGATGCTGAAGCATCGCCGCAAGCTCATGTTGAAGCGCGGCGGCCGGCTGGACTGGAACGATCCGCTGGCGCGGCACAAGCTGCGCATCCAGGCCAAGAAGATGCGCTACCTGGCCGAGGCGTTCGCGCCGGGCTTCGGCGGGGCCAAGCGCTTCATCGCCGCGCTGGAGACGCTGCAGGACCGGCTGGGCGAACTCAACGACATCGCCACCGTATCGGAGGTGGCGCACCTAGCCCTGGCGGCGCCGGTGTCGCGCGACGCCGCCTTCGCCGCCGGCGCCCTGATCGGCGCGCGGCGAGCCGAGGCCGCCCGGCTGGTGCGCAAGGCCAAGCGGGCCTGCGCCCGGTTCGCCGCCGAACCGCCGTTCTGGCCCGGCTAGAGGCCTTAGCGCGGCTGGTAGCGCGGGTCGCCCATGCGCCAGAGCGCGAAGGCGAACAGGTCGGCGTATTCCAGGTCGAACTGGCTGCGGGTCGAGCCGACGCCGTGGCCGCCCTCCGCCTCCACCCGCAGGATCACCGGGTTGCCCGAGGCGGTGGCCGACTGCAGCCGCGCCGCCATCTTGCCCGGCTCCCAGGGCGAGACGCGTGGGTCCGTGAGCCCGGTGGTGAAGACCACGCTGGGATACTTGGTCCCGTCCTTGACCGCGTAAAAGGCGTCCATGGCCAAGAGCGCCTGGGCGGTGTCCTTGTCCTGCACGCTGCCGAACTCGGGGATGTTGGGCGGCCCGTTGGGCGAGAACTCGCTGCGCGCGGCGTCCGACACCCCCACCCGCGAGAACACCACCGCGAACAGGTCCGGCCGCTCGGTTAGGGCGCGACCCACGGTGATGCCACCGGCCGAGGTGCCCTCGATGGCCAGCCTGGCGCGTGAGGTCCAGCGCTCGGCGACGAGGGTCTCGGCGCAGGCGATCAGGTCGCGCCAGGTGTTGGGCTTGGTGGCCTTCTTGCCGGCCTCGTACCAGTCGCGGCCCAGCTCGCCGCCCCCGCGCACGTGGCCCACGGCATAGATCCCGCCAAGGTCGAGCCAGGCCAGGTAGCGCGAGACGAAGCTAGGATCGAGCGAGATGCCGTAGCTGCCATAGGCGGTGAGGATGGTCGGGGCCGAGCCGTCGCGCTTGAGCCCCTTCTTGTAGACGATCGACAGCGGCACCCTGGCCCCGTCCTTGGCCGTGGCCAGGACGGTCTCCGAGACATAGGCGCTGGTGTCGTAGGGCGGCGGCGGGGCGAAGTCGGTGGCGATCACCTTGCCGTCGGCGCCCACCCGGCACACCACCGGCGGGTGGGTCCAGCCGGTCAGCAGGAACCAGGCGCCGTCGAGCCGTGGGTCGGTGAAGGGGGCGACGATGCTGCCCTCGAACGGCAGGGCCAGCGTCTCGATGCGGCCATCGTCGTGCAGCCGGCGCAGCGACCCCACGCCCTTGGCGTCGCGGCCGAACAGATAGATCCCGTCCCGCGCCGCGCCGGCCCCATCGAGCAAGATGTCGGAGGGCGGGACCACCACGCTGGCCGCCGCCACATCGGGCCGCGAGGCGCGGGTCTTGAGCAGCTTGTAGCGCGGCGCCCCGGCGTAGGTGACCAGGTACAGCTCGTCGCCGCGCTGGGTGTAGCCGGTGATCTTGTCGGCCGGCCTGCACACCGCCGTCCAGGGCGTGTCGGCCTTGCCGAGGCTCGCCAAAGGCGCGGCGTAGAGCGTGATCTCGGTCTGCACCCCGTTGAACAGCCCGCCGAGCGCGGTGTCGGAGCCGGGGGTGACGTTGATGGAGGGGAACTCGGTGTCGAGCACCGGCACGGCGGCGTATTGGCCCTGGGCCAGGGCCTTCACGTCCTGGGCCGGATCGGTCCCGACCACGTGGCGCCAGCAGACGCTGTGCTTGTAGTAGTCCAGCGAGGTCTTGTCGGTGGTGGCCAGGCGGTTGAAGTAGAAGGCGCGGCTATCGGGCGTCCAGCTGGGGCTGGCGTACTGGGTGCGGTCGATACGGTCGCCCAGCACCTTGCCGCTGGCGGTCTCGATCACCTGCAGCACCGCGTCTTCCGAGCCGGCCTCGGAGACGCCGAACAGCACCAGCTTGCCGTCGGGCGAGGGCAGCCAGTAGTTCAGCGCGCGCTTCTTGCCGTCGCTCGGCGCGTCCGGGTCGATCAGCACCCGCCGCGCGCCGCCGGAGAGCGGCTGGACCATCAGCTTGTAGGTGTTGGCGCCGGGCGGGCGCTCCTGCAGGAACAGCCACGGGCCGGCCACCTGCGGGTCGGTCACCGCGGTCAGGCCGCCGGTGTAGCGGGCGATGGCCGCGGCCAGCTCGGCGCGGCCGGGAATGGCGCCCAGAACCTTGCTGGCGTAGGCGCCCTGGGCCTTCAGATAGGGCAGGAAGTCCGGGTCCTTGGGGTTCTCCATCCAGCGGTAGGGATCGGTGATCTTGGTGCCGAACACGTCGTCGACGACCGGCTGGGACTTGGGCTTGGGCGGTCCGCCCGCGGTCTGGGCCAGGACTGCGCCGGCTCCGTACACGAAGGGAAAGGCGCCGGCCGTGGCCAGCAACGCACGACGGTCGATCCGCATATCCGCCCCCAGGTTGTGGAGCGAGGTTTGCACGCCCTTTTGCGGCGGTCAAAGCGCTTCGGAGGCCGCAGTTGCGGTCGGGGCCGGGGCGACCGGATGGCGAGACGCATCGGCGCTGGCGACGCCTGAAACACGCGCCGTGTTCCAACCGGATGCGGCCGCTTCATTCGTGTCGGCAAGGTGGCGGGGGTGGCGCCCTGCCGCAGGTCAGGCGGCGCAAACCTCAGCAAACATGAGGATATTGTAACAATTCAGAACCATTTAGTCCCTAGCTAGAGCCCCTATCGCCGGATAGCTGAGAGCTGAATCGGGGAGGGCGCGGCCGCGCCCCCGGCAGCCTCGGTGAAAGCCATCGCCGCCGAAATATAGGGACGCAGTTTGATGGGAACCCATCGCCGGTTTCGCCTGGGATTTGCGCTGCTTGGCGTCGTGCCGCTGGGTCTGGTCGCCTGGGGCTCGATGCACAGCCACCCGTCGGCCAAACCGCTGATGAAGGACCCGGTGGTCCCGGTGGCGGTGGCCGACGCCGCCGTCAAGGACGTGCCGGTGGGGGTTGAGGCGATCGGCTCGGCCCTGCCGTGGCAGGGGGTGACGATCCGCGCCCAGGTCAACGGCAAGCTGCTGAGCGTGCCGGTGCGCGAGGGCAGCTTCGTCAAGGCCGGCGACGTGCTGGCCGAGATCGACCCCGCGCCCTATCGCGCCGCCCTGCTGCAGGCCCAGGGTGCGCTGCGCCGCGACCAGTCCCTGCTGGAGAACGCCCACCTGGATCTGAAGCGCTATGAGGCGTTGGCGGCCCAGGACTCCATCGCCCGCCAGCAGCTCGACACCCAGGCCGCCCTGGTCAAGCAGGACGAAGGCGTGGTGATGACCGACCAGGGCGCGGTGGCCGCGGCCCAGGTCAATGTGAACTACTGCCATATCGTCTCGCCGGTGACCGGGCGGGTGGGTGTGCGCCTGGTGGATGCGGGCAATATCGTCTCCACCACCGACACCAACGGCATCATCACGGTCAACCAGATCAGCCCGATGGCGGTGACCTTCACCATCCCTGAGGCCGACTTCCAGCGCCTGGCGACCGCCTCGTCCAACTTCACCAAGCCGCTGGCGACGCGGGCGTTCGGCCAGGAGGCCGGGACCGACCTGGGCGCCGGCGAACTCAGCATCGCCGACAACCATGTGGATTCCTCCACCGGCATGGTGCTGATGAAGGCGCGCTTTCCCAACGACGACCAGCGGCTGTGGCCGAACCAGTTCGTCAATGTGAAGCTGACGCTGAACACCCTGAACGGCGTGCTGGCCATTCCCGCGGCGGGGGTGAACCATGGGCCCAACGGCGCCTACGCCTATGTGGTCGGGGCCGGAAACCGGGTCGCGCTGCGGCCGCTGACGGTGCTGCTGGTGCAGGACGGCCAGGCGGTGATCAAGGCCGGGGTGAAACCCGGCGAGCGGGTGGTGGTCGACGGCCAGCTGTCGCTGAAGGACGGCTCGCACGTGAGCCTGCATCCGGCGACCCTGGCCAAGGGCGCCGGCGCGGCGGGGCCTGAAGCGTGAGTCTTTCCGCGCCCTTCATCCGCCGGCCGGTCGCGACCTCGCTGATCGCGGCCGCCTTCCTGGTCTTCGGCCTGGTCGCCTATTTCAACCTGCCGGTGGCGGCCCTGCCGCAGGTGGACTTCCCGACCATCCAGGTCAGCGCCTCCCTGCCGGGCGCCAGCCCGGAGACCATGGCGTCCAACATCGCCACGCCGCTGGAGCGGCAGTTCTCGCAGATCAACGGCGTCACCCAGATGACCTCGTCGAGCTCGAACGGCTCGACCAGCATCACCCTGCAGTTCGAACTGACCCGCAACATCGACGCCGCCGCCCAGGACGTGCAGGCGGCCATCAACGCCGCCGGCGGCCAGCTGCCGACCAACCTGCCGTCGCCGCCGACCTTCAACAAGGTCAACCCGGCCGACGCGCCGATCATGATCCTGTCGCTGAGCTCGGACACCCTGCCGATCCAGACGGTGGACGACTATGCCGACAACATCCTGTCGCAGCAGATCTCGCGCATCGACGGGGTGGGCCAGGTCAATATCGGCGGCCAGCAGAAGCCGGCCATGCGCATCCGCATCGACCCGCGCAAGGCCGCGGCGCTGGGCGTGCAGCTCGACACCGTGCGCAGCGTCATCGCCAACAGCACGGTCAACGCCCCCAAGGGATCGCTGAACGGCGACCTGAAGAGCTACAACATCTACGCCAACGACCAGGTGCTGGACCCCAGCACCTGGAACAACCTGGTGGTCGGCTACCGCAACGGCGCCCCGATCCGCGTGCGCGACATGGGCAGCGCCATCGCCGACGTCGAGAACAACCAGATCGGCGGCTTCGTCACCGCGGGCAAGGCCAACACCGACAAGACGCTGAAGACCGGCAAGGCGGTGCTGCTGATCGTGTTCAAGCGGCCGGGCGCCAACGTCATCGAGACGGTGAACCGGATCTACGCCGCCCTGCCGGGATTGCAGGCCAACATCCCGCCGGCCATCGGCATCCACATCCTGGCCGACCGCACCCAGACCATCCGCGCCTCGGTCAAGGACGTGGAGATCACCTTGCTGATCACCATCGTGCTGGTGGTGGCGGTGATCTTTCTGTTCCTGCGCGACGTGCGCGCCACCCTGATCCCCAGCGTGGTGATCCCGCTGTCGCTGCTGGCCACGGCCGGGGTGATGCTGCCGCTGGGCTTCAGCCTCGACAACCTGTCGCTGATGGCCATGTCGATCGCGGTGGGCTTCGTGGTCGATGACGCCATCGTCATGGTCGAGGCGATCTGGCGGCGGATCGAGGAGGGCGAGACGCCGCTGCACGCCGCCCTCGGCGGCGCGGGCGAGATCGCCTTCACCATCCTCAGCATCTCCATCTCGCTGATCGCGGTGTTCACGCCGCTGATGTTCATGGGCGGGGTGATCGGCCGGCTGATGAGCGAGTTCGCCGTCACCCTCAGCGCGGCGGTGGTGCTGTCGATCATCCTGTCGCTCACCGTGACGCCGATGCTATGCGCCAAGTTCCTGCGCGTGCCGGAGCCACCCAAGGGTGGGTTCCTGAAGGCGCTGGAGCAGGGCTTCGTGCGCATCGAGACGGCCTACGCCAAGGCGCTGGACGTGGTGCTTCGGCACATGCGGATCACGCTGGCGATCTTCATCGCCACGGCGGTGGCGGCGGTGTGGCTCTACGCCACCGTGCCCACGGGCTTCTTCCCGCAGCAGGACACCGGCTTCCTCGGCGGGCTGATGATCACCTCGCAGGACGCCTCCATCGCCAAGACCAACGAGAAGATCCGCATGGTGTCGGATGTCCTGCGCAAGGACCCGGACATCACCGCCGTCGCCTTCTTCGTGGGCAGCACCAACCAGGCGAACATGAGCATCAGCCTGGCCCCGCGCGACGTGCGCAAGGCCAGCGCCGACCAGATCATCAGCCGCCTGCGGCCCAAGCTGGCGCAGCTGGTGGGGGTGCAGACCTTCCTGCAGGCCCGCCAGGACATCAATGTCGGCGGCCGCACCGGCCAGGCCCAGTACCAGTACACCCTGTCCGACGCCGACCTGACCGAGCTCAACAGCTGGGCCCCCAAGCTGCTGGCGACGCTGCAGCACCTGCCGGAGCTGCGCGACGTCAGCTCGGACCAGCAGTCCCAGGGCGCGGCGGTGCAGCTGACCATCGACCGCGACGCCGCCGCCCGCTTCGGCATCGCGCCGGCGGACATCGACACGGCGATCTACAATCAGATCGGTCAGCACGAGGTGGCGCAGTACTTCACCCAGCTGAACGCCTACCACGTGATCGTCGAGGGGCCGCCGCGGCTGCAGGCGACGCCGGAGCTGTTCAACTCGATCTATCTGCTGTCGCCGCTGACCGGTAAGTCGGTGCCGCTGTCGCTGTTCGTGCGGGTCGATCCCAACGCCACCAGCAGCCTGAGCATCGCCCACCAGGGCCAGTTCCCCGCCGCCACCCTATCGTTCAACCTGGCGTCCGGCGTGTCGTTGGGCCAGGCGACGGCGGCGGTGGAGGCGGCGCGGGCCAAGCTGGGCGCGCCCCAGACCCTGACCGGCTCGTTCCAGGGCACCGCCCAGGCGTTCCAGCAGTCGCTGTCCAGCGAGCCGGTGCTGATCGCCGCCGCCCTGCTGGCGGTCTACATCATCCTGGGCGTGCTCTATGAGAGCTACATCCACCCCCTGACCATCCTCTCCACCCTGCCGTCGGCGGGGGTGGGGGCGTTGCTGGCGCTGCTGGCGGCGGGCCAGGACCTGAACGTCATCGGCATCATCGCCATCATCCTGCTCATCGGCATCGTCAAGAAGAACGGGATCATGATCGTCGATGTGGCCCTGCGGCTGGAGCGCGAGGAGCACCTGAGCGCACGCGACGCGGTGACCAAGGCCTCGCACCAGCGGTTGCGGCCGATCCTGATGACCACCGCCTGCGCCCTGTTCGGCGCGGTGCCGATGGTGCTGGGCCAGGGCACGGGCTCGGAGTTCCGCCAACCCCTGGGCTGGGCCATCATCGGCGGCCTGACGGTGTCGCAGGTGCTGACCCTGTTCACCACCCCGGTGATCTACATCTATCTCGACCGGCTGCGCTCCAAGCTGCCCCACGGCACCGACGATCCGATCGTTCACGACGCGCTGCTGGAGACGATGCCGGAGCCGGCCCATCAGGGCGCCATCTGAAGGCGCGCGGGCCGCTTCGCGCGGTCAAGTTGAAGACCTTGAGTGGCCGGCCATCGTTCTTGCGGTGGCCGGCCGTTTCATTTCGCGGGGTATGAAGATCCGCGCGCGCCTGGTTGCTGGCCGATCTATTGCAGCATCGGCGGGTAAAGCTGTGGCTTGTTTCGGGACGCGGCGAATGGTGGCGCTGATTTGGACGTCGCCGCCGCGCGTTTTGTTTGTCGCGGCGACGTTTTCGTTTCGCAAGTCTTTTCAGAGGTTTGCGAAAGCGCCTGAGGCGAATTACGCGCAGTCCTGACGAATTTCGTGTCCTGCTTCATGCAACTGAATTGAATTTACATATGTTAGAGCGTGAAGGGCCGCCTGCGTACAGAGACGATGGACGATTGTCCCTTGCAGGTGTTCGGCGCTTCCAACCCGATGACTAATCCCTTTATCAATAAGCTGGAGCATGGGGCCAAGCTGACGCCTGAAGATCGGGCGAAACTGTCGGAGATCGTCTCGCGAACGCGGCGGATAGAGGCGCGTTCGGATCTGATCCATGAGGGCGAGACGCCGAGCGACGTGCGCCTGATCCTCGAGGGGCTGGCCTGCCGCTACAAGGTGCTGCCCAACGGCGCGCGCCAGATCATGGCCTATCTGATCCCGGGCGACTTCTGCGACCTGCACGTGGCCATCCTGGGCGAGATGGACCACTCCATCGGCGCCATCACCGACTGCAAGGTGGTGGAGATCCCGCGCGACACCATCGACGAACTGCTGGAGTTCCACCCGCGCGTGGCGCGGGCCCTGTGGTGGTGCACCCTGGTGGACGAGGGCACCCTGCGCGAGTGGCTGGTCAGCATGGGCCGGCGTCCGGCCGACCAGCAGATGGCGCACCTGTTCTGCGAGCTGCTGGTGCGGCTGCAGGCGGTGGGCCAGGCCACCGAGGACAGCTTCGACCTGCCCCTGACCCAGGAGGAGCTGGGCGACACCCTGGGCCTGTCGGCGGTGCACGTGAACCGGGTGCTGCAGTCGCTCAGGGCCGAGCGGCTGGTCAGCTTCCGCCACAAGACGCTGAAGATCCTCGACGTGCCGCGGCTGAAGGAATTCGCCGGCTTCAACCCCAACTACCTGCACCTGGGGCGCAAGCCGCCGCCGGCGATCCAGCGCAATCCGCGCAGCGCGCCGCCGCGCCTGGCCGGCGAGACCGTCGCCGAGCATGTGGCGTCGCGAAACACTGGAAGTTGAGTTGGATTTCGGCCGGGAAAGCCGCAAAAGTTAATGCAGGTTGAGCGGGCTGGGCTCTCTATGAACGTACGTCATGGGAGACCGCCGTGCTCTACACCTTCGAATTCGTCGGGGTGAACGGGAAGGTGGCCTGTATCGACCTGGGCGCCTTCCCCGACGACCTGGAAGCCCGGTCCTTCGCCGCCACAGCCCTGGCCGACCACACCACCGCCGTGCGGGTGGATGTGTGGAACGGCGACAAGCAGGTCTGCTGCATCAACCGGCTCGGCCACCCCAAGCTTCACCATGGAACGCTTCGGCATGGCGGGTCACGCCAAGGGCGGCCGCCGGCATTCTGACGTCAGGCCCGCGATCCGGTTGAGGCGGCGTAGTTCAGCCAGGCTGAATACAGCTCCGGTGCGATGGCGCGGAAGTGCTTGAGAAGCGCGGCCCGCTCGGATGGCCGCTCTTCGAGCATTCGGTCAAGGGCTGTTGTGAGCTTGTCGGGGTCAAGGCCGCGAAGGCGCTCAATCAGATCTGTATCCATGGTCCAGATGTGGTGCCCCATCCGGGCGAACGTCAAGCCCGCGGCGACACTAGGCCCCAGCTTATTTATTCCGGGACGTATAACATTTGATATTTATCTTCCCGAAGCTGGCGCGGCGGCGAGGGCGGCCGCGCCCATAGCCCTTCGGAGGCTAGCGCGGCTCCAGCACGTGGACCGCGCGGCTGGCGACGATGTCCTTCACCCTGGCGCCGAAGGCGGCCATGTGCGGCGCGGCGCCGTGGGCCTTGAGCGCGTCGATGTCGGCCCACTTCTCGATCACCACCACGGCGTCGTGACCGAGCGGGGCGAAGCTGCCCGCGTGGTCGACGGCGGGGCCGTACTCGAGGCAGCCATGCTCGGCGCGCACGGCGGCGAGGTTGTCACGGATCGCCGCCAGCAGCGCGTCGCGCTGGCCCGGCCTGGCTTCGATAATCGCTACGACGTGAAGCACCTTGCGATCTCCCTGCGACATGCTGTCTGGCGGCTATAGCCGATCGTTGGGCGGGCGGCGACAGCGGCCGTGAGATCAGCCGCTGCCGATGAGGATGCCGGCGCCGAGCACCAGCGCGCCGCCGAACAGCACCTTGGCCGCCGCCGACAGGGGCGGGGTCTGCATGAAGCGGAACTGGATCCAGGCGATCAGCGCCAGTTCCACCACCACCACCCCGCACGCCGCGAAGGTGGCGGTCCAGAAGTCGGGGATCAGGAACGGCAGGGTATGGCCGATGCCGCCGGCCGTGGTCATCAGGCCGCACACCAGCCCCCGGAGCAGGGGCGCGCCGCGACCAGACAACTGGCCGTCGTCGGCCAGGGCCTCGGCGAAGCCCATGCTGATCCCCGCGCCCAGACTCGCCGCCAGGCCGACCAGGAAGGCGTTCCACGAGTGATGGGTGGCGAAGGCGGCGGCGAACACCGGCGCGAGCGTTGAGACCGAGCCGTCCATCAGCCCGACCAGGCCCGGCTGCACCACCTGCAGCACGAAGCGGCGGTGCGCCCGGTCGTCCTCGTGGCCCTGCCGGGTTTCGTCCAGCCGGCGGTCGCGGGCCTGTTCGGCGGCCTTCTGGTGGCCGGCCTCGGCATAGGCGAGGTCGCCGAGCAGCTTGCGGATCGCCGCGTCGGCGCTGCGGGCGGCGGCCTGGATGTAGAAGCGGCGCGAATTGGCCTCCATCTGCCGGGCCTGGGCGCGTACGGCCTCGATGCCGCGCAGCGCCACCAGGCGCGGAGACTGCGGGATCGGCGCGCCACCGATGTCGTGGCGGGTGATGTAGGGGATGTGCGAGCCGAACCGCTCCACATGCAGGTCGATCAGCGCGCGGCGGTGCTCGTTCTCTTCCGCCGCCATGTCGTCGAACATCGCCGCGGTGTCGGGATATTGCTCCCGCAGGCGTTCGGCGAAGTCACTGTAGATGCGCCCGTCCTCCTCCTCGGTGGAGATGGCCAGGGCGAGGATCTCCTGCTCGCTCAGGTCCTTGAAGGTTCGCATTCGGCCGGTCCTTCCCGGCGCGTGGCGCCAAGTCGGCGTGCGGCGCTCAGGTCTAGTTCTGCATCCAATTCGCATTCGCCATCGGAGCGGCGACCTCCAAAGCAGATGTTCGGAGGCGGTGCGAACATGGTGGGCGATTAGAGCGATGAATGCAGTCGGTCAAGGTCGCCGACGGATATGCTTGCTGAGGAAATGTGTTTCTGATCGCGCCGATCATTCTCAATTGCGGCGTTATTATAATTATCGATGCCGAAGATAATATTTATCTCTAGCGAGCCGTTACTCGCTCAGCGCTTCGGCCACGCGCGCCTGGAACCAGGCCACCGCTCCGTCATGCCCCGGCGACAGCACGCCCTCGTGGAAGACGCCCGCGGCGAGGTTGCGCTGCACGCGCTCGCACACCCAGGCGTCCTCGTCGAAGATGCGCTCGGCCGCCTCCATGGCCACGTCCACGCCGGGATCCTCCGGCTGGTGCAGGTAGATGTGCTCCGAGCGCATACGCGTGGCGCTTTCCGGCCGGACCCGCTCGATCAGCAGCACGCCGTGATGGAGATAGATGCCGAGATTGGGCCAGATCCAGGCCCAGAAGCCCTGCTCGTCGCCGTGATGATCGCAGAACGCGACGCCGCCCTCGACAGTGATGTCGTGGCGCTGGTCGCCCGCCCTGGCCGCCAGCACCGGATGCACGCCTTCGAGGTGATAGCCGTCGAGAAGGTTCTCGACATAGACCTTCCAGTTGCAGGCGATGGCGTGGCTGTGCTGGACGCGCGCCGGCGGCGTCCGGTGCGCGGCGAACCGCTGCTCCAGCGGGCGCAACGCGTCGATGAGCGGCTGGGCTGAGGGGTCCTGGTTCACGAACACGAAGCCGCGCCAGGTCTCCACCCGGATCGGAAACAGGTCGTACTGCGAGGTGGGATCGGTCGGCGGCGGCGGAAAATCGCCCGTCGCCGTGAGGGCGCCGTCGAAGCCGTAGCGCCAGGCATGATAGCGACAGACGAACTCGCGATCGCAGCGCCCCTTGCCGTCGCCGACCAGCGGGCCGGCGCGATGCCGGCAGACGTTGTGGAAGCCGCGAAGCTGGCCCGCCGCGTCGCGAACCACCACCACCGGAAAATCCGCAAGCGTGTCGGCGAGGTAGTCTCCCGGGCGCGTGAGGTCGGATTCGAGCCCCAGGAACAGCCAGGATGTGGCGAAGATGGCCTTCCGCTCCCCGGCGAACACCTCCGGATCGGTGTACAGGTCGACGGGCGCCGTGGTCAGGGACATGCGACGATTCCTTTGACGCTCCGGGACCCGCATCGATTCCACCACCCGCCGCCCAGCGCCTGGAACAGGGCGGCGGCGTCGGCGTAGCGATTGGCCTTGGCCTGCAACGCGGTGATGCGAGCCTGGGCGTAGGTCTGTTCGGCGTTGAGCACGGTGAGCAGGTTCACATCGCCGAGTTCAAGCTGACGCTTGCTGATTTGCAAGCTCTTGGCGGTGGCTTGCTCTGCATTCGCGGCCGCCCGGTCGGTGGCGGCGTCGGCGCGCAGGGCGTGCAGGGCGTCTGCGGTGTTCTGGAACGCCCCGATGACGGTGGCCTGGTATTGGGCCGCGGCCTGGTCGTAGGCGTCGACGGCGGCGCGCTTCCTGTGCAGCAGGGTTCCGCCCTCGAAGATGGGCTGGGTCAGGGTGGCCGCCAGGTTCCAGAAGGTGGCGCTGTTGGCCAGGGAGACGCCCAGGGCCAGGGTCGCCGAACCGCCGCTGGCGTCGAGTTCCAGGTTGGGCCAGCGCGCCGCCTCCGCCGCGCCGATCTGGGCGCTGGCGGCGTGGAGCTGGGCCTCGGCGATGCGCACGTCGGGCCGCTGCTCCACCAGCCGCGCCGGCAGGCTCAGCGGCATGTCTTGGGGCAGGGTGATCGAGGCCAGGTCGAAGGGGGTGTCGTCGAGTTCGGCCGGCGTGCACCCGACCAGGGACGCCAGCAGGTCCCGGTTGATCTCGAGCTGCTTCTCCAGCGGCGGCAGGGTCTGCTGCGCCTGGGCCAGCAGCGCTTCCTGGGCGGCGATGTCGGCGCGCGACGCCTGGCCCAGCTCAAGCTGGCGGCGGAACGAGACCAGGGTGCGCGCCTGGTCGGCGATGATCGCGCGCGTCTGCTGGATCTGGGCCCGCAGCAGCGCGTCCTGCACCGCGGCGGTGACGACGTTGGTGGCGATGGTCAGCCGCGCCGCCTCCAGTTCGAAGCGCTGGGCGTCCTGCTGCGCCACCAGCGATTCCACCGCGCGGCGGTTCGCGCCGAATAGGTCCGGCACGTAGGAGACGTTCAGCTGGGTCGTGGTCAGGGTGTAGAGGAAGCTGTTGTTCTCCAGCGGGCTCGACAGCGTCGGGGCAAATTGGCTGCGCGTGGGCTGAAGGCTGAGCGAGGCGCTCGGATAGTAGGCGCCCCGCTGGGCCAGGACCTGCTCGTGCGCGGCGCGCAGCGAAGCCTTGGCGGCGGTGAGCGTCGGATTGTTCTTCAGCGCGGTCTCGATCAGGGCGTTGAGCTCGCTCGAGCCGAAGACGCGCCACCAGTCGGCGGCGACGTCTTGACCCGACGCGAGCCGCGGCCCGGTTTCGCTGGTCGGCTGGGCCGTCGCGCGCTCGTAGCCGGCCGAGGTCGGCAGGGTCGGCCGGTGATAGTTCGGCCCGACCGCGCAGGCGGCGAGGAGCAGGGGCGCGATAAGGGCGCCGCCCTTGAGGGCGGTCCGGACGGTACGGGCGGTCATCAGTGCTCGTGCTCCGGCTGGGGCTCGGCGGGCCGCCGGCTCTCGAACCAGCGCTCCATGGCGAAATAGAGCGCCGGCAGGATGAAGAGGGTCAGAAGGGTGGCGATGGCGAGGCCGCCCACCACCACGGTCGCCAGGCCACGCTGCACGTCGGTGCCGACCCCCACGTGCAGGGCCGCCGGCAGCATCCCCATCGACGCCACTGTCGCGGTGAGCAGCACCGGGCGGAAGCGCTCGGCGGCGCCGGCCACCACCGCGTCGGCCAGGGTTTGGTGGCGCGCCCGGACGCGATTGATGTTGGCGACCATGATGATGGCGTTCTGCACCGCCACCCCGAACAGGGCGATGAAGCCCACGGCGGTGGCGATGTTCAAGGTGTCGTGCCGGACGTGCAGGGCCACCAGGCCGCCGAGCGTCGCCAAGGGCACGACCCCCAGGATCAGCAGCACGTGGCGCAGGGTGCGGAACTGGAAGAACAGCAGCACGCCCATGACCAGGATCACCAGCCCCATCACCACGCTCAAGCGGGCCTGGGCGCGCTGCTGGTTCTCGAACTGGCCGGCCCATTCCAGGTGGAAGTGGGCGCGGTCGAAGCGGACCTTGGCGTCGATGCGCTTCTGGGCGTCGGCCAGGTACTGCGACAGCGCGACGCCGCCGTTGTCGATGCGGATGGTGACCTGCCGCAGGCCCTTCTCGTGGGCGATGGTGTTCTCGCCCGATTGCAGGCGGATGTGAGCCACCAGGCTGAGCGGCACCTGGGCGCCGCTGGACGAGGTGAGCACCATCTGGCCGAGCTTCTCGGGGCTCGACGCCACGTCGGCGGGGACCCGCATGGTGATGTTGTGGATCTGGTCGGCGGTATAGATCTGGGTGATCGGCGCCCCGCCGACGGCGGTCTGGACCAGGGTCATGATGTCGCCGACGTTGACGCCGTAGCGCCCGGCCGCCTCGCGGTCGGCCTCGACCACCAGCTGCGGCACCGGCGGACCCTGGAAGATCGAGGCGTCGGCCGTGCCCGGCGTGTCGTGCAGCACCGCGACGATCTCGGCGCCGATCCGCCGCAGCTCCTTGAAGTCGCTGCCATAGACCCGCAGCACCAGCGGGCTGTGCGCCCCGCCGACCATGTCGTTGACCCCGTCGACGATCGGCTGGCTGATGCCCACGGAGAAGCCCGGCAGGTTCTGCAGGCGGGCGTTCAGGCGCGCGACGAACGCGTCCTTGGTCTCGTGGTTGGGCCAGGTGTTGTAGGGCGTCAGGCCCACCGAGGACTCGATGTGCGAAGGCGTCCAGACGTCGGTGCCGGTGTCGTTCCGCCCGGTCTGGGTGACGATGTAGGACACCTCGGGGAAAGACTTCACCACCCGCCGCAATTCGCCGGCCATCTCGCTGGCCTTGTCGAGCGACAGGCCGGTCGGCATCTCCACCTGCATCCACAGCGTGCCCTCGTCGAGCTGCGGCAGGAACTCGCGCCCGATGGTGGCGCCGAGGGTCAGGACCGCGACCAGGGCGGCGGCGGTGGCGAGATAGACCACCGGCAGATGGTTCAGCAACTGCGTCAGGGCGCTGCGATAGCCGTTGCGCAGGCCCTCGATGAAGCGGTTGGGGCGGATGTGCATCGGGTCCTTGAGCGCCATGAAGGCGAGACCCGGGGCGAGCGCCACCGCGTAGAGCAGCGCCCCTAGCAGGGCGAAGCCGACGGTATAGGCCATGGGCCGGAACAGCTTGCCCTCGGCGTTCTCGAACGCCAGCAGGGGGAAGTAGGCGGTGATGATGATCAGGGTGGCGAAGAAGATCGGCCCGGCGACATGGGTGGCGGTGTTGACCGCCAGGCCCGGCGATATCCGGTCGCCCTTCATCCGCTCGCGCAGGCGCAGCAGCGCCTCGGTGATGACGATGGCCGCATCGACGATGACGCCGAAGTCGATCGCCCCCAGCGAAAACAGGTTCGCCGGCATGTGCAGCAGGTTCATCAGGATGAACACGGTCGCAAGTGCGAGCGGGATGGTGGCGGCGACGATCAGGGCGATGCGGGCGCTGCCCAGGAAGACGAACAGGATCACGCAGACCAGGACCACGCCTTCCAGCACCGTGTGCGAGACGTTCTCGACGGTGGCGTGCACCAGGTTGTCGCGGTCGATGTAGGGGACGATCTTCACGCCCTGCGGCGCGAGTTGTGCGTTGAGCTGGTCGACCCGCGCGTGCAGGCCCTGGAGCACCTTGGAGGGGTTCTCGTACTTGAGCAGGTCGACGATGCCCTCGACCGTGTCGGGGTTGTTGTCCTTGCCGAGGATTCCTTCGCGGACCTGGTGGCCGATCTTCATCCGGCCGAGATCGCGCACCAGCACCGGCACCCCGTTGCGGGTGGCCACGGAGGTCGCGCCGATGTCCTTCAGCGTCAGGACGCGGCCCACGCCCCGGATGACGTAGGACTGCTCGCCCCGCGTCACCCGGCCGCCGGCGGCGATGGCGCTGTTGTTGTTGATGGCGTTGACGACGTCGTTCACCGCCACGCCGAAGCGGGTGAGCTGCTTCGGATCGAGTTCGAGCTGGAACTCCTTGGTGTAGCCGCCGAAGTTGTCGACGTTGGCGACGCCCTGGACCTGGTTCAGCGCCGGGATGACGATCCACCGCTGGATCTCCGACAGCTGCATCAGGTTCCGGGTCTCGGACTCCAGGGTGTAGCGATAGATTTCGCCGGACGGCCCCGACACCGGATCGAGCCCGGGCGTGGCGCCCGAAGGCAGGGTCACGCCGCTGAGGCGTTCGTTGACGCGCTGGCGCTCCCAATAGTCTTCCGCACCGTCGCGGAAGATCAGGGTGATGAGCGACAGGCCGAAGGTGCTGGTCGAGCGATAGGAAACCAGCCCCGGCGTGTTGGCCAGCGCCCGTTCCAGGGGAATGGTGACCTGTTGCTCGACGTCCTCGGCCGCCAGGCCGGGAAGCTGGGTGGTGACCTGGACGGTGACCGGGGCCAGTTCGGGATAGGCTTCGATGGCGATCTTGGTCCAGGCGTAATAGCCCACCGCCACGACCAGCAGCGCGACCGCGATCGCCGTGTGGCGGCGGTTGAAGCAGAACTGAAGCAGGCGGTTAATCATTGAGCAGGACCCCGCCCTTGACCACCACCCGCTCGCCCGGCGCCAGGCCGCTCACGACCTGAACCGTGGTGTCGGTCTCGTCGCCGATCTGCACCACCCGCCGCTGGAACACCCAGGGACGCACCTCGACCATCACCGAGATGGTGTCGTTGTTCATCAGCAGGGCGGACTGCGGCACGGCCACGGTGGGCGCCGTCCCGCTCGGCGTGGCGCGCAGCAGCGTCACGGTCCCGTACATGTTGGGCAGCACCGCGCCGTCGCGATTGTCGAGCGTGATGCGCACCTTGCGCCGCCGCGTGTCCGGTTCGAGCAGGGCGTTCACTGAGCTCACCCGCCCGTGCAGGCTGCGGCCGGGAAACGCGGTCAGCTTGATTTCGGCGTCCTGGCCCGCCGCCACCGCGCCCGCATCGCCTTCCGCCACGTTGCCGGTCACCAGCACCTGGCCGGTGTTGGTGATGGTCATCAGCGTGGCCGTCGGGTCGCCGACCTGGGCTCCCGGCGCGATCGACAGCGCCGTGACCACGCCGTCCTGGGGCGCGGCCAGCACCAGGTTGGCCTTGCCGCCGGCGCCGTTCAGGGCCTTCTGCCGGTCCTTGGCGCGGTCCAGTTCGGCGGCGGCCTGGGTGTAGGCGCTTTGGGCCGCCTCGAAGTCCTTCTCGGCCGCGCCGCCCGCCTCGCGCACGCCGCGCGCCCGGTCGAGCGCCTTCTTGGCCAGGTCGACGGCGTCGGCGGCCTTGGCCACGTCGGAATTGGCCTGGGCCAGGTCGCCCGAGGCGAGCACGGCGAGCGTCTGGCCACGGTGGACCCGCTCGCCGAGCTTGATCTTGAGGTCAATCACGCGGCCGGTGAGCGGCGAGATGATGTTGGCCACCCGCGTCGGGTCGGCCTCGACCGTGGCGGGCGCCTCCAGTCGGCGGTCCGCGGCGCCGCCGTCGACGGCTTCGACCACCAGGTGGGTGCGCAGGGGCGATTTCGCCGGAACGGTCAGCAGCCCGTGGTCGCTGACCAGCATCGGGCCGACGTCGTCGGCCGATCCGTTCTTGTGGCCGCACGCTGCGACCGATGCGGCGAGCAGAAGCGCGCAGGCGGCCGCGCTGAGTTTGCCAGGTCCGTGCACGATGCGCCCCCAGGAAGATGCGATTGCCGATTACACGAAATCACCGGCCCGGCCGGCTGAGCCATGTGGACCGCGGCGGCCCAATAACCTATACCGGGGTATAGTAGCAACATGGATTGTCGCCCGGAACCGTCATGGCTCACATCGCGAACGAGAAGACCAAGCTGCTGCACCGGCTGAAGAGGCTGCGCGGCCAGATCGAGGCCATCGAGCGGCTGGTGGAGAGCGAGGGCGAATGCGCGCGGGTGCTGCAGCAGTCGACCGCCGCCCGCGGCGCCCTTGAGGGCTTCATCGCCGAGGTGATTGAAGACCATATCCGCGAACACCTCGTAGACCCCGAAGCGCCGAGATCAGACCCCAGGGTTCAAGCCGCCGAGGAGTTGGTCGCGATCGTCCACTCCTACCTGACATAGGTTTGTGACAGGCGTTTTGGGTGCGAGGGGCGGCGCTGAGGTCTTGCTGGCGTCGATAGTGGCGCGGGTCGCGCGACGGCGGCGCGAAGCGTCCGTTGGAGCGGGCAGCGGGAATCGAACCCGCACGAGCAGCTTGGGAAGCTG
>FSXV01000137.1_pt1 | contig 30308 bp, 22 predicted proteins | sample 1638401 | NCBI WGS metagenome assembly FSXV01 (sample SAMEA3914788, study PRJEB12502) | metagenome | biome: forest; material: soil | place: Canada | collected 2011-07-03 | depth 0.1 m | reverse complement strand
TCGGAGCCGCGGCCCATGATCTGCTCGGCCAGCTTGATCGACTGCACGAGGTCGTGCTCGGCGTCGAGGTGCAGCAGCGGCATGAACCAGCGGTAGATGCGGCGCGCGGTTTCGAGGTCGCCGCGCTGGATCGCCTCGACCAGGGCCACCGATTCCTGCGGGAAGGCGCTGGTCAGGCCCGAGACCCAGCCCTGGGCGCCCAGGATCAGCCCCTCGAGCGCCACGTCGTCCAGGCCGGCCATGGTGATGTAGCGGTCGCCAAACGCATTGGCGATGTCGGTGAAGCGGCGGGGATCGGGCGCGCTTTCCTTGACCGCCACTATGTTGGCCACGGCCTTCAGCGTCTCCAGCGTCGAGAGGCCGATGCTGACCCGGTAAGCGGGCGGATTGTTGTAGAGCATCACCGGCAGGCCGCTGGCCTCGGCGACCAGGCGGAAGTGATGCGCCAGCTCGGCCTCGGTCGGCACATAGACCATGGCCGGCAGGGCCATCAGGGCGTCGGCGCCCAGCTTTTCCGCGTCCTTGGCGAAGGCGACCGCGCGCGGGGTGGTCAGTTCGGACACGCCGACGATGATCGGCACGCGGCGGGCCACGACCTCGACCGCGGCGGCCAGCACCTGGCGCTTCTCATCGGGCTCCAGCGAGTTGTTCTCGCCGCAGGTGCCCATGACCACCAGCCCGTGCACGCCGTCGCGCACCAGGGCGTCGAGCACGCCCTGGGTGGCTTCGATGTCCACCGACAGGTCGGACTTGAATTGAGTGGTGGCGGCCGGGAACACCCCGGTCCACGTCATGGACGTCATTACGCTTGAACCCTCGCTGAGTTCGTTTACCGTATACGAAATTTCCGGTTTGAGAAGTACCGAGGCTGGGTTGGCGCCGAAGTTCAGCGCACAGGTTGTCATCATCGGGGGCGGCGTGGTCGGCTCCGCCTGCGCCCTGCGCCTCGTCCAGGCCGGGTTCGCCACCCTGCTGCTCGACGCGCCGTCCGACCGGAGGCCGGCCTCCTACGGCAACGCCGGCCATATCGCAATCGAGCAGACTGTCCCCCTCGCGTCGCCGGCCGCCCTGCGCAGCGCGCCGCGCCGCCTGTTCGGCCTGGGCGGGGCGCTGGATTTCCGCGCGGGCGACCTGTCGACCTGGGCCCCGTGGGCCAGCCGCTACATCGCCGCCTGCAACGCCGCCCAGGCCGAGCGCGGCCGCGGGGCCCTGCGCGGCCTGCTCAAGGCCGCCCTGCCGGCCTGGCGGCGGCTGTCGGCGGAACTGCCGGGGCCTGGGCTGCTGATCGAGAGCGGCCACATGGTGGTGTGGGAAAGCCCCCGCACCGCCGTTGCGAGCCGGCGCGCCTGGAGCGCAACCGACATCGGCGAGGCCCGGTTGCGCGACCTCACCGGCGACGAGCAGCAGACCCTGCAACAGCGGGTGAGGGTTGAGCTCGCCGGCGGCGTCGCCTTCGAGCACACCGGCCAGGTGCGCGATCCAACCCTGGTGTTGCGGGCGCTGGAGCAGGCCCATCTCGACCTGGGCGGGCGGCGGCGACTCGCCCGCGTGGCCGGGCTGGAGCGCGAGGGCGGCCGCGTCGGCATCCGGCTCGACGAGGGCGAACGGCTGTCGCCGGACCTGGTGGTGGTGGCCGGCGGGGTCGGCTCGGGCGCGCTGATGCGGGGCCTTGGCCATGTCGCCCCGGTGATCGCGGAGCGCGGCTATCACATCGAGGGCCCGGTCGGAGACTGGAACGGCCTGCCGCCGGTGGTGTTCGAGGATCGCTCGATGATCGTCACCCGCTTCGGCGAGCGCATCCGCGCCTCCAGCTTCGTCGAGTTCGGCCGCGAGGCTTCCCCGCCCGATCCGCGCAAGTGGGCGCGGCTGAAGCGCCACGTGGGCGAGCTGGGCCTGCCGATGGGCGGCCCGGTGACCGAATGGATGGGCGCGCGGCCGACCCTGCCCGACTATCTGCCGGCCATCGGGCGCAGCGCGCGGGCCGATAACCTGATCTACGCCTTCGGCCACCAGCACCTGGGCCTGACCCTGGCCCCCGTCACCGCCGAGCTGGTGACCGAGCTGGCGGAGGGCCACGTCGTCGCCGTGCCGCTGGCCCCGTTCGACCTCGAACGCTTCGCGGCAGGGGCGGGACGGCGTAGACCGACCTAGGACAGGTTCGAGGATCAAAGCCATGACCAAGGGCGTGGGCGGTTCGACCGCAGAGCTTGAACTGGCCGCGATCGCCCCCTGGGCCGACCGGGCGCCGCCCATCGCCCGGGACGAATACCTCGCCCGCCAGGACCGCGCCCGCGCCCTGCTCGACCGCATCGGCGCCGACAGCCTGATCGTCGGAGCCGGCCACAGCCTGCGCTACTTCACCGGCGTGGCCTGGGGCGCGACCGAGCGGCTGGTGGCCCTGGTGCTGCCGCGCACCGGCGTCCCCGTGATGATCTGCCCGGCCTTCGAGCTGGGCTCGCTCGAGGCCAGCCTGGCGGTGGAGGCCGAGATCCGGCTGTGGGAGGAGGACGAAAGCCCCTTCGTCCTGGCCGCCCAGGCGGCGGGCGCGTTTGGCACGCGCCTGGCCTTCGACCCGGCCCTGCCGTTCTTCGTCTTCAACGGCCTGCGCCTGGCGGCGCCAGAGCTTGAGATCGTCGATGGCGCGCCGGTGATCGACGGCTGCCGCCGGATCAAGTCCGCCGCCGAACTGGCCCTGATGTCCCAGGCCAAGGCCATGACGCTGGAGGTGCACCGCCGCGCCGCCCGTATGCTCATGCCCGGGATCAAGGCCAGCGAGGTGCGCCGCTTCATCGACAGCGCCCACCGCGCCATCGGCGCAGACAATGGGTCGAGTTTCTGCGCCGTGCAGTTCGACCGCGCCACCGCCTATCCGCACGGCCTGCCCGGCGACCAGGACCTGCGCGAGGGCGACCTGGTGCTGATCGACACCGGCTGCCTGGTGCAGGGCTACAACTCCGACATCACCCGCACCTATGTGTTCGGCGCGCCCGGCGACGAGCACCGCCGGGTCTGGGAGGTGGAGCACGCCGCCCAGGCCGCCGCCTTCGCCGCCGTGCGGCCGGGCGTCGCCTGCGAGGAGATCGATGGGGCCGCGCGCGAGGTGCTGGAGCGCCACGGCCTCGGCCCCGGCTATCGCCTGCCCGGCCTGCCGCACCGCACCGGCCACGGCATCGGCCTGTCGATCCACGAGCCGGCCTATCTGGTGCGCGGCGACAAGACCCCGCTGGAGCCCGGCATGTGCTTCTCCAACGAGCCGATGATCGTGATCCCCGATCGCTTCGGCGTGCGGCTGGAGGACCATTTCCACGTCACCGAGACCGGGGCGGCCTGGTTCACCCAGCCCTCGCCCTCCATCGACGCGCCGTTCGGCTGACACTGCGCCGGCTTGCGGGGAGGCAGGCGCCCGGCTAATGGGCGCCTTGGACGCGACATCGCCGCGTCTTTCATCATGGCGCCACCAACGCGAAGCTTCCCATCGCGACAATAATCGAGCGCCGCGACGATCCACGGATCGCCGCTCACAAGCGCCCGGACAACGGGCGTCGAGGAAACACACAGGACAGCATGAGCATCGCACCCCCGGGCGGCCTTCCCGCCGCCCCTTTCTGGAGCCGCCGCAAACCGCTTGAGGCGGCCCTGCACGTCGAGGCCGGCCGTCGCCTCGTCCCGACCCTGAGCTGGCCGCACCTGGTGGCGCTCGGCATCGGCGCCATCATCGGCACCGGCATCTACACCCTGACCGGCATCGGCGCCGAGCGCGCCGGCCCCGCCATCATCCTGGCCTTCGCCATCGCCGGGGGCGTGTGCGCCTGCGCCGCCCTGGCCTATGCCGAGCTCGCTACCCTGATCCCCGCCTCGGGCAGCGCCTACACCTACGCCTATTCGGTGCTGGGCGAGGGTCTGGCCTGGATCGTCGGCTGGAGCCTGGTGCTGGAATACTCGGTCACCTGCAGCGCGGTGGCGGTGGGCTGGTCGGCCCACTTCGGCGACCTCCTGTCCCTGTACGGCGTCCACGCGCCCGCCTGGCTGATGAACGGACCGGCCAAGGGCGGACTGGTGAACCTGCCGGCCATCGGCATCACCCTGGCGGTGATGACCCTGCTGATCCGCGGCGTGAAGGAAAGCGCCACCATCAACATCGTGCTGGTGCTGATCAAGCTGGCGGCGCTGGTGGGCTTCATCGCCGTCACCCTGCCGGTGGTGAAGCCGGCCAACTACCACCCCTTCATGCCCTACGGCTTCGGCTCGCACGAGGTGCACGGCCAGGTGCGCGGCGTGATGGCGGCAGCGGCGCTGGTGTTCTTCGCCTTCTTCGGCTTCGACGCGGTCTCGACCTCGGCGGAAGAGGTGAAGAAGCCCGAGCGCGACCTGGTGATCGGCATCCTGGGCTCGATGGTGATCTGCACCGTCTTCTACATGGTGGTCGCCGCCTGCGCGGTCGGCGCCGTGCCCTTCACCCAGTTCGCCGGCCTGGCCGAGCCGCTGGTGCATGTGATGCGGGTGCTGAACCATCCGGTGCTGGCGATGATGACCGCCTTCGCCGTGGTCGTGGCCCTGCCCAGCGTGATCATGGTGATGATGTACGGCCAGACGCGGGTGTTCTTCGTCATGGCCCGCGACGGCCTGCTGCCGCGCGGCTTCAGCGACATCGCGCCAGGCCGCGGCGCCCCGGTGAAGGTGACCCTGCTGGTCGGCCTGTTCATCTCCGTGATCGCCGGCTTCTTCCCGCTGGACCAGATCGTGGAGCTGTCCAACACCGGTACGCTCTTGGCCTTCATCTGCGTCTGCACCTGCGTGCTGGTGCTGCGGGTGCGGCGGCCGGGCCTGAAGCGCGTGTTCCGCTGCCCGCTGGTGTGGGTGGTGGCGCCGCTGGCCACGCTCGGCTGCCTGTATCTGATGATCAGCCTGCCGCCGGGCACCCTGATCCGGTTCGCGATCTGGAACCTGATCGGCCTGGGCGTCTACTTCCTCTATGGCCGCCACAAGAGCCTGCTGGCCTCGCCGGTCAGCCCCGGTACGAACTAGGCAGGCACGAACTAACCAGACCCGAGACGCGCCCCTCCACCCACGCGGCGGCAGGGGCGCGGCCTCATGGCGCCTCCATCAGGGGGCGCGGCGAGCCGTGAACAGCACCCCGGTCTCGTCCTCGCGCGGATTGATGAAATCCAGCCGCGTGCGCCCGTCTTCGATCTGGCTCACCGCCACCGGGCTTTCCGAATTGGTCAGCCGCCAGCCCTTGGGCAGCACCACCGAATTGATCGCCCGGCCGAAGCTGCGCTCGAACACCAGCTCGTCGCCCACCAGCCGGTAGCGGCCCGGATCGGTGTAGGTCTCGGAGAAGCGCAGCCGGATCGACTGGCCGGCCTGCAGCGGCGCGAATTTGAACAGCACGATCTCGGTGTCGGGGGTGACGTGGTCGAGGTCGGGATCGCTGATCCCCGCCTCGACGATCTTTTCGCCCTTGAGAATCTGCGCCGGAATGGCGTCGCCGGTGTCGAGGTTGCGCGCCGAGGGATTGGACGCCTCGCTGCCCGGCCGCACCACGTTGACGTAGTGGCTCATGCCCACCCGGTCCTCGGTGTAGTCATGGTAGAGGTCGAAGGCGTGGGTCTCGGGCGCGCGCAGGAAGTAGACGATGTCGCGCGTCTGCAGCGCCCGCTGGTGCAGCTTGTCGGCCACGCTGGAGGGCGCCGTCGGCAGGCTGGGCGCCGGCGTGGCGCGGAGCTGAAGCGGCGCTTCGCCGGGCCTGTCGTTGAGGAAGCTGATGCGGATGCGCCCATCCGGCTCCTGCGCCACCTGCGAGGGCACGTTGCAGGACTTCAGGCTGTAGCCCAGCGGCAGCACCACCGCGTTGCGCTTCACGCCCAGCGGCCGCTCGAACACGATGTCCTGGCCGTCGAGGTGGTAGCTGGCCTTGTCCTCGTAGGTCTTGAGGATACGCACCCGCCCCTCGCCGCCGTCGGCCGGCACCGGCCGGGCCAGGGTGACACGGATGAAGTCCGAGCCCAGGTCGGCCTCGGGATAGCCTGTCCGGCGAGCGCCGGCCCCGTCGACCACCTCGAAGCGCAGCGGCTTGCCGGTGGCGAGGTCGGTCACGCTCTCGTCGGTGGCGATGCTGCCCTTGCGGATCGGGTTGAACAGGGCGCTCACGCCCGGCTCATACTGGGTGACGTCGTACAGGATGCTGAACTTGCCGCTGTCGGGCGCGAGCAGTTCGTAGCGAGTGTAGGCTTCGATGGCGTGGGTCGGCGGGACCGCCACCGGCTGCGCCCAGACCAGAGGCGCCTCGAGCGCGGCGGTCGCAACCGTCGCCGCCAGAATGAGCCCCAAACGCCGTTCCGTCCTCATCCGCATCGTCACCCCTCCCAGATGTGTATTTTATACGATAGCACTAAGCCTTCGGCGTACCGAAGGGGAGCTTCGCCCATGTCCAGGGTTCGATCGGGTCTGTCTGTCATACTGCTGGCCGGGGCGTTGGCGCTGCCGCTGGCAGCCCAGGCGCAGGCGCAGTCGCAATCGGGCGACGCCGGCAAGACCTACGAGCTGCCCGCCACGCCCAAGACCGTGGCCTGGGGCCACTACGACGCCACCACCCCGCCGGTGCTGCGCATCCGCTCAGGCGACACGGTGGTGTTCCACACGGTGCTGACCAACAGCCCCACGGGCCTGGAAAAGGCCGGGGTGGCGCCCGCCGACGTGGAGCAGAGCCTGCGCGACATTTACCAGGGCGTCGAGGCCAAGGACCGCGGCCCCGGCGGCCACGTGCTGACCGGACCGGTCTATATCGAGGGCGCCGAGCCCGGCGACACGCTGGAAGTGCGGGTGCGCAAGATCGACCTCGCCATCCCCTACGCCTACAACGCCTTCCGCTATGGCGCCGGGTTCCAGACCGACGACTTCCCCTACGCCCGCGTCAAGATCATCCCGCTGGACCGCGACAAGCACGTCGCCCACTTCGCCCCGGGCATCGACCTGCCGCTGCATCCCTTCTTCGGCAGCATGGGCGTGGCCCCGCCGCCGGCCTTCGGCCGCTACGACAGCGCGCCGCCCACCATCATCGGCGGCAACATGGACAACAAGGAGCTGGTGGCGGGGTCGAGCGTCTACTACCCGGTGTTCGTCCCCGGCGCCCTGTTCCAGATCGGCGACGGCCACGCCGGCCAGGGCAATGGCGAGGTGGACATCACCGCGATGGAGACCTCGCTGGTCGGCACGGTGCAGTTCGTGCTGCACAAGGGCGTCAAGACCGGCCCCTATCCCCGCGCCGAAACGCCGACCCACTACATCAGCATGGGCTTCGACGACGACCTGACGGTGGCCACGCACAAGGCGGTCGCCGGCATGATCGACTTCCTGTCGAGCGAGAAGCACATCAGCCGCGACGACGCCTACATGCTGATCAGCGTGGCCGGCGACATCGACATCACCGAGCTGGTCGACCACAACAAGGGCGTCCACGTCATGGTGCCCAAGGCGATCTTCGACAAGCCGCAGCCCTGAGGCTTAGGGCCGAGGCTTACGGCCTTCGGCTGTTTCGACGTCGAGTGGGGGGGAATGTGCTGCGTCCTTCGAGACGCCCCTTCGGGGCTCCTCAGGATGACGAGCGTGGGTGTGCACAACCCTTCGTCATGCTGAGGAGCGGCGATAGCCGCGTCTCGAAGCACGCAATCTCGCCATCGCCTGATACCTCAGCCGGTGAAGCTCTGCAGCACAAGCCAGACGTTGGCCACGGTGATGACCGCGAACAGCGCCCAGGCCAGCAGGCTCAGCCAGCGCGGATTGGCGAAGGCGCCCATCAGCCGGCGGCTGTCGGTGAAGCGCACCAGGGGGTAGATGGCGAAGGGCAGTTGCGCGCTCAGCACCACCTGGGTCAGCACCAGCATCCGCCCCACCGAATGCTCGCCCAGCGTCATCACCCCCGCCAGCGCCGGGACGATGGCCAGCACCCGGGTGATCACCCGCCGCTGCCAGCAGGGGATCTTGAGGTTGAGGAAGCCCTCCAGGATCACCTGGCCGGCGATGGTGCCGGTGAAGGTCGAGCTCTGGCCCGAAGCGAACAGGGCCAGGCCGAACAGCAGCCCCGCCGCGCCGACGCCGGTGAGCGGGGCCAGCAGGCGATAGGCGTCCTCGATGCCGTTCACGCCGCCCGCCACCTGGTGGAAGGCTGAGGCCGCCAGGATCAGGATCGCCGCATTGACCAGCAGGGCCAGGAACAGCGAGCCGGCGGTGTCCACCGTGGCCCAGCGCACCGCGGTGGGCAGTTCGCTACGCCCGCCGTCGGGCTTGCGGGTCTGGACGATGGAGGAGTGCAGATACAGGTTGTGAGGCATCACCGTGGCCCCGAGGATGCCGATGGCCACGTACAGCATCTCGTGGTTGGTGAAGATGGCGCGGGTCGGGATCAGCCCCCGCGCGGCGGCGCCCCAATCGGGCTGGGCGAACACCAGCTCCACCCCGAAGCAGACGGCGATGGTGCAGATCAGGCCCAGCACGATGGCCTCGAGCTGGCGGAAGCCCTGTCCCTTCAGGCCTAGCACAAACAGGGTGTCGAGCCCGGTCAGCAGCACCCCGCCCGACAGCGGCACGTGCAGCAGCAGCTTGAACGCCAGGGCCGAGCCCAGCACCTCGGCGATGTCGGTGGCGATGATGGCGATCTCGGCCAGCAGCCACAGCCCTCGCGCCGCCCAGGGCCGGAACTCGTCGCGGCACACCCGCGCCAAGTCGCGCTCGGTGACCAGGCCCAGCCTCAGGCTCAGCACCTGCAGCACGATGGCCGTCAGGCTCGACAGCACCACCACGCTCAGCAGCGCATAGCCGAAGTGCGAGCCGCCCTGGATGTCGGTGGCCCAGTTGCCCGGGTCCATGTAGCCGACCGAGATCAGCAGGCCCGGCCCCATGAACCGCAGCAGCTGCTTCCACAGCGGCACGCCGCTCGGCACACGCACCGTGCCCTGCACCTCGCTGGGGCAGAACGGCGCGGTGGCGGTGGTGGGAAGACCGAGCATGGGACCGATTTAAGCGCTCGAACCCCGTACAGGCGACGCTTATTTCGGCGGCGAGCCGACGAAGGCGCCGCTGAGGCCCGGATATTCGACCGGGCTTTCGAAGCCGTCGGCCGACACCGACGACACGCCCACCAGCCAGTCGTCCAGCAGCACGTCCTTGAGCACGGTCGAGGTTCCCGAGGCCACCGCCTGGCTGTGCTCCCAGCGCGGCGCGGTGCTGTCACGCCACCACACCCGGTAGGACGCGGCGCCCACGGCCGGCTTCCAGCTGACGGCGGTGTCGTCCTTCAGCGCGCCGTCGGCCTTGATCTCCTCCGGTGGCGGCGGGGCCGAGGCCAGCAGCGCCATGGCGGCGATGTTCACCCGCGTCACCTGGGCCAGGTAGGGGAAGTCGACCCAGGCCAGCACGTCGCCGTAGTCGCGGCCGTTCTCGCTGCGCACGGTCTGGTGCTGGCGGTCCCAGTTCTCCGCCGCCTCGGTGAAGCGCACCGCCGGGAAGCCCTTGTCGAGCATGGGCACCTGGTCGCCCGAGCGGCCATAGCGGTCCGTTCGGAAGACAAGCTTCGCCTTGAAGCCCGGCGTGGCCTGCTGGGCTACCTGCTCGATATAGCGGGCCAGTTCGCGCGAGGGGCTGTCGTCCTCGCCGCCGGTGGTGCGGCGGCGCGCGGCTTCCTGGGGCGTGAGGCCGGTCTTGTCGCCTTCGGAAAACACCCGAACGTAGCCGTCGATATGGGCGCCGTTCTGGCCGTGGGTGTTGCCGATGATGTCGTTGTTGAGCGCCGCCTCGACCCGCCAGCCGTGGACGGCGGCGTAGTCGGCCAGCACCTTGGCGCCGTACAGGCCCTGCTCCTCGCCCGAGTTCACGGCATAGACCAGGGTGGCGGGGAACTTGTGCTTGGACAGCACCCGCGCCGCCTCGATCACCGCCGCCACGCCCGAGCCGTCGTCGTCGGCGCCCGGCGCGACCGCGGTGGCGTCCATGACGTCGTTCACCCGGCTGTCGATGTGGCCGCTGATGACGATCACCCGGTCCGGGTCGGTGGTCCCGCGCTGGATCGCCAGCACGTCCTGCACCACCGCCCCCTGGGTGGGCATGCGCGCGCCGCTGAAGGTTTGCTCAGGTGTCTGGATCTCGAGGCAGCCGCCACAGGCCTTGGAAATCGCCTCGAACCGGCCGGCGGCCCAGCGCCGCGCCGCGCCGATGCCGTGGTCGGCCGAGGTCGTGTCGGACAGGGTGTGGCGGGTGCCGTAGGTCACCAGCTTGGCGACGGTGGCCTTGAGTTCCGCCTCGTTGACCGCGCCGGCGGTCTGGCGAGCCAGGCGGGCGGGCGCTTCCGATTGGGCCAGGGCGGCGGTGGGAAGCGCCAGGGCGGCGAGGACGAACAGACGGCGCATGGGAATTCCCCGGACAGAACGGCGGGCGACACTGGCCCGGCGAGCGGCGGGATCGCAAGAGTTTTATACGATGTACGATCCGCTCGCCCTCTCCCCCTGCGGGAGAGGGAGGGGCCCATTGCGCCAGCAATGGGAGGGTGAGGGGTCGACGGACCGCTCGCCGATCATCGCAGCGAGACCCCTCATCCTCCCCAGCAAAGCTGGGTCCCCTCCTTCTCCCGCAAGGGGAGAAGGAAGACGGCGCGACTCAGCAACGGCGCCCTATACTGGTCGGCGATGTCTCGTCCGCCACCTCGCCCCCCGCGCGCCCAGCGCCCCCGCACCCGCTCGCAAGCGCCCTGGGCCCCAGGCAGTCAGCCGGGCGGATCGGGCGCCCTGCCCTCGCGCGACGAGCTCGCCATCTACATTCGCGAGGCCGGCCAGACCGACGTGGCCGAACTCGCCCGCCACTTCGGCCTCAAGGGGGCCGACCGGCGCGAACTGCGGGTGATGCTCAAGGCCATGCAGACCGACGGCGCGCTGGGCAAGCGCGGGCGCAAGGGCCTGGCCGAGGCCGGCGCCCTGCCGCCGGTGGGCGTGGCCGACGTGATGGAGCGCGACGCGGACGGCGACCTGTTCGTGCGGCTGGCCAACGCCGGGGCCGATGCACCGCTGGTCCGCCTGGCCCCCGACCGCGCCGAGAAGACCGCCGGCGCGCCGGGCCTGGGCGACCGGGTGCTGGCGCGGTTCGAGCGGCTGGAGGACGGCGAGTTCGAGGCCCGGCTGATCAAGCGCCTGGGCCAGAGCGCGCACAAAATCCTGGGCGTGGTGCGCAAGGCCCGCCGCGAGGTGCGCGTGGAGCCGGTGGACCGCAAGTCCAAGGAGGTCATGCTCCTGACCGGCCCCGACGCCGACAAGGTCAAGGACGGCGACCTGGTGGTGGCCCAGGTGGGCTCGGGCCCAACCGAGCGCCGCTATGGCCCCAAGCCCGGCCGGCTGGTGGAGATCGTCGGCCGCGAGGACCAGCCCCGTGCGGCCTCGCTGATCGCCATCCACTCCCACGGCGTTCCGACCGGCTTCCCGCCTTCCGCCGAGGAAGAGGCCGAGGCCGCGCCCGCCCCGACGCTGAAGGGCCGCACCGACCTGCGCGACCTGCCGCTGGTGACCATCGACCCGGTGGATGCGCGCGACCACGACGACGCGGTCTATTCCCATCCCGACGACGACCCCAGCAACGAGGGCGGCTTCATCGTCTGGGTCGCCATCGCCGACGTGGCCGCCTATGTGCGCGCCGGCTCGAGCCTGGACCGCACCGCCTGGGACAAGGGCAATTCGGTCTACTTCCCCGACCGGGTCGAGCCGATGCTGCCCGAGCGGCTGTCGGCGGGGCTGTGCAGCCTAGTGGAGAACCAGGACCGCGCCTGCCTGGCGGTGCGCATGCAGTTCGACCGCCGCGGCAAGAAGATCGACCACAGGTTCGTGCGCGGCCTGATGCGCTCGGCCGCCAAGCTGTCCTACGAACAGGCCCAGGCGGCCATCGACGGCGAGCCCGACGACAAGACCGGCCCGCTGCTGGAGCCGATCCTGCGCCCGCTGTGGGCCGCCTACACCACCATGAAGATCGGCCGCGAGGCCCGCTCGCCGCTGGAGATCGAATCCGAGGAGCGCCGCATCCGCCTCAACGCCGAGGGCGAGGTGGTGTCGATCCAGAAGCGCCAGGCCCTGCCGGCGCACAAGCTGATCGAAGAGATGATGATCCAGGCCAATGTCTGCGCGGCCGAAACCCTGGAACAGAAGAAGACCCCCCTGCTCTATCGCGTGCACGACACGCCGAGCCAGGAGAAGCTGTTCTCGCTGTCGGACTTCCTCTCCACCATCGGCATGAAGTGGTCCAAGGGCGAGCCCGCCACCACCAAGCGCTTCAACGCCCTGCTGGCGCAGACCCGCGGCGGCCCGCACGCCGAGATCGTCAACGAGGTGGTGCTGCGCACCCAGATGCAGGCGCACTATTCGCCCGACAACATCGGCCACTTCGGCCTGAACCTGGACCGCTACGCCCACTTCACCTCGCCGATCCGCCGCTATGCCGACCTGGTGGTGCACCGGGCGCTGATCCGGGCGCTGAAGCTGCCGAGCGAGGGCGGCTATGACGGCCTGGCCGACTCCGAGATCCCGCGCATGGCCGAGACCGCCGAGCACATCACCGTCTGCGAGCGCCGCGCCATGGCCGCCGAGCGCGATGCCAACGACCGCTACGTCGCCGCCTTCCTAGCCGACCGCCAAGGCGCCGAGTTCGCCGGCCGCATCACCGGCGTCACCCGTTTCGGCCTGTTCATCCGGCTGGAGGACACCGGCGCCGACGGCCTGGTCCCGGTCTCGACGCTGGGGGCGGAATACTTCGTCCACGACGACCGCGCCCATGCCCTGGTCGGCGAACGCACCGGCCGCCGCTGGCGTCTGGGCGCCCTGGTGCAGGTCAAGTTGGTCGAGGCCACCCCGGTCACCGGCGGCCTGCTGTTCGAGATGCTCAGCGACCCCGACGCGCCCGATCCGTCAGCGCCGCGCCCGCGCCTGGGCGTGCGAGGCCGCGGCCCGGTCAGCGGCGCGCCGCAGGGCAAGCGCGGGAAGATGGGCAAGCGGCGGTAGGGGCCCTATCGCCGCTCCATGTGTATGGCCATGCGACTGATCTGGGCCGTTCCGCTTGGCGCGCTCGTCACCCCGTATAGCGCCTTTAGATAGCCGATATCCCAAGGCGTGAGGCCTTCGAGATCATCGTCGGACGCCACGAAAAGATTGGCGATGGACGCGGGATGGAATGGCTGGCCGGGCTCCCCGACGTCCGCCAGGGCGACGAGGCTCAGATAGTCGGCCATTTGACCGGCCGACATCCGGCGGCCTTGTTGCTGTCCACGATGATGACAACCCGCGTAAGGGCTTCGTCGCTGGACGTATCCAGGCGCGAAGCCCGCACGCCGCCGAACTGGCGCGAACCGGTCATCTGGTCGGGGGCGGCGAAGAAGCCCTCTGAGAGGGATAGCGCCGCAGACATGTTCACGGCCTCCGGCGCGCCCGCCTCTCCCCCGCTGGTCGGGACGACCTCCTCGGCGCGAAAGACCCGCACGGGCGCCCGGTCGTTCAGGAAATGCGCGAGCTTCGTCTGGTTGAGCCGGCCGCCGGAACCACGGAACACCTGGGGTCGGCGCGTCGCCATCTCGCTGGCCAACAGATCCGGCGTGGGCGTGAACAGGATCAGCACGTTGGGCGCGCAACGGCCTTCCCCGGCCAAGCCGCCGGCGAGGCGGGCGTTGAACGCGATGCGGGCTTCGGTGAACCCCGCGAATGTTGCGGGCACGCCGCTTACCCGAGGGCAGACTGGCGCGTGCCAGCGCGCGATCCGGCCGCCCGCGGCGCTCCGGCCAAACCGTTGCAGGGCTTGCACGGTGTCGCCCTTGCGCGACGTGACCGTAACGCCACTGACAACGGCTCCGGCCAGAGTCCCCGGGCCTTGAGGCCACGTCGGCGCCGACACAGCTGGCGCGGTAGGGACGGGCGCAGCCGCAATCGCAGCGGTCACCAACAAGGCGGAGAAAATCAGCAAGCCGGAACTCACGAGACGCCACGAAGCGCTCGAAGTTGCACCCACGGCGATAATTGAGTCAAAAACTCTTTTTAGTTGTGCGCGTCGCCGTTGATCTGGGCCGCCCTGCCTCGCCGCGGCCTTCGCAGCTTGGAAACTCACCATCCAGCGACGTTCCAGAATTTCCTTCGGTCGCGCACCTTGGCAGCGCTAACAGCGCGCCCTACCTCCCCCGCCATGTATGCTCCCCGCCCTCCCGTCGTCGCCCCCCATGGCGTGCGGCTCGCCGAACTTGCGCTGGCCACGGGAGGGTTGGCGCTGGGGACCGGCGAGTTCGCCTCCATGGGATTGCTGCCCTATGTGGCGGCGAGCGACAAGGTGTCGATCCCGACCATGGGTCACATGATCAGCGCCTATGCGCTGGGGGTGGTGATCGGGGCGCCGGTGATCACCGTGCTGCTGGCCAAGGCCCCGCGCCGGATCATGCTGATCGTTCTGATGAGCCTGTTCGCGCTCGGCAACCTGTTGAGCGCCTGGGCGCCCAGCTATCCGTTGATGGTGCTGGCGCGGTTCCTGGCCGGGTTGCCGCACGGGGCCTATTTCGGCGTGGCCTCGCTGGTCGCCGCCTCGCTGGTTCCGGCCAACAAACGCGCCCAGGCGGTGGGGCGGGTGATGCTGGGGCTGAGCGTGGCCAATGTGATCGGCGTGCCCCTGGCCACCGGCCTCGGCCAGGCGGTGGGCTGGCGCTCGGCCTTCCTGGTGGTGGCGGTGCTGGGACTGCTGACAGCTGGGCTGGTGCGCCTGTTCACCCCGGAGATCGCCGCCGACGCGGGCGCCAGCGCGCGGCGCGAACTGTCGGTGTTCGCCCGGCCCCAGGTGTGGCTGACCCTGGGCGTCGCGGCGGTGGGCTTTGGCGGGGTGTTCGCGGTCTACAGCTACATCACCCCCACCCTGGTCCACGTCACCCACCTGCCGGCCGCGGCCACGCCGCTGCTGCTGTCGGTGATCGGGGTCGGCATGATCGTGGGGGCCATGGCCGGCGGCTGGCTGGCCGACCGCGCCCAGACCGCCGCCATCTTCGCCATGCTGGGCTGGAGCGCCCTGGTGCTGGGCGGCTTCGCCCTGGCGGCGCACAGCGTCTGGAGCGTGACGCCGAACCTGTTCCTGGTCGGCTGCTGCATCGCCGTGGTGCCGGCCCTGCAGACCCGGCTCATGGACGTGGCGGGCGAGGCCCAGACCATCGCCGCGGCCCTGAACCACTCCGCCTTCAACGTCGCCAATGCGCTGGGCGCCTGGCTGGGCGGGGTGGGCATCGCCGCAGGCCTGGGCTGGGCCTCCACCGGGATGGTGGGCGCAGCGCTGGCGCTGGGCGGCCTCGTGATCATGGCGGTGGCGGTCGCCGTCGAGCGCATGGCCCCCACGGCGACAGTCCCGGCGGCGGCCTGAGCCCGCCTTAGCGTCCGGAGCCCAGCGGCGGCTGGGCGGGCGCCTGGTCGCCTGCCGGCGGCGGCAGGTAGCCCGGCGGCGGCTGGCGCAGGTTGTTGGGGGCCTGCGGCGGCCCCGAGCGGCGGGGCCGGTAGTTCGGCGGCGGCGGGACCGGCAGGCGGGTCACGCGGTCGAACAGGGCGCGCTGCTCGGGCGACAGCACCGCGTAGAAGCTGCGGGTGGCCTCGGCCTCGCGGGCGAAGGCGGCCTGGTCGGCCTTCATCTGATCCATCAGGGCGTCGAGCCGGGCCGGCGTGGGCAGGCTGTTGAGCTGCTCGGCCTGGCCGGCCTGGTGGGCGGCGTCGGCGCGGTCCTGGGCCTGGGCGTCCATATAGGCGCGCCAGGCGGGTTGCTGGCTCAACTCCAGTTGCAGGATCTGCGGCAGCGCCTCCAGCGGCGGTTGGGCCACGGCGGCCCCACCGAGCAGGAATGGGGCCAGCAGGGACGCGGCGATCAAGACCGCGGGCAAGACGCGCTTCATTATGCGTACACCTTCAGCCCCTTCCCCACCGGCGCTATGCGCCGAAACGAGGACGGCGTCGAGGGGCAAGCTTGGCTATTTTCCGGCAGGTGCATTTCCCGACAGCTCGCCGAGGTTAATACATGCGACGGATCGACCGTGCGGCGGCGAGTTACTCTTTTCGAAATGATATCTGCTTCACATTGCAGCCGTTGAACGCAGGCTTATGGGAGAAAAGCCATGGACCTGATTACTGTCATCGGCATCAGCGCGCTGCTTTGCGTCGCTATCGGCATCACCTGCTCGGGTAACCGGGCGCGCTGAACTCAAAGGTCTTTGGGCGCGAGGTTGGGCGCGCCTACAGGCTCGGAACCGGTACAGGCGCGCTGTGCGCGCAGCTCACGCCCTCGGCCAGGTGGCGGCGAACCGCGCTGCGATGCGCCAGCGGCGCAACCTCCTGCGACGACACCAGAATGCTCGCCAGCACCGCCGCCCACAGGGCGAGCGCCGACAGGGCGTAGCCATGGCCCGGCGGTTGGTGTGGGCGCGGTCCTGGGTCCTGTTCAGCCATGCCGCCAAACTGTTCGCTTGGCCGCGACCGGGCAATCGACTAAGGCGCAGGCTAATGTGAGGTGAGATCACATGCCCCGCCGCCGCCTGCCGCCACTGACCAGCCTGCGCGCCTTCGAAGCGTTCGCCCGCTCGGGCTCCATGACCCTGGCGGCGGACGAGCTGTGCGTCACCCATGGCGCGGTGAGCCGCCAGGTGCGTGGGCTGGAAGCGCAGCTCGGCGCGCGGCTGGTGGAGGGGCCCAAGCACGCCCTGCGTTTGACACCGGCCGGACGCGAGCTGGCCGCGGGCCTGTCCAGCGCCTTCGACCTGATCGCCGCCGCCCTGCCCGGCTCAGGCCCGGTACAAGAGCTCGCGGTGTCGTGCCTGGGCACCCTGGCGATGAAGTGGCTGATCCCGCGCCTGCCCGACTTCCTCGACGCCCATCCGGGCCTGCGGGTGCGCATCGTGGAAAGCCACGGGCCGGTGGACTTCGGCGCGGGCGGGCTGCACGGGGCCATCCGTATCGTCGAGCTGGACGCCCGCACCGGCGCCGAGGAGACGCCGTTCATGGCCCACCACCACGGCCCGGTGCTGTCGCCCGAGCTGCTGGCCAGCGTCGGCGGGGACCTGAAGGCGGTGCTGCGGCTGCCGCGATTGACCAGCGAGACCTTCCGCCCCGCCTGGGCCAGCTGGGCCGAGCGCGCCGGGGTCGCGCCGCTGCCGCCCGCGCCCACCGAGCGCGAGTTCGAGCACAACTCCTACATGCTGGAGGCGGCGGCCGCGGGCCTGGGCGTGGCGGTGACGCCCTGGGCCTTCGCCACGGCCGACATCGAGCGCGGGCGGCTGGTCGCGCCGTTCGGCTTCGAGCCGCTGGAGGCGCGGTTCGTCTACCTGCGCCCGGCCAGGAGCCGCAATCCAGCGGCGGCGGCCTTCGGCGACTGGCTGAAGCTGCAGGGCGAGACCAGCGCCCCGCCCCCGCCGCCGGTCAACCCGCCGGTCAGAACGTCTTGCTGATGCCGCCGAACACGCCGCGGCTGGCGCCGAACTGGGGCGCCCCGACGCCCACGCCGGTGCCGTCGCGGATCTCGTAGGTCTTGTCGGCGACGTTGATCACGTCGACGCGCATGTCGACATGGCCCATCACCGGCAGCACGAAGTGGTGCGAGGCGGTGAGGTTCACCGTGACATAGCTCGGCACGTGGGCCCCGTTGGGCACGTCGCCGCCGTCGGACAGCATCTGGTCGCGGCGCAGGCCCGAGCCGTACAGCAGGTCGAAGCCCAGCCGCGTGTCGCCGATCGCCGAGTTGCGCAGCAGATACGAGGCCCCGGCCGAGCCGGTATAGGTCTGGTCGTGGTCGAGATAGATGTAGTTCTTGGCGATATAGGCCAGCTCGGCGGGCTCGAAGCTGAACTGGCTGGAGTCGATGTCCTTGCCCTGCGCGCGCTGATGGCTGAAGTTGACGTAGGTGCTGAACGGACCGTGGGCGTAGTTCACGCTGAACTCCTGCCCGAAGATGATGCCGCGCTCGTAGTTGAACGGCGTCAGGATGATCGGGGCGCCGAACTGGCCCTCGTCGATCAGGTGCGTCGACTGGCGGTAGAACACGTCCACGCCCAGCGTCAGCTCGCGGCCCAGCAGCTTCTGCTCACCGCCGATGTCGTAATAGTTCTGCCGCTCGGCGAAGGGCACGGTGTCCTGGGTGACGGTGGAGGCGGCGGTGGTGCCCTGGAACTTGGCCACCGTCGGGCTGGCGACCAGCTCGAACGGCGGCGGGTTGAAGTAGCGGGCGTAGCCGGCGTGCAGGCTGGTGTCGGGCGTCGGTAGCCACACCAGGTTCACCCGCGGCGAAAGCTGGCGCTCGTTGCGGTAGCTGTTCAGCACGTCGCCGCGCAGGCCGTAGTTCAGGATCAGGTTCTGCAGGATCTTCCACTCGTCCTGCAGGTAGACGCTGTAGGTGAACTGGGTCTTGCCGCCGTTGTCGAGGATGTTGATCGGCGTGTTCGAGGTCTGCAGCCCGTCGGGGCCCACGGGCAGCACCTGGGATGAGGTGTCGCTGGTGGCGCGCTCGCCCTGGATGATGATGCCGCCGCGCAGGGTGTGGTTGGGCGTCAGCCGGTAGACGCCCTCGCTCTGGATGCCGACGGCGACGTCGCGCTTGAACGCGTTCTGCGAGATGCCGGTGTAGAGCAGGTCGCCCAGGTCGGCCGAGGGCCGATAATCCAGGGTGGAGTAGCGGCTGAACAGCGAGGTCTGGATCGTCCACGGGCCGGCGTCATGCAGCCAGCTGCCGATGGCGTAGCCCGTGACCTCGCGCTGGTTCTCGTTTAGCTGGGTGCTGGCGATGTCGGTGACGCCGTTCACGTTCAGGCCCAGCTCGGGCGACAGGCCCGGCGTGTTGGGGATCTGGAACCGTTCGTTGGAATAGCCGCCGATGAAGCTGATCCGGTCGGACTCGGTCAGGATGTGGTCGGCGTAGACGAACAGGTTGGCCTGGTTGGAGCGGTCGTGATCGGGCGTGGCCGAGCCGTCCGGGCTTTCGATGCCCAGCTGGGTGCGGCGGAATTCGCCCGAGATGAAGAAGTTGGTGTCGCCGCTGTGGCCGCCGTACTGGATCGAGGGCTCGTAGGTGCCGTGGCTGCCGCCATAGACCGAGGCGACCCCGCCGTTGTCGAACAGGCCGCTCTTGGTGGTGATGTCGATGATGCCGGCGGTCTGCAAGCCGTACTGAGCCGGCATGGCGCCGGTGATCAGGTCCAGCCGCTGCACCAGGCGCGGGCTGAGCGTCTGGCCGAACACCGAGATGCCCTCGGGCAGGATCACCCCGTTGATGCGGTACTGGATGCCGTTGTGGTCGTCGCGCACGTGGAACTGGCCGAAGCTGTCCTGCACCACGCCGGGCAATTGCAGGATGACCTGGTTGAGTTCCTGGTTGTCGCCGCCCGGCTGGGCCTGGATGGCGGCGTTGGTGATCGAATAGGTGGTGGCGCCCAGCGATGGCTCGATCGCCTCGCGCGCCTCGTTCAGGCGCTGGGCGGTGACCACCACTTCCGACACGCCCTTACCCTTGGCGGGCGGACTGGCGGGCCGGGATTCGGGCGTGGGCGCAGCTTGGGGAGACGCCTGGGCCACGGTCACGGCCTGAGCCGGCGCGTCGGCGGGGGCCGGGGTCTGCACCGCCGCGGCCTGGGCCGCAGTGGCCTGGGCCTCAGTGGCCTGGGCCTCAGTGGCCTGGGCCTCAGTGGCCTGGGCCTCAGTCTGGGCCTCAGTCTGGGCCAGAGCCGGCGCGGCGAAAGCGAACAGAGCCAGCGCGCTTCCCGTAGCGAGCAAGCTGATCTTCAAAGTCATGTCGTCCCCAATTCACCGACCAGCCGGACGCGGACGATGTTTTCTTTATATCGCGCCCAGCAGGCCATTGGGCGTTACGGAATAACGTGGAGACGCGTCAAGAGTATACGGTTTACTCCAAACGCGCCGGTGGTCTTCTTGCCTGCCAAGTGGCGCGTACAGCACAGCCTCGGCCGCTTCCCCGCCCCCCGGGGCCCGACCTGACGGTCCGCATAGCCTTTGGCGTCGCTGGAATCACTTGGCAACAAGGCGAAAAGTGGACGTGCGCCATAGCCGGAAACGACGTGACGCGACCGCGGCTTTATCGACACACCCATCCCAAGCGCCATCGGACTCCCGCCCCCTTCACGCCTCCGCTAAATCGCCCCATGCTGGCGAAGATCGGGGCGCAACCATGCAGCAGACCACCAACGCCACGGCCGCGGGCCTGGGCCATCGCGAACGGCTGAGAACCCGCGCCCACGCGGCCGGGCTGGGCGCCCTGCCCGACTACGAGCTGCTGGAGATGTACCTGTTCCGCTCGGCCCCGCGCGGCGACACCAAGCAGAAGGCCAAGGCGCTGCTGGCGCGGTTCGGCTCGCTGAGCGCGGTGCTGTCGGCCTCGGTCGCCGAGCTGAGGGCCGTCGCCGGGGTGGGCGAGATCGCGGCGCTGGAGCTCAAGCTGGTGCACGAGCTGGCCATGCGGATGGGGCGCGAGCCCGCGGCCAAGCGCACGGCGATCTCGTCGTGGAGCGCGCTGTTGGCCTATCTGCGCGTGGCCCTGCAGCATGAGCCGCGCGAGCAGTTCCGGGTGCTGTTCCTGGACCACAAGAACCAGCTGATCCTGGACGAGGTGATGAACCAGGGCACCATCAACCACGCCCCGGTCTATCCGCGCGAGGTGGTGCGGCGGGCGCTGGAGCTGTCGGCCTCGTCGCTGATCCTGGTGCACAACCATCCGTCGGGCGATCCCACGCCGTCGCGCGCCGACATCGACATCACCAAGCAGGTGGTGGAGGCCGCGCGCACCCTGGGCGTATCGGTGCACGACCACGTGGTGGTGGGCCGCGAGGGGGTGGTCAGCTTCAAGAGCCAGGGGCTGATCTAGCCCCCAGCTCAGAAAGGTGGATCAGGCCTCGGCCTGGGCCGCCTCGTGCCAGGCCTTGTAGGCCGGGGTCTGCAGCAGGGCCTCCACATAGGCCCCGACCTCGCCGCGGTCGCCGAAGTCCGACAGCCGCACGCCGTAGGTGACGAAGCGCGTCGCCACCGGGGTGTAGAAGGCGTCGGCGATCGACCAGGCCCCGAACAGGAACGGGCCGCCCTGGCGCCCGGGCCGGTTCAGGTGCTCGGCGCACAGCTTGACGATGCGACGGATGTTGTCGTGGGTGGCTTCCGACAGCTCGGCCTCATGCGGCGGCTCGACCAGGTCCATCGGGCATTCGCCGCGCAGCGAGGCGAAGCCGGAGTGCATCTCGGCGGCCGCACAGCGCGCCAGCGCCCGAGCGTGGGCGTCCTGGGGCCAGAGCCTGGCCTCGGGCAGGCGCTCGGCCAGGTACTCGCAGATGGCCAGCGAGTCGCAGATGGTCAGCTCGCCGTCCTTGAGCACCGGGATCATGCCGCTGGGCGAGACCGCGGCCACCGCCGGCGAGGTGCCGTGTTGGCGCAGCGGGATCAGGCGCTCGTCAAAGCCCACATTGGCGTGCTTGAGCGCCAGCCACGGGCGCAGCGACCAGCTCGACCACCGCTTCGATCCGATAATCAGTTCCACAGCACGCTCCTCGGGACTTCCGAGGCTAAACCCTATATCGGCCAAGCGTTCCCGCCCAGCCGCCGTATATGGGCGGCGAGGCGCGCGCGAAGACCTACTGGATCACGCCCAGGGCGCGGGCGCTCTCCACCGTGACCTGGCCGGCGGCCAGGCGGTGGTCGACCTGGAAGCGATGCAGGGCGGTGTAGGTCTCGGGCCGGCCGATCCCGTCAGGGGGGCCGGCGGCATAGCCCTGGGCGTTCAGCGAGGCCTGCATCCGCGCCATGGCCGGCTGCGACAGCGGCCCGCCGCAGACCACCGGCGCCCAGCCCGAACCGCCGTCGTGCAGCTGGCGCGTCTCGCGCCAGCCGAAGCGGGCCGGGGTGCGGCGCACGACCCAGTGGCCGGGCGTGATCACGCGGGTGCTGTAGCTGTAGTGATAGACCGCCGGAATGTGGCGCACCTGGACCGAGGCCGGGCGCACCAGCACCGTCTTGGTGACCTCGCGCTCCAGCTTGGTGGGGATGGCGACCACCTTGCCGGGCGCGACCATCACCTGCCGCTGCACCACGGCGTAGCGGGCCGGGCACCAGACCCGGCACATGATCTCGCCGGTGGGGGTGACCATGGTCTGGCCGGGCATGGGCGGGCCGCCAGGGACCACGGCGCCCATGCGGCGCTCCCACACGTAATGGCCGGGCTGGACCAGCACGGTCTGGTTGACCAGGCCGAAGGCCGGGGCGGTATGTTCGTAGCGGGGCTTGCCCGGAATGGTCTGGTAGCCGTGCCAGGTGCGGTACAGCGCCGGCAGCGACACCTTTTCCTCGCGCGCGGGCGTCACCAGGGTCTTCGAGGCGGTCCGCTGCACCTGGCCCGGCACGAAGAAGCGCTGCACGTGGCCAGGCGCTTCCAGCACCCGTTCGCCATGGCGGGTCTCCCCCGGCGGCAGCAGCACCTGGCCGACGCAGTGGCTCTGCGCCAGGGCGGGCGCGGCCGACAGCAGCAGGCCGGCGAAAAGGGTCGAGCCGAGCAGAGGCTTCACGGACGCAGTCATGGGTCGTTCCCGAAACCGGACAGGCCGGCGTTCCGTCTCACTATGATGCACGAGGCGCGCCAACACCTCAAAGCTCGCGCCACAGGCGAATGGGCAGTCGTCTGCCCATGCGCTCGCGCGTGTAATTAAGACCGCTTTGGCCCAGCCCCGCCTGACTCCCCGCTTGACTCCAGGCCGCCGCGTCACCATCCCCCACGGCATGATCCCCCGTTATTCCCGCGCAGACGCCGCCGCCATCTGGTCGCCCGAGACCCGCTATCGCATCTGGTTCGAGATCGAGGCTCACGCCGCGACCGCCATGGCCGAACTCGGCACCATCCCCAAGTCCGCCGCCGAGGCCATCTGGGCCAAGGGTAAGGACGCCAAGTTCGACAGCGATCGCATCGACGAGATCGAACGCGTCACCAAGCACGACGTCATCGCCTTCCTGACCCACGTGGCCGAGATCGTCGGTGAGGAAGCCCGCTTCCTGCACCAGGGCATGACCTCGTCCGACGTGCTGGACACCTGCCTGGCGGTGCAACTCGCCCGCTCGGCCGACCTGCTGATCGAGGACGTGGACATGGTGCTGGCCGCGCTGAAGCGGCGCGCCTTCGAGCACAAGCTGACGCCGTCGCTGGGCCGCAGCCACGGCATCCACGCCGAGCCCACCACCTTCGGCCTCAAGCTGGCCGGCCACTACGCCGAGTTCGTGCGCGCCCGTAAGCGCCTGGTCGACGCCAAGGCCGAGATCGCCACCTGCGCCATTTCCGGCGCGGTCGGCACCTTCGCCAATGTCGACCCGCGGGTCGAGGACTACGTCGCCGCCAAGATGGGCCTGACGGTGGAGCCTGTCTCCACCCAGGTGATCCCGCGCGACCGCCACGCCGCCTTCTTCGCCGCCCTGGCCGTGGTCGCCTCGTCGGTGGAACGCCTGGCGGTGGAGATCCGCCACCTGCAGCGCACCGAGGTGCTGGAGGCGGAAGAGCCGTTCGATCCGGGCCAGAAGGGCTCGTCGGCCATGCCGCACAAGCGCAACCCGATCCTGACCGAGAACCTGACCGGCCTCGCCCGCCTGGTGCGCTCGGCGGTGATCCCGGCGCTGGAAGACGTGGCGCTCTGGCACGAGCGCGACATCAGCCACTCGTCGGTGGAACGCGGCATCGGCCCCGACGCCACCGTGCACCTGGACTTCGCCCTGCGCCGCCTGGCCAGCGTGATGGACCGGCTGATGATCTATCCCGAGAACATGGCCCGCAACCTCGACCACCTGGGCGGGCTGGTGCATTCCCAGCGCGTGCTGCTGGCCCTGACCCAGAAGGGCGTCTCGCGGGAGGACGCCTATGCGGCCGTGCAGGGCAACGCCATGAAGGTGTGGCGGCGCGAGGGCACCTTCCTCGACCTGCTCAACGCCGATCCGGTGGTGAACCAGGCCCTGTCGCCGGCCGAACTGCAAAACCTGTTCGACCTCGACTACCACTTCAAGCACGTCGACACCGTGTTCCAGCGGGTGTTCGGCGAGGTCTGAACATGACTGCGCCGCCCTTCCCCGCCGATGCGCGGGAGGTGATCGCCAGGCTCGCGCTGCAACCCCACCCCGAGGGCGGCTGGTATCGCGAGACCTGGCGTGGCGAAGCCGGGGGGCGCGGCGAGTCTTTAAATGGCGGCGCGCGCGGCGTCGCCACCTCCATCCTGTTCCTGCTGGAAGCGGGCCAGCGCTCGCACTGGCACCGCGTCGACGCCGCCGAGCTGTGGCTGCACCAGGGCGGTGGGCCGCTGAAGCTGTTCACCGCCAAGAGCGACCAAGGCCCGGTGGTCGAGCACCGCCTGGGCCCCGACATCCTGGCCGGCGACAAACTGCAACAGGTGGTGCAGCCGCACGAATGGCAGGCCGCCGCGGCGCTGGACACCTGGACCCTGGTCGCCTGCGTGGTCGCGCCCGCCTTCGAGTTCGCAGGCTTCGAGATGGCCGCGCCGGGCTGGGCGCCAGGCTAGGCAAAGGCCGCGGGCGCGCTTGAAGCTCACCCATCCGTCATGCCCCGACTTGATCGGGGCATCCATGGCGCGACATCTGCCGAACCAGACCGACCCGACGAGCCTGCTCTATGGATCGCCCGATCAAGTCGGGCGATGACGAACAGGGGTTGGCCTCCCACGCCCAACTTGAAACAGCCTAGGTGAAGATCAGGGCGACTTGCCGACCGTCGGTGCGGGCAAGTCGATCAGCGGCGCGTCGGCCTTAGCCAACAGAACGCCGAGTTGCGGATCCCCCGACGCCGCCTCCTGCTCGCTGCGGGCCACGGCCTCGGAGGTCTTGAACAGCACCGGATGCGATTTCGCCGCCTGGCCGAAGATGTTCTTGAAGAACACGAAGGGCGGCCCGTTCACGGTCAGCAGATAGTCCTGGTTCGGTTGGGTCCAGGCGGGAAGCAGGAAGGTCTTGAGGTCGGCGGTGACGCGCGGCCGGGTCTTGAGCTGGTCGGGGAACGGCAGCTTGGGCAGGGTGGTCACCGAATAGCTGCAGCGGCTCATCGGCTGGTCGAAGGTGATGCGGACGAACACCAAACCTGACGGCACGATCGCGCCCGGACGCGGATAGATATCGACCACCTGGGGCGCCGTCGGGCTCTCGCCGTCCTGGGGCGGCAGGAAGCAGACCTTGCGCGCCTGCACCACCAGTTCGGCCATGGGCCTGCGGGCGGTGACGGTCACGCCGCGAACGGTGGCGGAGGGAACGCCAGGCTGGGTGTCTCGCGGGTCTGCGGCTTGAGCCACGCCCGCCAACAGCGGCAGCACGCAAAACGCCAGGAACTGCCTCAAGACGTCCATCTGCGGCCTCCGCCGTCGGACACGCCCGCCGTTGCATTCTAGGAGCGCCACCCGCCCCCGCAAGCGGCGGATCACAGATGACACCGCCCTGAATCCATGCACAGATTTCTACTCATACGGGAGGATGGGCGTGAATCGACTGCTGCTTCTTGGGGTCGCCCTGGCGGCGATTTCGACCACGCCGGCGCTGGCTTTCACCAACGGCGTGCTGAAGTGGGATGCGAACGGCAGCGCCATGCGGCGGCTGGTCAAGCTCGAGCCCGTCTGCCGCTCGGCCGAGCCCAAGACGGCCATCGACGCCTGCACCCAAATGGTCGGCAACACCGCCGCCACGCCGCGGGTCAAGGCCATCGCCTACAGCAACCGCGGCTCGGCCTACATGGCGTTGGGCGAAGCCCAGCCGGCCATCGACGACTTCAGCGTCGCCCTGCAGATCGATCCGCACGACCCGACCTGGGAAGCCGACCAGAAGGCCGAGGTCGACGCCAACGTGCACCTGAACCGCGGCCTGACCTACGCCAGCCAGGGCGAGCAGGCCAAGGCGATGGCCGACTATGGCGAGGCGATCCGGCTCAATCCCAAGCTGGTCGACGCCTATCGCGACCGCGCGGCGGCCTACGCCAACGCACGCGACCCCGCCCATGCGCTGGCCGACTACGACGAGGCCATCCGCATCGACCCCGCCGCCGCCGGCGCCTGGCGCGGCCGGGGCGAAACCTACGCCGGCCAAGGCGACTTCCAGCACGCCGTGGCCGACTTCGACGAGGCGATCCGGCGCGATCCCAGCGACGCGGTGGCGCTGGACGACCGCAGCCGCGCCTACAAGGCGCTGGGCCAGCTCGACAAGGCGGCCGACGACGAACACCAGGCCCTGGCGCGCAACGACAACCTCGGCTCGGCCCACGTGAACCTGGGCGAGGTGCTGAGCGCCAAGGGCCAGGGCGATGCCGCCATCGCCCAGTACGACGCCGCCATCAAGGCCGATCCCAACTATGTCCACGCCCTGATCGCGCGCGGCGACGCCTACGCCGCCCGGGGCGACCGGGCCAAGGCCGTCGCCGACTACGACACCGCCCTCAAGCTCGACCCCAGCCTGACCGCCGCCTGGAACAACCGCGGCCTGGCGCACCTGGGCCTGGGCGAATATGCGGCGGCGATCTCGGACTTCGGCGCGGCGCTGAAGCTCGACGGCAAGGCGGCCGCCGTGTTCGGCAACCGCGCCCGCGCCTACAGCCTGTCCAACGACCCGGTGCACGCCATCGCCGACTTCACCGCGGAAGTCGCCCTGGCGCCCGACCATGCCCAGGCCTTCATCGGCCGGGCGGTGGAGTATCACCGCCTGCACGACGACACCCGCGCCCTGGCCGACCTCGACGCGGCCATCCGGCTCAGCCCCGACGACGCCGAGGCGCACAAGACCCGCGGCCTGATCTATTACGGCCAGAACGACAACCGCCGCGCCATCGCCGACTTCAGCGACGCCCTGCGCCTCGGCCCGCCCAGCGCGCTGCTGCTCCGCGACCGCAGCCGCGCCTACGCCGCCCTGCACGACGAGCGCCACGCCGCCGCGGACGACGCGAGCGCGGAGAAGCTGGCGGGACGGTAGGGGCTCAACGCCCCTTGGGGTCGAAAGACGCGCAATAAGAGCGAAATTCACCCTGCGCGCTAATGTTGCAAGAAACCGGGTCGTCGCGATCCATAGTGCCCTGCCCCTCAAGGCTCGGCGCCGGGAACGCCGGTTGGATGCGCTGCAAGACCATAGGACGCCCCATGTCTGAAACTCCGGCCCATCGCGGCTTGGCGGACCTCTCGCCCAAGCATCGGGAAATGGTGCGGCGGGTCGCAGCCGCCGAAGGCGTCACCGAAACGGTCTGGATCGAGCGCATGATCGATCGGGCGGGCAGCCAGGCCGAGGAGACGGTCGCCGAGACCTTTTCCGAAACCCTAAGCGAGACGGTCTCGCAAAGCGACGGCGGGGCCCGTGGGAGCAGACTGGCGGAGGACGCGGCGGGGGCGTCGCTGCACCGCTCGCACCACGCCGCCGCCCATGCGACATCCGCGGATCAGGTGCGTACGAAAGCTGCGGGCAGGGTTCATCGCGACATCGAGATCGAACGAGAGGTCGAGATCCGATCGCGGCTCGAACGCGACGCGCATGCGGAACACGATCACCGCGCGCGCCTGCACCGTGGCGTCGAGCGGCCCGAGCTTGGCGTTTCCGACTATCACCAGCGGATCGCCGCGCGGGCGGCGGCCGCTGAGGACCTGCCGGCGAGCATCTGGCTCGAGCAGGTCATCCTGGAGCGAACCAGGCTCAAGCCCCAGGGCGCGTCGGAGACGCCGCCGCCCGGTCCACCGCCGACCCAGCCCCAGGCGCCGCCGAGTGTGGAGCCGTCGCGGACGGAACCCGTCGTCGTCGCCGGAACCGCCGACCGCAGTCGCGACATGGGGTTGCTGGCGGCGGCGGCGCTCGGCGCCGTACTGACCGCCCTGCTGTTCTTGACCCTCGCATGGATGCGTACGGCGCGACCGCTGCTCTTCGTCTCCAGCCCGCAAGGCGCCGGCAGCGCGGTCATCACCGCGACCCTGGCGCCGTCTGCGGCGGCAGCGGTTGTCGCGCCGCCCAACTCGCCCACGCCTCCACCGCCGTCGCCCGCGGCGCCTCCCAGCGCCCAGGCGGTCACCCCCGCCCCGCCTCTGGCCAATTTGTCAGTAACGACGATCGTCGAGAGCAAGGACAGCCTCTCCCGGCGTCACGCCTGGCGGCCGCGTCCGAGATCGCGCCACGTCACAGATGTCGTCATGAGCCGATCGGATTCGTCTGCGTATGCAGCCTACGCCACGTGCGGCTGCTGACAGCCTCGGAGCGCCAGGGCGCATCGCGACAGCAAAAAGGGAGGCGGCTTTCGCCGCCTCCCCTAATGGTCCGGAGGTGATCGCCCCCCTACTGGATCGTCGCGCGGCCGATCTCCAGGTGGCCTTCGCCGGCCTGGACGTTGATCACCGAACCGTCCTCCAGCTCGCCCGCCAGCAGTTTGCGGGCGATGGGGTCGATCAGTTCCTTCTGGATCACCCGCTTCAGCGGCCGGGCGCCATAGACCGGGTCGTAGCCCTTCTCGCCCAGCCAGTGCAGAGCGCCGGGGTCCAGCGAGATGGCCATGCGGCGGTCGGCCAGCAGCTTCTCCACCCGCTGCAGCTGGATGGCGACGATGCTGTCCATCTGCGCGCGGCCGAGCCGCTGGAACAGGATCACCTCGTCGATCCGGTTCAGGAACTCGGGCCGGAAGTGGCGGCGCACCACGTCCATCACCGCCGGGCGGGCGATCTCCACGTCCTCGCCCTCGGGCAGGTTGGCCAGCGCCTCCGAGCCCAGGTTCGAGGTCATGACGATCAGGGCGTTGCGGAAGTCCACCGTGCGCCCCTGGCCGTCGGTCAGCCGGCCGTCGTCGAGCACCTGCAGCAGCACGTTGAAGACGTCGGGGTGGGCCTTCTCCACCTCGTCGAACAGCACGACCTGATAGGGCCGCCGCCGCACCGCCTCGGTGAGCGCCCCGCCCTCGTCGTAACCGACATAGCCGGGAGGCGCGCCGATCATGCGGCTGACCGAGTGCTTCTCCATGTACTCGCTCATGTCGAGACGGGTCACGGCGGCCTCGTCATCGAACAGGAACTCGGCCAGCGCCTTGGTCAGCTCGGTCTTGCCGACGCCGGTGGGGCCCAGGAACAGGAACGAGCCGATCGGCCGGTTCGGGTCCTTCAGCCCGGCGCGGGCGCGGCGCACGGCGTCGGAGACGGCGACCAGCGCCTCCTCCTGGCCGACCACGCGCTGACGCAGCACGTCCTCCATGCGCAGCAGCTTGTCGCGCTCGCCCTCCAGCATCTTCTCGACCGGCACCCCGGTCCAGCGCGAGACCACCGCGGCGATCTGCTCGGCGTCGACCACCTCGGGCGTCAGCTTGTCGGCGGACTTCTCCTGGCCCTCGGCCTCGGCCAGCTCGCGCTCGACCACCGGGATCTGGCCGTAGAGGATCTCGGAGGCGCGGGCGAGGTCGCCGCGACGCTGGGCCTGCTCCAACTCGCCGCGCAGGCGGTCCAGCGCTTCGCGGGCCGAGGCGGCGGCGCCGACCTTGGACTTCTCCGCCTTCCACTTGGCGGTCATGTCCTCGGACTCGGCCTGCAGGTCGGCGATCTCGTCCTCGAGCTTGTCCAGCCGGCGCTTGGAGGCGTCGTCGGTCTCCTTCTTCAGCGCCTCGCGCTCGATCTTCAGCTGCACCAGGCGGCGGTCGATCTCGTCGAGGGCTTCCGGCTTGGAGTCGATCGCCATGCGCACGCGGCTGGCCGCCTCGTCCACCAGGTCGATGGCCTTGTCGGGCAGGAAGCGGTCGGTGATGTAGCGGTTCGACATGGTGGCGGCGGCGACGATGGCGCTGTCGCTGATGCGTACCCCGTGGTGAACCTCGTACTTCTCCTTCAGGCCGCGCAGGATGGAGATGGTGTCCTCCACCGTCGGCTCCTCCACGAACACGGGCTGGAAGCGACGGGCCAGCGCCGCGTCCTTCTCCACGTGCTTGCGGTACTCATCGAGCGTGGTGGCGCCGACGCAGTGCAGCTCGCCGCGCGCCAGGGCGGGCTTGAGCAGGTTGGAGGCGTCCATGGCCCCGTCGGTCTTGCCGGCGCCGACCAGGGTGTGCATCTCGTCGATGAACAGGATGATCTGGCCGTTGGCGCCGGTGGTCTCCGACAGCACCGCCTTCAGCCGCTCCTCGAACTCGCCGCGATACTTGGCGCCGGCGATCAGCGAGCCCATGTCCAGCGCCAGCAGACGCTTGTCCTTCAGGCCCTCGGGCACGTCGCCGTTGACGATGCGCAGGGCCAGGCCCTCGACGATGGCGGTCTTGCCGACGCCGGGCTCGCCGATCAG
>FSXV01000133.1_pt1 | contig 30352 bp, 25 predicted proteins | sample 1638401 | NCBI WGS metagenome assembly FSXV01 (sample SAMEA3914788, study PRJEB12502) | metagenome | biome: forest; material: soil | place: Canada | collected 2011-07-03 | depth 0.1 m | reverse complement strand
CGACCCCTATGGCCTGCCCGGCCCCTCCAACCTCGGTCGGTTCCAATATACCGGCCAGGCCTGGATGCCGGAGGCGGGGCTCTACTACTACAAGGCCCGGATCTACTCCCCTGCGCTCGGGCGCTTCATGCAGACCGACCCCATCGGCTACGGCGACGGGATGAACTGGTATGCATATGTGCATGGGGACCCAATAAACGGGGCCGACCCGAGCGGGTTAATATGTATCACGGACCTAGGGTCGTCCTATGGCAGTACTGCTGGGGAGGTTTCGCTACCAGGAGGTTCTTCGCCTTCCTGCAGCACCTCCCCTGGCAGCGCAGCTGGTGGCGGCAATGGCTTCAATAGTGGCCTTTCGAACGTTGATCCTGGAAGTCAAAATCGCTTTCGGTTGCTCCAAAAAACACTGCCGCAGAATGCAACGGAACGGAGGAGTGCGAGGAGAAATCAGTGCCTTGTGAACGTCTTTTCGAAGGTTGGCGACGATCTCCAGAACTACGGCCTGCTAGCCGGCGGTGGGGGTCTCGTCGTGACCGGCTTGGCGCCTGAAGCAGGTGTCGGCGAAGCGGCCGTGGAAGGCGCGATCGCGCTTTACGGTGCTGGAAGTGCCCTGAAGGATTCGGTCAGCATTACCAATCTCGTGTTCAATGCTGGATATGGAAATGGATATTTACTTAGTCAGGTCAACAATTTCGTTTTAAGACAGGTGCCGGAGGGGCCTGCCAGAACTTTTGCGGAATTTATTCTTGATAAAGCGGAAGATCGTGCTGGACTTGAAAAGGGTGATGGAGGCGCATGTGGTAGCGATTAAGCGTGTATTGTGTTATTCGATGCTTTGGGTGGCCTCTATTTTCTTTCTATCGCACATAATTTTTGGATGGAGCGCGCTGCATTCTGGTGCTGCCCCCTTGGTAAAATCGACCGCCGTTCTGGTATTGTTTTTAGGCTTTTATATCTCTCACACGGATCGAGATTACCTCGTGCGATCGATCCCTCTTCGTATCACCATGGCGATCTGTGGAGGTCTGTGCGTGATCACTATGGCTGCCACGATGAGGCTGGTCTGACTATGATCATCTCTGGGTCGTTGCCGGGGTCGCCCGTTTCACGCGCATGACGGTGGCGGTGGACACTCCGGCAGCCTGGGCGACCGCGCGGATCGAGCCGCCCTGCGCAAGGCCGGTGCGGACCTTCTCCAGCCGCATCGGCGCCACCGGCGGCCGACCGAACCTCACCCCCTTGGCCCGCGCCCGCGCCTGACCCGCCACGATCCGGCTGGTGATGATCGCCCGCTCGAACTCGGCGAACACCCCCAGGAGTTGGAACATCATCCGACCTGCCGGGGTCGAGGTGTCGATGGCCTGCTGGTGGAGGTAGAGGTCGCACCCCGCCGCCCGCACCTCGCTCAGGAAGGCCACCAGATCGGGCAGGGAGCGGCCCAGGCGGTCCACGCTCCAGGCCGCCACCATGTCCACCTCGCGCCGCGCCACCGCCCTCAGCAGCGCGTCGTAGCCCGGCCTGCGTTCGCGCCCGGCGGCGCCGCTGATCCCCTCGTCGGAAAAGGTCCCCGCCACGGCCCAGCCTGACCGTTCGGCCACCTCGGTGAGCACCAGAAGCTGGTTCTCCACGGTCTGGGAATCCTGGCTGACACGCAGGTAGAGGGCGGCACGGATCATCGCCCCGAGACTCTCACGGATCGCCCAGGCGTCCAGCAAAGCTGTTCCAAAACCAGATGATTTCCAGCACGCCGATTCGGCCGGTCGCAGGCGTTGGCGCGCAAGGGCCTGGGTGCGCCCGATCCGAAGGGGCTTTGTATCGGCCTCGGCCCGGCCACTGCGCCGCTACACCGCCGGGCGCCAGGAACCCATCCTCCGCGTGCTTGGTCCGGCCTGCGGCCGATCATTCAAAGGTCCATGGCTTGGCGGAAAGCGACCTCACCGAAGGCCCTCGCCGCCAAGATCGCCGAGCCCGCGCCAGCGGGGTCGAGGGTCTTGAGCAGGCGAACGGCGTCGGCTGCGCAGCAGCCCGGCCCGTCGAACATGATGGGCCAGGTTGGACCTGGCGCCCAAGCCTTCGAACATCATCAGCAGGGCGGGCGCCGTGCGCCCACCTGGGCGACGCAAGATCGCGCACGGCCTGCGGGCCTCGCCTGCGGCTCGGACCTCGGCCTGCGATCCTGCCTCGCCGATCTCGACCCAGGTCATGGCCTCTTGGCCGTCAAGCTCGTCGGGGCGCAGCCCCGGAAACCAGTCCGCATATTTTCTCTAATAAGCACGCTGCGGATGGGTTACCATGCGCCTCGACACCATCCCCCCAACCCTCCACCACAACAACCAGACGGGGCTCAGAAGGTCCAGGGATCGTCGGCAGGCGCATCGCCAATCATCGCCTTGACCGCAGCCATGGTGGCGACAGACCTGCGCCGGAGGTAGTCCCCGTAAGCCAGGATGTAGCCGTCGGGCAGCGCGCGGTCCTTGAACTGCTGGATCAAGGCGTCGAGCGGAAAGTCCTCGTCATCCCAGGGGTAGCTGCGCAGGTCGGTCATTTCGGCGAGCCGCCCCAGAGGATCAACCGGGCCACCTTCCAGGCCAGCAGGTAGTGCTGCTCGCGCCAGAGGCGGCGGAACAGGTGGACGAGCGCGCGCTCCGAGGGGCCTCGGCATGGGCCGCAACCGCGGCTCCGGGGTCAGGCACAACTGCCTGAAAGGGCTCGCAAGGAAAGATCCCACGAGCGTCCCAGTTCAGTTTCCCCCCAGACATCGCCAAACTGCCCGTGCGACATTCTCAGGAATGACAACCGCAGCAACGATGTCCGGTGGGGCAGGGCTAATCGAGCCGGACGGGTACCAGCCCGAGCCCCCGAGCGCCCATATTCCCCCGAAATCGGGAGGTACTTAGGCAGACATCATTCAGGGCAGAGTAATGTAGTTGATGGCCTCATAGCCATTCAAGGTCCCGCAGTCGCCCGTCCCGACGATATACACCGATTTTCCCGACGAATAAGCCGCCAGGACAGCCGCCAGCATGCCCTGGCCCGCGAGGGACGAGTACGAGAACACCCACGCTTGATTCGTCGCGCAGCTCGGCATCGTCGACCGACCATCCGACTGCACAAAATAGACGAGCTGCTGCGTCTGAGATACGATAACGTTCGTCACCAGCCCAGGCGCCGAGGTGCTGGCGTAGGCGTTCGAGCCGAGCGCCAAAGCCGCCACAAAGCTCACGGCGCTAAGTAATGTTTTCATTTTTCCCCGCAACTTCAAAACCCGAAACAGCCCGAAGCAATCTCTTGATTGAGCCGCTTTCATTCAACGCCTCTCGAATTCCTACGAAACCGAGCTAGCATCTTGGAGGCAATACTCGGATCGACCACGCCAAGCCAAGCCGGATTACAACTTCAGCGGCAAATTGACCAAGCCTTCCCCGGCGGAGCCGCCGTCGCCTCCCATTCCCCGAGTGCGATCTGCGGCCTGCCGCTTTGTCGTAGGCTCAAGAAACCCCGATGCCCCCGGCGACGCCTCCACTCCAGGCGCCCAGCGAGATCCGAGCGCGCTGGTCAAGACCTCGCCATTGGGACAACAATAACGCAAGACTACCCAGAATTCCGAACTTAAATATCTTCATTTCGCCCCACAGCTGCAAGACCCCGGGGGCGTTTCGAGGCGATTGATCGCCCGAGCCGCTCCCCTCTAACGCTTCCCGAATTCCGCAGAATCAGGCTCGCGTCGCAGCTAAATACGCGGATTGGTGGCGCCCAACCAAGCCAGATTGCAGCTCAAAACGGCAAAAGGACCGCTCTCCGCCGACCCTGCCCCGGCGCGCGCCGCCCGGATATATGTCTGCGGCATTCCGCTTGCGCGCAGCGAGGCGAAAGGCCTTGCTCACCGCAACGCTTCTCCCTTAGATCGCCCTATGAGGGAGAGATCGAGGCGCCCTGGTGGCGCCTTCGCCATGCAATCGCCTGGATTCGTGGCCTCTGAGCTCTATACAGCAGGGCGAAATGCGCCTTTGGAAAATCGACGGTAAAAGAAATGTCCGTTACCTGGACGCAGGCGTTTCCGGAAATAGATCGCCGCCCCACCAAGAGCAAATGCGCCTATACAATTAATTTCCCCCGAAACGGACTTTGAAGAACATCTCAAATACACTTTAATCGCCCCCGCTTAGGCACATTTTCGCGCAAAGATATTCACAGTGATATTAGCGTTTAAGCGCGAACCCAGAGATAATGACATTCTCTCCGTCCCCCGTGGGCCGCAGTCCGCCAATGGCTCAATCCCCAACCGCCTGTGCACGCCAGGCGCACTATGAAGCGATGGCAAGAAACCCTGCTGCTTGCGGCTGCATGCGCCACAGTGGTCGACGCGCCTCAATGGGCCGCCGCCGCTCCCCAAACCGAACGCTCTGGGCTGCAGAGCCTGATGGCGCGCCTAGCGTCGGAACACCCGAGCACCTCCAAATCCGCCCCCGAAGCCAGCGAAGGCGCGGTGCGTTTAAGTGCAGCCCAGCTCGACCGGCTGGCCGTCGCCTGCGCCCCGACCACGCCCGCTCGCATCATTGCAGCGATTGTCCACGCGGAGAGCAGCGGGTACCCGCTGGCGCTCGCCATCAACGGGATCCCGCGGAAGCACTACAAACCCGCGACGCTCCATCAGGCGCTCACGTTGGCGACGCAATTCCAGATCGACGGGCGAAACTTCGACATCGGCCTGATGCAGATCAACAGCGCCAATCTCCGGTCGCTGCACCTGACCGCCGCACAAGCGCTACAACCGTGCTCAAACATCCGGGCTGGCGCTGAGTTATTCGAACGGGGCTACGCCGCGGCGATGGCCAGGCGCGCGCCGACGGTCCCGCTGCTTTCAGCCTACGCCATCTACAACAGCGGCGACGCAGTGCGGGGCTACGCCAACGGCTACGCCAACGCCGTCGAGGCGCATTACAAATCCCGATCGTGAACGGCCCCCTCCCCTCACGACCGGCCCCAGGACGAGCGGAGCAAGACCAGGGCGGATTTGCGACGGTCGACGCGCTTGTCGCCCTTGTCATCCTCGCGACCACCCTCGCCTGGGCGCTCACGGGTCTCGACATCGCCGCAAAAACCTCCCGCAAGGCCGAGGAAGTCGCGCGTGTCACCGAGATTGCGCGTCACCTGCTGATCGCTTCGGCCGCCGGCTCGGTCGAAGCGACCGGCGCGTCCGGGTCGTTTCGCTGGCGCTTCACAGACAGCGACGCCACATCGGCTTCCAGAACATGCCTGCGTTCGCTGGTGCTCAAAAACCTGCAAACCGGCCATGCCTTCCACTTCACGGGCGCCAGTCCGTGCGGTTGAAGAGCATCTCGTTCACGGGAGAGGCCGCGCAGGCGGGCTATACGCTCGCCGAGATGATGGTTGCGCTGTTGGTGATCAGCTTGACCATCGGCGGCTTGACGGCGGCGAGCGGTCAACTCCGACGCCTACAGCAAGCATCGCTCACACCGATTATGCGCGCCGACGCCGATCAGCGCTTGCAGCAGGCGTTCCAGTCGCTCCTGCAATTGGCCGGCCCGTTCCGATCCACCGAGACCGCCTTCACGGGATCGAGCCATGATTTCAACTTCGCGTGCGGGACACAACGTTGCAGCGCCGCATTGGGTGCGGTCGGCGAGCAAACCGTGCTCCGCCTCCACAGCCCGAACGACGTGTCGATCGGCCTAGGCCGGCTGCATGATCCCCACTTCCGCTATGTCGGCTCGAAGACTTCGGATGACGCATGGCCAGCGACCGGACCCGAGGAGCAGCGCCTGGAAGCGGTGCTTTTGGTTTCCACCGACGCCAAGGGCTTCAATCCGCTGGCCGCCGCCCGGATCTGGCGACAGGAAGAGCCGACCTGCGCGTTTGACGCTGTCATCGGCGATTGTCGGAAGCGCAGCTGATGAACCTGCGCGCGCCTATTGCATCCCTGAGCTCCCGTTCGCCGGCATCGACGGATCGCCTCCAGCCATCGTCCAAACCCGGGACCTTCGTACGCCTGGTTTCCATTCCACCGACCTGGCCCTGGCGACAAGCCGAGGCGGCGGAGTTGCAGGCTCGCCTGGGCGCCCCCATCGCCGAAGACAAACTCCTCTACTCGGTCCGCCGGATCGAGCCCTGGCGCCCGCGGACGGCAGGCCGGTTCGCGATCCTCTACGTCCACAAGGACCAGGTCAGGGACGCCTATGCGACCGTCGTGACGATGGAGGGACGCGAGCTACGCTTCACCCTGCAGACGCCATCTGAACGGCGTCGGGAACAGGTCCTGGCGGCGGTGGCCTTGGGCCTGGGCGTCGGACTGGTATTGGCCACGTGCGCCGGCCTGACCGCGGCGCTGGAACGGCGCGCCGTTTCCAGCGAGATGCTGGCCGAGCTGGAGGCGCAAAGTCTCGCCTCGCTCAAGCGCGCGCAGACCCAGGCCCGGGCGCGCCAGGACATGCAGCTTCTGCTCGGCCTGGGCGCTCGGGAACATAGCCCCTCTCGCGTCCTGGAAGATTTGCTTTGGGTGTCGAACCACCGGCGCCCCGACGCCGCCGTCGCCGCCTTTCATTGGCAGAGCGGGCTATCGGCCGTCGAGGTGGAAGGTGACGACGATCCCTTCGCCGCGCCGGATCGGATCGTCGAGCGGGCGGCCAAGCCGATCCGGCCGGGCGTATCGCTCTGGGGCGTCGGGCTGAAACCGTCACAAGCCAACGCCTCGCCCCGGCCTTCCGTCCCGCCCAACCGACAGGCTCGGCCGTGACCCCAACTGTCCGTCGAGTTCTGCCCAGGGATCCCGGTAGCCAGGCGGCCATCGGCGTTGGCGTCAGCGCCGCGCTTGGAATTGTTTTTTGGCTGATCCTCAGTGGCCTGAGCCAACCGCCCGCTTGGAACGCTCGCCAAGCGGTCCTGCAAGCGCGTGCAGATCGGCTTGATCGCCTGCGCGCCCAGTCATCAGGCGTACAGCCCCTTCCCAAGGGCTCCCTGTGTTCTGGGCCACCGGCTGTCGCGGCACGGGCGATCCAGGCCGATCTGCAGAGAGTGCTGCTGTCGCATCGTCTGACCCCGACAGACCTGTCCGTTCATGACGCCCGCCAGGGCAAGGCGGCGGTCTCAGAACTGGATGTCCATCTGGAGGCTAACGGGGACTATTCGGCGATCGTGCACACGATCGACGCCCTTGCCGGCTTTCGACCGACTCTCCTCGTCGACCGTGCGGATCTCTCCTCGCAGTCCGGCTTCGCTCATTTCCAATTGGTCGGGAGGCTCTATTGCCGCGCAACCGCGCAACCCTAGCCTTCTCGATCACGGTCGTGGGCCCGTTGCTGGCGACCCTGGCATGGCTGTGGACCGACGCTTCGGGCGCTGGTCCGTCCGCGCTTGCGTCGCTCCAGGCGCAGTTCGGCGAGACCGCCGTACGCGCCAAGCGCCCCTTCCCGCTGCAGTCGCCGTTCGTCAGCCAGCTTATGGGTCGCCCCCTGTTCCAGTCGGCCCAGGCTGGGACGAGCGCCGTCGAACCGAGTTTGCGGCTCGAAGGCCTGGCCAAGACCTCCAGACGGACCGCCGCCCTGATCGCGATCGGCGATCAGGCGCCGCAGTGGCTGGAAGCCGGCCAAACCCGTTCGGGCGTCACGCTCAAGAGCATCGCTGCCGACAGCGTCGCCGTCGCGACCATCGGCGGCCTGCACCCCCTGAAGCTCGGCAAAGCCGCAGCCCCCGTCGCCGCCAATCCTGTTCCCCAGGTGGGTCCGCCGCGCTCGGCGCCCATGCCCCTGTCCCGATAGCGTCAAACCTCCCCAACATGTCCAGCGTTCAAATGATCCGCCCTCCCCGGTCCCGGTCCAACGCCGCCCTGCTCGTGGGCGCGGCCTTGGCGGCCTGCTCAATCGGGCTGACCGCCACCGCCGCCCCCGTTGGCGCGCCTGCCGGCGCGTCCGCTCCGGCCAAAGCCCAATCCGGCCCAGCCCAGACCTACAGCTTCTCGTTCCAGGACGCCGACATCTCCGCCGTAGCCTCGGAAATCCTAGGGAACGCCCTTGGGATCAACTACACTGTCGATCCTGCGATCACCGGCAAGATGTCGTTCCGGATCGACCAGCAGCTGACCCGCATCCAACTGCTGGAAGCCTTCGAAGCCGCCCTGGCGGCCAACGATGTAGCGCTCGTCCACCGTGGCGACAGCCTGGCGCTTGAGCCCCCCTCGAAAGCTCGCCTCTCAGTTGGCCTGCGCACGCTGGACAGCGGGGTCCACCCAGCCGGCTATCAGGTTCTGGCGGTCCCGCTTTCCTACGCCTCGCCCAGCGAGGTGGGAAAGGTCCTCGAGGCGATCGCACCGGCCAACACCGTCCTGTACGCCAGCGACAAGTTCGGGTTGCTGATCCTCAGCGGCAGCGCCCAGGACCTCCAGTCGGCGCTCGACACCGTCAAGGTGCTCGATCGTGACGAACTGCAAGACAGCAAGATGCGCTGGTTCGTCCTCTCCAGGGCCTCGGCCACCTCCGTCGCCAGTGACCTCGACAAGGTGATCCAGGCCTCGTCCATAGCCAATGTCAGCATCGCACCGCTCAAGCGGCTGAACGGGCTTTTGGTGTTTTCCCGTAGCCCCTCGGCCCTGGATTTCGCCGCCAGGTGGATCGAGCGGCTGGATCAGGCCTCCCAGGACACCTCCGCCAACCTCTGGACCTATCATCCCAAGAACGTCTCGGCCGAAGCTCTGAGCCACACGCTCAGCAGCCTGCTGTCGGGCGGAGGCGGCGGCATGGGCGGTGTGGACGCCGGCTCAGCCACCAGCGGCAAGGCCGCCGAACATCTCGGCGGCAACGGGAGCGGAGGTGGCTTTTCCACAGCCTCATTCTCATCTTCCCCGTCGTTCTCCACCTCCTCCTCTGCGCCTTCCGCCTCGACCTCGACGGCTCAAACCGCCGCCATCAATATCGACATGGCGGCTTCGCCCGAATCCCGTTCCGGCGGCGGCGAGGACACCGCCCGCTTCAGCGTGGACAAGGAATCCAACACCCTGCTGATCTCGGCCCCGATGGCGCAATGGATCGGCATCCAGCGCGTCCTCTCCGAAATCGACCGCTCTCCGCGCCAGATCCTGATCGAGGCCTCGATCCTCGAGGTGACCCTCACCAAGGATTTCCACTTCGGGGTCGACTGGTCGGTGCTCGGCTCCTCCAAGCGCCTTTCCGTCAGCGAGATCGGCAATGCGAGCGGAACGATCGCGCCCAGCTATCCGGGCTTCTCCACCACCTTCCTCAGCGGCACGATCCAGGCGGCGGTCACCGCGCTCGGCTCCCATTCCGATGTGGAGGTGATTTCCGCCCCCAAGATCATCGCGCTCGACAATCACACCGCCAAACTGCAGGTGGGCGATCAGGTGCCGATCATCACCCAGAGCAGCCAAAGCACGGTCACCTCCAGCGGCCCGGTCATAGACTCGGTCGACTACAAGAACACCGGCGTCATCATGAACGTGACCCCGCGCATCAGCGGCGAGGACAAGGTGGTCCTCGACATCTCCCAGGAGGTGAGCACCGTCGCCCAGACCACGACCTCTGGCATCAATTCGCCCACCATTCAGGACCGACTGCTCGAGAGCACCCTCGTCCTTCAGGATGGGGGCGTGGTTGCTCTGGGTGGCCTGATCAGCAGCAACCAGAGCAAGACCGTGTCGGGCATCCCGTTCATCCAGAACGCCCCTGTGATCGGCTCCCTGTTCCGCGGCGACACCCGATCGCTGACGCGCACCGAGTTGATCGTGCTCCTGACCGCCAAGATCCTGCCGGACGCCAATTCCGCCAGCCACGCCATTACGGACCTGGCGGCGGATATGACGGAGATAAAGGCCCGTGGCCTCATCGCGACGCACCACTGAGGAAGGGTTCGCCACCCCGGCTGCGACCGTGGTCAGTCTGGCGATCGCCATCGTCATGATCGCCGCGCAAGCCCGCGCGACCATGGCGCTACGCCAAGCGCAGGCCGATTACAGACGCTCGGCCGCCGAAATGGCGCTGGACGCCGCCCAGACCCTGGCCGCAGCGGACCTGGTCGATGGCGCACGCGCTTCACTTTCCAGCCTGCAGCTCGATCGCCGCACCATCAGCATCCGCCTGGAGGCCGAAGCGGCCAAGCTCAGCCTTGCCGACGCGGCGAAGCAGGACCCCGGCCTGTTCTCATCGCTTGGTGCGCGCAACCCCAACCTGGTGAAGGCCGGCCTGGCCAGCCTCGCCCAGATCGCGCCCGTCGATCCCGCTCGGATCGATACGCTCGATCCCAGCCCCAAATGGCGCGCCTGCGGGCGAAGCGTCCTATCCCCCTATGGCGCAGCGACTGCGCCCGCCAGAACGCCCTCGCCGCCCCAGGTTCAAGGCCATCCCGGCGAAGTCTGGCGCGTGCTGGCGATCTCCTCCGACGGCTGGACGGACGACCGCACCGTCCGGATCACCGGCGGCCAAACCCAAACCGCACGTGTCATCTACCGCAGCTTCCGTCACGAGGCTCCAGGAGCTCCCTCATGTCCATCCCCCTTGGCCGCCCACAAAGTCTGAAGGACGAAAGCGGCTATACGCTCACCGAGATGCTGGTGGTCATCGCCATCATCGCGCTGATCGCCGCGTTCCTGACCCCGGGTCTAATCAACCAAATGGGCCGCGCTCGGGCCAAGGCGGCCCAGCTGCAGCTCGAGACCGTGGCCAGCGCCGTCGAATCCTTCCGCTCCGACGTTGGGCGCTACCCGACGCAGGCGGAGGGCATGACGGTCCTGATGAAGGAGCCCGGCGACCTCGAAGGATGGACGGGCCCCTACCTGAAGGACTCCAAGACAGCCAACGACCCATGGGGCCATCCGATTCAATACCGCCTGGCGGATGACGGGATGACCTTCTTCGTCATGAGCTATGGGGCCGACGGCAAGCCCGGCGGCACGGGCCTGGCGCGCGATCTCAAGGCCCCGGCCAATCCATGAGCTGGGAAACGGGGGGCGGGCTCCTCACGGCGTTCGCGGCCGGGAGCTGCATGGGAAGCGTCATCGCCACAGCCGTGATCCGGCGGCTTCGCGGCGAGCAAGTCCTGGTCGGGCGCTCCCGTTGCGACGGCTGCCAGCGTCCGCTGTCGTTCGTCGACACCCTTCCGGTCCTCGCCTACACGCTACGCCGGGGACGCTGCGCCGGTTGCCATGCGCGGATCGACCCGCTGCATCTGGTTGGCGAACTCTGCGGCGGAACGATCCTGGCCGCCGCCTGCCTGAGCGCGCTGAACACGGGCGACATTCTTCCGGCCTTGTTGTGCGCGGCCATAGGCCTGACCCTGCTCGCCATCGCCCTTTACGACGCCAAGACCCTGCTGATCCCCGATGGCCTGACCTTGTTGACCCTGGGGCTCTGCAGCGTGGCCCTTTGCCAACAAGGCGCGGCCACGGCTGTCCTGCATCTCGCTGCCGCCGCGCTTTGTTTTGCCATCCTCCAGTTGGTCCGACTGTCCTTCGCCAAGCTTCGAGGAACGCCCGGCCTGGGCTTCGGCGACGTCAAGCTCCTCTCGGTCCTGGCGCTGTGGCTTGGGCCCCGCATCTCCATCGCCATCGCCCTCGCCTGCATCCTCGGGCTATGCGCCGCGGCGTTGACTCGTCCCCGCTCCAGAACCACGCCGTTCGGCCCCTGGATCGCCTGTGGCGCCTGGCTCGTCGGATTGGAGGCCGCCCTATGGCGCTAGCTCTGTACTCGCCCACGGGCGATCCGACCGCCGCCCGCGAGGCGGTGCTCGACACCCTTCTGGCGACCGGCGCCATCGACAGGCCGGCGCTCGCGCGCGCACGCCTGGTGGCGCAACGGACCAACCAGCCTGTCGAGCAGGCGCTCAATCAGCTCGGCGGCCTGTCCGACGACGGATTGACGACCGCCTATGCCGAGGTCACGGGCCTGCCGATCTGGGTCCCCGCCGCCCAGCCCCCTTCCGCCGAAACCGCAGCCTTGGAGATCACCAGCGAATTCCTTCGCCGCACCCGGACCCTTCCCCTTGAGGTCGGTCAGGATCGGCTCCTGTGCGCCACCTGCGATCCACTCAACCTTGAAACCGTCGCCGGCCTGGAGTTCGCGACCGGCCTGCAGGTGGAGTTGCTTATCGCCCGCCCGCAGGACTGGCGGGTGGCCTTTGACGCCCAATTCCCCCAAAGCAGCACCCGCTCCGGGACCGATCCGCAGCGCCTGGAGCGCGAGATCGACCTGGTCTCCGACCTCGGCGCCGCAAGCGTCGGCGCACGGGTGGTCAGCTCGGCCTTCGAGATGGCGATCCAGGTCGCGGCCTCCGACATCCATTTCGAACCGAGACGGCACGATCTTCGGGTGCGTCTTCGCGTCGACGGCCGAATGGTCGACCACTTGACCGTCTCCCCCGACGATGCGCCCGCCGTCGTCTCGCGCGTGAAGGTCATCGCCAACCTCGACGTCGGCGAGCGGCGGCTACCTCAGGATGGCCGCACAAGCTTCGTGGTCGGCGGGCGCACGGTGGACGTTCGGGTGGCGACCTCCCCGACCGTGTTCGGCGAATCCGCTGTCCTGCGGATCCTGGACCGAAGCACCGTGCGTCTCGAATTGCCCGCCCTGGGCTTCAGCGAGCGCCTAGGGATGCAGCTTCGCCACGCGGTTCAATCCCCTCACGGGATGTTCCTCATATCCGGGCCGACCGGCAGCGGCAAGACCACCACCCTCTACACGCTCCTGCAGGCCTTCGCCGGCTCGCCCAAGAAGGTCCTCAGCGTCGAAGACCCCGTCGAATACCACTTCGACCATGTCACCCAGACCCAGGTCGCCCCCGCCATCGGCCTGACTTTCGCCGCCACCCTGCGGTCCTTCCTGCGCCAGGATCCCGACGTCATCCTGGTAGGCGAAATCCGTGACGCCGAAACCGCGTCGGTCGCGGTCCAGGCGGCGATGACGGGGCACCTGGTGCTGGCTTCCGTACACGCCAACGACGCCCTGTCGGTGATCCCGCGCCTGCTCGATATGGGGGTTGAGCCGTTCCAGTTGGCGGCCGGCCTGCGCGGCGCCGCCGCCCAGCGCCTGGTGCGACGCCTCTGCCCCGCCTGCAGCGCCCCGAGCCCGACCACCGAGGTCGAGGCCGCCTTCATGGTCGCCGCCGGGGTCGCTCCACCATCCGCCCTGCCGCGCGCCCAGGGATGCCCCACCTGCAACGGGATCGGGTTCAAAGGGCGCCTCGCCATCGCCGAGATCGTTCTGGCCGACAGCGAATTCCTGCGCGGCGTCGCCGAACAGATCCCCTTGGCTGGGCTTGCCGAGGCCGCGCGTGACGGGGGCTATGCGCCGATGGCCCATGACGCGGCGGCCAAGATCGCGGGCGGCCAGACCACGCTGGAGGAAGTGATGGCGGCCCTGCATGGCTGACGCGCCCTCCCTCTATGCCTACGCCGCCATCACGCCCGCCGGCGAACGCGTCCATGGCCAGGTCTCGGCCAGATCCCAGAGCCTCGCCTTCGAAGAGCTTCACCGGGACGGCCTGTCGCCGCTCTGGCTGAAACCCGCGGCGGCGCGGTCAAGCGGAGACAAAAGCCGCCGGGCCGCGATCTCAGACCGCCAGGCGGCGGAGCTATTCGCCAGCCTGGCGACCCTGCTGGCCGCAGGCGCCGATATCCGCACGGCGCTTAACCTCCTCGCCGCACGCCCATCATCAAAGGCCGCCCTGGCGCTCTGCCGTGGGCTGCTTGCCGATGTCAGCGGCGGCGGCGAAATCGACGAGATCCTGGACCGGTATCTGTCACGACGCCAAGCCTTCGTCGCCGCCCTGCTGGCCGCCGCCAAGGCGTCCGGCGATCTCGCCAGCGGCTTCAAGCGGGCCGCCGACATGCTCGCCGACCGCTGCCGGCTGCGCGACCAACTGGTTTCCATCCTCAGCTATCCGAGCTTCGTCCTGGTCAGCACTGTCTTTGCGACCTTCGCCATCCTGCTATTCGTCGTTCCAACCCTGGCGCCGCTGGTTCAGGACGCGGGCACGACCCCGCCTGCCGCGCTACACATCCTGCTGACCCTGAGTTCCACCCTGCAGGCCCACGGGAGCCTGCTCGTCATTGGAGGCGTGGCCGTCTTCGCTGGGCTGTCGATCCTGCATCGCCTGGGACTGCTCAACGCCTCAATCGACGCCTTCATGCTCGACGGCCCGCTGGGCCACATACGCACCCGGCTTGTCTATGGCGCATTCTCGGTGGCGCTTGGCGAAATGCTGGCCGCCGGCGCGCCGCTGAGCGACGCCCTCAAGCTGGCCATCCGCACCGCCGGCTCGCCGCTCGCCCAGCAGCGCTTGCAGGAGGCCCTGATCGAGATTCGGCAAGGCGCGTCGCTCTCCAGTACGCTCGGTCGCGTCTCGAAATTCCCGCCGACGATCATTCGCCTCAGCGCTGTCGGCGAATCCTCCGGCTCGCTCGGCCAGATGCTGACCCGCGCCGGCCGCATGGAGGAAGAGGCCGCCATGCGAAACATCGAACAGGTCGGTCGTCTGGTCGGGCCAGCCGTCATCATCATGCTCGGCGGGCTGGTCGGCCTGCTGATGGCCACCCTGCTGTCGGGCGTCAGCCAGATCGGGCAAGGTGCGCTGCAGTGAGGCCGAGGGCGATCGATGAGCCCATCTTACAGGAGCAGGTTGAGCAATCCGACGCCCCCGGCGGCGGCTCTCCCCTCCTCCAAAGCCCTGAAGTTGGTGCACCCGGAGCACCTGCGCCGGCTTGAACATAGCCGCCTAAAAGCGCGTGGTTGGGCCGCCAATTGGTCTCGGACATGGCTCGACCGCATCAAATTCGTCGATCCAACGGAGCGCCCCAAAGGCCATTTGAGCGCCGAACGTGAGAGCGAAATCTGCCCCCGCCAAAGCCACTGGCGTTTATTTTAGCCTCCATATACATGCGCTCCGCTGGGAAAACGGGCGCAAGCCAGTCGCTCCCAAAAGGCTTGATGTTGAGGTTGCGCCGTCATTCTCGCAGTAATGGAGACGGGAACGAACACGGAACAACAAATTGCAAGATAAAGCGAGCCTTCGGCTCTTAGGTCGCTCGACCGCAACCCATTGTCTGCACGTCTATTTTTAGGAAGCCTTGCGATCTCCCCATCGGCTATTGGGGAGACTGTCCGCTCGAAGGCCACCACCAACCCTATGCGTTGCAATGGACGACAAGGGAGATACTTGAGCGATTGTCGGCCAAACGCCAGCTTTCGGCCATGTCGGATGATAATGACTGGTTCGAACCGCATCTCGGCCGCCCCCGCAGCCTCGGCGGCAAGGCGGCGAAGTCCTTCCACGCCGACCTCATGCGGCGCGTCGCCCGGGCTGGCGGCAATCCGCGACGCCTGCGCAGCAGTCTGACGCCAAAGCCGCCACCGAAGGCGGCCGGTCGTGGCGGCGGCCGCTTCAACGGCCGCGGGCGTGGCGCTCGGGTGGTCGCCAGCTTCCCCCGCGACAGCGGCTGGTCGTTCGACCGCAGCTCCGGGCTGCGAGTGAGGATGCGTCGGGTCACGGTGAAGGCGCGGTTCGTCAAACCGGGAAAGGGCGCGGGCGTGCGCGCCCACCTCCGCTACCTCGAGCGCGATGGCGTCACCCGCGATGGCGAGCCAGGGCGCGCCTACTCCGCCTTCACCGACGAGGCCGACCGCGCGGCCTTCATCGAGCGCGGGGCGGCGGACCGCCACCAGTTCCGCTTCATCGTCTCGCCGGAAGATCGCGAGGCCTATGCTGATCTAAAGCCGTTCATCCGCGAGCTGATGGCGCAGATGGCGGAGGACCTGAACACCAGTCTCGACTGGGTCGCCGTCGACCATCACGACACCGGCCACCCACACGTGCACATCCTGATGCGCGGCGTGACCGAGGACGGGAAGGTGCTCAACATCGCTGGCGACTACCTCGCCCACGGCATCCGCTACCGGGCCAGCGAGCTCCTCACCCGCGACCTTGGCCACCAGACCGAATGGGAACTGCACCAGCAGCTTGAACAGGAGGTCGATGCGGAGCGCTTCACGCGGCTAGACCGCGACTTGGTCCAGCGCGCGGACGACGGTGTTGTCGATCTCCGCCTCGCCCCTGGCGCCGAGGGTTTCGCCGGCGCCCGGCAACAGTTGTTGATCGGTCGGCTGCGGCGGCTGCAGGAGATGGGCCTGGCGGAAAAAACCGACGCTCCGCTGCGCTGGTCGCTCGCGCCGGAGGCCGAGGCCACGCTGCGAGCGATGGGCGAGCGTGGCGACATCATCAAGACCCTGCATCGGGCCATGAGCCAAAGCCGGATCGATCGCTCATCGGGGCTCTACGCCATCGACCGCCCCTCCCCTGGCGATGCGCCTATCATTGGCCAGGTGGTGGCGCGGGGCTTGGTTGACGAGACGGCCGACCGACGGTGGGTGGCGATCGATGGCCTGGACGGTCGCAGCCATTACGTCGACGTCGGCGAGCTCGACACGCACCTGCCCCAGGGCGCGCTGGTGCAGATCTCTTCCACCTCCATCGAACCCAGGAAGTCGGACCACACCATCGCTGAGGTCGCTGCGGCCAACGGCGGGCGCTACTCGATCGATATTCACTTGGACCACGACAGGAGCGCCCACGAGAGCTTCGCAGAGGCCCACATCCGTCGCCTGGAGGCGATCCGGCGCGCCACCCAGGGTCAAGCCGTGGGCCGCGAGCTGGACGGCACCTGGATCGTCGCACCGGACCACCTGGATCGCGTGCGGGCTTACGAGCGCGATCGCGCTCAGACCTTCCCCGTCACGGTCACCGTGGTTTCGCCGCTGTCGATCGAGCGCCAGGTCAACGCCGACGGGCCGACCTGGTTGGATCGGGAGCTCATGAGCTCCGAGCGACAGCCGCTGGCGCCCTGTGGCCTTGGCGCCGAGGCCAAACGGGCGCTGGTGCAGCGTATGCAATGGCTGACCGAACAGGAGCTGATCGAGCGCCAGGGCGACAACATCGCCTTTCGCAACGATCTGCTCGATCAGCTTCGCCGGCGAGAGCTGCGTCGGGTGGCCGGGCAGCTATCCCAGGACCTGGGGTTGGAGTTCTACGCATCGCGTCGTGGCGAGCACGTCGAGGGCGTGTTCAAGCGCTCCATGGACCTCGCCAGCGGGCGCTACGCTGTGATCGCCAACAGTCGGGAATTCACCCTCGTGCCGTGGCGACCAGAGCTCGAACGCCATCTTGGCCGCACCGTCTCCGGCATCGACATGGGCGACGCGACCAGTTGGACGCTGGGCAGGGGCCGCGGCCTCTCCCGTTGAGGGCCAGAAGGGCCAGAAGGGCTTGGCGGGGTCAGATGGGGCCACAGGGAGTAGTTTGCCGTCCAAGGGTGATTGTTCCTCTTCGCCCGTTGGGCATCATTGGGCGCGCCACCACGAGGCTGACCGGCCATGATCAAAGGCAAGACCCGCCACCAGCTGTTCCTACCCGTTGAGCTCAGCAAGCGCCTGACGGCCATGGCCAAGGCTCAGAAGCGGGCGCGATCGGAGCTGCTGCTGGACGCGGTTGAGGCTTGGCTGAGCCAGCGCGCGGCGCCGTCGACAGACGAACGGATCACCAGTCGGCTCGACCGCATCGCCCGGGAACTCCACAGCAACGCACGCCACCAACAGATCATCAGCGAAAACCTGAATGGCCTGATCCACCATCAGATCATCCAAGCTGCTGGGCTTCCGGCTCCGACCGCCGAGAGCCGGTCGCGCGGCGAAAAGCAGTATCAAATCTATCTGGATCGACTGGCTCAGCGCCTCGCGACCGGAGCTGAAAACGACAACTCAACGCCAGAGCAGACGCAGCCGGCCGCAAAAGCCGAGGGTGCGCGCTGACCACGTTAGGCCGGGCGCGCAATGTCGCGTTTTCAGTCCGCGGGGCTGCTTATGCCTCGCCCCTGCCCGTCCGGACGTCGTTGGCCGCCATGCGATACAAGATCCCCGCCCTAGCCGTCGCTAGCAGCACGAAGCTGCCGCGGCCATGGTTGGTCAGTGTCAAGGGAACATCCGCGGTTGCCTCGCCATCGGGGGCTGCCGGAGCGCGCGCCTGGAACGGGGACAGACTACGATTGAGCATGAGAACCTCCGCCAGCCATTGAGACGAGATTCGCGCGGACAATCTATCGCGGCTCAAATCTGCCCGTTGCCGCCGTCTGGTGAGCCCTGGCCTCAGCCGGGAGACCCCCTCTTCGTCGCTGGAATGCAGTGGGGGATTTCGTCGAGGCCAGCGACACTGCCGCTTCGCGCCCAATGCGGACTCCTACGTAGCTCCAGCTTTCAGACATTCGAGAAGACTGGAGGCGCCTGACTGGCCAGCCGGTCCTGACGCTAAGGCGACGTTGGGAACGTCCGTTTGCGGACGCGCTACCACCATCGCGAGGCAAGCTCAAACCCGGACCGACTTGATCCGGAACACTCGCGTGTCACCAACGCCGGTCGTAAACCGCTGCCGATCGAAGGTAGCGGGTGACACGTACCAAGCCTGATTGACTCTATATGTCGCACTGAATGCCGCCGCAGCTACGGTTTGGATCTTGTTTCCAGTCAGGCCGATCTCGAAATTCAGTCCGTCCCGGACAGACCATGCCTCGTAGCGCTCGGCCAGCGCCTGCAAGACCGCAGCAGGGTCACCTGCGTTGCAGGTCCGGATGTTGCCGCTATCTTGTCCGCGCACCGCTACCTCGGCAGCAATCTGTGCGATCTTGGAGCGCGAATTCTGCGTCTCGCTCACCATCACTTCGATAAGATCATAGTCGCGCTCCTCCACCAGCTGGATCAGCCGTTCGTGCTTGGACGAAGCAAATGCAAAGAGACCCCGCAGGCGCGTGCCGTCCGAATCATCCGGCAGCTGAGGTGTGGAGCGGTAAGGCCCGCCCTCGCCCGTCAACACGTCCTTGAGCGACAGGAGCAGCTGGTGATGGTTATCGGAAGTGAAAGCCTTCACAACCTCGTCCAGGTCTGCTTCCAGCGGGAAATAGTGCTCAGCGGCCGTGTAGGCGACATCGACCCCACCCGAACCAATCAACGCCCCTCTGACGAGCTGAAAGATTGCAGGTTTGGCTAGGCCAGTGACGTCGATGACCGATCGCTCGCCGAGCGGAATCGTGTCGCCGCTAAGGAGCTCGGCGTAGTCGATGAGCCGAACGTCGGCCCCGAACTCTTTGATCAGCTGCAGGATATCTTCCGAGTAGCCAGGCTCCGGATAACGCAAGGCGACAACTTCCAGTGGCCGGGTGGCCGCGAGTAGTCGTGCGGCCGAGGCCGCCGTGCGTTCCTCGAACCCGAGCGCCAGCATCACGACTGTATCCACGCTGCTTTCTGAAAGCTGCCTGAGGTCCATCTCTTGGACAGTCGGCAGCGGCAGATGCACGTCCTTAAGCAGCCGCTCAGTAGTCGTCAGATCTTTCTCTTGAGGCAGGGCGGGCAGAGGAAGCGTAAGGTCCAAGGAACCTTGACGAACACTCGACCGCGAGGCGACCGGTGGTGTGGCTTCAACCTCTTCATCGTCACCTCCGGGCTCGGCATCCGGCCGCAGGTTCCTCATCAGGATCGCCTTGCCGTCCGAAGGGTTGGATAGCCAGTCTTCGAGATCCTTTCCGGACAGCTCGAAGCGGTCGCGTTCCGCCAGGCCGATGAAGTTCACCAAGCCGTAGATCTTCCGAAAGGTAAGCTTGAACTGTTGCGTGGGATTGGAGTCCCGCGTCTTGGTACGCGCCGCCCCACCCGTGAACACGAAGACGCCAGCGTCCACCAGCTCGCGCAGGCGAGCCATCTGCTCCTCCGGGTCGCCGGTGGTTATCCTGACGTAGATGCTCGCATACTGTCGGAGGCGGCGCCGCCGTCCGTCTCGCCGGCCAGACTGGATCAACAGTTCATGGGCGGCCTCCGCAAAAGACTGGGCGACGGCTTTGAGGTGGCCCTCTCGCCGGTCGAGCAGGTACAGGTGCCGGGAGCAGTAGTCCTGGAACACATCGTTTTGAACGTCGTCCGCGACCGGGATCCGCCCTCCCGAGCGGGTGAGCATATTTTCGTAGATTGTGATCACGCTTCCGATGTCACCGACACACACGGCCGTCAGAGCGGTCAGGCCCCTGTAGACCCTCTTCCGATCGCTGGAGTCCGGCTTCGAGCTCGCAATGATCTCGGCGATCTGCTCGCGCGGAAAGTCCCCAAGGATTTCGGACGGGCGTCCCTGAGGATGTCCCGGGTAGAATTTAGCCCGTTGCTGCAGAATCATCTCTACGAAGGGCTTGCCCTCGCGGTCCTTGAGCCGCTGATTGACTTCGGCACCTAGGTCGAAGGTGGCAAAATCCCGCCAGTGCGCCGCCGCGCTGCCGGTGCCGGGCGATTTGAGGCTGAGGAAAATGGTCTGCGCCTCGGACGTCATCTTGAACGCGCAGTTGGGGTTCTGGAAGATCAGCGCTGAGAGTAGGTCCTCGACGCGATCCGCCTCCATGTAACGCGTGGAGACATCGTCGAGCAGAAAGAGCACTTGAGCCGAGGCCCAGAGCGGGGAAGCGTTTCGGATCGCTTCAGCAAGGTTGGCGAAGGCGTTGGCGGGATGCGACGCCAGCCGAATTTCGCTGTCGCTGCGGCTAAGCTTCACCAACATGCTGCTAAGGTGCCGCTCCAGCTGCTCGACGGTCGCCAGGTCCACCATGGCTGGGCTGGGGTCGAGAGCGGCGGCGACGGCGGAGATGAGCACCGCCTGCGCATCGTGCCGGACCTTGTCTGCGGATATGTCTTTGAGGTGCGCCAGCGCCCGGGCCGCTTCGAGCGCATAGGCGACGAAGAGCCGGGGGAAGAGATCCCGCGTCTGCGACTCAGTGCTCTGGCCGACGTTGAGCAGGCGCTGGGCGGATACGAAAAGGCCCACATAGTTGTCGTTCGCCAGGCGCGTCATTACGTCCGCATCTGACTCGTCCGCATGCCGCGCCGCCCGCGCATGGAACTGCACGGCGCGAAGCAGCAGCGTCTTGCCGCAACCCCGCATGCCGGTCATCACCAGCGGGCCGGGAGCGCTGATCCGTGCGAGCCATCCGCCGTCCGGATCGACGAGGAGCTGTGGGACGTGCCAGGCGTCCAAGGTCTGGGCGTTGTATGAGGCGTTGAAAGTCTTCAGTACGAGTGGACTGCGCCACGGCCGCCACGGCTCAGACGTCTTAAAATACTGCTCCTCGATCAGGTGAACGAAATCATCGGCCTCCGGAGTTCGCTGGTTCTCGAGCGCCGGGACGATGCTCTGAGCGATCATCTGCAGCGCGTTGGCCACCCGGCTGTCCAGGTCACTGATAGCGTCGGGTTCGCGAAGAAGAACCTCGACCAGCGCCTGGATATGCCGCGCGATCCAGTGCAGATCGCCTAGATAGCCGTTTCCCGACCTACGATCAGGCGCGATGGACCCAAGGTCGATCGCCACCACGCGCACCGACGGATCCATCGCGCCCTGGCGGTACTTCCCTGGCGTCAGCCGCTCGACGATGATGTTTGAGGCGTGCAGATCGTTGTGATTGACCAGCCGGCTCTCCAGTTCGGCCTTGAGCCGGAAGAGATCGGCGGCGATCTGGGCCGCCGTGCCTGCCGTTAGCTTCTCCGCTCCCGTGAACAGGTCGGAGAGCGGTGGTCCTTCGACATAGTCCAGTACCGCGACGTGGCAGTTCGCGGAAAAGTCCCCGAACACCACGTCCGCGTTGAAGACGTCAGAGATACCGACGACGTACTCCGCACCCTCGGCCACCTGTGCGTGACGCGCACTCTCGGCGTCAAAGTCCTTTTTGAAGAATGTGTAGAGGGCGGCGGGGCTGACTTTGAGGACATGCTTCGTCTTCAACGCACCGATCTTCTGGGCGACGTATGTGCAGGCGTAGAACCCCCGCCCGAGCGGCTTGATAATCCGGTAAGGGCCGATGGTCTCAGGCGTCGCGGTTAAGGGAAAACCGAACGGACGGCTGCAGGTGGGACAGCCCTGATCGAGCGCCTTTTCGGTAAAGTCGCCAGCCGGGCAGGCGAAACAGCAGAACTTGGCCAGCTCAGGCATTGATGTATTCCACGGTCCGCTCCCCCATAGGCGGTACGATGCTGATGCAGTCGCCCAGACGCGTGGCGAAGGCGGCGCGCATATCACTGGGACAGCGAACACTTACCAGTGGTTCCCCCCTCTCGACGAGGGTGCCTGGTGCGGCCAGCAACCTCACGCCAGCGAGATCCGGATATGCCTTTTCCTCATCGGCTGCGCCCTGGAACGCCGCAACGGCCGTCCTCAGAAGGCCCAGGTCATAGTACAATCGGCCCGACGCTGCAGCGGCGACGGCCAGCGCGTGTGCGGCCGCGGTGGCCCTGACCACGTCGTCGAAGGCGTTGCGATCTGAGCCCTGAGCTTCCAGATTCTCGAAGAAGTGTCGCGCTAGGGTGGTGCGCGGGACCGGATCAGGATGTCCAGAGGTTCCGGCAGCGATGAACCGGCACTCCTCCACGTGCTGCGCCAGCCAGGCCGAGTCCGTGCTTTCGAAAACCATAGACAGCGCCCAGAGGGCCTCGCCCCGACCGATGAACGGCTGATACGGAGCCGTTGCATCGGTCAGATAGCACGACGCCTCAATGCCCAGGCGGCGGCTCACCGCGATGAACCGCTGCGCGTGGCGCCGGGCGCTGGCCGCGTCCGCCCCAAAGTTACCGTGCGGCGCGACCCGCACGTCCAGGCCGACGACGCGCACGGAGGCGGCCAGCTTTTTCGAGAGCAGGCTCGCGATCACCAACGGCCATAATGCCTGGGCCGCATTGGCCTGGCGGTAGCGGAAAAATTCTCGGTCTAGCGGCGCGAACTCACCACCCGCGTCGAAATGCGCGTAGCCGCAGGCCGTCAGCACCGACTCAATCTGGTTCGGCTGAAGAGATGTGTCGTAGCCCCGGATCTGCGCCATAACGTCGAGACCCCCGGCTGGGCGGCCAGGGATGCCCAGTTTCGGGACTGTGAACCCGGCCGCGCGGAGAAACAGCGGACAAAGCAGCGTGGATAGTGATGCCGGGCCGCCGGTGGAGGGCACGTCCGCCGTTCCTGTGCGGCGCATGAGGTTCTGGCCCGACGCGGCCATCGTCTGCGCCAAGTCTCCTATCCATTCGTCGGAGACGCTGCCGTGTGACGCGTCCTGAACCCACCGCGCGAAATCAATATTCATAGTCCGCGACCCTTGGCCAGTTTGCCTGGTAGGATTGCAGCGCTTCCAGACTGGCGACAGCAAATCATGGCAAGGGTGGCCTCCAGCCTTATGGCCTTTCCTCGCCGCAAGTCAGCTAAGTTTCTATATCCTGCGGCATTCATCGGCAGCCCGCAATCCGATTGGTAAAGGTGGGCTACAGATCGATGAAGTCGACACCTACCCGCGACAGGTGCTGGCCGGCTGAGAGCAGAAAGCGCGTGGCGAACGTCCCGCGGAGCTGTGAGACCACACTAAACGCGACGCCACCGTCGTTTGGAACCGCTGGCGTGGGTTCTGCCTGAGCCTCGACCACCGCCTCCGCCGTCGCTGGCTGCGCGGCCGCCACGACTGGCGCGGCCGACTTACCGAGGCCTCCTGGCCCCATTTCGGCTGCGAACCAGCCGGTCAGCACCGGGGCGGCCGTCCCTTTGCGGACGACGCCGGTGCCGTTCGGGAGCAGGACGACCTTCAGCGAAGGTTGTCGATTGAGCGCATTCAGCGCCGTCAGCACCGCGGGTCCCTTGTCCGTGGAGATCACGATGTGTTCGCCGGTCGAATACTTGTCCGTCGATGGTCCCTTTGTGAGTCGGATGAGCTGGAGAAGCACCGGCCCGGTCTCTCTGGGTTCGAGGTCGCAAGCCGGAGAGACGCAGAGCCAGTAGTCGGTCTCCCCCGACCGCAGGACCGAGCCGGTCGTGACGTGGCCGCCGCGGAAATCGTCGGAGATCATGAAAGCGTTGACGGCCGGCAGCACCTTTTCCTGCCACTCGCACGCCGAGTCGGGGGTGACGTGCGCCAGTTCTCTGGCCCGGACGTGTCGGCCGGTCTCGCCCGGACGCGGGGCCCCGAGCGCGGTCGACAACCGCGCGGCGAGGACGCTCGTCGCCGTCTCCGTGATCTTCACATGCGTCGCCAGACGGCGACGGATGAGGTCGACGAACCGGTCGATGAGGCTCTGGGCCGAGCCGGCGACCGCAACCGCTTCCATCTTGCCGGCGGCAGCGTCGTCGGATTCGAGCAGATAGAGCCCGAGACCGAGGCAGAGATTGTCGTCCAACCAGGCCTCGTGGTCCGTGACGGCCTCCAGTTCCAGGGCGTTCTGAATCTCTGACAGCACGAGGCGATAGAAGTTCGGGCGCCAAGCGCGCAGGGCCGCGCCCAACCGCTTCCAGACGTAGGTGCCCTCGTCCTCGGTGTTACCCGGCTTCAGCTTGTCGACGACGGCGACGAAGCAGCTGCCGCAGTGAATCCACATCGTACCGGCATTGGTGAGGTCGCAACGAAGCGAGAGAAGTGGACCCTCGGCGGGCGCGTAGCCCCCGGAGACCTCCTTAATCCAGCTGCGCGCCACGTGGTCGGTCAGGGGCCGAAGACTGCGCAGATGCATCTCAGCCTGCGTCATTGCGGCTTGTAGATCGTCTTTCCAAGGTGTTTCGCCGCGGGTGAGGTACGCCGCGAGCCTGCCGGCATCGACCTCCCGAAACTCCTCTCGATCCAAGATCGCTTCGGCCTCGCCAAGAACCTCCGCTGTCGGAACCAGTTTCGGGTTGGGGGCCGCGACGCCCCGCATGGCCGCGGCCGCGGACAGTGCGACCCTGCTCAGCGGATCGTTCGTGTAGAGGACGACCAGGTTGAAGTGGGTAGAGACCGCGAGGTGTCGAAGGATCTCCAGGGCGGTCTTGGGTCCGCCGGTGCCGAGCTGGTAGTCCAGCACGACCAGATCGCTTTTCCGCACCTTGTCGATGAGATCCAGGTCAGCTTCGTCCGGCTTGCGCCAGTTCTCGATGTCGCAGATGAGGCCGCGTTGGTGGAAGAAGCCGTAGAGTTTGGTCGCCCGTCCGGTCTCCTTGAACTCGTCCTCCACGGCCACGCCGCGCATCTGGAGATAGGTGGGAAATTGGTCGTCGATAAGCACCGCGGTCCGGATCGCGTCGTCGCGAAAGCTCCGCACAACCGCGTCGGCGAAGTCGGCGTCAAACTGCGCCGTGTCCATCGCTCACCCCCCGAAGTTCGATAATGAAGTTTGCGCCCGGCAGGACGTGGGGGTCCGAGTCCTCGGCATACCGTATCGAATGACGCCCCGCCTCGAGGTTCACTCGGCTCAGATACAGTCCGACCCCCCGACCGGACGAACGCTTCGTGAAGAAGAGCTGGAACAGCCGCCAGACGTCGTCGCGATCGACGCCCGGCCCTGTGTCCGCGACCACCACCTTGCCGTCGACGAAGTCGAGTCGCACGACCCGCTCCGCTGACCGCGCCACCCAGTAGATCGCGTTGTTCACCAGGTTGATGAACACCGGGAAGATCCGCGACCGCATCTCGGTGAAGCCGATCGCGTCGAACGCCAGCGTCGTCTCAAACCGTACCTTGTTGTCATCGAAGGTCGAACCGAAGAACTCGCGAACGTAGTCGCCAATCATCCGACCCGTCACGCGTTCGCGGATCCGGGCTCCGGCGAGCTGTAGCGGCGACAGGAATCGGAGCTTCTCCGTCAACGCCCTGTGCGCTTCGAGCGCCTGCCGGTAGGCCTTGCTGCCCTTCACGTCGGCAGGAAGCATCTCGAGGTTCCGGCTGACCTCGCCGTCGAGCGACTCGAGCTCGTGGCCGATGATCTCCACCGTGATCCCGAGCTGGGCGACGGCGTTCAGATCCCGGACCCGTCGATCGAGGTCCTCCCGATCTTCGTCGACCGCGGCCAGTGCGGTCTCGACGTCCACGCCTTTCACGATGCTGCCGACGTTGCGGATGATCGGGCGATAGCGCTCCGCGAACTCCGTCTCCAGTTGGAGACGGTTCGTCTCTAGCAGGGCCAGGACGTCGGCAAGGTTCGTCGCCTTCGTGACGTCGCGGACGATGGGCGCGGTCGCCCGCTCGTAGCGGGTATGGTCGTCCGCCAGGTTGGCCGTCCACTGCTCCATCAGGCCGCGGAAACCCTCGCGCACCTCCCCCTGATAGCCGTCGAGCACTTGGTCGAGCGCCTTGCGATGATGCAGCTGCGCGGCGCGGGCGACCTCCTTCGGCGACGCGGCGCCCTGGGCCGCCTCGATCGCACGGAGCGCCTCCTCCGACAGCCGGACGAGATCGGTCGCCTCCTCGATGTCGTCGCGCAGGTTGCGGTAGGTCTGCTCCGCCTCGCCGAGATTGTTCGGGACGTCGAGCGGGGTCACCTCGGCGATCTCGGCGCGGGTGCGCTCAAGCTCGCCTCTCAGGAACGCGAGCGCCTCGCGGTCGGGCGGAGTGGTCACGTCGTCGAGCTGGTCGGCCACGCTGCGCGCCCGCTGGCTGATCGAAGGCATTCTGGCGCCGGCGGCCGCCAGATATTCCCGGAAGGCCGATTTCCGGGCCTTCCGGGCCTGATCGGCCGCCTTCTTGCCCTTCTGGTTGCGCTTTTGGGCTTCGGCGATACGCTCCGGCCGCTCGGGAGCGTCGGTGCCGAAGTAGTCTGCCGCCAGCTTGATCAGCAGATCCTGGACCAACAGCCGGAGTTCCCGGCTGGCGCGGTTCTCGACCAGCCCTTCGCGGCCTGCTTTGTCGCGTAGGCTCGGATTGTTGGCTCGGCTGAACGCCAGCCGGCCGAAGCTTCGCCGGTGGGCCCAGAAGTACCGTCCGGCATGTTTTTGCCGTTTCTCCTCGAGTGCGAAGAAGTCCGCATCGGCCGAGCCGTAGGGCATGACACGCAGCGCGTCGCGATAGACCCTGACGCCGCCGTACTTCGCCACCTGATCCGCCAGATCCTTGTGCCGTCGCGCATTGTGGGTTGAGTTGGCCGCGACCTGCTCGAACGTCCCGATCGCGAAGTCGAAGGGGCCCGGCCGATCCCCACGGGCTTTGGGCAGCGGCCGCTGAGGCGGGATGATTCGCTCGCCGAGGTCCTGACCGAAGGCGCGGACGTTGCCTCGAAAAACGCCGTCGTCGTCGAACCAGCCCTCAACCGTGTGTTCGAGCTGGTGGAAGTCGTCCAGGTCGAACACGTCGGTGGACGATAGGACGCGTCGAGGCGTGGCCCCGCGGAACGTGAGGACCTCGTACCCGAACTCGACCGGATGGTCGGTCAGGGTGTCGGTGAAACCCGTGAGGATGTCGGTCAGGCGTTCCTTGACGTCTTTGGCCTCCTGGTCCTCGTGCGACGCCTCCAGCCAGACGGACAGCTCGTGGTGGGCGCCGAGAAGATAGAGAGCGGTACCCTTGGCCGAGATGTCGGCCGTGACCGGCCACTCGTCGAGATGCCGCTGCTGAAGCGGAAGCTCCTTCCAGAATTCGAGGATCCGAGCTGCCGTCGAGCCCTTGCCGTCGGCGACCTCCTCGTCGGCGAACCGCCGCCATTCCTCGGTCAGGTCGCGGATTCCGTCCTCTCCGACGGAACCGAGATTGCCCAGGACGACCTCGACCATCAGCGGCAGCTCGGCGAGCACCTCCGCGTGGTCCGAGAAGGTGCGCACCGGGATGACGATCTGATCGAGCGACAGGAACGGGTTCTCGAATAGCCGCCAGTCGACGAGGACGGCCGAGGTGCTGCCGCCCTGCTGTTGGGACAGGACCAGAGTCGCCGGCGCCAGAAAGGCTGCGGACAGCCGGCCGATGCCCTTCTCGCCCTGCCGCTGGCGGGCGGGACCGTCGAAGTCGGCTGGCGGGGGCGGGGGCGGGCCGTCGACCTTGGACTCGGTCCCGATCACCAGCCATCGATCGACGAAGTCGGACGCCGACATTCCGATACCGTCGTCGAAGACCGCGGCCACCACCGTCGCGCCGTCGAAGATGTTGAGGGAGACGTTGGTCGCGTAGGCGTCCCAGGCGTTCTTCCAAAGCTCGCTCACCGCCGTCGGCGCGTCGGCGATCTGCCCGCGGCCGAGGTGATCGATCGTTCGCGCCCGCGTCTTGAACGAGACATTCGACGCCGACGGCACGACAATGGCTTCGAGCGCGACCTCCTCAACCATGCGGACCGGCCGATGCGTTGGCGAGCTGCGCGGCGTCCAGGGCGTCAGGCCGCGCGATGGATGCCGCCAGGTGGCGGGAGAAGAATTCCGCGAGCCTGGGAGGCACCGCGTTTCCGATCATGCGCGCGATCGGCTCGATCATGTCGGTGGGATAGAAGACGTAGTCGACGGGAAACGACTGGAGCACCGCGGCCTCGCGCAGCGAGATTCCCCGGAGCTGTTCGACGTCGAAATGACCGAACCGCCCGTTGGAGATGCTGTGGCATTTGGTGGTGATCGTCGGCGAAGGCCGATCGGGGCTCATTCGCGTGTAGACGTCGGTGAAGCACCGCGTGCGGAGCTTCGCGTTCACCTTGCGATGGCAGGCCAGCGACAGGTCGCCGTCCGGGGTATCCTCCATGTAGATGTTCGACACGCCTGGCATCGCTGCCGAAAGGCGCTTCAGGTTCAGGTCACTGAGCGATCGCGTCTTGTGGTTCGGGATCTGGGGATCCGTCGCGCCCGCGGCCAACGGGGGGAGGTGACCGATTGCCGCCTGGACCGTCTGGATGACGTTGTCCGGATCCGCCTCGGGCACGAAAAGGTCGTCCGCGTCGCCATCGGTGAGGAACGCGGGGTTCACCAGCTCGCGCCGCACGGCGACCAGGATGGACCGCCGCCGGTATTGGGGAACACCGAATTTGGACGTGCAGATGACCTTGCTGCCCGTTGCGTATCCGAGCTTGCCCAACTGCGCCTTGAAGTCGTCCCAGACGCCGCCGTACTTCGGGTCGCCGATGCCCTGGACGTTTTCGGACAGGACCATCTCAGGCCGGAAGCGCTCCACGAACTTGGCCGCCTCGGTCAGTAGGTTGCTGTCGCGCTCACGACCGGCCTTGCGGGCCTCGCTCAGCTCCTTGCGGGAGAGCTTCGTGAACGGTTGGCACGGCGCGCAGATGGCGAAGAGCAGGGGAGTGCCCGGCACGCGGTCCCGGTACTGGTCGATCAGCCGCTCAAGGTCGCTTTCCAGCTCGGCGTGTTCGCCGTCCGGATAGGCATCGGTGGCGGGAAAGATGTCCCGCCGGAGGAACTTCGGAGGCGCGTAGTCTATGGTCGTGTTGGAATTGTTCTCGACGTAGGTCTCGCGGCAACGCGTGTCCTTGTCCACGCCGGCGATGACGTAGCCGCCCGCGTCGATCAGCCCGCGCGTGGTTCCGCCCGCGCCGCAGAAAAAGTCCACGGCGAGAAAGTCCGGGCGCCGCTTGACGAGGTCCTTCTTGGTCGGGGCGATCATTCCACGCCTCCGACGAGGTGGGTGGAAGCCGCGACCGCCTTGATGCGGTCGACCTCGTCCGGGTCAAAGATTCGCCAGCCGTTTCGGTCGCGCCGCGAGGCGTCCGCGATCTTGCCGAGCTTGATCCACCGAAGGAGCGTGGGCTTAGAGATGCCGGCGGCTGCCGCAGCTTCGGCGGCGTGCAGATGATCGGCTTGCATCGTGGCACCCTCGACTGCTGTCGACTATAGTCAAAGGCGGTCGGGGTCAATGTCGTCTTAACGGCCGAGACCGCCGTCTGGGCGCATGCCCACCATCAGAGTCGAGCCCCGTCGATGGCCGTTCGCCAAGATCTCGGTCCGCAGCACTCGCAGGAAGCCGACGAGGGGTTGGCCGCTCCGCCGACGCCGGCGCGGTCCGCTCTCATGGGCCGCATTCGGGGAAAGAACACGACGCCGGAGATGGTCGTGCGTCGGGCGGCCCATCGCCTGGGGCTCCGCTTTCGCATTCATCGTCGCGACATGCCGGGCACGCCGGACGTCGTGCTTCGCAAGCATGGTCTGGCCATCTTCGTCCACGGCTGCTTCTGGCACCGGCACGAAGGGTGCCGACGATGCACGACGCCGAAGACGAGGACCGAATTCTGGAGCGAAAAGTTCAAGAAGAACGTGGAGCGTGATCAGCGCGACGTGGATGCGCTCCGAAAACGGGGATGGACCGTCCTGATCATTTGGGAATGTGAGACGAGGAATCCGAAAGATCTGGACGGACTTCTCATCGCGGCGACTTCCGCCCCGCCGAATGAAATAAAGCGCGTTAATCAACGGAGCTTTCCGCCGCAGCCAATGTCCTGAACCTGGAGCGATCCCAAGTTCCGCTCTTGGCGTATTTCGTTGAAAAAGTCCGGTTGTCGCTGGGGGCTGGCGCTGATTCACTGAGGTGATCAGAGCGGGGTGGCGGCGATGATGGGCGAGCGTCGGACGG
>FSXV01000046.1_pt1 | contig 30582 bp, 28 predicted proteins | sample 1638401 | NCBI WGS metagenome assembly FSXV01 (sample SAMEA3914788, study PRJEB12502) | metagenome | biome: forest; material: soil | place: Canada | collected 2011-07-03 | depth 0.1 m | reverse complement strand
GGTGCAGTCGGTGGTCGGTCGGGCCAAGGAAAAGCACATCCAGGGCGACTATGCCGACCTCGCCGCGCGCATCTACACCGGCAAGGTGCAGCCGGCGCTGGACCGTCAGATCACCCTGATGGCCAGCCTGCGTCCCCAGGCGGTGCATGACGCCGGTGTCGCGCGCCTGCCCCAGGGCGAGGAGTACTACCGCCTGTCGCTGCAGCAGTGGACCACCACCAAGCGCGACCCCGCCGATATCCACAAGATCGGCCTCGACCTGGTGGCCGACTACAGCAGCCAGATCGACGTGATCCTGAAGAAGCAGGGCATGAGCCAGGGCGGCGTCGGCCAGCGCCTGCGCGCCCTCTACGACGATCCCAAGTACCGCTACCCCAACACCGACGAGGGCAAGGTCAAGCTGATCGCCGACCTGAACGTCAAGGTGGAGAAGGTCCAGGCCAAGCTGCCGGAATGGTTCAAGACCCTTCCCAAGGCCAAGCTGGACATCCGCCGCGTGCCCAAGGCCACCGAGGCCGGCGCGCCGGGCGGCTACTACCAGAACGGCTCGCTCGACGGTACGCGCCCGGGCGCCTACTACATCAACCTGCGCGACACCGCCGAGACGCCGAGCTGGGTGCTGCCGACCCTGACCTTCCACGAAGGCATCCCCGGCCACCACCTGCAGCTCTCGCTGGCGCAGGAAGCCACCCTGCCCATGATCCGCAAGACCCAGTTCTTCTCGGGCTACGGCGAGGGCTGGGCGCTCTACGCCGAGAACCTGGCGGTCGAGATGGGCATGTACGAGGACGATCCGCTGGGCCATGTGGGCCAGCTGCACGACGCCATGTTCCGCGCCGTGCGCCTGGTGGTGGACACCGGCCTGCACTCGCAGAACTGGAGCCGCGAGAAGGCCATCACCTACGCGGTGGACACGCTGGGCGACCAGGACGCCACCCTGACCACCGAGATCGAGCGCTACTGCGTGTGGCCGGGCCAGGCCTGCAGCTACATGCTGGGCAAGCTGGAGTGGCTGCAGCTGCGCCAGAAGGCCAAGGACGCCATGGGCGCGCGGTTCGACATCCGCACCTTCCATGACGCCGGCCTGCTGTCGGGCGCCATGCCGCTGGCCGTGCTGGACCGGCGCATCGACGCCTACATCCAGCAGGGCTGAAAACGACAACGCCCCTCCGGCCGGCGGCGGGAGGGGCGCTTAGCTTGAGGCCGGGCGGAACGTGGTGTTCCGCCCGGCTTTTTTGTGCTGTCAGTGCGCCCGCTTGGCGGTGATGGCGACGTTGACCTGAACCTTGAGCGCCACGGTGTCGCCGGCCTTGAACTGGCCCTGGCCGACGCCGAACACGCTGCGGTCCAGCGGCAGGGAGCCCGACATCTTCGCCGTGTCGCCGGTGATGGCCAGGTTGAAGGGCAGGCTGACCGGACGGGTGACGTTGCGGATGGTCAGGTTGCCCTGGGCCACATAGCGGCCGGGGCCGGCGGCGGTGATCTTGCTGCTGGTGAAGGTGGCCTTGGGGAAGGCCTTGACCGCCAGCCAGTCGTCGGTGGGCAGGGCCTCGTCGCGGGTCTGGTCGCCGGTCTTGGCCGAAGCCATGTCGATGGTGGCGGTAACGTGGGAGGCGGGCAGGTTGTTCGGGTCGAAGGCGATCTGGGCGTCCCAGCGGCCGAAGCCGCCGTTGAACGCCTGGCCGTTCATGGCCCCGGTGAAGCCGAGCTTGGAGGTCGCCTTGTCCACGCTCCAGGCGGCGGGCGCGGCCGGGGCGGCGATGGCGGGCAGGGCGACCAGCGCCAGGTTGGCGGCCGCCAGGATGGTGAGGGTGAGCGAACGCATGATCAGGACTCCGAGGTCAGGGGGGCGCGGCGGGTGAACGGCAGCATGCGGCCGAGCACGGGATCGCGGTCCAGGAACTGATGCTTGAGGACGGCGCCCAGATGCAGCGCCAGGAGGACGATCGCGCTCCAGGCCAGGACCAGGTGGGTGGTGCTGGAGGCGTGGTTGACGGCGGTCTTGGAGCCCGCGGCCAGGTCGTGGACGACCGGGAAGTGGGGCCAGGGGAACACGTGGTACAGCAGGGTCGGGATGTTCAGCGGGCTGGTCGACACCACGATCCAGCCGCTGAGCGGCATCAGGATCATGAAGGCGTAGAAGCCCCAGTGCACCGTATGCGCCGCCGCCTTTTCCCAGGGCTTGAGGCTGTCGTGCTGGGCCGGGGGCCGGTTGACCAGCCGCCAGGCCAGCCGGGCCAGGCTCAGCAGCAGGATGGTGACCCCGATCGACTTGTGCAGCTGGAACAGGTTGAACTGGGCCAGTCCCTTCAGGAAGCCCAGGCGAAAGCCGAAATACAGGTTGGTCAGGATCAGGGCGGCGATGATCCAGTGAAAGAGGATCGCGACCGTCGAATAGCGTGAGCGGGCCATGATCGCCTCTCTACAGCAAAACGGCCCGACGCGGGATGCGCCGGGCCTTGGCGCTTGGGCGGGAGCTTACGACGCCTTCTTGGTGAAGGCGGCGGCGATGTGCAGGTGCACCTCGTCGCCGATCAGCGGAACGTAGGTCTTCACGCCGAAGTCGCTGCGCTTGATGTCGCCGGTGACCTGGAAGCCCACGGTGTAGGACTTGTCCAGCGGGTTGACGCCGGCGCCGAGGAAGCGGGCCTTGAGCACCACCGGCTGGGTGACGCCGTGCAGGGTCAGCTGGCCGGCCACCTCGGCGGTGTCGGCGCCGGTGCGGGTGATCTTGGTCGAGCGGAAGCTCATGGTCGGGTACTTGGCCCCGTCCAGCCACTTGTCGCCGCGCAGTTCGCCGTCCAGCACGGTGCTGGTGGTGGCGACGGTCTCAATCGGGACAGTGATGTCCAGCTTGGTGGCCGCCAGGGTCTTGGGGTCCAGGCTCAGGTCGCCCGAGGCCTTGGAGAACACGCCCGAATACTCGGTGAAGCCCATGTGGTTGACGCTGAAGCCGACCTGGGTGTGGTACGGCTCGACGGCGTAGGCGCCGGCCTGGACGGCGGCCGGGGCGGTCGGGGTCTGGGCATGGGCGGCGGCGCCCAGCAGCAGGCTGGCGGCGAAGGCCAGTGGCATCATGCTCTTGGTCATGGAAAGGTCCTGTCTGGAGCACGATAGCCGAAAGCGGATCCCGGTTTCGGCGACGATCATGCCTGGTTGCTTAGAGTTTTGGGGCGCAGCTTTGTGAAAGGTCCGGCGGCGCGCTGCGGGGCGCCGCCGGTGTTTTCAGGTCTCAGCCGAACAGCTTGGCGGCCACTTCGGCCACGTGCTTGCCCTGGAAGCGGGCGCCGGCCAGCTCGTTCTCGCTGGGCTGACGCGAACCGTCGACGTCGGACAGGGTGGTGGCGCCATACGGCGTGCCGCCGGTGACTTCCTTCACACCCATCAGGCCGGAGAAGCTGTAGGGCAGGCCGACGATCACCATGCCGAAGTGCATCAGGTTGGTGATCAGCGAGAACAGGGTGGTCTCCTGGCCGCCGTGCTGGCTGCCGGTCGAGGTGAACGCCGCGCCCACCTTGCCGTTCAGCGCGCCGCGGGCCCACAGGCCGCCGGCCTGGTCCAGGAACGCCGCCATCTGCGCGCTGATGCGGCCGAAGCGGGTGCCGGTGCCGAGGATGATGGCGTCATAGTTCGCCAGGTCGTCGACGGTGGCGACCGGCGCGGCCTGGTCGAGCTTGAAGTAGGCCGCCTTGGCCACGTCCAGCGGGACGGTTTCCGGCACGCGCTTGATGTCGACCTGGGCGCCGGCTTCGCGGGCGCCTTCGGCGATCGCGCCCGCCATCGTCTCGATGTGGCCGTAGCTGGAATAGTAGAGGACGAGAACCTTGGCCATCTGAGCCTCCTGTTGAGAACTTGGTTGGTTGAAGAAAACGATAGGTCAGGCCGCGTCGACGAGCACCAGTTCGGCGTCGTCGAGCGCCTTCACGGTCAGCACCGCTTCCTGGGTGATCGCGGCGCCGTCACGGGCGTTCAGCGTCACGCCGTTGACCTCGACCGAGCCCTTGGCCGGCACGAGGTAGCCGCGACGGGTGTCGCCGAGCACGTACTCGGTGGTCTCACCGGCCTTCAGCGTGGCGCCCAGGATGCGGGCGTCGGTGCGGATCGGCAGGGCGTCACGGTCCTCGGCGAAGCCGCTGGCCAGGGTGACGAACTGCCCGGCGCGGTCGCCCTTGGGAAAGGGTCGCGCACCCCAGGCCGGCGGGCCGCCACGTTGGGTCGGCTCGATCCAGATCTGGAAGATGCGGGTGGCGTCCTTCTCCAGATTGTACTCCGAGTGGCGGATGCCCGAACCCGCGCTCATCACCTGCACGTCGCCCGCTTCGGTGCGGCCGGTGTTGCCCAGGTTGTCCTGGTGGGTGATCGCGCCTTCGCGGACGTAGGTGATGATCTCCATGTCCGAGTGCGGGTGCGGCGGAAAGCCGGTGCCGGGGGCGATGGTGTCGTCGTTCCACACCCGCAGCCGGCCCCAGTCCATCCGCTGGGGATCGTAGTAGTTGGCGAAAGAGAAATGGTGCTTGGCGTCAAGCCAGCCGTGGTTGGCGCCGCCGAGGCGCTCAAAGGGGCGGCGTTCGATCATGATGACCTCCCGAGCCGTTAGGCCGAACCGGATGGGGTCGCCGGAGTGGCGTCCCGTTGACGTGGAAGATGGGCCGTCGCTGGGCGGACGAAAATAGAAATGGTAGAAACGGACCATTGCGGAGATTTGCATGTCGCGGCTGCCGGATTTCGAAGCCTGGGCTATTTTCGCCAAGGTGGCCGAGGCGGGATCGTTCGCCCGCGCCGCCGAGGAACTCGGCCTGTCCAAGCCCACCGTGTCCAAGGCGGTGGGGCGGCTGGAGGAGCGCCTGGGCGCCACCCTGCTGCATCGAACCTCGCGCCGGCTGTCCCTGACCGAAAGCGGGCGGACCTCGCTGGAGCGGGCGGCGCGCATCCTCAACGAGGGCGAGATGGTCGAGGCGGAGGCGGCGGCCCAGTCGTCGGTCCCGCGCGGCCTGGTGCGGCTGGCGGCGCCCATGTCGTTCGGCATCGAGCACCTGGGTCCGGCGCTGCCGGAATTCTTCGCCGCCTATCCGGAGGTGTCGCTGGACGTCAATCTCAGCGACGAGAAGGTGGACCTGGTCACCGAGGGTTATGACCTGGCGCTGCGCATCGGCGCGTTGCCGGATTCCAGCCTGCTGGCCCGGCGGCTGTGCGGGGTGCGGCTGCTGCTGGTGGCCGCGCCGGCCTATCTCGCGCGCTATGGCCGCCCGACCCACCCCCGCGACCTGGCCGGGCATCAGCTTGCCGCCTACGCCTATGGGCCGGCCTATGAAGGCTTGAGGTTCCATCACCCGGTGGAGGGCGACTTCGGCATCGCCCTGCCGCACCCGGTGCGCACCAACAATTCCGACGTGCTGCGGCCGTGCCTGCTGGCGGGGCTGGCCCTGGCGATCCAGCCCGAGTTCCTGGTCTGGCGCGAGCTGGCCGACGGACGGCTGGAAACGGTGTTGGACGACTGGCTGCCGCAGCGCAGCGCCCTGCACATCGTCACCCCGCCCAGCGCGCTCCGGCCCGCGCGGGTGCAGGTGCTGATCGACTTCCTGGCCGGCAAGTTCACCCATGCGCCCTGGGCGGCGAAGAATGGGGCGGCGAAGAATGGAGCAGGGAACGGCGGGCGAGGCTGAGCTGGCGGCTGGAAACCTGCTCGCGCTGGGGCTAGATCACGGCCTTATCGTGTGACCGCTCACATTCCAGTCCAGCCGAGGTGCGCCGTGACCTATGCTCCCGCCCAGAACCGCTATGACCATCTCATGCCTTACCGCCGCAGCGGGCGCAGCGGGCTGGACCTGCCGGCGATCTCGCTGGGGCTGTGGCACAACTTCGGCGGGGCCGACGTGTTCGAGACCGGCCGCGCGGTGCTGCGCCGGGCCTTCGACCGCGGCGTGACCCACTTCGACCTGGCCAACAACTACGGTCCGCCCTACGGCTCGGCCGAGGAGAACTTCGGCCGGGTGCTGGCGGCCGACTTCAAGCCCTATCGCGACGAGATGGTGATCTCGACCAAGGCCGGCTGGGACATGTGGCCGGGCCCGTACGGCGGTGTCGGCGGTTCACGCAAGTACCTGCTGGCCAGCCTGGACCAGAGCCTCAAGCGCATGGGCGTCGACTATGTCGACATCTTCTATTCGCACCGTGTCGATCCCACGACGCCGCTGGAGGAGACCATGGGCGCGCTGGCCCACGCCCATCGCCAGGGCAAGGCGCTCTACGTCGGCATCTCGTCCTATTCGCCCGAGCTGACCCGCAAGGCGCACGCCATCCTCAAGGCCGAGGGCGTGCCGCTGCTGATCCACCAGCCGTCCTATTCCATGCTCAACCGCTGGATCGAGGACGAACTGCTGGGAACGCTGGACGACCTTGGCGTCGGCTGCATCGCCTTCTCGCCCCTGGCCCAGGGGATGCTGACCACCAAGTACCTCAACGGCGCGCCGGAAGATTCGCGCGCCGCCCGGGAATCCTCGCTCGGCAAGGGCCTGCTGACGCCCGAGAACATCGAGCGGATCCGTGCGCTCAACGCCATCGCCGCCGCGCGGGGCCAGACCTTGGCCCAGATGGCCATCGCCTGGATCCTGCGCGATCCGCGCGTGACCTCGGCGCTGATCGGGGCCCGCACGCCGCAGCAGCTCGACGATTCGCTGGACGCCGTGAACCGCCTCGACTTCACGGCCGAAGAACTGGCCGCCATCGATCGCCACGCCACCGAGGGCGGCATCGACCTGTGGAAGGTGTCGTCCAAGCTGCAGACCGGGGACGTGGCGTAAACCCCTGCCGCTATGTTTCGCTCCCTTCCCCCTAGATGGGGGAAGGGCAGGGATGGGGGTGTCTGCAGGACGGTTGAGAACGAGACGCATGGCGCGCGCCGCCTCATAGGGCGCCTTTTGGCCCATAGCGGCTTCACCCCCACCCTGGCCCTCCCCCATCGAGGGGGAGGGAAGCCATTCTCGAATTTTGCGACGCGCCTGAGGGGAGAAGGCCCTTACAGCAAATCCAGCGGCCGCTCGCCGGCGAAGAAGGCGTCGAGGTTGTCGACGGCGCGGTGGCCCATGGCCTCGCGCGTCTCGGTGGTGGCGCTGCCCATGTGCGGCAGCAGCACGACGTTCTCGAGCTGCAGCAAGCCCGCAGGCACATCGGGCTCGTTGCTGTAGACGTCCAGGCCGGCCCCGGCGATGGCGCCGGTGCGCAGCGCGGTCTCCAGCGCCGCCTCGTCCACCACCGCGCCGCGGGCGGTATTGATCAGGAAGGCCGAGGGCTTCATCTGCGCCAGGCGTTCGGCGTTGATCAGGTGGCGGGTCTCCGCGCCGCCGGGGCAATGCAGCGTCACCACGTCGGATTGGGCCAGCAGCGCCTCCAGGGGCGTGTGACGCGCGCCGGTCTCGGCCTCGATCCCGGGGCGTGCCGGGCGGCGGCTGCTATAGAGCACCGACATACCGAGCGCCCGGTGCGCCATCCGCGCGGTCGCCTGGCCGATGCGGCCGAAGCCGATCACACCTAGGGTCTTGCCCACCAGGGTGGTCCCCAGCAGGCGCGTGGTCCCCCAGCCGTTCCAGCCGCCCGAGCGCACCTGTCGCTCGCCCTCGCCGGCGCGGCGCGCGATCATCAGCATCAGGGTCAGGGCCAGTTCGGCGGTGGCCCCGGTCAGCACGTCCGGGGTGTTGGTCACCGCGATCCCGCGGGCGCGACAGGCCTCCACGTCGATGTGGTTCACCCCCACGCCATAGTTGGCCAGGATCTTCACCCGCAGCCCGTCGCGCGCCACCAGGTCGGCGGTGATGGAATCGACCACGGTGGGGCAGATGGCGTCGAACGCGCCCATCGCCGCCGCCAGGGCCTGCGGCGTCAGTGGCCGGTCGGCCGGGTTCAGCGTCAGGTCGTAGGCTGAGGCCAGGCGACGCTCCACCGCGTCGGGCCATTTGCGGGTCACAAGCACCTTGGGCCGGGTCATGGTCCCGGTCTAGCAGGCTCGCGGAAGGCGATGAAGCGTGGGCCTGCTGAAAGCGGTCTCAGGCCGCGACGCGGTTGAGGGTGGGGGAGGTGCGGAACAGGCCCAGCCGCGCCGGGGTCTCGGCGAAGCCCTCTGGGGCGGTTTCGTTGGGGCCGAGCACCAGGACGCCATCGTCGGTCAGGGCCGGGGCGAACTGCTCCAGCACCACCCCGCGCGCGGCCGGCTCCAGGTAGTTCAGCACGTTGCGGCACAGGATCAGGTCGAAGCGGCGCAGGCTGCGGCGCGCCTCCATCAGGTTGAGCCGCCGCCAGCGGATGGTGCTGCGCAGCCGGGGCGACACGCTCCACATCTCGTCGGTCTTTTCGAAATAGCGCAGCAGGTAGCGGATCGGCAGGCCGCGCTGGACCTCGAACTGGGTGTACAGGCCCGAATGCGCCTTCTCCAGCGCGCGCTGGGACAGGTCGGTGGCGACGATCTCCAGCTTCAGGTTGGGCATCAGGTCCACCGCTTCCTGGGCCAGCATGGCCAGGGAATAGGCCTCCTGGCCGGTGGCGCAGCCGGCGCACCAGATCTGCAGCGTCCCGTCCGGGCGCGCGGCCAGCAGTTCGGGCAGCACCTGTTCGCGCAGGTGTTTGAACACCTGAGGATCGCGGAAGAAGGCGGTGTCGGTCACCGCCAAGGCCTCGCAGGCGGCGTCCAGCAGCCGCTCGTCGACGCCGCCCAGCAGCCGCTGGATCAGCTCGTCCACCGAGGCGGCGTTCTCGCGTCGGGCCAGGGGCGCCAGGCGGCTTTCGGCGAAATAGGCCTTCTCGCCGCGCAGCTGCAGGCCCGCGCGCTCCAGGACGACCCGGCTCAGCTCGGCGAGATCGACACCCTTCACAGCAGGCCCGCCAGCCCGAACTTGTGGGCGATGATGTCGCCGTCGAACGGCTTCATGATGAATTCGTCGGCGCCGTGGTCCAGCGCCAGGGCGATGCGGTCGGGCTCGTTCTCCGCCGTGCAGAACACCACCACCGGCCGGTCGCCCTCGGGCTCGCCGCGCAGGGTGCGCACGAACTCCAGCCCGTCCATGTTGGGCATCTGCCAGTCGAGCAGCACGGCGTCGGGCATGGCGGTGCGGCAGAAGGCCAGGGCCTCGGCGCCGTCGCAGGCTTCGGCCGTCTCGAAGTCGAGCGACTCCAGGATGCGGCGCGCCACCTTGCGCACCACACGGCTGTCATCGACTACGAGACAGGTTTTCATACGCGACGCTCCGCGCCAGGAAGCGCTCGGGGGGCGAATTTCCATGTCCGTCGCACCAACCTGAGCGACGGGAAACGGGCCGCCGCACTCGAGTCCCACCCTAGGCCGGGCTGGTTAAGGAGCGGTGCAGCGGTTGGGTTGCCGGAGCGTAAACGGTGTCGCGGCGGCGTCGCGGACTAGAGCACGAACAGCGGGTTCATGCCCGTCATCTATTCAGACTATCGGATATGCCTTGACTTTCCGGGCATTCGCGCAAAACGGGATATTTAGTCGGCTGCGACCCGTGCGCGCAGTGTGACCCGCTCTTCGGTGATGGCGAAGTCGACCCGGCCGCCCGCGGCCTTGAGCAGGGTGTGCAGATAATAGGCCTGCACCCAGTGACCGCCGAGGCCGCCTTCCAGCTTCTCGCCGCGCAGGCCGTTGACCACCTCCGGGCGCAGGCGCGCGCGCGGGCCGACGGAATCCACCGACAGCAGGACCTCGCCGTCCTGGATCACCGCCGAGACGCGCGCCAGCCCGCCGGTGGGCAGGGCGGTGGCGCCGATCTGGGCCAGGTTCAGCAGGGCGCGCGCCGCCGGCTTGTTCAGCGTGGGCGGGATCACGGCCCATTCCATCTCGGGGCGGACGTGGGCGTAGATCCCGCGCGCCAGCTTTTCCAGCTCGCGGCTGTCGAAGGTCTCGGCCGCGGCCGAGGCGCCGAACGCCACCCGCGAGAAGGCCAGCAGGTCCACCAGCTTGCGGGCCGAGGTGTTGATCAGGTTCATGGCGTCGTCGCGCATGTCCTGGGCGGTGGGATCGTCGAGCAGGTCGAGGCCCGAGACGATGGCGCTCGCCGGGCTGACGAAGTCGTGGCACAGGCGCGCCGACAGCTGGGCCGCCAGCTCGGCGGCGTTGACCGGCTCCTCGGTGGGCGCGGCGGGCTCTTCCCATTCGGTGGCGGCGGAGGCCGGGTCCGGGGAGGTCTGGGTCAGGTGATCGGTCATGGGCGGGGCAGGTTCAGCAAGCTTTCAGCGTGGCGCAGCCGGAGGGTGTTGGAAAGCGGCATGGTTGTCGCGTCAAGGGCCCTGTTGATCGTCATAGCCCTTGCGCGCCGAATAGAAGGCCAACCAGATCAGCCCGCCGGCCAGAAGGCCGGTGAAGATCCCGGCTATGCCCATGGCGATATAGCCGTGCACGCTCATGTGCGTATCGCCGGCCAGCCGCCAGGACGCCACTGCGCCCCAGCCGGCGAACGCCACCAGTCCCGCCATCACCGCGTAGAGGGCGATCAGCCCGATCGAGGGGCGAGCTTTCATGTCGCGAGCTTGAACCTCGATAGGGCGGCTGTCGTGGTCTTTTCTCTGGAGGTTTTGGGCAGCAAAAAACCCCGGAGGCGCGCCTCCGGGGTTTCTGCATTTCAACCTGTCCGACCTGGCTTAGTTGGCCTGACCTAGTTGGCGAGGCGGCGCAGGAAGGACGGGATATCCAGGTCCTCGGTCGAGTCGTGCGGCTCGGCGTTCTGCTGGATCGCCGGCTGGGCGCCGCCGGTCTGCACCACCCGGGTCGGGGCGCTGGGCTGCGGCTGGGCCGGGGCGTGGCCGTTGTGCGTGTGGCCGTAGTCCTGGCGCGGACGACCGCCGAACAGGCTCAGCCAGCCGCCCTTCTTGGGCTCGGGCTGCCGCGGGGCGTAGCCCTGCTGGCGGCTGTCATAGGCGGAGCGATTGGACGACAAGGCCGGGGCCTGACGCGCGGCGGGGGGCTCGTGCTCCATCTCCTCGACCGCCGGGTCGATGATGCGGATCACCGGTTCGGCCGGCTGCTCGGCCACGGGCGCGGCGCGCGCCGGTTCGGGGCGGGCGGGCTCCGGCCACAGGGTGGCGGGCTGGTGGGCTTCGACCGGGGCGGCGGCCTGCGGACGCACGGTCTCGCCACGCTGCAGTGGGGCGGTCTGCACCCGCAGCGGCGGCGCGGAGGGCAGGGGGCCGACGGCGCGGGCGGCCGGGCGCTGGGCCGGCTCGGGCTGGATCTGGACGCCGGCGTCCATGCCGGTGGCCACCACCGACACGCGGATGCGGCCTTCCAGCGACGGGTCGAAGGCGGCGCCGAAGATGATGTTGGCGTCCGGGTCGACCTCGGTGGAGATGGCGTTGGCGGCCTCGTCCACTTCCAGCAGGGTCATGTCCAGGCCGCCGGTCACGTTGACCAGCACCGCCTTGGCGCCCTTCAGCGAGACTTCGTCCAGCAGCGGGTTGGCGATGGCGTTCTGGGCCGCCATCAGGGCGCGGTCCTCGCCGCCGGCCTCGCCGGTGCCCATCATGGCCTTGCCCATCTCGGTCATGACCGAGCGCACGTCGGCGAAGTCGAGGTTGATCAGGCCCGGCATCACCATCAGGTCGGTGATGGAGCGCACGCCCGAATGCAGCACCTGGTCGGCCATGGCGAAGGCCTCGGCGAAGGTGGTGCGCTCGTTGGCGACGCGGAACAGGTTCTGGTTCGGAATGACGATGAGGGTGTCGACGTAGCGCTGCAGTTCGTTCACGCCGGCGTCCGACAGGCGCATCCGGTGACGGCCTTCGAAGTGGAACGGCTTGGTGACCACGCCCACGGTCAGGATGCCGCGCTCGCGCGCCGCCTTGGCGATGATCGGGGCCGCGCCGGTGCCGGTGCCGCCGCCCATGCCGGCGGTGATGAACACCATGTGCGCGCCTTCGAGGTGCTCGCCGATCTCGGGGAAGCTTTCCTCGGCCGCGCTCATGCCGACTTCAGGATGGGCGCCGGCGCCCAGGCCCTGGGTGACGGTGATGCCGAGCTGGATGCGACGGTCGGTCTTGGCGAATTGCAATTGCTGGGCGTCGGTGTTGGCGACGACGAATTCGACGCCTTCTAGACCCGCCTCGATCATGTTGTTGACGGCGTTGCCGCCGGCCCCGCCGACGCCGAAAACGACGATCCGCGGCTTCAATTCCGTGGCGCGAGGCGCCGAGAGATGTATCGCCATGGAGTTCTTTCCTTGAACCGTCGGCCTCTCGATCCGACGACGGACGGCGGTTCTGGCCATCAATCGCGGCGCCGATAAGACACCTGTTATTCTTAACCCTCAGTTAACCCCTTAGCCCGAGTCGGCGATTCGGGAAGCGGCCGTGCTCAAACAATCCACTGATTCGGCTTGTGGATTCAGCGACCAAATGGCGCCGCAACGCGAAAAGGCCGCCGAATCTACCTGGGCGGTTGGAATCGAACTCGTCTGAGGGCGGACAGAAGTCCACCGCAACCCCTAGAGGGTCTCGCCCTAGAGGTTCTCGCGTAGCCAGCCCGCGGCGCGGGCGAAGACGCCGGCGTTGGGATCGATCGGTTCGCGCGGCTGGGTGCGCGAACCGGCCAGCGACCGGGACGAGACCGCCTCGCGCGGACCGAAGGCGGCGCGGTGCAGCACGCCTGCGGCGGCGCAGAACGCCGGGCCCGCGGCGGCCTCGGCCAGGTGCGGGGCGCGGCGCGGCCGGCCCAGGCGCACCGGGCGGTCGAACACCCTGACCGCCACTTCGCGCACGCCGGCCAGCTGGCTGGCGCCGCCGGTCAGCACGATGCCGGCGCTGGCGTCGAGTTGCACGCCTGAGGCCTTCAGCCGTTCGCGCACCAGCTCCAGCGTCTCTTCGACGCGGGGGGCGATGATGCCCTTCAGCAGGCTGCGCGGGGCGACCACCGGGCCGGCGGCCGGGTCGTCGCCGCGGGGCGGGGCCTCGATCGTCTCGCGGTCCTCGTTGGCCGAGGCGATGGCCGAGCCGTGCAGGGTCTTGATGCGCTCGGCGCCGGCGGTGGTGGTCGACAGGCCGCGGGCGATGTCCGCGGTCACGTGGCCGCCGCCCACCGCCAGGCTGTCGACGTGCAGCAGCGAGCCGTCGCCGAACACCGCCACCGAGGTCGAGCCGCCGCCCATGTCGATGCAGATGGAGCCCAGGTCCATCTCGTCGTCTTCCAGCGCCGCCAGGGCCGAGGCGAAGGGCGCGGCCACCACGCCGTCGAACTGCAGGTGCACCAGCTCCAGGCAGTGGCCGAGCGTCTGGAACGCGCTCTCGCTGATGGTCACCACCAGCAGGTCCAGGCTCAGGCTGCGGCCGAACATGTTGCGCGGGTCGCGCACGCCGCGGGCGCCGTCCACCGACCAGGCCACGGGCAGCAGGTGGATCGGCCGCCGGCCCTGGAAGCGGCTCTGGCTGACCGCCAGCTGCAGGGCGCGCGACAGGTCGTGGTCGCTGATCGGCCGGCCCGAGAGCTGGATGGTGGTCGAGGTGCGATGGCTCGCCAGTTGCCCGCCCGAGGTGGTGATCACCACGCCGCCGACGCTGACCCCCGCCATGTTCTCGGCCCGCTCCACCGCCTGGGCGATGGCGTGGGCGGCTTCTTCCATGTTGATGATGGCCCCGCCGCGGATGCCGCTGGAGCGCACGTGGGCCACGCCGCTGACGTTGATCGAGCGGTCTTCGCGCCGGGCTCCGTCGGGCTTCATGATGAAGCAGCCGACCTTGGACGCGCCGAGGTCCACCGCCGCCACCAGGGGCTGGCGATGGTGGCCCGACAGCACCTTCAGGCTGTCGCGGGCGTCGCGGCGGTCATGGAGGGTCGACATCTCCTTGGCTCCTAGGTCTTGGCGGGGGTTGGGGAGGCGGTTTGGCTGGCGGCAGCCGAATTCAGGGTGGATTGGCCGGCGCCGGGCTGGCGCGGGCGCACGACCACCATCTCGGGATCGCGCAGGTCGATGCGTTCGAAGCCGAGGTCGAGCAGGCGGTTCTTCTGGTCCAGCTGGTCGAGCTGGATCAGGGCGGCGTCTTCGCCCAGCGCCGGGAGCTGGATCAGGCTGCCGTCCTTCAGGCGCAGGTCCCAGCGGCGCTGATCGACACGCACCAAGGCTTCCAGTTTGCTCATCAGCCGCGGCCGGGTCTGCAGCAGGGGCAGCACCGCGCCAGCCGTCTGGGGCGCGCCGGCGCCGACGATCAGCGGCAGGTCGACAAACAGGCCGGGGTCGGCCTCGGGGATCACCTGGCCATCAGGATCGACCACATGGCTCTGGCCCTGGTCCTGCCACACCGCCAGGCGCGGCCGCTCGGAAACCGCCAGCACCACGGTGTCGGGGAACAGGCGCAAGATGCGCACCGACTTGACCCAGCCGACCTGCTGCACCCGCTCGCGGATCTGGTTCAGGTCCAGGCCCATCAGCGGCGCGCCTCGGTCCACCGCAGCCGCCTGCACGATGTAGGGCACCGAGAAGCGCGAGGCGCCTTCGACCTCGACATTGGCCACCCGCAGGCCCGCCCGCGCGAGCTGGTTGGCCACGGCTCCGTTGACGCCGCTCTGCAGGGCGTGGGCGCGGCCGCCGGTGGCCAGCGCCAGTCCCAGGCCGCCCACCAGCACCACGCCGGTGGCGATCAGGGCGATGCGTGGCGGAACGGCGAATCGGCTTAGGGCTGCATGCGGCGCGGGTTCGCGTCCTCCGCGCCGAGGCGCAGGCGGGCCCTTGCCCCGGGGGGGCTTGGGGCCGTCCCGCGTCACCGCGGGCATGAGGCGTCCTCAACGATCCAGTGCACGAGGGTTTCGAAGTCCAAACCAGTGTGAGCGGCCTGCTCCGGCGCGAGCGAGGTGGGGGTCATGCCGGGCTGGGTGTTCACTTCCAGTAGGACCAGATCACCCTTAACGTCGTCATAACGAAAGTCAGATCGGGTAAGGCCTCGGCAACCCAGCGCGGTGTGCGCGCGCTCGGCCATGCGCATGGCGGCCGCCGCGGCCTCGGCCGAGATCGGGGCCGGCAGGATGTGCTTGGAGCCGCCTTCGCCGTACTTGGCCTCGTAGTCGTAGAAACCGGTGGCGGCGACGATGTCGGTCACCGCCAGCGCCCGCGCCCCGCCGACCTCGCCCAGCACCGCCACCGCCAGTTCGTGGCCGGCGATGTAGGGCTCGATCATCACCTCTTCGCCATAGGTCCAGTCGGGGCTGGCGAGCTCTTGCGGCGGGCTGTTGGCGCCCTCGAACACCAGAAACACCCCCACCGACGAACCCTCGGCGTTGGGCTTGACCACATAGGGCGGGGCCATGACGTGGGCGCGCGCCGCCTCAAAGCGGTTGAACAGGCCGCCGCCGGGCACGGTCACCCCCGCCGCCGCCAGCACTGCCTTGGCCTTGGCCTTGTCCATGGCCAGGGCCGAAGCCAGCACGCCGGAGTGGGTGTAGGGGACGTTCAGGGTCTCGAGCACACCCTGGACGCAGCCGTCTTCGCCCCAGGCCCCGTGCAGGGCGTTGAACACCACGTCTGGCCGCGCCGCCCTAACGACCTCGGCCAGGTCGCGGCCGGCGTCGATGCGCGCCACCTCGGCGCCCAGGCGCTCCAGGGCCTCGGCGCAGGCCTCGCCCGAAACCAGGCTGACCTCGCGCTCGGAGCTCAGCCCACCCAGCAGGACGGCGACGCGGCGGCCAGCCAGCGGGCGGTCGGAGGGCGCGCGCTCGGCGGCGGAACGGGCGGGGATGGTGTCGGACATGGGCGCTCTCATCCGCTGGGCCCAAACGGGCGCTGGCCCAAGCCGGGCCTGAACGATGAGCTAATGCGGGATTTCAGCCGCCGCGCAAACGCCGCCCCGCCGCCGGAGTCGAAAGGCCGCAGCGTTCCGTCTCCCTCTCCCTTGGATGGGAGAGGGTCGGGGTTAGGGTGGGAAACTGTGCGGTGTCAGAAAGAATGAGCGATGGCGCCGCCGGCCACCCTCACCCTCCCAGCCTTTGGCTGGGCCCCCCCCTCTCCCATTCCAGGGAGAGGGGAATCAGGGCCGCCCGATGCGCTTCACTTCCCAGTGCAGGTCGATCCCGAGCTTGGCCAGGACGTCGGCGCGCACCGCCTCGCCCAGGCCTTCCAAGTCGGCGGCGCTGGCGTCTTCGGCGTTGATCAGGAAATTGGCGTGCTGGGGCGAGAACATCGCCCCGCCATAGGGCTTGCCGCGCCAGCCGGCCTCGTCGACCAGCTTCCAGGCGCTGTGGCCGTCGGGATTCTTGAAGGTCGAGCCGCTGGTCTTCTCGCGGATCGGCTGGGAGGCCTCGCGGCGGGCGGTGATCGCCTCCATCCGCGCGGTGACGGCGGCGGCGTCGTCCGGGCGCCCCGCGAACAGCGCCCCGGTGAAGATCAGCCAGCGCTCGGCCGCCGCTGCGCAGCGACGATAGCTGAAGCCCATCTCGGCGTTGGACAGCGTCACCTCGCGGCCGGCGCGGTCCAGCGCATAGGCCTCGACCAGCACGTCCTTGGTCTCGGAGCCGTAGCAGCCGGCGTTCATCATGCAGGCGCCGCCGATGGTCCCCGGCACCCCGGTGAAGAACTCCAGTCCCGCCACGCCGGCCTTGGCGGCGGTGCGGGACACCTGGGCGTCGAGCGCCGCGGCGCCTGAGCGCACGCGATGATCGTCCAGGGCCTCGACCGCGGCGAAGGCGCGGCCGGCCAGGCGGATCACCACGCCCTCGACCCCGCCGTCGCGCACCAGGGTGTTGGAGCCGACGCCGAGCGGGGTGACCGGAACCTGGGGATCGAGCGCCGCCAGGAAGACGGCCAGGTCGGCCGTATCGGCGGGCAGGAACAGCACATCGGCCGGGCCGCCCACGCGCAGCCAGGTGTAGGGCGCCAGCGCCTCGTTCCGCAGCAGCTTACCGCGCACCGGCGGCAGGCGATCAGTCCAGTCCATGCTTCTCCTCCCCTGCGAAGCGGGGGAGGGGGACCCTGCGCAGCAGGGTGGAGGGGGCCGCTCGCGCGCCGCCCTTCGAGCCCCCTCCGACGGCTTCGCCGCCACCTCCCCCGCTTTGCAGGGGAGGAAGAAAATCGATGCTCACCCCAGCGCTTCCAGCTGGCCAGGCAGGGCGTAGGCCCAGGCGGTGATGTCGCCGGCGCCCAGGCACACCACCAGGTCGCCCGGAACGGCCTGCTCGCGCACCAGGGCGGCCAGGGCGGCGGGGCTTTCGAGGGCGGCGACGTTGCGGTGGCCGAAGCGGCGCAGGCCCTCGACCAGGGCGTCCTTGCTGGCGCCCTCGATCGGCTGCTCGCCGGCCGGATAGACGTCGGCGACGATGACGCTGTCGGCGTCGTTGAAGCAGCCGCAGAACTCGTCGAACAGGTCGTGCAGGCGGGTGTAGCGGTGCGGCTGAACCACGGCGATCACCTTGCCGGCGCCGTCCTGCTGCACCTCGCGCGCGGCCTTCAGCACCGCGGCGATCTCCACCGGGTGGTGGCCGTAGTCGTCGACCACCCGCACCCCGTCCGCCACGCCGGTGGTGGTGAAGCGGCGCTTGACCCCGCCGAAGCTGGCCAGGCCCTCACGGATGGCGGTTTCGCCCACGCCCAACTCGCGCGCCACGGCGATGGCGGCCAGCGAATTCAGCACGTTGTGGCGGCCGGTAATCGGCAGGCGCAGCTTCTCGAACACGATGCGCTCGTCCTCGCGCGGGCTGAACTGCACGTCGAAGCAGGCCCCGTCGGCGCCCATCTGGATATTGACCGCGCGCACCTCCGCCTGGGGATTGGTCCCGTAGGTGACCAGGCGGCGGTTCTCCACCCGCGAGGTCAGGGCCTGCACCTCGGGATGGTCCAGACACACCGCGGCGAAGCCGTAGAAAGGGATGTTCTCGACGAAGTCGCAGAAGGCCTTCTTCACCTTCTCGAAGTCGCCGTAGTGGTCCAGGTGCTCGGGGTCGATGTTGGTGACGATGGCCACGGTGGACTTCAGCCGCAGGAAGGTGCCGTCGCTCTCGTCGGCCTCCACCACCATCCAGTCGCCTTCGCCCATCTTCGAGTTGGAGCCATAGGCGTTGATGATGCCGCCGTTGATCACGGTCGGATCCAGGCCGCCGGCGTCGAGCAGGGCGGCGACCATCGAGGTGGTGGTGGTCTTGCCGTGGGTGCCCCCCACCGCCACGGAGAAGTGCAGCCGCATCAGCTCGGCCAGCATCTCGGCGCGGCGCACCAGCGGGATGCGGCGGGCGCGCGCCTCCACGTACTCGGGATTGTCCGGCTTGACCGCCGTGGAATAGACCAGGGCCGAGGCGCCTTCGATGTTCTCGGCGGCGTGGCCGATGTGGATCTTGGCGCCCAGCTGCTCCAGCCGCTCGGTGTTGGCGCCGGCCTTCTGGTCGGAGCCCTGCACCGCATAGCCGGCCCGCAGCATGATCTCGGCGATGGCGCTCATGCCGATGCCGCCTATGCCCACGAAGTGGACCGGGCCGATGGCGAAGGGCGTGGGACGCAGGCGGGTTGGGGACATTACGCGGACCTTGGGAGCGGGCTCGAACTGAAGCCCTAACCCGCTCCGTAGGCCGGAAACAAGCGTCAGCGGGTCGCTGCCGCCTCCACCAGGTCGGCCAGGCGCTCGGCGGCGTCGGGCTTGGCGGCGTCGTGAGCGCCCGCCGCCATCTTGGCCAGCACGTTGGGCGTGGTCAGCAGGCCCTCCAGCACCTCGGCCAGTTTCTGGGGGGTGAACTTCTTCTCGGTCAGGATCACCGCCGCCCCGGCCTCGGCCAGCAGTTCGGCGTTGTAGGTCTGGTGGTCGTCCACCGCGATGGCCAGCGGCACCAGGATCGACGGCCGCCCCGCCACCGCGAGTTCGCAGACGGTGGAGGCGCCGGCGCGCCCGATCACCAGCTGGGCCGAGGACAGCCGCTTGGCCATGTTGCGGAAGAACGGCGCCACCTCGGCCTCGACCCCGGCCTGGGTGTAGGTGCGCCGGGCGAAGTCGAGCGACTCCATGCGGGTCTGCTGCTCGACCTTCAGGATCAGGCGCAGCGATTCCGGCAGCATGGCCACGGCCGCCGGCACGGTCTCGGACAACAGCCTGGCGCCCTGGCTGCCGCCGGTGACCAGCAGCCGCAGGGTGCCGCCGGGCGGGACGTATGCCTGGTCGTACAGGGCGCGGATGTCGGGCCGCACCGGGTTGCCGACCACCTCGGGCTTCAGCTTGCCGGGGGCCTTCTTCAGGATCGGGAAGGCGCAGGCGACCTTGTCGACCCGCTTGCTGAGATAGCGGTTCACCCGCCCCAGCACCGCGTTCTGCTCGTGGATCAGGCGCGGGATGCGCATCTTCCTGGCGGCGATCAGGGCCGGCAGCGAGGGATAGCCGCCGAAGCCCACCACCACGGCGGGCTTGAGCCGCTTGTAGGCCTTGCGCGCGCGCTTCACCCCGGCGCGGATACGCAGCCAGCCGCGCAGCATGCCGATGGGATCGCCGAAGCGGAAGGTGGCCGCCTCCAGCGCCAGCCGCTCCTCAGCCGGGAACTCGCCGGCGTACTGGTCACCGCGGGCGTCGGTGGCCAGCACCACGCGCCAGCCGCGCTCGGTGAGGACGCGCGCCAGCGCTTCGGCAGGAAACAGATGTCCACCGGTGCCCCCGGCGGCGACAACTACGACACGGTCAGACCCGGCCACGACGACTAAACTCCCCCAGAACCCCGAATCGCGAACGCGACAGGGGCAGGATGACTCAACTTCGTGTCGTCCGTTAACGCCGCATTAGGCAAGAAAGCCGGCGCGAGGTCGCACCGGGGGTCAACGCCCCACGCCCAGATCGGCTCAGATCAGGGCCGAGCCGGCGGGGGCCGGGCCTTCGGCGCTGGCGTAGGCGCCCGGGCGGCGGCGGGTCAGGGCCAGGGCCATGCCAAGGGTCAGCCCCATGGCCAGCATGGAGGAGCCGCCATAGCTGATGAAGGGCAGGGTCATGCCCTTGGTGGGGATCAGGTTCAGGTTCACCGCCACGTTGATGAAGGCCTGCTCGCCCACCAGCACGAACAGCCCCGAGGCCGCCACCTGCTCGAACGGGTCGGTCAGCTTCATCGACTTGTACAGCCCGCGCACCACCAGGAAGCCGAACAGGGCGATCAGGCAGAGGGAGAAGATCAGGCCGTACTCCTCCGCCGCCACCGAATAGATGAAGTCGGTGTGCAGGTCGGGCACGTGGCGCTTCATCACGCCTTCGCCGGGGCCGCGGCCGAACAGTCCGCCGGCGCGGATGGCCTCGGCGGCCTTGTCGACCTGGTGGGTGTCGGTGGCCTCAGGGTTGAGGAACTTGTGGAAGCGCGCGGCCACGTGCTGGAAGGTGAGGTAGATCACCACGAAACCACTGGAGGCCACCGCCCCCAGGCCCAGGATCCAGCGGATCGGCACCCCGGCCATGAAGAAGGCGGCGCCGAAGGCGACGGTGATCAGCACGGTCTGGCCCACGTCGGGCTGGATCAGCAGCAGCACCACCGACAGGGCATACAGACCGAACGCGATCGACACGCCGGGCACGCCCTGGCCCTTCTGGCCCTCGGAGAACATCCACGACACCAGCACCATCAGGGCGGGTTTGAGGAATTCCGACGGCTGCAGCGAGAAGCCGCCGATCTCCAGCCAGCGCTGAGCGCCCTTGGCGGCGTGGCCCAGCAGCGGCAGCACCAGCATCACCAGGATCGACAGGCCGTAGATGACGAAGGCCGAACGGCGGATGCCCTGCGCCGACAGGGTGGAGACGCTGAGCAGGATGGCCAGGCCGACGGCGGCGTAGACGCACTGGCGCACCGCGAAGTGGAACGGGTCGTGATAGCCGATCCGCGCCGCGGCGGCGGGGCTGGAGGCGAACGACAGCATCACCCCCAGGCCGATCAGGATGATCGCCGAGCCCAGCAGCAGGTGATCGGTGGTCCACCACCATTGGCCGAAGCGCGAGCGGTCCGTCCGGGCGAAGGCGTGGGGTGTGAACGTCATGGTCGCGTCCGGACTGGTGGGCGAGACGGGAAAGGCGGGCTGGCGGTCGCGCGTCCGTCTCCGGGGAGATGGAATCGCTGAAAACTCAGCCGCCAGCTTGCGGCGGTAGGGTTAAGGGGATGTTGAATTCACCCTGCGACCTGGCGCTGGGTGGCGTGCAGGCCCTCGACCAGCGAGCGGAACGCGTCGCCGCGCGCCTCGAAGTCGGGGAACTGGTCGAACGAGGCGCAGGCGGGGGAGAGCAGCACCACCGCCTCGCGGCCGCTGGCGGCGGCGTCGTGGTAGGCGGTGTCCACCGCGCGCACCAGGTCGCCGCACTGCTCTACCGGCGCCCGGTCCTTGAGCGTGCGGCCGAAATCCTCGGCGGCTTCGCCGATCAGGTAGGCCTTCTCCACCCGGTCGAACAGGTCGCCGAGCTGCTCGATGCCACCGGCCTTCGCCCGGCCGCCGGCGATCCAGTAGAACTTCGGGATCGCGCTCATGGCCTGGCGGGCGGCGTCGGCGTTGGTGGCCTTGCTGTCGTTGACGAAGCGCACGCGGCCGACCGCGCCGACATTTTCCATCCGGTGCGCCAGACCCGGGAAGCTCATCAGGGCGTCGGCGGCGTCCTTGGGCGAGACGCCCAGCGCCGTGGCCGCGGCATAGGCGGCGGCGGCGTTCTGCCAGTTGTGCCGGCCGGGCAGGCTCTTGGCCCGGATCAGGTCGGCCACCTCCACCGCGCGCTCGCCGGTGGCGTCGTAGAGCATGCCCTGCAGCGCATACAGGCCGCGGCCCATAGCCCGGCCGGACGAGATCGGGATGATGGTGCGGCCGTTGCGGGCCAGCAGCTCGGTGCAGATGTTCTGGCCCCAGGCGTCGTCGACCCCGACGATGGCGGTGTCGCCCTTGCCCTGGTTCAGGAACACCCGCTTCTTGGCCGCGACATAGCCCTCCATGCCGCCATGGCGGTCCAGGTGGTCGGGCGAGATGTTCAGCAGCGCCGCCGCGTCGGGCTTGAGGCTGGAGGTCAGGTCGAGCTGGTAGGACGACAGCTCCAGCACGTAAACCGCGCCGCCGTGCATGTCTTCCAGGCCCAGCACCCCGGCGCCGATGTTGCCGCCGACATGGGCGTCCTTGCCGGCCGATTTCAGGATATGGCCGAGCAGGGCGGTGGTGGTGGACTTGCCGTTGGTGCCGGTGATGGCGGCGACCTTGGGCCGCTTCCACTGGTCGGCCGCGTTCACGGTGCGGGCGAACAGCTCGATGTCGCCCAGCACCTCGACGCCGGCGGCCTTGGCCTTCTCGACCGTCCAGTGCGGCTTGGGATGGGTCAGCGGCACGCCGGGCGACACCATCAGGGCGTCGAACTGGGTGAAGTCCGCCTGAGTCAGGTCCATCAGCGGCAGGCTGTCGGCGGCGGCGCGGGCGCGGGCGTCTCCGCTCTCGTCCCACAGCGCGACCCTGGCCCCGCCCGCCAGCAGGGCGCGCGCGGCGGTCAGGCCCGTGCGGGCCAGGCCGAACACCGCGACCGATTTTCCTTCGAAGCCTTTGACCGGGATCATGACGCGGTCACCGCAGCTTGAGGGTGGCGAGGCCGGCGAGCGCCAGCAGGATGGAGACGATCCAGAAGCGGATCACCACGGTCGACTCCGCCCAGCCCAGCTTCTCGAAGTGGTGGTGGATCGGGGCCATCAGGAACACCCGTTTGCCGGTGCGTTTGAAGTAGCCGACCTGGATCATGACGCTGAGGGTCTCGGCCACGAACAGGCCGCCGATGATCACCAGCACCAGTTCGTGCTTGGCGATCACGGCCATGGTGCCGAGCGCGCCGCCGAGGGCCAGCGAGCCGGTGTCGCCCATGAAGATCTTGGCCGGGGGCGCGTTGTACCAGAGGAAGCCCAGCCCGGCGCCCATCAGCGCGCCGCAGATGATGGCCAGCTCGCCGGCGCCCGGGATCGGGTGGACCTGCAGGTAGTCGGCGAACTTAAGGTTACCCACCAGGTAGGCGATGAAGCCGAAGGCGGCGGCCGCGATCATCACCGGCACGATGGCCAGGCCGTCCAGGCCGTCGGTCAGGTTCACCGCGTTGGAGAAGCCGCCGATGAACACCATGCCGAAGATCACGTAGAACCAGCCGAGCTTGAGCAGGGCTTCCTTGAACACCGGGAAGGCCAGCGAGGTGCGCACCGCCGCGTCGTCGGGCATCTTCTGGCCGAAGCGGATGATCAGGAACACCGCCACCGCCGCGACCAGGAACTGCACCAGCAGCTTCATGCGCGAGGAGACGCCGGCCACGCTCTGCTTGGTGACCTTCTCGTAGTCGTCCATGAAGCCCAGGCCGCCATAGGCGCCGGTGACCAGCAGCACGACCCAGACGTAGATGTTGCTGAGGTCCGCCCACAGCAGCGTGCCCACCGTCAGGCCGGCCAGGATCATGAAGCCGCCCATGGTGGGCGTGCCCTTCTTCTCCAGCACGTGGCGCTCGACGCCGTCGGTGCGGATCGGCTGGCCCTTGCCCTGCTTGGTGCGCATCCAGCGGATGAAGCGCGAGCCCATGGCCACCGCCACCACATAGCCGGTCACGAAGGCCAGGCCGGTGCGGAAGGTCAGATAGCGCAGCAGGTTCAGCACCGGCACGTAGTGGTGGTGCGCGTCCAGGGACTGGAAAAGCAGGTAGATCATAGGCGCGGCGCTCCGGCCGGGGGTTGCGTTGGGCTCGAGGTGGGGGCGCTCAGCGCCTGGACGATCAGCGAAGCCTTGGACCCGTTGGAGCCCTTGACCATCACCGTGTCGCCGGCCTGGACGGCGGCGACCACCACGGGCGCGAGCTCCGCGGCGCTGGGCGCCCAGGCGCCGCGGCGATCCGCGGGCAGGGCGTTCCAGAGGTTCAGCATCAGGGGACCGGCGAGGAAGACCTGATCCACCTCGGCCGATTCCAGGTCGGCGGCGAGCGCGGCGTGATGGCGCGGCGCGTCGGGACCCAGCTCCAGCATGTCGGTCAGCACGGCGATGCGACGATGCGGCGCCTCGGCCAGGGTGGCGATGGTGGCGCGCATGGAGATCGGGTTGGCGTTGTAGCTCTCGTCCACCAGGGCGATCTCGCCGCCGGGCGCGGCCACGCGCCGAGTCTGGCCGCGGCCGGTCAGCGGCGCGAAGGCGGCCAGGGCCTCCAGCGCGCAGTCCAGCGGCGCGCCGAGCGCCTCGATCGCCAGCAGGGTCGCCAGGCTGTTGGGGCCCCAATGGGCGCCGTCCTGGGCGATGGGGAAGCGGATGTCGCGGCCATGCAGCCGCGCCTCGATCACCGCGCCGCCCTCGGCCTGGCGGGTGAAGCTGAGGATCTGGCCGTCGGCCCCATCCTTATGGCCGAACGACAGCACACGGGCCCCATGGGCGCGGGCGGCCTCGGCCAGCAGGTCGAACCAGGCGTCGTCCGCGTTCAGCACCGCGGTCCCGCCGGGCTCCAGCCCCTCGAAGATCTCGGCCTTGGCGCGCGCCACCCCGGCCTCGCCGTCGGGGAAGTTCTCCACGTGCACCGGCCCGACGGTGGTCACCACCGCCACGTGCGGCCGCACCAGCTTGGACAAGGGGGCGATTTCGCCTGCGTGGTTCATGCCGAGTTCGAACACCGCAAAGGCCGCCTCGCGGGGCAGGGCGGCGAGCGTCAGGGGGACGCCGATGTGGTTGTTGAACGACTTGACCGGCGCATGGCTCCGGCCGGCGAGCTTCAAGGACGCGGCGATGGCCTGGGTCACGCTGGTCTTGCCGACCGAACCCGTTACCGCCGCGCGCTTGGCCTGTGAGCGGTCGCGGGCGGCGGCGGCGAGGCGCTCAAGTCCTTGCAAAGTCTCATTAACCTTAACAAATGAGGCCGCGGCGATATCGCGGGAGACCAGAGCGCCGGAGGCTCCGGCGGCGAAGGCGGCCGCCAGGAAGTCATGCCCGTCGCGTTCGCCGGCCAGGGCCACGAACAGCTCGCCGGGTTTCAGCGAGCGGGTGTCGATGGACAGGGCGGAGACCTCGAAGGGCGCGCCGTGCGCCTCGCCGCCGGTGGCGCGGGCGATCTCCTCGGAAGTCCAGAGAGCCTCAGACATGGGTGTCGCGTCCGTTCAGGGCGGCGCGGGTCTCGGCCACGTCGTCGAAGGGGTGCACCACGCCGCCGATGATCTGGCCCTGCTCGTGGCCCTTGCCGGCGATGACCAGGATGTCGCCCTCGCCGAGCTGCTGCACGCCGGCGCGGATGGCGGCGCGGCGATCGCCGACCTCCAGCGCGCCCGGGCAGCCTTCCAGCACCTGGCGGCGGATCTCGGCCGGGTCCTCGCTGCGGGGATTGTCGTCGGTGACGATGGCGATGTCGGCGAACTGGGCGGCGGCGCGGCCCATGAGCGGCCGCTTGGCGCGGTCGCGGTCGCCGCCGGCGCCGAACACCACGATCAGCCGGCGCTGCACATGCGGGCGCAGGGCCTCGAGCACGGTGTGCAGGCCATCGGGGGTGTGGGCGTAGTCGACATAGGCCTCGCCGCCGTTGGGGCCGGTTCCGACCCGCTGCAGCCGGCCGGGCGCGCCTTGCAGCTGCTCCAGCGCGGCCATGACGGCGGCGGGATCCTCGCCCGCGGCGATGCACAGGCCCGCGGCCACCAGCACGTTGGAGGCCTGGAAGCCGCCGGCCAGCGGCAGGCGCACCTCGAAGGTCTGCTCGCCCACCTGCACCTTCACGCGCTGGCCGTAGGGCTCGGGCGCGCGGTCCAGCAGGCGCACGGCGAAGCCGGTCTCGCCCACCGACATGACGGTGTGGCCGTTCACCACCGCGGCGGCGGCGAAGGCAGGGAAGTCGGCGGCGTCGGCGTTCAGCACCGCTGCAGCCCCACGCGGAAGCAGCTCCTCGAACAGGCGCAGCTTGCAGGCGCGATAGGCGGCCATGCCGCCGTGGTAGTCCAGGTGGTCCTGGCTGAGATTGGTGAAGCCCGCGGCCTTCAGCGTCAGGCCGTCCAGCCGACGCTGGTCCAGGCCGTGCGAGGAGGCTTCCAGCGCCAGGTGGGTGACGCCGCGCTTGACCAGATCGGCGGCCAGGCGCGCGACCTCGGCGGCGTCGGGGGTGGTCAGGCCGGGCGGGGTCAGGGCCTCGTCGGCGGTCTCGACGCCCAGGGTGCCCATGCTGGCGGCCTTGTGGCCGAGCGCGGTGAAGATCTGGCGGCAGAAGGTGGCGACCGAGGTCTTGCCGTTGGTGCCGGTGACCGCGACCACCACCGGCGGCTCGGCCCCGTATAGGCGGCGCGCGGCCAGGGCGTAGAGGCGGCGCGCATCGCCCGAGCGCACCAGCGGGATCGGCTGGTCGGGGGTGTCCTCGGGCGCGATGATGGCGGCGGCCCCGGCGGTCAGGGCCTGGGGGATGTAGGCGCGGCCGTCGGCCAGGGCGCCGGGCAGGGCGGCGAACAGGAAGCCCGGCTTCACCGCGCGGCTGTCGGCGGTGATGCCGATGATCTCCGGATCGGCGTCGGGCGGCAGGTCGCGCGCGACCAGGGTGGAGAGGCGCAGGCTCATTCGGCCATCTCCGCGGGCTTGACGGGCGCGCCGGGGGCGGGGGCGTCGGCGGTGATGACGCGCTGGACGCCGAGGAAGGGGGCGATCCGGTTGATCACCGCGCCGGCGGTGGGCGCGGCGTTGAACCCGGCGGTGATGAAGCCGTAGGTGTCCGGAGTCGCGTGCGGCGAATCCAGGGTGATGATCACCAGATAGCGGTCGGTGTTGATCGGTCCGTCGGTGGGGAACACCGCCACGAACGACGACACGTTGTTCTTTCCGTAGTGGCCGTTCTCGGGCTTCTGGGCCGAGCCGGTCTTGCCGCCCACGCGCAGACCCAGCACGTCGGCCTTGTGGCCCGAGCCCTTGGGATCGGTGTGCACATTCATGCGCATCAGCTGCAGCATCGTGTAGGAGGTCTGCTCCGAGATCACCCGCTCGCCCTTCGGCGCTGTGCCCGGCTTCAGCTTCTTGATGGTCAGCGGGATGTACTCGCCGCCGTTCATCAGCGCCGTGTAGCCGGTGGCCAGCGCCAGCGGGCTGACCGAGATGCCCTGGCCGAAGGCGATGTGGGCCAGGGTGTCGTCGTCAAGCTTGCGCGGCAGGATGGGGCGGGCGGACTCGAACATTTCGCTGGGCGCGGCCTTGAACAGACCGAAACGGCGGAAATAGGTCTGCATCCGTTGCGGCCCGGCCATGATCGCCAGCTTCGCCGCGCCGATGTTGGAGGAGTGGGTGAACACCTGCCAAAGCGCCAGGGTGGTGTCGCCCTTGTCGAAGTCGTGGACCGGGCGGCTGCCGATCTGCAGCGGCGCATGCACGTCGAAGGTGGTGTCGATGTTCACCACGCCGGTATCCAGGCCCATGGCGATGGTGAAGGCCTTGAACACCGAGCCCAGCTCGTAGACCGAGGCGGCCTCGTGGTTGGTCAGGTTGGGGATGGGCGACTTGCCGGGCGCGTTGGGGTCGAAGTCCGGCAGGCTGGACATGGCCAGGATCTCGCCGGTGTGGACGTTGACCACCATGCCCATGGCGTTGAGCGTCTGGTACTTGGCCGAGGCCTTCTGCAGCTCGTCCTGCAGGGCGGCCTGCACGCGCAGGTCCATGGCCAGTTGCACCGGACCGTCGACGGCGGGGTCGCGGATCTGGGCGTCAAGCGCCTTTTCCGCCCCGGCCAGGCCGCGGCCGCCGGCGTCGGAGAAGCCGATCAGGTGCTCGGCCGTCGGACCCAGCGGATAGACCCGGCGGGCCTCTTCCTCGAAGCTTACGCCCGGCAGGCCCAGGTCGTGGATGAGCTGCATCTCCTGGGGCGTCAGGCCGCCGGCCAGGTACTCGCGCCGGCCCGAATGCAGGGCGCGCTCCAGCCGCTCGCGCGGCAGCTTGGGGAAGCTGGCCAGCAGCTTGCGGCGGGTCTCGGCGGTGTCCCAGATCTCGCGCGGATCGACGTAGAGGCCGTAGTGGGGCAGGTCGACCGCCAGCAGGCGGCCGTCGCGGTCCACCAGGTCGGCGCGCGCGGCGCCCACGCCGGCGGCCGCGTGTTCGGCGCCGCCGACCGGGGCGAACAGGGCGGCGCGGGTGGCGCGCAGGCCCAGGGTCACGAAGGCCAGGGCGAAGATCGCCAGGATGAAGAAGATGCGCAGGCGCGTGTCGTCCACCGCCCGGCCCGAGGTCTTGGCGCGCTCGAAGGCGCGCTCGACCGACCACATGCGCTCGTTCAGCCAGCGCCAGAGCTGCGCCAGGCCGCCGTAGGATTGGGGATAGTCGTGGAAATCGATCGGGCTCATCGACCGGCTCCCTCCGAGGGGGGGATGCGCGCGGCCGCCAGCTGCGGGCCGGCGGCGCGCGGCGGCGGGGCGGCGATCGGGGCGTGCGGCGGCGCGGTGGTGGGCGCGGGCTTCTTCGCGCTCGGCTCGGCGGCCGTGCGGGCGATCTCCATCAGGCTGGTGGGGGTGGCTTCACGCTTGGCGTCCACCGCCGACAGGCCCAGGTACTGCTGCGACAGCCGCTCGATGCGCGCGGGCTCCTCCAGGTGGGCCAGCTCGGCGTTCAGCAGCCGCACGCGGCGCTGCTCGTCGCTGATCTGCTGGTCGACGTCGCTGATCTTGGCGGTTTCGCCGCCGGCGTGGGCCTTGCTGAAATAGACCCCCAGCACCAGCACGCTGAGGAAGCCGAACGCCGCCAGCTCCGCCAGGCGGAAGCCGCGGATGCGCTTGCGGAATAGAAAGGAGAAGGGCCTCATGCCGTTGTCCTCCACGCCGGGGCTTCGGTGCGCCGCGCGGCGCGCAGCTTGGCCGAGCGGGCGCGCGGGTTCTGCGCCACCTCGGTCTCGCCGGCGGCGTGGGCGCCGTTGAACAGCAGGTCGAAGGTGGGCGCGGGGCCGACGGCGGCTGGCGGCAGGTGGCGCGAGCCCGCAGGCGTGCGGCCGCCGCGCTCGACCAGGAACGCCTTGGCGATGCGGTCTTCCAGCGAATGGAAGGTGACCACGGCCAGCCGGCCGTCGGGCGCCAGCACGCGCTCGGCCGCTTCGAGCCCGGCTTCCAGCTCGCCCAGCTCGTCGTTGACGGCGATGCGCAGGGCCTGGAACACGCGGGTGGCCGGATGGGTGGGCGCGCCGCGGCGGCCGCCGAGGGCAGCCTCGACCGTGTCGGCCAGGTCGGCGGTGCGCAGGAACGGCTCGCTGTCGCGCCGCCGCACCAGGGCGCCGGCGATGCGCCGGGCCTTGGGCTCCTCGCCGTAGCGGCGGAAGATCCGGATCAGCTCATCGGCTTCGGCCGTGTTGACGAGATCGGCGGCGGTGGGGCCGTCCTGAGCCATACGCATGTCCAACGGGCCGTCGCGCATGAATGAGAATCCGCGATCGGCCTCGTCCAACTGCATCGACGAGACGCCGAGGTCGAACGCCAAACCGTCGCAATGTGGGACACCGGCCTCGGCCAGGCCGTCTTCGAGTTCGGAGAACGGCCGCTGGATCAGGCGGAAGCGCTCGCCATAGGCGGCGTTCAGCGGGACGGCGAACTTCTGGGCGTTGGGGTCGCGATCGAACGCCACGACCCGTGCGCCCGCTTCGAGAAAGGCGGTGGTGTAGCCGCCGGCGCCGAAGGTGGCGTCCACGATCACGGCGTTGGGCCGGGGCGCGACGGCTTCGAGCACCTCGGCCAGCAGGACGGGCAGGTGAGGGCGTTCGCTCATGCGCCGACCGCGCCTCGGATGGGGCGTTGGGCCGCACGGAGCGCCGACAGGCCTTCGCGCGCCGCCTGGCGCTGGGCCTCGCGGTGGGCGCGATAGGCCTCGCGCGACCAGATCTGGAAGCGGTCGCCCAGGCCGACCACGGCCACCCAGTCGGTGAGGCCGAACTCCTCGCACAGGCTCTCGGGCAGCACGATGCGGCCGGCGGTGTCGAAGGCCAGCTGGCGCATGCCGCCCAGCACGGAGAACTCCAGCGCCGAGCGCAGGGGGTCGCCGAACGGCAGCTCCTCCATCAGCGCCTGGTAGCGCTGGAACAGGGTCTGGCCGCCGCCTTCCAGGCAGTCGGCTTCGATGGAGGGAAAACAGAACACGCCGTCAAAGCCGCCGGCGGCAGGCGCAGCGGCGGCGCGGAATTCCTGCGGCACGACGATCCGTCGTTTCGCATCGAGCTGCTTCTCGAAGGTTGAGAGAAACACCCGCCACCCGATCCCGCGGCCTAGCCGCTATCCGCCTCCGCGCCATTGCATTGGGCCCTAATGGGTTAGCACGGGCTGAATTGGGAGACAATGACACAAACCGGGCGAAAACGCCCCAGGACCTAGGTCTCGCTGGGGCGGGGGCCAGTATCAACAAGTTATCAACAGAACATACAGAGAACAAAATTGGCTTGAAATGGGACGGTGTTCGCCAAGGGAGGTGTGGGCCAGATGGCCTGTAAGCCGGGTTCTGTGCCGCCCGCGAAACGCGGACGCGGCGGCCATTCCTCTGGACCGTCCGTTGCCGGACGGTTCTCGCGACCAACCCGGACATCTCGGACCGGTGACGGTCCTACCCTCTTGCGAGGGCGCGATGTCCCTATTCGGTCTTGCTCCAGGCGGGGCTTGCCATGCCGTCCCTGTCGCCAGGTCCGCGGTGCGCTCTTACCGCACCCTTTCACCCTTGCCCCACG
>FSXV01000085.1_pt1 | contig 32904 bp, 31 predicted proteins | sample 1638401 | NCBI WGS metagenome assembly FSXV01 (sample SAMEA3914788, study PRJEB12502) | metagenome | biome: forest; material: soil | place: Canada | collected 2011-07-03 | depth 0.1 m | reverse complement strand
GCGCGGAAGACAAGATCGCCGCCATGGAAGCGGCCGGGATCAAGGTTTCGCCCTCGCCGGCGAAGCTGGGCGAAACCCTTCTGCAGGTTTTGAAGGGCTGATCCCGTGTTGCTGACCGAAACCCAGACCCTGATCCGCGACTCGGTGCGCGACCTCGCCCAAAACGAGATCGCGCCCCACGCCCAGACCTGGGAGGAGGCCGGCGCCTACCCCGAGGCGGTGTTCCAACAGTTGGCCGAGCTTGGCCTGCTGGGGATGACCGCCCCGGAAACCTATGGCGGGGCGGAGGCGGACTATGTCTCCTACGCCCTCGCCCTGATGGAGCTGGCCGCCGGCGACGGCGGCCTCTCCACCGTGGTCAGCGTGCACAATGCGCCGGTGATCGCGGCGATCCTCAAGGACGGGAACGCGGCCCAGAAGGACCGCTTCCTGCCCGAGCTCTGCGCCGGCAACTACATCGGGGCCTTCGCCCTGACCGAGGCCGGCGCGGGCTCGGACGCCTCGGCCCTGCGCACCCGCGCGGTGCGCGACGGCGACCACTACGTCATCGACGGCTCCAAGCAGTTCATCACCTCGGCCCGCATCGCCGGCCTGACCCTGGTGTTCGCCGTCACCGATCCCTCCGCCGGCAAGAAGGGTCTGTCGGCCTTCATCGTGCCGCGCGGCACGCCCGGCTTCTCGATCGCCAAGGTCGAGCACAAGCTGGGCCAGAAGGCCTCGGACACCTGCGCGCTCAACTTCGACGCCATGCGCGTGCCGGCCGAGCTGCGGCTGGGCGAAGAGGGCATGGGCTATCGCATCGCGCTGGCCAACCTGGAGACCGGCCGCATCGGCATCGCCGCCCAGAGCGTCGGCATGGCCCAGGCGGCGCTGGACATCGCCATCGCCTACGCCAAGGAGCGGGCGAGCTTCGGCAAGCCGATCATCCAGCACCAGGCCGTGGGCTTCCGCCTGGCCGACCTGGCCGCCCGTCTGGAGGCCGCGCGCCAGCTGGTGCTGCACGCCGCCAGCCTGAAGGACGCCGGCCTGCCCTGCCTGACCGAGGCCTCCATGGCCAAGCTGATCGCATCCGAGACCGCCGAGGCGGTGTGCTCGGGCGCCATCCAGACGCTCGGCGGCTACGGCTATCTGGAAGAATACCGCGTGGCCAAGATCTATCGCGACGTGCGGGTGTGCCAGATCTACGAGGGCACCTCGGACATCCAGCGCATGGTCATCGCCCGCAGCCTCTGACCCCTGCACACAATCTCATAGGGAAGAATTCCTCATGTCCGCTCACGCTGAAACCGATCCGGTCGTCATCGCCGCCTACGCCCGCACCCCCATGGGCGGGTTCCAAGGCGCTCTGTCGCCGGTCAAGGCCACCGAACTGGGCGCCATCGCCGTGAAGGCGGCGCTGGAGCGCGCCGGGGTCGACGGGGCCAAGGTCGACCAGATCTTCATGGGCTGCGTGCTGCCGGCCGGCCTCGGCCAGGCCCCGGCCCGCCAGGCGGCGGTGGGCGCGGGCCTGCCGCTGAGCGTGGAGGCCACCACCGTCAACAAGATGTGCGGCTCGGGCATGCAGGCCGCGATCATGGCCCATGACGCGCTGAAGGCCGGCACCGCCGACGTCATCGTGGCGGGCGGCATGGAGAGCATGTCCAACGCCCCCTACCTGCTGCAGAAGCACCGCAGCGGCGCCCGCAGCGGCCACGACGCGGTCAAGGACAGCATGTACCTGGACGGGCTGGAGGACGCCTACGACGAAGGCAAGCTGATGGGCGCCTTCGCCGAGGACACCGCCCGCGAATACCAGTTCACCCGCGAGGCCCAGGACAATTACGCCGTCACCAGCCTGACCCGCGCCAAGCAGGCGTCGGACAGCGGCGCCTTCGCCCGCGAGATCGTCCCGGTCGAGGTCAAGACCCGCAAGGGCGTGGAGACCGTCGCCAAGGACGAGCAGCCCGGCAAGGCCGACCCGGCCAAGATCCCCACCCTGAAGCCGGCCTTCGCCAAGGACGGCACCGTCACCGCCGCCAACGCCTCCTCGATCAGCGACGGCGCCGCCGCCCTGGTGATGACGCGTGAGAGCGTGGCCAAGGCCCTGGGCCTGCCGATCGTGGCGCGGGTGGTGTCCCACGCCGCCCACGCCCATGAGCCCTCCAAGTTCACCACCGCCCCGGTGCCGGCCATCCGCAAGGCCCTGGCCAAGGCCGGCTGGACCGTTCAGGACGTGGACCTGTTCGAGGTCAACGAGGCCTTCGCCGTGGTCGCCATGGTGGCGGCCAAGGACCTCGACATCCCCTCGGAGAAGCTGAACGTGAACGGCGGCGCCTGTGCGCTCGGCCATCCGATCGGCGCCTCGGGCGCGCGCATCCTGGCCACCCTGATCTCGGCGCTGGAAGCGCGCGGCGGCAAGCGCGGCGTGGCGGCCCTGTGCATCGGCGGGGGCGAAGCCACCGCCATGGCCATCGAACTGGCCGCTTAAGGCCTCAGGGGCGCTTCCAGGCCTCACAGCCGGAAACGCCTTTTCTCCGCTCATCCCCGCCTTCGCGGGGATGAGCGGATTTTGGTCAGTGGTGGCCGGGCTCGGGCTCCTGCATCAGTTCCACCAGCACCCCGCCCGTGTCCTTGGGGTGCAGGAAGATCACCGGCACGCCGTGGGCGCCGATGCGCGGCTCGCCCGTGCCCAGCACCGTCGCGCCCTTGGCCCGCATGTCGTCGCGCGCCTGGATGATGTCGGGCACCTCGAAACAGACGTGGTGCTGGCCGCCCTTGGGGTTCTTGGCCAGGAAGCCGTGGATCGGCGAGGCCTCGCCATAGGGCTCGATCAGCTCGATCTGGGCGTTGGGCAGATTGACGAACGACACCCACACGCCCTGCTCCGGCAGCGCCTTCCTGGGGGTGATGTCGGTGGCGCCGAAGACGTCGCGATACAGCTTGGACGCCTCTTCGATGGAGGGCGTCGCCACGCCCACATGGTTCAGCTTGCCGATCACGGTGCTCGTCTCCCTATTTCGCGCCTCCATGAGCCCCCTCGCCCCCCGAATCAAGCGCGGGGCGTCAAGCGTGGGCGCGGACGTCCGAAGCATCGCGACATGGGCCAGCAGCGCTCAGCCGACTGAGCATCGCGATCTCAAAACAAGATCAGCGAATTAATTTCGGCTCTGGTTGGAAGTCTTGGGCGCACGGCCCGCCCGCTCGGGAAAAATGCGGGGAAGATAATGGTCGGAGTAGCAGGATTCGAACCTGCGACCCCCGCGTCCCGAACACGGTGCTCTACCAGACTGAGCTACACTCCGACAGCAAGAGGGCGGGTGTATAGATCACGCCGCCGCCGCTCGCAAGCAGGTGTTTGCAGGATTTTTTTCCCTCTGAAAACCCCTGAAATTTGAGACGAATTGGCCCTTGCACATTCCGTCGCACTCAAGCTGCACGGAGCGTATTGCAAGGCCGGACGCCTTGGGCTATCTCACCGCTCCTCGCGGCGACGGGCGGTTAAACGCTTCGCCGGGCGGCCATCCTGGGGGATGGTGTAATGGTAACACAGCGGTTTTTGGTACCGTTATTCTAGGTTCGAGTCCTAGTCCCCCAGCCACTTCGGCGCCCACAGGATCGCGCAGACAAGCGCTTCCCCAACGAACCCGCAAGGCGCCTGATCTTCTGGATCAGCGGAACACCGATCCCATGGCCTCGGCGACGATGTTCATGATCTCCGAGTTTGGCGCCGCGAGATCCTGCAGGATCGTGAAGTGGGTGTGACCGGGCAGCGGCAGATAGGTCGCCGCCTCGCCATTAGCGCCGCAGGCCGCGGCGTACTCGGCTGACTGGCGCACCAACTCTGGGAGCTCGGCCGCCCCCACCGGCACGATGGTGCGGGCCCCGCGACCGATCTGGCGCATGGGGCTGTATGCGGCGATCTCGGTCGCGGTGAGTTGCAGCTTGTCGTTCAGCCACGAGCGCGCGATGGGCTCCAAATCGAATAGGCCGCTGACGGCGACGGCCAGGTCCACGGCGGGGTGGCCCCGATACAGCGCGGCGAGTTGGCCACCGGCGGAGTGACCGCACAGGCAGACAGGCCGAACACCGAAACCAACAGGGCCGCTGCTGGTCGCCAGATGATCGAGGAGCGCACCCACTTCGCCCACGATCTGCGTCATCGAGGCCTGTGGAGCGAGGGTGTACTCGGCCAGCACCACGTCGAAGCCGCGCGCAAGCGGCCCCTGCGCCACGAAGGCCAGCTCCTCCTTGGTGTAGTTCTGCCAGTAACCGCCATGGATGAAGACGAAGACGGGGGCGTCCGGTTCGCCGCAGGCCAGCCAGTCGAAACGCTGCCGCGGCTCCGCGCCATAGGGGATGTCGCGCTTGACGTCGAACGCCTCGTAGATCGCGCGGCTGCGTTCGTGAAAGGCCGCCATAAGACCGGCGTAGTCCGTTTGCGCCTTCACGTTGTTGTAGGCGATGTCGAGTTCCGCCCGCGTCATGCCTCGAAAGATTTGGCCCCGAAAGATCTGGTCCATCGCAAACTCCATTCATTAGGGGCCACGCCTTGCGCTGCGGCGGGACCCGGACTGCGCCCACCTTCTGTTCGGCGAGCGCTCATGGCAGTTACAGGCCCGTGTCCCCCAGCCGCTTCGGCGCCCGCTTTCCCGGCCCATCCCCCAAGTCGGGCGTGACGCGGAAAACGCCTTGTGCGAGATCGTCCGCGACAGGCTGCGCAACCTCCCCCTATGCTCAGCCGTATGAGTCGTCGTGACGCGGCCGACGGTCGGAGCGTCCCGCGTCTCCAGACGTTCGGAGTGGCATGAGTAAGACCTTCCGCTTCCGCACCTGGCATGCCGCCGCCTTCCTGGCCGCCATCGGCGCCCTGTCGGCCGCCTCCTCCTCACGCGACGCCCGCCGCCACTGGCGCGGGCCGAAGCGCTCGCCCCAGGCGCCGCCGCCGTGGGTGTTCCCATCGGTCTGGACGGCGCTGAACGTGCTGCAGCTGTGGGCCGACCTGCGCATCCTCAACGACCGGGAATCGCCTGACCGCAAGACGCTGGTAGGCCTGCGGGCGGCGAGCTGGCTGATGTCGGCGGTGTTCACCCCCACCCTGTTCCGCCCCCGGGCGCTGGCGGGGACGGAAGCCGCCACCCTGGCCGAGGGCGTGGCCACCGGCGCGGCCGTGGCGCTGCTGGCGAGGCGCGACCCGCTGGCCGCCGCCGCCCTGACGCCGATCGCCCTGTGGACCGCGTACGCCAGCCTGAACAACGATGAGGCCGGGGTCTCCAATCCCGACAAGCTGGTCGACCGGCTGCGCTGGGAAGGGGCCTTCTAAGGCCCATATCCTCGCAGACCCGAACACCTGCGTCGGGGCGTCGCGCGTCGCGCCGCCCTGATGTTAGCGTTGGCGAACGAGTTAAACTGTAACCATGGTTCCTATGTCCAAGCCCGCTTCCGAAGCGCGCCCCGAGGATCGACGGGAACATTCGCGCAGCCCCGCCCAAGGCGGCCTCAAGCTGATTCCCGGCTCGATCGCCGCCCCGCGCGGCCCGACGTTCGATGTGGAATTGGTCGACCGCTCGATGACCGGCCTGCGCGTGCGGCTCGACCGCGATGCGTCCTTTTCCGGCGATGTGGTGCTGCTGTCGGCTTCGAGCGGCCAGGCCTACGAGGCGCGCGTGGTGTGGAAGACCAGTCCCCATGTCGGCCTTCAGCTTCGCCGCACCGTGGATGTGCGTTCGGCCACCGGCGCGGAGAGCGCGGCGCTGCGCAAGCTCTGGCGCGAGACCTTCAGTTAGGTCTTCCGGCAGTTAGGTCTTCCGGCAGTTAGGTCTTTCAGGCAACGCGGTTTCCCAAGCGGTGGCGGACCTGCAAGGCCAAGGTGACGAACGCCCTCGCCCGTGCTGTATATCGTCCATGCCGCAAGCCTCCCCCTTCCGCACCCATGCACCCGTGGCCGCACTGATGCTGGTCCTGGCCGCGCTGATCCTGCCGGCCCGCGCCCGCGCCTGGGACCCGGAGGCCGACCGGGTGGTGGCGCAGTTGGCCTATGAGCGGCTCGACGCCAGCGCCAAGGCCAAGGTCGACGCCTTGCTCGGCCCCGGCTTCAAGGTGGCCAACACGCCCTGCGTGGCGACGAACCTGGCGGACGCCCCGGAGATGGTCGCCTGCCTGAAGGACCGCCGCGGCGTCGATTTCATGCGCGGCGTCGTCTACGACCCGCTGCCCATCTGCGCCCCGCCGCCCCGCGCCAAGCCGCCGTGCGCCGACGGCCACTGCGCCAGCACCCTGCTGAAGCAGGAGATCGCCACCCTGCGCGCGCCCGCCGCCGCGCCCGAGGACAAGGCCATGGCCCTGCTGGCCGTGACCTATCTGGTGTCGGAACTGCACCAGCCCCTGCACGCGGCCGACAACAACGACCGCAACGGCGACCGCATCCGCGTCACCACCCCGGGCAACAGCAGGGGGCTGTCGCTTTATAGCGTGTGGGACGAGGATCTCGTGGCCAACGCCATCGGCGACGCCGACGACGGGCTGCCCTATGTGCGCGCCCTGGCCGCCGTGCACGGCGCGGAGTGGGCCCAGGGCGACATCGACAGCTGGCTCGCCGAGACCCACCAGTTCGCCGTCTCGGTGGTCTATGGCCGCCTGCCCATCCCGCCGGCCTGCAACAAGCTGCCCGACCAGCCGGAGCCGCTGCGGCCCAACTACTTCGCCGCCGCCGCCCCGCTGGTGCGTCAGCAGCTGGCCAAGGCCGGGGTGCGCCTGGCGGCGGTGCTGAACGCGGCGCTGGACTCAGCGCCGCCCCTGGCCGCCGCCCCGGCTCCGTCCGCCGACGCGACGCCCGTCCCTGCGACCGCGGACGGCGCCCCGCACCAATAGGGCTGCGCGTGGGCGAATCGTGCCCAGCTTGATATAGGCTTGAGTTTGGCCCGTCGGCCCCGCGGCTTCCACGCCGGGCCAGCCGCGGGCGAGGAGCGCCAAGGCGGCATGAAGCAGTTCCTGATCACCCTCGCCGGCGTGTTCTCCGGCCTGCTGCTGTTCTTCGTCGGCCTGCCGCTGCTGCTGATCAGCCTGATCGCGGCCGGCTCCCAGCCCGCGCCGCCGCCGGCCCACACGGTGCTGAACCTCGACCTGCGCCAGGCCCTGACCGACCAGGAGCCGCAGAGCCCGCTGTCGTTCCTCAACGGCCGCAACCTGTCGGTCATCAGCGTGGTCGAGACCCTGAGCCGCGCCAGCCACGACGCCAGCGTCCAGGCCCTGCTGATCCGCCTGCCCGAGGGCGGCATGCCCCCGGCCCAGGCCGATGAACTGCGCCAGGCGATCAAGGGCTTCCGCGCCTCGGGCAAGCTGGTGATCGCCTACAGCCAGGGCATCTATCCCTCCGGCGTCTCCACCGCGACCTACATGCTGGGCGCCTCGGCCGACCAGCTCTGGATGCAGCCGGGCGCGCCGATGCAGGCCTCCGGCATCGCCGCCGAGGACCTGTTCCTCAAGCGCTTCTTCGACAAGTACGGCCTGACCGCCGACTTCCAGCAGCGCAAGGAGTACAAGAACGCGGTCAATCCGCTGCTGTACGACGACTACACCCCGGCCCACCGCGAGGCCGAGCTGGGCTGGATGAACTCGGTCTACGACACCGAGCTGACCACCGCCGCCCAGGACCGTAACCAGGAACCGGCCGCCTTCAAGACCGTCATCGCCGGCGCGCCCTACGGCGCGGACGAGGCCCTGGCGCACCACCTGATCGACCGGGTGGGCGAGCTGCAGGACGCCGTCGACGTGCTGAAGACCCGGGCGGGCTCCGACGCCCAGCTCATCGACCTGGCCAAGTACCGCAACACCCCGCGGACCACTACCGCCGCCCCGGCCGGCAGCGCCATCGCCCTGATCGGGGCCGAGGGCGACATCGTCACCGGCACCTCCAACACCCAGGGCCTGACCGACAGCCGCTCGGGCGTCTATTCCGACGACGTGGCCAAGGCGTTCCAGGACGCCATCGCCGACGACCAGGTGAAGGCCATCGTGTTCCGCGTCTCCTCGCCCGGCGGCTCGGACACCGCCTCGGAGCAGATCCTGTCGGCGGTGAAGGCGGCCAAGGCGGCGCACAAGCCGGTCGTGGTCAGCATGGGCACCTATGCGGCGTCCGGCGGCTACTGGATCTCGTCCAACGCCTCGGAGATCGTGGCCGAGCCCACCACCCTCACCGGCTCCATCGGCGTGTTCGGCGGCAAGCTGGTCTATGGCCCGGCGCTGGCCCGGTTCGGCCTGGACCTGCGCGGCCTGTCGGTGGGCGGCGACTTCGCCAGCGCCTACGGCTCGGGCCAGCCGTTCAGCCCGACCCAGAAGGCCAAGATCTCGGCCTGGATGGACCACATCTACGACGGCTTCGTGCAGCGGGTGGCCACCGGCCGCAACCTGTCGCCGGCGCGGGTGCAGGAGATCGCCAAGGGCCGGGTCTGGACCGGGGTCCAGGCCAAGCAGCTTGGCCTGGTGGACAAGCTCGGCGGCCTGAACCTGGCGGTGGGCGAGGCCAAGCGCCTGGCCGGCCTGCCCGCGGGCGAGAGCGTGGTGCTGAAGGTGATGCCGGCCAAGAAGACGCCGCTCGAGACGCTGCAGCGGGCCATCGGGCTCAGCACCACCTCGACCCGGGCGGTCTCCACCGCCCTGTGGCTGCTGGACGATCCGCGCGCCCGCATGGCCCTGGACGAGCTGGCCCGCGCGCGCCTGCAGGCCGACGGCCAGGGCGCCGTGCTGGCCCCGACGCCGCTGCAGTAGGCCGGCGGCCGGTTAGGACGTCACCCGCACCACCGCCAGCACCTTGCTGAACAGGGCCGACATGGCCTCGTTGATGCCGTCGCTGGGGCTGACCGCGTAATACAGCCCCGGCGAGGCGCAAGCCTGCAGGGCCGGCGCGATCTGGGGCAGCAGCGGCACGGCGTTGGTCTGGGACCACGAGTCGGTGCTGATCGAGGATGGCAGGTAGGTGGTGTAGAGGATCGCGATGGTGACGCCCTGGTTCTTCAGGGTCGTACAGTTGGCGGCGTTTATCCCGCCCATCTTGCGCGAACCGCTGCTGTTCATGTCCACCATGCCGTCGGTGACGAAGAACAGCACCTTCTGGGGCGTGGCTGGCTTGGACCCGTCGCCGCCCGCGCCGATGGTCGTGGCCAGTTGGGTCAGCATGTAGTCGAAGCTGGTGTCCTCGTCGTTGTTGGACACCTGCCCCTGCTCCACCGCCTTCTGGTAGGCATAGTTGTTGGTTGGCACCGTCTCCAGGTCGATGCCGTTGATGGCGGTGGTCAAGGCGTTGTTGGAGCCGCCCGCAACCAGCTGCGGCGATAGCAGCCCGCCGGTGACGTTGTTTATCCCCGGCGAGGTGTAGGCGTCGGTGCCGAAGTCGAAAATATCGACCAGGAATTCCGATGGGGTCTTGTTCGCATTGGCGGTGGTGTTGGCCGTCGTCATCAGGTTGTTGGTCGCCTGACGCATCACGTCGATGCGCATGTTCACGTTCAGAGTCTTGGCGACCGCGTAGTAATTCGCGCTGGGGTCAGCTGTCGTGTGGCAGGCGAAGCCGCAGCCGGTGGCGTTATACAGCGCCGTGATGTCCGCCGTGGTGGCTCCCAGCCCCATGGACGGCGTGTTGTCCAGCAGCATGTAGAAGTTGACGTAGGGCGGCGTGGTCGCCGAGGCGTTGGACGCCACGTTGATGTTCAACGTCTTGATGCCGACCAGCTGCAGGAAGGTGGTGGTGAAGAGGGCCTGCACGGTCAACGCGTCGCTGATGACCGTCCCGGTTCGTTGCATCGTCGACGTGACGTTGACGTACGACAGATCGACCGCGGTGGGCTTGTTCGAATTGAAGAGGATCGTAGACGGATTGTCGATGCTGGGGATCGGACCGTCACTGGTCATGCCCACGCCGTACTGGTAGCCGGCGGAACCGGTCGAAACCGAGCCGACGCTGGCGGCGTCGGCGGCGTCCTGCACCTGGGTTTTCCGCGCCATGAAGTTGCTGAAGTCCACCGCCGCGCCAGCGACGGCGACCAGAAGGGTGGCGATCAGGGCGAAGGCCACCGCGACGTTGCCCGCACGGTTCCGATACAGATGGCGTATCTTTTCCAGCACCCAGCGCTCCCCTTTTTCAATATAAAATGCCGCAGGAGCGTGAATCCCAAGCTAACTGCAGAGCCTGTTGTCGGCCTCTTTCTCCCTTGTCCCGATTGGGCGACGAATCCTCTTGAAGGCGCAGCAGCCTGGGCTATGGCTCACCTCATGACCCTGACCCCGTTCCACATCGCCTTTCCCGTCGACGACCTGGCCGCCGCGCGGGCCTTCTACGGTGGCGTGCTGGGATGTCCGGAGGGGCGCAGTTCGGATCAGTGGATCGACTTCGACCTGTTCGGCCACCAGATCGTCGCCCACCTGAAGCCCCGCTCCCAAGAGGCGGGGGCATTGGACAGCGGCGCGCACCACAACCCCGTGGACGGCCACGACGTGCCGGTGCCCCACTTCGGCGTGGTGATGCAGATGGACGCCTGGCGCGCGCTGGCCGATCGCCTGCGCAGCGCCGAGGTCAAGTTCGTGATCGCGCCCTACATCCGCTTCGAGGGCCAGGTGGGCGAGCAGGCCACCATGTTCTTCCTCGACCCGGCCGGCAACGCCCTGGAATTCAAGGCCTTCGCCGACATGGGCCAACTGTTCGCCAGCTAAGGACGGCCTATCGGCGGCTCACTCGTCGTTGGAGGTCGCAGTCCAGACGATACGCGAGCCGCCGCAGATCTTGTGGCCTTGCCCGTCCATCCCCGTCGAGGTGACGGTGATCTTGGCGAACTTGGCGCTCAGCACATCGGTGTCGACCTTCAGGCTCTCACGGTCGTCGTCGGTGACGCCACGGGCGTCGAAGTTCGGCGGCAGGCGGAAGCGGAACTGCTTGTAGTTCACCGTCATGCGGCGGTGATCGTACGCGGCGCAGCCCTTGAGGCCGCCGGTCAGCTCGATCGTACCCTCGGGCGTCTCCTGGTCCTGCGCCCAGGCTGAGCCGACCGACAGGATGGCGAGAGCCGCTGCGCCAATCACCATGCTACGCGCACGCCAGTCCATCCCAACCTCCATAAGATTCACCGTATTGAGCGCTGCTTGGCCGTGGCGCGCAAGGTCCACGACCGCTCAGGTCTCCGCCAGCACGGCGGCCATCATGATGATGCGGCGCGTCTCATCCCATAACCCCAGTTCCCCCAGGGCGTCGATGGGGTGAAAAGCGGCCTCCAGGGCGTCATCGCCCGCCCGCGGCTCGCCCGCGCGCCACTTGGCGACGTAGTCGATCAGCACATAGTGGATGTCGTCGCCGAACACCCCGTCCACCACGTCCAACAGACCTGTAAGCTCGGCGTCGACGCCGGTTTCCTCGACCAGTTCGCGCAGGGCGGCGTCGGCCGCGCGCTCGCCCCACTCGATCCGCCCGCCCGGCAGGCTCCAGCTTCCGCTGAGCGGCGGCTTGCCGCGCCGGATCAGCAGCACCTCACGCCCCCGCAGGCACACCACCCCCACGGCGGGGATCGGCCGCCGCGTCGCCGTCGCAACCGTAGCGTTAAGGGAATCGTCAGTACTCATATGTGTCCTATAAGGCTCAGCGATGTGGCCGGCGCGCATCCGTGACGAAACACCGCGCGCTGACGATCAGTAAGCATCTTTTCACGGTTTGCGCCCACGCTAATCCTCACACGCGAGTAAGGGCGGCGAGGGGGATTCCTGAATGCGGAAGCGTCTGACGACCGTTGTGCTTGCGGTCGCTCTCGCCGGTGCGAGTCTTTCCTCCACTGCCCACGCGGAATCCGCTCGCCTGCAATGCGCCGAGTTCGCGCGCCTGTTCTCCGGCATCCAGATCTTCGGCGACGCCGCCACCTGGTGGCGGCTGGCGGTCGGCAAGTACGCCCGCGGCTTCACCCCGGAAACCGGCTCGGTGCTGGTGTTCAAGGCCTCGGGCATCATGTCCAAGGGCCATGTGGCCGTGGTCAGCCACGTGCTCACCGACCGCATCATCCAGGTCACCCACGCCAACTGGTCGGTCATCGACGGTCATCGCGGCCAGGTCGAGAAGGACGTGACCGTGGTGGACGTGTCGCCGACCGGCGACTGGAGCCAGGTGAAGGTCTGGTACGACCCGAACCACAACCTCGGCACCACCATCTATCCTACCTACGGCTTCGTCTATCGCGCCGCCCAACAGGCCGCGAGCGTCGCGGGCCGCTGGGCGGCCAGCGCCGGGGCCGGCGCCAAGAGCGCGATCAACAACGCCTCGACCGCCACCACCTCCCTGGGCCAGGGCGGCTTGAACTAGGGACGGCCGGCGTCGGGGCGGTTCGGCCGCCCTTCTTCGAAATTGAAAATGCCAAGCTCATTTCATCGGGCGTGGATGCGTGCTGCGTGCTTCGAGACGCGGCTATCGCCGCTCCTCAGCATGACGAGGGTTGGCGAACACTCCCATTCGTCATCCTGAGGAGCCCCAAAAAGGGGCGTCTCGAAGGACGCAGCACGTCGCCGCCGCCGATGGGATAGGGCGCCCGCCTAACCGCCGAGCGCGCAAGCGGCGAGATCGTCCTCGCGCACCGTCTCGGCCCCCGCGCCGATACGACGACTGCGGCGCAGCACGTAGCGGCCCGGCTTCACCGCCTTCCACTTCAGCGGATCGGGCAGGATGGCGGCCAGGCGCGCGGCTTCGACCGGGGTGATGTCGGCCGCGCCGTGGTGGAAGTAGCGCTGAGCGGCCGCCTCGGCGCCGTAGACGCCCGGCCCCCACTCCACCACGTTGAGATAGACCTCCAGGATGCGGCGCTTGCCCCACAGCGCCTCGGTCAGCACCGTGAAATAGGCCTCCAGTCCCTTGCGGACGTAGGAGCGCTCCGGCCACAGGAACACGTTCTTGGCGGTCTGCTGGCTGATGGTGGAGCCGCCGCGAATCTTGTTGGGGTCGCGGGCGTTGTGCGCCGCCGCCGCCTTCAGGGCTGTGAAGTCGAAGCCGTGATGGCCGCAGAAGCGCGCGTCCTCGGCCGCGATCACCGACCGCGCCAGGCTGGGCGAGATGCGCGACAGCGGCCGCCAGGACTTGTGCAGCCCCTCGCCCGCCGCCGCCCGCTCGACCATCAGCAGGGTCACGGGCGGGGGAATGAAGCGGTAAGCCAGAACGAGGGCCACGGGTCCGACCAGCACCACGCCGAGCGCGATCAGGACCCAGCGCCGCCAGCGGCCGGGCCTGGACGGCGGACGCGTTTGGAGGCGAACCGGCGCCCGCGGCGCACGGGGCCCGCCCTTGGCGCGGGAGCCGCCGCTACGGGCCGGCGCCCGCCGCGGCCTGGCGTTACGCGGAGACGCCGCCACCCGATCCTACTCCCAAGCTTCCACCGCTCCGTGGTAGCGAGCAGCCGAGGCTGCGGTCAACTGCGACCCCGATGCGCGGAACCTAGCCACAAAGCCTCCCGTTGACGCTCAGCCACCTAAGGAGCCCGCCATGCCTGCCGCCCTCAAGCCTTTGTCGGCGCAGACCATGGTCATCACCGGGGCGACATCGGGCCTGGGCCTGGCCATCGCCCGGCTGGCGGCGGCCAAGGGGGCCAAGCTGCTGCTGGCCGCCCGCAATGAACAGGCCTTGCGCGCCCTGTGCGAGGAACTGCACGCCCGCGGCGGGGTGGCGGCCTATGTCGCCGCCGACGTGGCCGAAGAGGCGCAGGTGCGCGCCGTGGCCGCCCGGGCCGACGCCCTGTACGGCGGCTTCGACACCTGGATCAACAACGCCGGCATCGGCATCTACGGCAAGCTGGGCGAGACGCCGGTGGAGGACCAGCGCCGGCTGTTCGACACCAACTACTGGGGCATGGTGAACGGCTCGCTGGTCGCCGCCGAGCACCTGAGGGCGCGTCCGGGCGGCGGCGCGCTGATCAATATCGGTTCGGTGCTGTCGGACGTGCCCATCCCCACCCAGGGCGCCTATTCGGCCTCCAAGCACGCCATGAAGGGCTTCACCAACGCCCTGCGCATGGAGCTGATGCGCGAGGCGCCGCAGATCGCGGTCACCCTGGTCAAGCCCGGCGCGCTCGACACGCCCTATCGCGAGCACGCCCGCAACTTCACCGGCGCGGCGATGAAGAACCCGCCGCCGGTCTACGCCACGCCGCTGGCGGCCGAGGCGGTGCTGTACGCCGCCGCCCACCGCACGCGCGAGATCACCGTGGGCGGCTTCGGCTGGATCCTGACCGTGGCGAACCAGGTGGCGCCGGCGCTGCTGGAGCCGATGCTGGCCTTCGCCGTGCCCCTGCTCAGCCGCGGCGGCGAGGACACTACGGCGACGGGCGGCGACGCGCTGCACAAGGCCGGCCGCGGCCTGCGCGAGCGCGTGCCCTATTTCGGCGTGCGCGAAACCAGCCTGTTCACCAAGGCGCAGATGAACCCGCAGACCACCATCCCGGCCCTGTTCGCGGCGGGGGCGGCGGCGGGCCTGGCGCTGATGGCCTTCGACGCACTGCGGCTGCACCGGGTGCGCAGCGAAGCCCGGCGCAAGCTGAGGGCCGAACTCAAGGCCAAGGGCTGATCCGCGGCGGGGCTTCGCACGCGGGCTATGTGCTGGCTACACTCGCCGCCATGCCCATGCGCTTGCCCGCCTGTGCGATCCTGCTGTGCGCCCTGCTGGCGACGTCCCTGCTGACGGCGTCTGGGGCCTGGGCCTGCGACGCCCTGGTGGGCGACTATGCGGCTGCGCCGAACCGGCCGGCCATGCTGCGGATCGAGAAGGCTGGCGGCGGCTACACCGCTCGGGTCAAGACCGACAGCGGCGGCTGGTCGGCTGAGGCCGTGCCGACCCACGACGCGGCCAGGGACGTGGCTTCGCTGGCCCGCGCCGAGTGCGCGCTCGGCACGCCCGTTGGCAATCTGGTCAAGCTGAAGGTCGGCGACAGCTACCGGTTCAATCCGGATCCGCGGCAGGACCCTAACGTCTATGTCGCCCAGACCGGCTACGTGCTGATCATCCCGGGCGGCTTCCAGCAGGACCCGGCCGACCTCTATCCCACCGCACGCCAGGGCGCCTCGCCAGCCCCCGCACCGCCACCGCCTCCGCCGCCAGCCGGCCAGGAGGTCGCCGCCGCGCCCACCTGCCCCGGCGGCAAGCGGCCCGACATGAACCAGGCGGCCTTCGACGCTTTGCCCTCGGCCGAGCGAAATCGGTTCCGCGCCGGGACGTTGGAACAGCGCAGCGCCTTCCTGTGCGGCCAGCACCTAAGCGACCTGATGACCGCGGAGCCCGACCGCGATCCCAAGCCCCAGGGGGGCGAGGCCAAGTCTGGCAAAGCCAAGCCGGAAAGGCCCAAGGCCGACCGCAAGGACACCCTGGCCGAGATCGCCCGCCTGGTCGCCGCCGGCCAGGTCCCGCGCACGCCGGACGGGATTCAGGACTGGTGGGCTGCGGCGGGCGGCTTCCTGGTCAGCAACCGCCCGACCGACCCCAAGACGCCCGTGCCGCTGCGCGACGATGGCTACGTCCTGTTCGAGAAGACCATCATCCCGCACCTGCCCTATCCGACGGGCGAGGACCTGAACGGCTATCCGTCCGACGTCGAGAAGTTCGTGGCCGAGGCGGCGCACCTGCCCGAGGCCCAGGCCCTGTTCACCCTGTCGTTCCTGAACAAGATGGGCGTGCTGACCATGAAGCCTACGCCCGACGCCGACATCATCGCCGCGCGGATGCTGTGGGCGGTGCTGGCGCAGGATGTCTCGGACAAGGCCTTCGCCATCATCGCCCAGGCGGCGGGCCCGGCGGTGCGCGACCCCGACCTGCTGCGGCGCGAGATCGACGACGGCAACCTGCTCGGCGTGCGCCGCCTGCTGGCGCTGGGCGCCGACCCCACCCCCGCCGACATGCTGGTGCTGGCCCGCGACGGCGGCTCGCCGCAGATGTACGAGCTGATCTCCAAGGCGGTCGCCGCCTACAAGCCGCCGAAAGCCAAATGACCGACGCCCCCGCCCTGTACCTGCACCACCCCACCCATGCAGCGACCTGGGTCTCGGTCCTGGGCGAGCTGGCGCCCGGGCTCGAGGTGCGGGCCTGGCCCGAGCCGCCGCCGGAGGGGCCGGTCTACGCCCTGGCCTGGCGGCCGCCGGCGGGGTTCTTCGCCGCCATCCCCAAGCTCATGGGCGTCTTCGCCCTGGGCGCCGGCGTGGACGACCTGGCGGCGCGTACAGACCTCGGCCGCGACACGCCACTGATCCGCCTGACTGACGCCGGCATGGCGCAGCAGATGCTGGAGTACGTGCTGTACGGGGTGCTGCGGTTCCAGCGCGACTTCGACGCCTACCCCATCGACCAGGCGCAGGCCCTGTGGCGGCCGCGACCACCCCGCAGCGCCGCAGAGACGCGGGTGCTGGTGCTGGGCCTGGGCGAACTCGGCGCACGGGTGGCCCAGGCGCTGGCGGGGCTCGGCTATGCGGTGAGCGGCTGGTCGCGCACGCCCAAGCACATCCCCGGCGTGGACTGCCTGCACGGCCCAGACGCCCTGGACGCCCATCTGGCGCAGGTCGACGTGCTGGCCGCGGTGCTGCCCTCCACACCCGACACCCGCGGCCTGCTGGACCGCCAGCGGCTGTCGCGCCTGCCTGTGGGGGCGGCGGTGATCAATGTGGGGCGTGGCGACCTGATCGAACTGGACGCCCTGTGCGACCTGCTGGAGGCCGGCCATCTGCGCGGCGCCCTGCTGGACGTGCTGCCGAGCGAACCGCCATCAGCCGACCATCGCGTCTGGCGCTGCAGGGGCCTGGAGCTGACGCCCCACGTCGCCGCCAGCACCCTGCCCTATCCGGCGGCGCGGCAGATCCTGGACAAGCTCGCCGCGCTGCGCGCGGGGCAGGCCGTCCCAGGGATCGTGCCGCGCTAGGCCTCCGAATTCCCGCTCAGCCCTTGGGGCAGATCGCCCGACCGACGGCGCCGCCGATGGCGCCGGTGATGGCCGAGGACACCGTGCCCAGCGCCAGCAGCGAGGTCGGCACATCCTTCAGCAGCACCGAGACAGCTATGCCCACAAAGGCGCAGAGCGCGCCGGCGACAGCGCCAAAGCCGATGGAGCCGCCCCAGTCGCTCCCGGCCACCCTGGCGTAGATCGCGCCGGCGATCAGCGAGATGCCCATGCCACCGAAGGCGAAGCAGCCCTTCACCGCCGGAATGGCGTGGCCGACGATCACCATGGCCAGTTGCAGCACCACGCCGATCAGCGTGGCCACGATCAATGCGCGTCGGTTCATCTATCTCCCCGATTTTTCCGAATCTTATCGTCCGGCGGCCCCATTCTGCCAGAAAGCGTCGATCAGGTACGGCAGGTACAGCGGCGCGGTCAGCATCGCCGCGATGGCCACGACCATCACGGTCAGGAGAATGACGGTGGCGCGCTTGCGCTTCACCTCGGTCAGGTCGCCGCCCTCGGCCAGCTTGCCGTAGCAGGACGGGCAGACGGCGGAGTGATGGTCGCGCTGCTCATAGCGGAAGCCGCCGGGCGTATCCGACGGCAGCCTCAGCCGGTGCGGCTCGCTCCACAGCAGCATGGTGTTGGCGGCCACCGTCTTGCCGCAGCGGCCGCATGGCGCGAAGGAATCCAGGGGATCGGCGCGCGACCCGTCCGGCCGCAAGGGATTGGCGCGATCCTTGAGCATGGGCGGGCCTCCGACGGGCGGATACTATAGCAGATCAAGTCACGGACACAGACAGGGGAAGCGGCTTAGCGGCGTAAAGGCGCCGCTCGGCGCCCTCGCCGCCTTGACAAAGGCGGCCGGCCCATGCCCCTTCCGCCGCTTCCGTTTCGTTTTAAGAAGACGCGCGCGCGACGCGCGGGACCCCGCCATGCACGCCTATCGATCCGACACCTGCGGCGCGCTTCGCGCCTCCGACGTAGGCCGCAAGGTCCGCCTGTCCGGCTGGGTGCACCGCAAGCGCGACCACGGCGGCTTGATGTTCATCGACCTGCGCGATCACTACGGGGTGACCCAGCTGGTGCTGTCGCCGAGCACGCCGGGCTTCCAGTTCGCCGAACGCATCCGCGCCGAGAGCGTGATCCGCGTCGACGGCGAGGTCCTGGCCCGCTCGGCCGAGACCGCCAACACCAACCTGCCCACCGGCGCGATCGAGATCCGCGTCGGCGAGCTGACCGTGCTGTCGGAAGCCGCCGAGCTGCCGGTGCCGGTGTTCGGCGAGCCGGACTATCCGGAAGAGCTGCGCCTGAAGTACCGCTATCTGGACCTGCGCCGCGACACCCTGCATCGCAACATCGTGCTGCGCTCGCAGGTGATCTCGTCGCTGCGTCGGCGGATGATCGACCGGGGCTTCACCGAGTTCCAGACCCCGATCCTGACCGCCTCGTCGCCGGAAGGCGCGCGCGACTACCTGGTGCCGTCGCGCCTGTATCCGGGCCAGTTCTACGCCCTGCCCCAGGCCCCGCAGCAGTTCAAGCAGCTGCTGATGGTGTCGGGCTTCGACCGCTACTTCCAGATCGCCCCCTGCTTCCGTGACGAAGCCGCCCGCGCCGACCGTTCGCCGGGCGAGTTCTACCAGCTCGATATGGAGATGAGCTTCGTCACCCAGGACGACGTCTTCGGCGCCATCGAGCCGGTGATGCGCGGCGTGTTCCAGGAGTTCGGCGCCGGCAAGCGCGTGACCGAGGGTCCGTTCCCGCACATCCCCTACCGTCAGGCCGTCCGCAAGTACGGCTCCGACAAGCCGGACCTGCGCAACCCGATCGAGATGCAGGCGGTTTCCGACCACTTCCGCGACGGCGGCTTCGGCGTGTTCGCCCGCATCCTGGAGAACCCCAAGGCCGAGATCTGGGCCATTCCGGCGCCGGGCGGCGGCAGCCGCGCCTTCTGCGACCGCATGAACGACTGGGCCAAGGGCGAGGACCAACCCGGCCTGGCCTACATCTTCTGGCGTGAAGGCGAGGAAGGCGGCGCGGGTCCCGTGGCCAAGAACCTCGGCCCGGAGCGCACCGACGCCATCCGCGCCCAGCTCGGCCTGAAGGCAGGCGACGCGGTGTTCTTCGCCGCCGGCGAGCCGGACGCCTTCTACAAGTTCGCCGGCCTGGCGCGCACCAAGGTGGGCACGGACCTGGGCCTGGTGGACGAGGACCAGTTCAAGTTCTGCTGGATCGTCGACTTCCCGATGTACGAGTGGAACGAGGACGACAAGAAGATCGACTTCTCGCACAACCCGTTCTCGATGCCGCAAGGCGAGCTGGAAGCCCTCAACACCAAGGACCCGCTCGACATCCTGGCCTACCAGTACGACATCGTCTGCAACGGCGTGGAGCTGTCGTCGGGCGCGATCCGGAACCACAAGCCCGAGATCATGCTGCGCGCCTTCGAACTCGCCGGCTACGCGGCGTCGGAGGTCGAGGCGCGCTTCGGCGGCATGCTGAACGCCTTCCGCTACGGCGCCCCGCCGCACGGCGGCATCGCGCCGGGCGTGGACCGCATCGTCATGCTGCTGGCCGGCGCCACCAGCATCCGTGAAGTGATCGCCTTCCCGCTGAACCAGCAGGCGCAGGACCTGATGATGCAGGCCCCCTCGCCCGTCTCCGATCAGCAGCTCAAGGACCTGCACATCCGCGTGGTTCCGCCGATCAAGGTGTAAGGCCCATTCGGGCGGCCCGGGACGCGTTCGCGCGTCCCGGCGTCCGTCGAGTGTCGATGCGTTGCTGCGTGCTTCGAGACGCGGCTAAAGCCGCTCCTCAGCATGACGATGGTTGTGAACACCAAGGCTTGTCATCCTGAGGAGCCCTGAAGGGGCGTCTCGAAGGACGCAAAGCCTCTCCACGCTATTTTCCCCAGGTCAACCCGCCGCTCAGTGCGGGTCGTCGTCGTCGTTATCGACCTCGGTGTGCATGTCCACGCCGGGCACATGCACGTCCATCCCCTTGGTATGAACGTCCATGCCCTGGGCGCGCATACTCATGCCCGGAACGTGCATGTTCAACGGCGACACGTGGATGCTGATCTGATGGCACCCCTTGCCCTTTAGCCCCGGAGGCAGCTCCGCCGAGGCGGTCAAGCAGGCGTGGTCGAGCTGTTCCTGGGTCAGGCCGCGCACACGCGACAGGTCCACCCCGCGCAGGTCGGCGGCCATGAGCTGGGCGCCGCGGAAGTCGGCGCCTTCGAGCTGGGCTCCCATCAGGCGCGCACCCTGCAGCTGGGCGTTGCGGAACGAGGCGTGCTCAAAGTTCCCGTTGGTGAGGTCGGTCGCCTGAAGCTGGGCGTCGGTGAAGTCCGCCCCCGTGGCCACGACGCCGGTCATCCGCGCGCCCTGCATCTCGCAACCGCGGAACTGGCCGTTGGAGATTTGGGCGTTGATGAAGACCGCCCCCTGCAGGTTGGACGATTTCAGGTGCGCGCCGGTGAGGATGGCGCCGGTGAAGATGGCGCCCTGGCCCTCCAGCCCTTCGAGCTGGGCGTTGGAGAAGTTGGCGTTGATGAAGCTGGTGCCCAGCACCGAAGCCCCGCGCAGGTCGGCGCGGGTGAAGTCGGCGCCGTTGAACTTGGAGCCCAGCACCCGGGCCCCGCGCAGGTCTGTACCCACCAGGGCGGCGTTGACGAAGTTGCCGCCCATGAAATTGGCGCCGACCAGCTGACGACCGGAGAATTCGCAACCCGGGCACGAACCGCCGAGCGCCACGCGACGAGCGACATCCTTGTCCATGGCCAAGGCGCCGCCCACATGGGCCAAGCTTAAAGCCGTTGCGGCGAAGAGGATGGCGAGAGAGCGCACGGGACGAATACTCCGAGACCTACACGGTCTATAACCGTCACTCTCGCCCTGTCGCTCCCCCTTAGCCACTTAAACCTTGGTAATTCTCGCTTGACATTTTGTCAGGGCTTGGCGCACCCGGCGAGGTGAAGGCCGCGCGGGGCGACGGTGGCGGCGTCGCCGCAGGCCCCGTTAAGCTGGGCCTGGGTCAGGCCGGTGGCGCGCCCCATCTCCGCACCTGAGAAGTTCGCTCCGGCCAGTCGGGCGCCGCGGAAATTGGCGCCCTCCAGGAAGGTCCCGACGAAGGTGGCGTTGGTCAGGTTGGCGCCCGCGAAATTGGCGCCCCCGAACACCGCGCCATAGGCGTTCACGTCGCGCAGGTCAGCCCCGGCGAAGCTGGTGCGGTTCATCACCGCGGTGGACATGTCGGCCTGGCGCAGGCGCGCGCGGGCGAAGCTGCGGCCCTTGAGTTCCAGGTTGGCGAAGTCGGCCTGGAACAGGTTGCAGCCCGGACAGCTGGCGCCCTTGCGGGCATGGGCGATCTGGCTCGGGTTCTGGGCCCAGGCGCTCTGGACCAGGGCGGCCGTGGCGGCGCCCAGGACCAGGATCGTAGCCGCGGCGCTAAAGGCGGATTTCATGCAGGCGTCTCCCCAGGACGCGTCCAGCCCTACAACCTCAAGCTTAAGGGCGGCCTAAGCTTAACGGCCAGGTCGCGACGCTCTAATCGGTAGGCCGCTCGATCTGGGCCACCACCTCGATGTTGGGGTCGCGGGCGAAGTCGCAGGGCGCGATGAAGCCGCGCCCGTCCCAGGGGATCAGGATGCCGATCCGCTCCAGGCATTTGCCGACATATTCCGAGCAGATGTACTCGGTCCTGGGATTGAGCTTGCCGGGGATGCGCACGTGGATCGCCCCCAGCACGATGCGGGTGGCGATGCGCGTCACCTCGCGGAAACTGAACGGTACGCCGAAGCGGTCCACCGCGAAGTCGGCCATGGCGATCAGCCGCTTGGGCGTGGCCTTGCGCTCGAACTCGCGGTGGCGGACCAGCAGCAGGCGGCCCGGAAACGGCTTACGGCCGCTGCTGTCGTGCGAGATGAACGAGCGCAACGCCACCGCGCGCACGCCGATGCGCTCCACGCTTTCCAGCACCATCACCCGGTCCAGCGCATCCACCCGCGCCACCAGCGCCACATGGCTCCAGCGACTGCCAGTGGCCCAGCGGATGATGCGCGAAAAGATGGCGTCGCCCGAGCACAGGATCAGGTCCCCCGTGCGGGCCATGCGCTTGATTTCATAATACGGAAGCGGCGGATACCGCTTGAACGCATCGTCTGGCACGGCCATGGCCTAGCCGCCATACCAGAAGCCTGCGCCGGACGCATGTACATGCGCGCCACAGCTGAGCGCGGCCGAAAACCTCTGCGTGCTTCGAGACGCGCTTACGCGCTCCTCAGCATGACGAAGGTTTTTGAACACCCCCGTTCGTCATCCTGAGGAGCCCCAAAGGGGCGTCTCGAAGGACGCAGACCGCCGAAACCTCGGATAAATCGGGCAAACAAAAAGGGGCCCGCCGCAAGCGGCAGGCCCCCCAATGTCCTCACCCCGAAGGGAGAGAAAAATCGGATCAACCGACGATTTCGGCTTCCGGGAAGAACTGAGCGATCTCGATCTTGGCGGTTTCCGACGCGTCGGAACCGTGGACCGAGTTCTCGCCGATCGACACGGCGTACAGCTTGCGGATGGTGCCGTCAGCGGCCTGGGCCGGGTTGGTGGCGCCCATGATCTCGCGGTACTTGGCGATGGCGTTCTCGCCTTCCAGGACCTGAACCACCACCGGGCCCGAGGTCATGGTCTCGACCAGTTCGCCGAAGAAGGGGCGCTCGCTGTGCACGGCGTAGAACTGCTCGGCGTTGGCGCGGGTCATCTTGATGCGCTTCTGGGCGACGATGCGCAGGCCGGCGCCTTCGATGACGGCGTTGATGGCGCCGGTCAGGTTACGGGCGGTCGCGTCGGGCTTCAGGATCGAGAAGGTGCGTTCGGTCATGGCTGTTTGTCTTATGTTGGATGGGGAGGTCGCGGGCTTATAGCGGCGACCTCCAATAAGGCCAACGCCTGACCTACGATGGCGGCGGATATGCGGCCTTGCGGCCCGCTTCACAGACCCGCAGGGGATTTTCACGCGGGCCAAGGCACGACATAAGCCGCTCCACATGCTGCTGATCAACGATCTCTCGTTCAACGCCTGGGGGCGAAAGTTCCTCGACAACGCGTCCGCGCGCGTTCCCGACGGAGCCAAGGTGGGCCTGGTCGGCCGCAACGGCGTGGGCAAGTCCACCCTGTTCAAGCTGATCCTGGGCGAACTGTCGCCGCTCACGGGCGACATCCTCACCCCGCGCTCGGGCCGCATCGCCACGGTGGCGCAGGAACACGCCGCAACGCCCGTGCCGCTGCTGGACACCATCCTGGCCGCCGACGAGGAGCGCGCCAACCTGCTGGCCGAGCTGGAGACCGCCCCGCCCGAGCGCCTGGGCGAGATCCACGGCCGGCTGTTCGAGATCGGGGCCGACGCAGCCCCGGCCCGGGCGGCGGAAATCCTCAGCGGCCTGGGTTTCTCCCACGCCGACCTGAGCCGGCCGATGGCGGAGTTCTCCGGCGGCTGGCGTATGCGCGTGGCGCTGGCCGCCGCCCTGTTCGCCGAGCCCGACCTGCTGTTGCTGGACGAGCCGACCAACTATCTCGACCTGGAAGGCGCGCTGTGGCTGGAGGCGCGGCTGAAGCGCTATCCGCGCACCGCCCTGGTGATCAGCCACGACCGCGAGTTGCTCAACAACTCGGTCGACCACATCCTGCACATGCGCGACGGCAAGCTGGACCTGTACGCCGGCGGTTATGACGACTTCGAGCGCATGCGGGCGGAAAAGCTGCGCCTCGCCGGCGCCCAGGCCGCCAAGCAGGACGCCGAGCGGGCCAAGCTGCAGGCCTTCGTCGACCGCTTCAAGGCCAAGGCCACCAAGGCCGCCCAGGCCCAGTCGCGGGTCAAACGGCTGGCCAAGATGCAGGCCATCGTGGTGTCGGTGGAGAGCGAGGTCGCGCCCTTCACCCTGCCCTCGCCCGAGCGCCCGCTGAACCCGCCGCTGGTGCGGCTGGAAAAGGCGGCGGTGGGCTATGACGGCCGGGCGATCCTGCGCAACCTGAACCTGCGGCTGGACGTGGACGACCGCATCGGCCTGCTGGGCGTCAACGGCTCAGGCAAGTCGACCTTCGCCAAGCTGCTGGCCGAGGCGCTGACGCCGATGGCCGGCGAACTGGCGCGCCAACCGCGGATGCGGGTCGGCTGGTTCAACCAGCACCAGATCGAGGCCATGGACCCGGAAGAGACGCCGCTGGACATGATCCGCCGCGCCCTGCCGGAAGAGACCGAGCCGCGCCGCCGCTCGCGACTGGCCCAGTTCGGCCTGTCTTCGGACAAGATGGAGACCACGGCCTTCGACCTGTCGGGCGGCGAGCGGGCGCGGCTGCTGCTGCATCTGGTGGCCATGGAGGCCCCGCACTTGCTGATCCTCGACGAGCCGACCAACCACCTCGACATCGACAGCCGCCGCGCCCTGATGGAGGCGTTGAACGACTACGAAGGGGCGGTGCTGCTGATCACCCACGACCGCTCGCTGATGGAGCTGGTGGCCGACCGGCTGTGGCTGGCGGCGGACGGGACCATCGCCCCGTTCGACGGCGACATGGAGGTCTATACCCGCTTCGTGCTCGACCGCGCCCGCGCCGCCGCCAAGGCCGAGGCTGAGGCGCGCGGCGGCGGTGGGGCGGGCAACTCGGCCAAGGATGCGCGCAAGGCCGCCGCCGACGCCCGCGCCAAGGTCGCGCCGCTGCGCCGCGCGGTGGAGGCGATCGAGAAGCGCATGGAAGCCCTGACCCGCAAGATCGCCGACACCGACACCGAACTCGCCCACCCCGACCTGTTCGCCCGCAACCCGGCCAAGGCCGTGGCGCTGGGCAAGGCTCGCGCCGAGGCCGCCGACCAGCTCGAAACGACCGAGATGGAATGGATGGAAGCGGCGGAAGCCTACGAAGCGGCCAAAACCGCCGCCGGCGTTTAAGGAACTGCACTTGGATCAAGTCCCTGCCTTCTGCGTCTACGGCGACCCGCCGATGGACCTCGCCCCGCCGCCCGCCGGCGCGGTGCAGGTGTCTCCGTTCGCACCCGGCGCCATGGCGCTGGAGACCATCGCCCCCGGCAGCCTGGACGGCATGATCGTCGCCGCCCCGCCCGGCACGGTGGAGCGCCGCTACGTGCTGGCGCTGGCGCTGCGGGCCCTGAAGCCCGGCGCGACCCTGACCGCCCTGGCGCCCAAAGAAAAGGGCGGCTCGCGCCTGGGCAAGGAACTGCAGGCCTTCGGCTGCGGGGTCGAGGAGGTCGGTCGCCGCCACCAGCGCATCTGCCACACGGTCCGCCCCGAGACTGCGGCCGGCCTGGAGGCGGCCATCGCCGCCGGCGCGCTGCAGTTGGTCGAGGGCCTGGGCCTGTGGAGCCAGCCCGGCCTGTTCAGCTGGGACCGCCCGGACCCGGGCACCCGGCTGCTGATCTCGGCCCTGCCCGCCCTGTCGGGCAAGGGTGCGGACCTGGGCTGCGGCGCCGGCCTGCTGGCCAAGGCGCTCCTGGCCCAGCCCAAGCTCACCCAGTTGGCCCTGATCGACCTCGACCGCCGGGCGGTGGAGGCGGCGCGACGCAACATCGATGACGCCCGGGTGAGCTTCCATTGGGGCGATGCGCGCACCGCCTCTCTGCCGGACGGCCTCGACTTCGTGGTGATGAACCCGCCGTTCCACGACCTCGGGACCGAGGACAAGGCGCTGGGCCAAAGCTTCATCCGCCGCAGCCACCAGCTGCTGCGCAAGGGCGGCGTCGCCTGGCTGGTGGCCAACCGCCACCTGCCCTACGAAGGCGTGCTCACCCCGCTGTTCGCCAAGGTGGAGCTGAAGGCCGACGGCTCGGGCTTCAAGGTCTACGAGGCCCGCAAATGAGCGCCACCGTCCGGCTCGACCGCCTGCTCGCCAATATGGGCTACGGCTCGCGGCGCGAGATCCAGAAGCTGGTGCAGGTGGGCGGGGTGACCCTGGACGGCGCTCAGGTCACCGAGGCCGACATGCGCCTCGCCGCCACGCCCGACCTGCGCGAGCGGATGCGGGTGGACGGCGTGCGGCTCGACCCGGTGCCGGGCATGGCGCTGATGCTGCACAAGCCGCTCGGCGTCACCTGCTCGCACAAGGAGGCGGGCGCCTTGGTCTACGAACTGCTGCCCGGACGCTGGCGCATGCGCGAGCCCGCCATCTCCACCGTCGGGCGGCTGGACAAGGAAACCTCGGGCCTGCTGCTGATGACCGACGACGGCGCCCTGCTGCACAAGATCATCTCGCCCAAGCGCCACGTGGCCAAGCGCTACCTGGCGACCCTGGCCCGCCCGCTCCAGGGCGACGAGGGCGCGCGCTTCGCCTCCGGCGAGCTGTTGCTGGAGGGCGAGGACAAGCCGCTGGCCCCGGCGGTGCTGGAGCCCCTGTCGCCCACCAGCGTCTACCTGACCGTCACCGAGGGGCGCTACCATCAGGTGCGGCGCATGTTCGCCGCCGTGGGCAACCACGTCGACGCCCTGCACCGCGACCGCATCGGCGCCCTCGACCTGCCCGCCGACCTGGAGCCCGGGCGTCACCGGCTAATGACGGCGGACGATATCGCGGCGGTGTTCGCCTAGGGCGGGCGTGCCTGCGTGCTTCGAGACGCGGCTAAAGCCGCTCCTCAGCATGACGAAGATTTTCGAACACTTGGGGTCGTCATCCTGAGGAGCCCGAAGGGCGTCTCGAAGGACACACGGCCTTTCGGCGATCGCTTAGCTCACGCCTGCTTACGCCAGGCGCCTTCCTCGGACTGCTTCCAGTAGGCGACGTCGTGGCCGGCGGCCTTGACCTCTTTCCAGCGGCCCCGCGCGTTGGCCACCGCCGCCTCGTCGCGGCCGTCGAACAGCACCAGGCAGCGGGCGTAGCCGTCGAGCGCGCCGGGATCGGCCCCGTCGAGCAGGAACAGCACCTGGGCCTGATTCTTGTTCTCGCCGCTGGTGGACAGCAGCACGGGCTGGCGCTCGGCGCTGGCCTCGTCGGCGCGGCCATGGGGCAGGAAGCTGTCGGGCCGGTAGGTCCACAGCCAGCCGTCCAGATGCTCGATCCGGTCGCGCTCGCCGCTGTGCACCAGCGCCCGCCAGCCCCGCGCCAGGGTCTTTTCCAGCAGCTCAGGCAAGGCCTGATCCAGCCCGGTGCGCTCCAGGTGATAGAACCAGACCTCCGCCATGGACGCGCTTAACCCTCGAAGTTGTCGGCCACCAGCCGGTCGAGCAGGCGCACGCCGAAGCCGGTGGCGCCGTCGGGGATGGTCGCGGTGGTGGACGGCTTCTTCCAGGCGGTCGAGGCGATGTCGAGGTGCGCCCAGGGCACGCCATTGACGAACTTCTGCAGGATCAGGGCGGCGGTGATCGAGCCGCCGGGCCGGCCGCCGACGTTCTTCATGTCGGCCGCCATGCTGTCGAACTGCTTTTCGTAGGCCGACGGCAGGGGCAGCCGCCACAGCTGGTCGCCGGTGGCCTTGGAGGCCGCCAGCAACTGCTCGGACAGGGCGTCGTCGTTGGAGAACAGGCCGGCGTAGTCGCCGCCGAGCGCGATGATGATGGCGCCGGTCAGGGTGGCCAGGTCGATCATGAACCTGGGCTTGAAGCGGTCCTGGCAGTACCAGAGCGCGTCGGCCAGCACGAGGCGGCCCTCGGCGTCGGTGTTGATCACCTCGATGGTCTGGCCCGACATGGAGGTGACGATGTCGCCCGGGCGGGTCGCCTTGCCGTCGGGCATGTTCTCGACCAGGCCGAGGATGCCGACGGCGTTGACCTTGGCCTTGCGGGCGGCCAGCGCGTGCATGAGGCCGGCCACGGCGCCTGCGCCGCCCATGTCCCACTTCATGTCTTCCATGCCCTCGGCCGGCTTCAGCGAGATGCCGCCGGTGTCGAAGCACACGCCCTTGCCGATGAAGGCGACCGGCTGGGCCTTGGGATCGGAAGCGCCGTTCCACTGCATGACCACGAGCTGGCTTTCGCGCGCGCTGCCCAGGCCGACCGAGAGCAGCGAGCCCATGCCGAGCTTTTCCATCTCGGCCTCGCCCAACACCTCGACCTTGACGCCGAGGCGTTCCAGTTCCTTGGCGCGGCGGGCGAATTCGGCCGGGTACAGCACGTTGGCCGGCTCTGACACCAGGTCGCGGGTGAAGATCACGCCCTCGGCCAGGGCCGATAGCGGCGCGTGCGCCGACTTGGCCGTCGCGGCGTCGGCCGCCAGCACCCGAACGGTTTCGATGGAGGGCTTCTGCTCGGGCTTCTCCTTGGTGCGGTAGCGGTCGAAGCGGTAGGCGGCCAGCTTCGCCCCATAGGCCGCATGGGCCGCCTGCTCGGCGGTCAGGTCGGTGAGGTCGAGGGCCAGGACCTTCAGCCCGCTGGCCTTGACGGCGGCGTAGGCGCTCGCGGCGGCCTGCTCGAGCGCCAGGTCGTCGAGCGCGTCGCGCGCGCCGGCGCCCACTAGCAGCACCCGCCCGGCCTCCGTGCCGGCCGGGGCTAGCAGGTCCAGCGTCTGGCCCTTGGAACCCTTGAAGCGGCTGGCGGCCACGGCGCGGCTGAGGGCGCCGTCGCTGGCCGCGTCCAGCGCGGCAGCGGGGCCGGCCAAGGTGCCGCCTTCGAAGACCAGCAGCGCCAGGGCGCTCTCGGCCGTGAGGGTTTGTCCGGCGGCGGCGAATTGGATGTTCATGCGCAATCCTACGGGGATCGAGGTCCAGGCTTTGGCCCAACCGATTAAGCCAAATCGACAGCCTTCGCGAGGCTTCTCGACACGGGGTCCTTGGATGGCCGGGCCCACGCATGTAGTAGAGAAACCTACCCCGCCCCGACCCTCCGGTCGCCGCACCCTGGCTGCATGTCCTTCGCCCCTCCCCTCCTACGTCCCCGCCTCGACCGGCTGCGCGCCCTGAGGTTCGCCAGCTTCCGGCCCGACCGCGCCCACGACCGTGGGCCGGGCGGCGCGCCGCGGCTGCGCTTCAGGCTGAACCTGGTCGAGCAGTACGTCCTGAGCCGCACCCTGATCGGGGTGTTCGGCGCGCTGGGCGTGCTCGGCACCATCGTCATGCTGATCGACTTCGTGGAGCTGTCGCGCACCGTCGGCAACAAGACCCACAGCGGCACCCTCGCCGACATCTTCACCCTGACGCTGCTGCGCTGGCCGTCGGAGGTGATCCAGCTCTTGCCGTTCGCCTTCCTGTTCGGGGTGCTGGCGGCCTATGTGAACCTGAACCGGCGCAGCGAACTGGTGGCGCTGCGGGCGGCGGGCGTGTCGGCCTGGCGCTTCGTGTTCCCGGCGGCGGGGGCTGCGGTGGTGGTGGGGATCATCACCATCCTGGCGCTCAACCCGCTCGCCTCGCTGATGGCGGACGGCTACACCAAGGTGTTCGAGAAGGCCAACGCCATCCCCGGCTACAATCCGCACAAGGCGGTGTGGATGCGCCAGGGCGATCACCGCAGCCAGATCATCATCCGGGCGGAGAATCAGGTCGGCTCGGGGGTCGACCTGAAGGACGTCACCGTATTCCTGTACCGGCTCGACCAGGCCGGCGTGACCCACTTCACCCGCCGGATCGACGCCGCCGAGGCGCGCCTGCAGGGCAAGACCTGGAAGCTGACCGGCGTCAAGGAAGCCACGCCCGGCGGCCAGGCGCTGCACGTGGACAGCATGAGCCTGCACTCCACCCTCAGCGCCCGGGTGGCCCTGGAGAAGTTCTCCTCGGCCCAGGCGGTGCCGTTCTGGAACCTGCCATTCCTCATCGCCCGCACCGAGCGGGCCGGGTTCTCGGCCACGCTCTACCGGATGCAGTTCGACAACCTGCTGGCCACGCCGGTGATGTATGCGGGGATGTCGGTGCTGGCGGCCGCCTTCTCCCTGCGCCTGCTGCGCCTGGGTGGTCTGGCGGCCTTCGCCGGGTCGGGCGTCAGCCTCGGTTTTATCCTGTTCTTCTTCAATCAATTCTGTAACGCGCTCGGCAAGTCGGAGATCATTCCCCCCTTCCTGGCCGCCTGGGCGCCCCCCCTCATAGCGTTGCTCGGGGGCTTCACCTTGCTCTGTTATACTGAAGACGGTTGACGCGGCCGCGCGTCCATCGGAGGAAGCTCGACTTTCTGCGTGTGTCCGCCGTTGCGGCCGTCGATCGAGGGGGTCGTGCTCCGTATGCGTCAAGCCAGGCTGTCGAGCCTCGCCGCGGTCAGCCAAACGCTGACGCGACGGACAGGACGGACCCTCCTGTTCACGGGAGCGGCCCTGGCGCTCGTTTGCCTGGCCGATTCGACGCCCGCCTCTGCGCAACAAGCGCCCGCCAACCGGCTGAAGGCGCCTCAGACGCCCCTGCCTGACGATGGTCTGGGCCCGCGCGACCTGCTGCTGCAGGCCGACGAACTGGCCTACGACAAGCCCGCCAACACGGTCACCGCCATCGGCCACGTCCAGGCCCGCTACCAGGGCAAGACCCTGCGCGCCGACCGGCTGGAGTACAACAACGTCACCGGCGCCGCCCACGCGATCGGCCATGCGGTGATCATCGACCCGGACGGCACCGCCCAGTACGGTGAAGACGTCACCCTGGACGATCAGTTCCGCGCCGCGGTGGCCATCGGCTTCGCCGCCCACGAGACCGGCAACGTGACCCTGGCCGCCGGCTCGGCCGTGCGCCGCACCGAGACGGTCAACCAGCTCAACAACGCGATCTACACCACCTGCAACATCTGCGCGGAGGACGGCTCGGCCAAGCCCCCGTCGTGGCGGATCGAGGCCACGCGCATCATCGAGGATCGCGAGCACGCGGTGATCTACTACCGCAACGCGGTGGTGAAGGTGATGGGGATCCCGGTCTTCTACAGCCCGGTGTTCTGGCACCCCGACTATACCGTCGCGCGCCGCTCTGGCCTGCTGGCGCCGGTGATGGAGATCTCGAAGCGGCGCGGCTTTTCCTACGAGCAGGGTTATCTGTTCACGCTCGGACCGTCGACCGACCTGGTGGCCTCGCCCCAGTTCAGCACCCGGGTGAACCCCATGCTGAACCTGCGCTACACGGAGCGCTTCTACTCGGGGATGCTCGATATCCGGGTCGGCACCACCTACGAGAAGAACTTCTCCAACGACGCCTTCTTCGACAAGGAGAGCGAGCGCAGCTACATCCTGGGCCGCGGCGAGTTCGCCGTCGCGCCCAACTGGGTGTGGGGCTTCGGCGCGGAGCGGGTCAGCGACCCGACCTTCTTCCAGCGCTACGGCGTCCACGACGTCTATTCGGAAGACCGCGGCCCGTTCCCGGCCGACACCGACCGCCTGATCTCGCAGCTCTACACCGTGCGCGAGGACAAGGATTCCTACGTCTCGGTCTCGACGATGGACTTCCAGAGCCTGCGGGTCACTGGCGGCACCGCCGCCAACGACCAGTCGGTCTACGAGAGCAGCCGCTCCTTCCCCGTCGTCGGCCCGCTGGTCGAGATCCGCTACGACCCGACCGAGGAAGTGTTTGGCGGCGACCTGTCAGTGCGCGGCACCGCGGTGGCCCTGAGCCGCAATCAGCGGGTGCTATCGATCTACGACCCGACCGGCGTCCTGCCGGCGGGCGTCCAAGATTTCGGCAATGGCACCTCAATTGCGATTGGCAACAACAACACCATCACCTACGCCAATCTGCTTTCATACCTAAACAATCAGCCTCAACGTAAGCAGCTGGCGGCTCTGGAATTCACCGACAGCCGCCGCGCGACCGGCGAGGTCGATTGGAAAACCTCGTTCACCACCTCGCTCGGCATCAAGATCGAGCCGTTCCTTTACGGCCGCGCCGACGCCTACTCGATTACCGACCCGCAGGTCTACGACGCGAACAACGGAACTTTCATTCCGGGCAAGGACAACGTCGAACGCATCTACGGCACCGCGGGCGCGACCGTCAGCTGGCCGTTCATCAAGCCGATGGCGAACGGCGCCAGCATCATCCTGGAGCCCATGGCCCAGGTCGCTGTTTCCCCGGTGGAAAGGGTGGACCGCAACATCCCCAACGAGGACAGCGCCTCATTCGAATATGACGAAACCAACCTGTTCGAGCCCAACCGCTACGGCGGCTTCGACCTGCTGGAAGGCGGCGACCGCCTGAACGTCGGCGGTCGCGCCACGATTGACTGGGGCGCCAGCCAGAACGCCACCTTCGTGGTAGGCCGGACCTTCCGCGCCCAGGATGACCCGCAGTTCACCGTCCTTTCCGGCCTGGCCGGCACCGCCTCGGACTGGATCGTCTCGGCGACCGCCAACCCGCTGCCGGGCTTCAGCCTGTTCACCCGCTCGCGCCTGGACGCCGACGACTTCTCGCTGCACCGCGAGGAGGCGGGCGCCGGCTTCGGCAGTGGCGACCTCTATGGTTCGGTGCGCTACGACTACAACCAAAACGGTATATCGCAGATACCTGGCGGCCAGACCAAGGTGGGCCTGACCCAGGACCTCTCGTTCAGCGGCCAGGCCTTCTTCACCAGGCACTGGGGCGTGAGCGCCAATGTGACGCGGGACATCCAGCAGAGAGACTTCCCGATCTCCCAGGTGGGCCTGATATACCGGGATGAATGCATTCGGGTGGATATCTTGTATACTCACGACGAGACGTTCTCGTCGGTGCTTGGAACATCGGATTCGATCTCGTTCCGGGTCACCTTGGCCACCCTTGGCGACAATGGCCCGCTGACCCCGACCAACTCTGGCCGTGGCAGCCGGTAGGCGGGGCACAGGAATTTGCGGTTGATGAGTAGCTTGCGGATCTCTCCCATGTTCCCACGGCCCCTGTCCCGTCGGCCGACCGCCCAGACCCTGGGCGGCGTGATCGGCGCTTGCGTTCTCGGCGCGTCGATGACCGCCCCTGCCCTGAGCCAGGCTCAAGGCACGATCAACCTGGGTCTGCCCAAGGCGCCGGACGAGTCCGTCGCGCCGGCGCGACGCCCGGTTTCGAACAACATGACCGAGAGCGTCGCGGCCAAGGTCAACGACGACATCATCTCCAGCTACGACCTCAAGCAGCG
>FSXV01000092.1_pt1 | contig 33438 bp, 29 predicted proteins | sample 1638401 | NCBI WGS metagenome assembly FSXV01 (sample SAMEA3914788, study PRJEB12502) | metagenome | biome: forest; material: soil | place: Canada | collected 2011-07-03 | depth 0.1 m | reverse complement strand
CGCCCGAGCCCATGGTGAAGAAGTGGTGCAGCCACACCAGGTAGGACAGGATGGCGATCACGACGGTGGCGTAGACCATCGAGGTGTAGCCGAACAGCCGCTTGCCGCAGAAGGTGGCCACGACCTCGGAATAGACGCCGAAGCAGGGCAGCACGAGGATGTAGACTTCCGGGTGGCCCCAGATCCAGATGAGGTTGATGTACATCATGGGGTTGCCGCCCATGACGTTGGTGAAGAAGTTGGTGCCGATGTAGCGGTCGAGCGAGAGCATCGCCAGAACGGCGGTCAGGATCGGGAAGGCGGCGACGATCAGCACGTTGGTGCAGAGCGCGGTCCAGGTGAAGACCGGCATCTTCATCATGGACATGCCCGGGGCGCGCATCTTCACGATGGTGGCGATCAGGTTGATCCCCGACAGGGTCGTGCCCACGCCGGCCACCTGCAGCGCCCATATGTAATAGTCGACCCCGACATCAGGGCTGTAGGCCTTTTCCGACAGCGGCGGATAGGCCAGCCAGCCGGTGCGGGCGAACTCGCCGACGAACAGCGACATCATCACGATGATCGCGCCGCCGACCGTCATCCAGAAGCTGAAGTTGTTCAGGAACGGGAAGGACACGTCGCGCGCACCGATCTGCAGCGGGACGACGAAGTTCATCACCCCGGTGATGAGCGGCATGGCCACGAAGAAGATCATGATCACGCCGTGGGCGGTGAATACCTGGTCGTAGTGGTGGGCCGGCAGGAAGCCCTGGCTGTGGCCGAAGGACAGCACCTGCTGGCCCCGCATCATGATGGCGTCGGAGAAACCGCGCAGCAGCATGACGATGCCCAGCACCATGTACATGACGCCGATGCGCTTGTGGTCGACGCTGGTGAACCACTCCTTCCAGAGATAGCCCCAGGCGCGCATGTAGGTGATCACGCCGAGAAGGCCGGCGCCGATGACGGCGACGCCGATGAAGGTGCCGATCAGGATCGGCTCGTGCAGCGGCAGCGCATCGAGGGTGAAGCGCCCGAACACCAACCTCCAGAGGTCGGGACTAATGTTCATCTGCTTACCTGTTCTTGGTGTTCGAGGAAGCGGACGCGCCGTGGGTGTCCATCGGCATGTCCATCGACATATTCATGGGCATGTCCTTGCTCATGGGCATGTCCTTGGTCGGCGCTGAGCCGGGGGCTTGCGGCTTCCAGGCGGTCTTGGCGTCGGTCTCGGCGTCCTTGTGCATAAGATCGCTCACGCACGGCGCCCCGGGGGCCGCGCACTCGTTGAGGATGGCCGGGTACAGGTCTGAAACCACGCCGGCGTAGTGGTGGACCGGCTCATGCTCGCTCGGCTGGGCCAGCTTCAGATAGCCTGGGCGGTCAAGCGCGCCGCCGCCGGCCTTCACGCTCGAAACCCATTGGTCGAAGTCCGCGTTGCTCAGGCCGTGGAACTTGAAGCGCATGTCCGAGAAACCGGCGCCGCTGTAGTTGGCCGAGAAGCCGTCGTAATCGCCAGCCTGGTTGATCACGGCGTGCAACTGGGTCTCCATGCCCGGCATGGCGTAGATCTGGCCGGCCAGGGCGGGGATGTAGAAGGAGTTCATCACCGAGGAGGCGGTGATGTGGAACTCGATCGGGGTGTCGATCGGCGCCGCCAGCTCGTTGACCGTGGCGATGCCCAGGTCGGGGTAGATGAACAGCCATTTCCAGTCGAGCGCCACCACGTCGACCTTCAGCGGCTTGGTCGCCGCGGGCACCGGACGATGGGGCGCGATGCGGGCGATCGGCCGGAAGGGATCGAGCACGTGGGTGCTGACCCAGGTCAGGGCGCCGAGCGCGATGATGATGGCCAGCGGCGCCGACCAGATCCACACTTCGAGCTGGGTGGAGTGGTGCCACTCGGGATCATAGGCCGCCGAGGTGTTGGCCTGCCGGTAGCGCCAGGCGAACAGCGCGATCATCACCAGCACCGGCACGACGATCAGCAGCATCAGCAGGGTGGAGGCGATCAGCAGGTTGCGCTGCTGCATGGCGATGTCCCCGGAGGGGTTCATCAGGACCATGTTGCAGCCGGAGAGCAGGCTGAACGCGGGGAGTAGGAGGAGATGGCGCCAACGTGTCACGAGCATTCCCGTCTGCTGACCATGGTGCGGTACAGCGGCGCGCCATTAGCAGCGCCGGGGGACCGCCTGGATTGGACGGTTTGTCCAAGGGTGTTTTTTGGACAAACCAGCCGTTGGTAGGGGGCGACGTTACGCAAGAACCGTGTACCATAGCGAAGTAACATAACGAACGCTCGTCGTGGAGGTGGCTGCACCTCAAATGCAGTCGCCGTCCTGGAATGATGCAGGGAGGTAGTGGCATGAGCGGCGAATACGTATTGCCGTCGTCATCGGGGCTTGAACGCGACGCGCGTAGGTTGAATGCCGATAACGCCAAGGTAGCGCCGGGCGAAATCGCCATCGGCGTCGTGATCGGGCGTACGTCTGAATTCTTTGACTTCTTCGTCTACGCCATTGCCTCGGTGCTGGTGTTTCCGAAGGTCGTGTTTCCCCAGTTCAACGCGGTCGACGGCACGCTGCTCTCCTTCGCCGTGTTCTCCCTGGCGTTCCTCGCGCGCCCGGTCGGATCGGTCATCTTCATGGAGATCGACCGGCGGTTCGGGCGCGGCGTGAAGCTGACCATCGCCATGTTCCTGCTGGGCGGCTCGACCGCCTCCATCGCCTTCCTGCCGAGCCATGCCCAGGTTGGCTTCTTCTCCGTGGCGCTGCTGTCGCTGTTCCGTCTCGGCCAGGGCGTCGCGCTGGGCGGGGCCTGGGACGGCCTGGCCTCGCTGCTGGCCCTGAACGCGCCGCCGAACCGGCGCGGCTGGTTCGCCATGGTGCCCCAGCTGGGCGCGCCCCTGGGCCTGCTGCTGGCCAGCGGCCTGTTCGCCTTCTTCGTGATGAACCTGTCCCAGGCCGATTTCCTCGACTGGGGCTGGCGCTATCCGTTCTTCGTGGCCTTCGCCGTCAACGTGGTGGCGCTGTTCGCCCGCCTGCGCCTGGTGGTCACCACCGAGTTCGAGACCCTGCTCGAACGCAAGGAACTGGAGCCCACCAAGGTCACCGAGATGCTCTCGGCCGAGGGCGGCAACGTGATCATCGGCGCCTTCGCGCCCCTGGCCAGCTTCGCCCTGTTCCACATGGTGACGGTGTTCCCGCTGTCGTGGATTCACCTCTACACCAACGGCACCAGCACCTTCCTGATCCTGGAGATGGTGAGCTGCGCCTTTGGCGTCGCGGCCATCTGCGCCTCGGGCGTGATCGCCGACAAGATCGGCCGCAAGAAGCTGCTGGCCATCTGCGCCGGGGCGATCGCCGTGTTCAGCGTCTTCGCGCCGCTGCTGCTGGGCGCCGGGCGATGGGGCGAGGCGGCCTTCATGTTCCTGGGCTTCAGCCTGCTCGGCCTGTCGTTCGGCCAGGCGGCGGGTGCGGTGGCCTCCAACTTCGCCCTGCGCTTCCGCTACACCGGTTCGGCCCTGACCTCGGACCTGGCCTGGCTGGTGGGCGCGGGTTTTGCGCCGCTGGTGGCCCTGGTGCTGGCCAGCAACTTCGGCCTGATCGCGTCCGGCGCCTACCTGCTGTCGGGCGCCGTGGTCACCCTGCTGGCCCTGACCGTGAACCGGCAGCTGGAACTGCGCGAGACCGACTAGGCTTAAGGCGTGAAGGGGATGCGCCGGCCGTTGAGGTCGGCCATCTCCTCCGCCGAGGGCGGCTCCCACAACCCTTCGACGTAGTCGAACATCTCGCGCGTCACGTCGAAGGGCAGCTGGTAGGTCGCGGCCTTGTCGGCGTTGCGCCGCTCGACCCGTCGCCAGCGCTCTTCGGCCGGAATGTCGAGGACATGCAGCTCAACCGCCAGGCCTTGCCGCGCCGCCAGGTCGGCGAAGCGGCGGCGGTCCACAGCCTTGGTGAAGCCCAGGTCCAGCACCGCCGGCGTCCCGCGCCGGGCGACCTGGGCGGCGACGGTCCAGATCTGGTCGTAGCAGCGGTTCACCCGCGCCATGGCCCATGGCGGGCTCGATCGGCGTGGCGCTGTCCATCCAGAACAGCGCCGCTATCCACTGGTCGATGGAGAAGCTCACCCCGCCGACCTCATCGGCCAAGGCGGTGGCGTAGGTGGTCTTGCCCGCCCCGGTCGAGCCGCAGACGAGATGGATCAGGGGACGGTTCACGCGGGGGCGGGCGGCATCACGTTCATCACCACCAGGCTCATGGCCTCGACCCCGGTGCGGATGGTCGGTTCGGGCACGGGCGCGAAATAGGGCGAGTGGTTGGCCGCAACCAGGGCGTGGGCCGCCTTGGCCTTGGCCAGCGCGTCGGGGTCCAGTCCGCCCAGCGAGAAGAAGAACGACGGCACGCCGGCGATGATGAACTCGGAATAGTCCTCGCTGGCCGGGTTGGGATCGCTCAGCAGCGCGGCCTTGCCGGCGAAGGCGGTCTTCAACACCGCGGCGCTGCGCTCGGTCAGGCCCTGGTCGTTGATCACGGCCTTGCCGCCAGGGCTGACCTCGACCTTGGGCTCCGGCGCGCCCGCCATGGCCGCCTCGGCGCGGGCGGTGCGGCCGATGCCGTCGATCATCCGCGACCGGACCTCGGGGTCGAACGAGCGGATGGTGCCGCGCAGCAGGGCGGTGTCGGGAATGACATTGCCGGCGGCCCCGGCCTGGACCGAACCAATGCTGATCACCCCGAACCGCGACGGGTCTTTTTCCCGGCTGATCACGTCCTGCACGTCGACGATGAAGCGGCCGGCCATCATCACCGGATCGATGGTGAGGTTGGGCATGGAGCCATGGCCGCCCTTGCCGGTGAAGGTCACTTCCAGGTCGTCCGAGTTGGAGCTGACCACGCCTGAGCGATAGGCGACCTGGCCGAACGGGCCGGGCCCGACGTGCAGGGCGAAGCCGTAGTCCGGCTTCTTGAAGCGGGTGAACAGGCCGTCGTTGAGCATGGCCTGGGCGCCGCCGACCGTCTCCTCGGCGGGCTGAGCGATGAACATCAGGGTTCCGCTCCACTGGCCCTTCAGCGCCGTCAGGGTGCGGGCCACGCCGACCCAGACCGCCATGTGGATGTCGTGGCCGCAGGCGTGATCTACCGGCGTTTCCTTGCCGCGCCAGACCTGGGTGGCGTGGCTGGCGTAGGGCAGGCCGGTCTTTTCCTCCAGCGGCAGGGCGTCGAGTTCGGTGCGCACCATCACCGTCGGGCCCGGACCGTTGCGGTAGATGGCCACCAGGCCGGTCTTGCCGACGCCTTCGGTCACCTCGAAGCCCAGGGCGCGCATCTGCGCCGCCAACACCCTGGCGGTGCGGGCCTCCTGGAAGCCCAACTCGGGGTGGCTGTGGATGTCCTTGTAGAGCGCGTCGAGGCGCGGATATTGCTGGTCCAGCTTCTGGTCGATCGCGGCCTTGGCGGCGGGAACGTTGAGCGCTCGCGCGGCCCCGGCGGACATCAGCGCCAGGCCGAGCGCGCTCGCCAGCGCAGATTTCTTGGAAGCAAACCCCGCCACGCCATCCCCCTTCGTTCCGCCAGACGTCGACGCTAGGGGGAGAACGGACGATCCGCAACGCCCTGCGGGTATCAGGCCGCCGCGCGCCGCAGGTCCTGCGCCAGGGCGCCGTTGTCGGCCACCGACACGCCGCAGAGGTCCAGCCAGGCGGCCATCCGCTGCAACGCCTCCGCCAGCCGCGCCGCGGTTTCGGGCGGAGCGCCGGCCTCGGCATGGACGCTGTGGACGCGCAGCACGCTGGCCTCGCGATCGGCCTTGAGGTCGACGCGGGCGACCAGCGCCTCGTCGAGCAGGAACGGCAGCACATAGTAGCCGTGGTTGCGCTTCTCGGCCGGGGTGTAGATCTCCAGCCGGTAGCGCATGCCCCACAGCCGCTCGGTGCGGCTCCGCTCCCAGATCAGGGGATCGAACGGGGCCAGCAGGACCTGGGCCGCCACGCGCCGCGGCCGCTTGGCCTGGGGATCGAGATAGGCCGGCTGGCTCCAGCCCTCGACCTCGACCGCAACCAGTTCGCCCGCCTCCACCAGCTCGGCGATGCGCGGCTTGGCGTCTTCCGGGGACTGGCGAAAGTAGTCGCGCAGGTCGCCCGCCGTGGCCACGCCATGGGCGCGGGCGGCGATGCGCAGCAGCTCGCGATGGGCGTCGGCGGGATCGGGCGTCGGCGTCGACAGGATCGCCGCGGGCAGCACGCGTTCGGGCAGGTCGTAGACGCGCTCGAAACTGGCGCGGCGGGTGGCCGTGGTGATGCGCCCCGACCAGAACAGCCATTCCAAGGCGCTCTTGACGTCGCTCCAGCCCCACCAGCCGCCCGGTCCCTTGTCGCCCTGGAAGTCGGAGGCGGCCAACGGGCCCTCAGTGGCGATGCGGGCGAGCAGGGCCTCGGCCTCGGCGCGGCGTTCGCCGGCGAACGGCTTCATGTGGCCCCAGACGCCCAGGCCCTGATCGGCCCGCGCCATGCGCCAGCGCAGCAGCGGGTGGACCTCGAACGGCAGCAGCGAGGCCTCGTGGCCCCAGTACTCGAATAGCCGCCGCGGCTTGCCCCACGCCGCCTGCTCCAGCAGCGCGCGCGGATAGGCGCCGAGCCGCGAGAACAGCGGCAGGTAATGGGCGCGGGCCAGGACGTTGACGGAGTCGATCTGCAGCAGGCCGACGCGTCCGAGCACCCGTCGCAGATGCCGCTGGTCCAACGCGCCGGTCGGCTGGGGATCGGCGAAGCCCTGGGCGGCCAGGGCGATGCGGCGCGCCTGCTTCAGGGACAAGCGCTCGACGGTCATGACGGCTCCGCGCAGGACATGGCCCAAGCCATAGGCGATCCGCGTTGCGCGGAACAGGCGGACCGATCTCCGCGAACCGATCCGCGTGTCAGGGGTTTTGCGAGAATCAGGGGTTTTGCGAGAAACGGAGGCGCGCGTCATGGCCAAGCACCCAGAGCCCTCGGGCGAGGCGATCACCATCCTCAAGGTCAGCGCCTATGAGCACCTGGGCATGGCTGTGAGCTCGGACGCCATCGACGAGGACGGCAAGCTGGACCCGATCTATTCCGCCGCAGGGGACAACCGCTCACCGGCCCTGGCCTGGTCGGGGATCGCCGAGGCGGAGACCTACGCCCTGGTGGTGGAGGACCCGGACGCCCCGCGCGAAGCCCCCTTCATCCACTGGATGATCTGGAACATCCCCGGCCGCCTGGTCGAGCTGCCCGCGGGCGTGCCGCTCGGAAAGCCGGAGGGAGAACTCGCCGGGGCGGTGCAGGGCAAGAACCAGATCGGCCAGCATGGCTGGACCGGCATGAAGCCCCCGCCCGGCGGGGGCCTGCACCACTACCATTTCCAGCTGTTCGCCCTGAACCGCAGCCTGGACCTGAAGCCGGACGCCGCGCTGCCGGTGCTGGTGAACGAGCTGAAGAGCGCCACCATCGGCAAGGGCGAGGTGGTCGGGACCTTCGAGACGCCGGAAAAGCACTAACAGCCGCGCGCGAAGGGCCGGAAGCGCAGTGCACGCTTCCGACCGATCACCCGTCGCGAAGTTTGGGCTCCGCTAGGATGCCCACTTGGAGTGCAGGATCAGGTCGCAGAAGTTGACCCGCTTGTAGGTCGGGTCGCGCAGGGCCAGCACGTCGGCCTTGACGTTGCCGAAGGTGCTGTCGGGCTTGTTGATCGTGCCGCCGGTGAAGGCGTCGATGATGCCGTTCTTGAAGTCGTGGCCGCGCGGGTGGTGTTGGCAGACCTCGTGACGGTGATGTGCGTCGAACCCGTCGAAGTCGAGGCCCAGCACGTCCATCTCCACGCCAGCGGTCACCAGGGCGACGACGGGCCGCTTGTGCTGGGGGATGCCCGGGGTGGTGTGCAGGGCGATGGCGTCCCACACGTCGTCGACGTCGCGCTCGCTGATGCCGTGCGAGCGCATGAAGGCCGCCGCCGCGTTGGCGCCGTCGACTTCGAAGCGCTCGGTCTCGCTGGCGTAGGGCGGCTGCAGGCCCATGTCGTGGAACATGGCGCCGATGTAGAGCAGTTCCTGGTCGACCTTCAGGCCCTTGCGCTGGCCGGACAGGGCGCCGAACAGGAACACCCGGTTGGAGTGGTGATAGAGCAGGTCCGACTCGGTGTCGCGGACCAGCTGGTCGATTTCCTGGGCCAGCTTGCTGTCGGGGACGGCGATACCGGCGATGATCTTGGTCATGGCGTTGTCTCTTCCCAGTCGAGGCGGGCCGATCCGCCCGTGGCCGGCGTTGTCCGCCAGTCGAGCCCGCCCCGCCACGCAGGCGATCCGCGCAAATCCGCCAAACGTGCCGGCTTTTCCGCCACGGCTTCGGGCCACTGGACTTGCTGGCCGGATTTGTGGGTTTGTTGGCAGGAACCGAGCCCTGGCGTAGAGGCTGGTTCGGGGGCGCGATCACCCGCGAGGTCTGGAGACGCTACCTGTGCGGACGATAGCTCTGGCGATCTTTCCGGGGGTGCAGGCGCTGGACGTGGCTGGTCCGCTCGACGTGTTCGCCGAGGCCAACGGCTTCGTCGGGCTTGAGCGTGGCTACGAGCTGAGCTTGGTCGGCCGCGAGCGGGCGCCGATGAAGGCCTCCAGCGGCATCAACATGATCCCCGACCTCACCTTCGCCGAGGCCGACCGGGCCTTCGACCTGGTGTTGGTGGCTGGCGGCCCGGCCTTGCCGACCGCCGAGGCCGAGCCGGACCTGACCGCCTGGCTCCAGCGCATGGCTGAGCTGAGCCCCCACTACGGCTCGATCTGCACCGGCGCCTTCGCGCTTGGCCACGCCGGCCTGCTCGACGGCAAGACGGTGACCACCCACTGGCAGGATGCGCCCCGCCTGGCGCAGCAGTTTCCCGAGGCGCGGGTGGAGTTCGACCGCATCCATATCCGCGACGGCGGCCTGATCACCTCGGCCGGGGTCACCGCCGGTATCGACCTGGCCCTGTCGGTCGTGCAGGAGGACCATGGCGCCGAGGTGGCCCTGGCGGTGGCCAAACGGCTGGTGGTGGTGGCCCAGCGCCAGGGCGGGCAATCGCAGTTCAGTCCCTACCTGACGCCGCCGACCGAGCCGGATTCGCCTATCGCCCGCGTGCACGCCCACGTCATGGCCCACCTGCGCGAACCGCACGGCGTGGAGGTCCTCGCCGAGATCGCCGGCATGAGCGCGCGGACCTTCGCCCGCGTCTTCAAGCGCGACACCGAGGTCACCCCGGCTGAGTTCGTCGAGCGGGCGCGGGTGGACGCCGCGCGCAACCGGCTGGAGGGCGGCGACCTGGCGCTGAAGGTGGTGGCCTATGAGTGCGGCTTCAGCAGCGCCGAGCACATGCGGCTGGTGTTCGTGAAGCGGCTCGGCGTCACGCCCAGCCAGTACCGGGCGAGCTTTCGCGCCGTCTGATCAGCCGTTCTCGCCCGCCAGGCCAAGCCGGCCGAGCGCCCGGACCAGGGCGGGTTCGAGGGTGCTGAGTTCCTTCAGGTGCGCCTCGGTCAATCGGCCCAGCACCTCGTCGGCCTGGGCGGTCAGGGTCAGGCCCACCCGCCGGCGGTCGCTCTGCGACGGCGTCTTGGTCAGGAGCCCCGCCTCGACCATGCGGCTGACCAGTTCGGCGGCGGTGTGGGGGGCGACCAGGAGTTGTTCGGCCAGGGCGCCCACCGTGGCCGGTTCCGCGCCGTCATGGCCGGCGATGGCCAGCAAGGCCTGGTGCTGCTGCGCCGGCAGGCCTTCGGAGGCGGCGGCCGCCGCGCTGAAGGCCAGGAAGCGCCGAAGCTCGAAGCGGAACGCCGCGATCGCTGCGTATTCCTGCTGGGACAGCCCGGTTTTGATCCCGTTCTCAGACGCCATGCGCGACCACTTCGCTCCTTAGGCGCTTCGCCCCTTGGATAGTATCGTATTACGACATATATCCCGCCCGCCAAATAGACAGGATGGGACCACCTATGACGCATCGCGCGCCTGGCGGGCAAATGCGCGGCCGCCCCTTGGCCGATTTCACCGCCGACCGGCGCCTGCTGATGCTGGCGGCGATGGCCGTGGCGGTGGGAACCGGCGGCAGCCTCGCGGCCTGGCTCCTGCTGCGGCTGATCGGCCTGACGCTGAACCTGGTCTGGTTCCAGCGCGTGGCCTTCACCATCGCCCCGCTGGCCCACGCGCCGCGGAACCTGTGGATGGTGGTCGCGCCGGTGCTGGGCGGGCTGATCATCGGCCTGATGGCGCGGTTCGGCTCGGAAAAGATCCGCGGCCACGGCATTCCCGAAGCCATCGAGGCGATCCTGATCGGCGGCAGCCGCATGTCGCCCAAGGTGGCGGTGCTCAAGCCGCTGTCCTCTGCGATCTCCATCGGCAGCGGCGGACCGTTCGGCGCCGAGGGGCCGATCATCATGACCGGCGGCGCCATCGGCTCGCTATTCGCCCAGTGCTTCCAGCTCAGCGCCGCCGAGCGCAAGACCCTGCTGGTGGCGGGCGCCGCGGCCGGCATGACCTCGATCTTCAACACCCCGGTCGCCGCGGTGCTGCTGGCCATCGAGTTGCTGCTGTTCGAATGGCGGCCGCGCAGCTTCATTCCCGTGGTGGTGGGCGCGGTGACGGCGGTCTGCTGGCGGCCGCTGCTGTTCGGCGTCGGGCCGCTGTTCCCCTCTACCGCCGGCCTCGGCTTCGGCTGGTGGGCGCTGGTCGCCTGTGTCGGCCTCGGCTGTGTCATCGGCGCGATCTCGGGCGCCCTGAGCAAGCTGCTCTACGTCATCGAAGACCTGTTCGAGCACCTGCCGATCCACTGGATGTGGTGGCCGGCCCTGGGTGGCGTGGTGGTCGGGCTGGGCGGCCTGATCGAGCCACGGGCCCTGGCGGTGGGCTATGACGTGATCGGCGACCTGCTGGTGGGCCACCTGCTGCTGCAGGCGGTCGTCGCGGTGCTGCTGGTCAAGACGGTGATCTGGCTGCTGGCCCTGTCGTCCGGCACCTCGGGCGGGGTGCTGGCGCCCCTGATGATCATCGGCGGCGCCCTGGGCTGGCTGGCCGGCATGGTGCTGCCGGGCGATCACGGGGCCTGGGTGCTGGTGGGCATGGCGGCCATGCTGGGCGGCGCCATGCGCGCGCCGCTGATGGGCGCCGTGTTCGCGGTGGAGTTCACCGGCGACCTGCACCTACTGCCGAACCTGCTCGCCGCCACCGCGGCGGCCTACACCGTCACCGTGCTGCTGATGAAGCGCTCGATCCTGACCGAGAAGATCGCCCGGCGCGGTCGCCATATCGCCTACGAGTACGGCGTCGACCCGTTCCAGCTGGCGCGGGTGTCCGACGTCATGGTGCGCGAGGTCGAGACGCTGCCGGCCACCGCCACCGTGGCCGACGCGGTGAAGCTGCTCGAGCAGGGACGCCACCGCTGCTATCCCGTCGTCGACGCCATGAACCGACCGGTCGGCATGGTGACCCGCGCCGACGCCCTGCGCTGGAGCGCCGAGGGCGTCGATCCCCGCGAAACGCTGCAGGATCGGGCCTCCGACGCCGAGCTGCCGATCGTCCATCCCGACGACCAGGCGCTGCAGGCCATCGCGGTGATGCTGGCGACCGACCAGGGCCGGTTGCCGGTCGTCGATCCGTTGAGCGGGGTGATGGTCGGCCTGCTGGCCCGCAAGGACCTGCTGCAGGTGCGCGCCGGCGCCGCCCGGGCCGAGCACGAGCGGGAATCCTATCTGACCCGCAACCTCAGCGCCGCCTGACAGCTGGCGCGTCCGCTCCGGGCCAGCTACTCGAACCCGGAGCGGCGGACAGGAGCAGAACGTGGGCGATTGGCGACCGGACGATGGCCTGGACAGCCTGGCCGACCAGCTCGCCGCCGGGCGCACCACCAGCCGGGCGCTGGTCGAGGCGTGCCTTGAGCGGATCGCAGCCCCGGACGGGGAGGGCGCGCGGGTGTTCCCGCACGGCGTCGCGGAGAACGCGCTCGCCACGGCCGACGCCCAGGACCAGCTGCGCCGGGAGGGCCGGATCGGCTCGCGCTTCGCCGGCATCCCGATCTCGGTCAAGGACAACCTGGACCAGGCCGGCCAGGTGACCCGGGCGGGTTCGCGCCTGCTGGCCGGCGACGCCCCGGCGATGACCGACGCCAAGGTGATCGCCCGCCTGCGCGCCGCGGGCTTCGTCCTGATCGGGCGCACCAACATGACCGAGCTGGCGTTTTCGGGCCTGGGGCTCAATCCGCACTACGGCACGCCGGCCAATCCGCGTGGGACCGACGCCCCGCGCATTCCCGGCGGTTCGTCCTCGGGCGCGGCGGTCTCGGTCGCCGCCCACATGGCCCACGCCGCGGTCGGCACGGACACCGGCGGCTCCTGCCGCATCCCGGCGGCCTTCTGCGGCGTAGTCGGGTTCAAGCCCACCGCCCGCCGGGTCCCGCGCGGGGGTGTGTTTCCACTTTCGACCACGCTGGATTGCGTCGGCTCCCTGACGCTCAGCGCCCGCGACTGCGCGACGATGGATGCGGTGATGGCCGGGGAGGCCGACGCGGCGCCGATGGTGCGCGGGGCGGCCGGCCTGAAACTGGCGGCGCTTCAGGGCTATGTGCTCCATGGGTTGGAGCCGGCCGCGGCCGCGGCCTACGCCGCCGCCCTCGACCGGCTGGGTGCAGCGGGCGCCGTCGTTGTGCCGCTGGAGCTGGACGCCCTGGCCGAGACCGCCCGGATCAACGCCAGGGGCGGCTTCTCCTCGGCCGAGCTCTACGCCCTGCTGCGCCAGCGCCTGGCCACGGACGCCCATATGCTCGACCCGCGCGTGCTGAAGCGGGTGGGCTTCGGCGCCGAGCACGGCCCGGACGCCTATGCCGGCTTCCAGGCCGCCCGCGCCCGCCTGATCGCCGAGACGGCGACTGTGCTGGACGGCTTCGACGCCGTGCTCATGCCGACCACGCCCCTGGTCGCGCCGCGCTTCGACGAACTTGAGCGCGATGAGGAGTACGGCCGCATCAACGGCCTGGCGCTGCGCAATCCCTCCATCGCCAACATGCTGGACCGCCCGGCCATCACCCTGCCGTGCGAGCCGCCCGGCGCCCTGCCGGTCGGCCTGACCCTGATGGGCGCAAGCGGTCAGGACCGGGCGCTGCTGGCCCTCGCTGCCGGGGTGGAGCGCGCCGTTCGCGGGCTCTAGTCGTCGCGCCTGCGGGCGGCGTGCTGGGTCACCAGCCGGGCCAGCAGGGTGGCCGGGAACAGCTGGCCGATCACCGCTTCCAGGTTGGACAGGCTGCGCACCAGTGGATGCACCGGGATGATGTCGCCGAACTCGGTCGTGGTCAGGGTGCTGAGGCTGAAATAGAGCAGGCCGCTGGTCTGGGCCTCGCGGTCGTCGGGCAGGCCCTCGAAGGACGGGTGCAGCAGCACCGCCGCCGCTCGGTAGAAGTTGGCGAAGATCAGGCCGATGGACAGGTACAGGATCACCCCGCCCATGATGCGGTGGAAGCTGACCCGGCCCGGCCCGAAGGCGACGCGGGCCACCGTGGTGGCGATGGACAGGTCGAAGGCGGTCGTCACCGCCACCCGCAGCACATAGCCGGCCGCCACCCGGTCGCCCCTCTGCATGACGAAGGACAGCGACAGCGACACCACGAAGGTGGCGATGATCAGCACCGCGGCGAAGCGGTCGCGGGTGAGCATCAGCACCGCGGCCGTCGCCAAGGCGAAGCGGAACACGTCCAGCGCGCCTGGGAAGATCACGCCGGTGGCCGCCAGCGGCGAGACCACGAACATGATCGAGGCCTGGATCGCCAGCACCACGCTCAGCCCCGCTTCGCGGCGCATCATGACCATGAGCCTGGCGGAGGACGGCATGGGCGGCTCGCGTCCGGTGTGGTCAGGCCAGTAGGAACCCGCCGTGGACGGACGGCAAGGCCCCGAAACGCCCTTCGCTAGCGCAAATATCGCCTGGGTGCGGCGATGAGGCGGAAATGTGTCACAGTCTGGTGATGACAGCCGCCTCGCACTTGTGCAGCTTGGGGGATGTGATTCTTCTGCTGAAGGCAAACATATGAATTCCGCTGAACTCGTCGATGTGGTGGCCCATGCTGGCGGCCTCACCAAGGCCCAGGCTAAGCAAGCGGTGGACTCCGTGTTCAACGCTATCCGCGACGCCGCCGTGAAGGGCGACGAAATCTCCGTGGCCGGCTTCGGCAAGTTCAAGGTGCAGGACAAGCCGGCCCGTCAGGCCCGCAATCCCCGCACCGGTGAAACGATCGAAGTCGCCGCCACCAAGAAGGTCGCCTTCATTCCGGCCAAGGCCCTGAAGGACTCGGTCGTCGGCTAATACCTGAAGGGGAGGGGCGGTTCGCCGCCCCTCCACCTGATCTGTACCTGAGAGCTGTCAGATCGGCTGGTCGATCGAGGCCGCAAGGCCGGTGAACAGCTTCGGCCCCGCCTCGGTCATGTGCCAGCAGTCCTCCAGGCGGATGCCGAATTCGCCGGGGATGTAGAGGCCCGGCTCGTCCGAGAAGCACATGCCCGCCTGCAATGGCGTGGCGTCGCCATGCACCAGATAGGCCGCCTCGTGTCCGTCCAGGCCGATGCCGTGGCCGGTGCGATGCGGCAGGCCCGGCAGGTGATAGCCCGGCCCCCAGCCTTCCTTTTCGTAGAACCCGCGCACCGCGTCGTCGATGGTCCCGACCGGAACCCCGAGCTTGGCGGTCTCCAGCGCGATCTCCTGGCCGCGCTTGACCGTGTCCCAGACCTTGCGTTGGCGGGCGGTGGGCTGGCCGTGCACCCAGCTGCGCGAAATGTCGGACTGGTAGCCATACACGTTGCAGCCGCAGTCCATCAGGATCACCGAGCCCTCGTGCACGCTCTGGGGCTGGCGCGAGCCGTGCGGATAGGCGCTGGCCTCGTTCAGCAGCACCAGCGAGAACTCGATGCTCTGGCCGCCCAGCGCCAGGGTGGCGTCGTCCATCATCTGGGCGATGTCCTTGCTGCGCATGCCGAGCTGGACGTTGGCGTGCACATGGCGCAGCGCGGCGATGGTGACGTCGTTGGCCACTTGCATCAGGGCCAACTCGGTCGGCGACTTGATCAGGCGGCAGGCGCGCACCAGGCCGTCGCCCGAGACGATCCGCGCCCCGCCGCCCAGCGCCTCGCACACGCCGTCGACGATGAAGAACCGCGTGGCGCCTTCCACCGCCACCGAACCCTGGCCCGCGCCACGGTCGCGCAGGGCGGCGGCGATCAGGGCGAATGGGCTCTCGTGCTCGTTCCACGGGCGCACGTCGCCGCCGACCTGCAGCGTTTCGCGCACCGAGGGCTCCTCGAAGGCGGGGGTGACGATCACCACCTCGCCGTGGGCCGGGATCACCGCGGCGGTCGTGCGCTCGGAGCGGTGCCACTGCACGCCGGTGAAGTAGTCGAGCGTAGAGCCGGGCTCGACCAGCAGGGCGGCGATCTGGCGCTGCTGCATCAAGTCCTGGAGCTTGGCCAGGCGGGCGCGGCGCTCCTCCACCGAGATCGGCTTGGCGCCGGTCGTCAGCGAGGTCAGGCCGGCGAGCTTGGAGGGCTCCGCCAGGCCCGGCCGCGCCGAGGCCAGGGTTCCCGCCACGCCGGCGGCCGCCAGCAGTCCACGCCTGGATAAGTTCATGGTCGATTTCCCCCGCGCCATTGCGGCCTTGTCCGGTCCGCAGTGTTAGCACCGCGGCGGCGGCGGGGCCTAGGCCGAGCGGGACGGCCACGCCTGTGCGGCTAGGAGGATCAGGATCGCTGAGCCCCAGAACACCGCCCAGACCGGCAGCCAGGCGGCGGCGACGGCCGCCAGCGCCAGGGCGGCCGGCGCGCCCCAGGTCCAGCCCAGCCAGGCCCGCTCGAGCCGGGGCGCGGGGCGTCCACGGTCGCGGCGACGCGCCAGCCAGATGGTGACGCCGGTGGCGCTGACATAGGTGAGCGCCAGGCCGAGCACGCCATAGGCGATGCGCACCGGCAGGCCGCCGAAGAAGCCGAAATGCACCTGGGCCGCGCCGGCGTAGACCTGCAGCCCCGCCGGGCCCGAGGCGAAGCGGCCGCGGCCGATCATGGCGCCTTGGCCGTCGAAATAGGCTTGCTCGCCGCGCGGCAGGCGGCCGGGGGCGGTGACCTCGACGGTGATGCGCGCGCCGCGTTGGCCGGGCTGCTCCACACCGATGTAGGACAGCTTGGCGCCGGGGCGCAGGGTTAGGGCCTTGGCCACCATCGGCTCCAGCGGCGGGATGGGCGCCGGTCGCGCGTCGGCGGCGACCGGCGGTCCCCACAGCACGCGGGCGGTTCGAGGTGTGTCGCCGTGGAAGCCGATGGCGGCCACCGTGAGCAAGGCGAGGTTGGACAGGCCGAAGAAGGCGCCGGTGAGGGTCACGGCGATATGGAACGGCAGGCCCCAGACGCTCAGCCGGTTGTGCAGGTCGGCCTCCTGCAGTCGCCGGCTGCCGCCAAGCCGCAGCACGAAGGCGTCGCGCAGGATCCGCGGGTGGGACAGCACGCCCGACACCACCAGCGACAGCAGCGCCGCCCCGATCACGCCCACCATCACCGAGCCCCAGGGGCCTGGCAGGGTCAGGGTCATGTGCAGGTTGCAGACAAAGTCCGTCCACGGCGTATGCACCGGCGTCAGGTGTCCGTGAGCGTCCATGCGCCAGGTCTGGTCGCCGGAGAAGATGTTCCAGCGCTGGCGCGGCGTGGTGGGCGCGGAGATGAACACCACCCCCGCCTTGGCCGGGCCGCCCAGTCGCTGCACCGCCTCGGCCATGGCTGTGTCCAGCGCGCCGGGCGCCAGGGCCGAGATCGCCGGGCCGGGCGCTTCGACCAGCTTCAGTTCGTCGACGAACACGGCCAGCGCGCCGGTCAGACACACCAGATAGATCAGCGCCCCGAACGCCAGGCCGATGGCCGAGTGGCCCGCCAGCAGGTTGGCGACCAGACGCGGGGGCAGCGTGGGCCAGGACCGGCGGGCGGCGGGGATGCTCACGCCGACATGCTTCATAGGACGGCTATGGCGAAGGCGAGGGCGGTCGCCGCGCCGAGGCCCAGGCCGATGCGCGTCAGGCGGGCGTCGGTCGTGGCCCAGATCATGCCGGCCGCCCAGACGATCGGCGCCAGCATCCCGCCGGCGATCAGCCGGTCGGCCTCGCCCAGCGGCGCGCGCAAGGCGACCGCCGCAGCGCAGCCGAGGGCGGCGGCGGCCGACAAGGGGCCGGCGTAGAGGGTGCGTACGGCGGTGCGCCAATGACCGCTGGGCGCCTCGGGCAGTTCGACCGCGGCCTTGGGGGGACGCTGGGCCTTCCTCGGCTTCAGCTCGACGCGCGCCGCGACCACCCCATAGGCGGCCAGCGACGGCGCCAGCAAAGCCAAGGCCACGGCCGTGTCCAACCCGGCGACCGCGGCCCAACCGAGCAGGCCGGCGGCGAGCGCCAGCCAGCCCAGCAGCAACCAGCCCCGGTTCGGTCGCCGCCGCCAACCTTGCAGCAGCGCCAGGACGCCGCCCAGCCCCGCCGCCAGGCCCAGGCCTATGCCGGCGGCTGGGCTCACCAACGGTAGCTGATCGTGGCGCGGGCGTCGCGCTGGGCCCCGTACCAGCACCAGATGGTCTGGTAGCAGGACGCGACGTAGCGGGCGTCGAACAGGTTATCGACGTTGACGCGCAGGCTCAGCCCCCTCCACGCCGGGTTCAGGCGCGAGAAGTCGTAGGTGGCGATCAGGTCGAACACCGTGGCCGGCGGCGTCTTCAGTTCGCTGGCCCCGCCCAGGCCGTTGAAGCTCTGGCCGATGTAGCGCACGCCGCCGCCCAGGCCCGCACCCTGGGCCACGCCGTTCTGGAAGGTGTAGACGCCGAACAGGTTGGCGGTCTGCTGCGGCACGCCATAGGGCCGCGTGCCGACCAGGCCGGTGTTGTCCTTGGTCACCATGTTGTCGAGGTAGGTGTAGGAGCCCGAGACCACCACGCCCGGCAGCGGCTTGGTGTGGCCTTCCAGCTCCACGCCGCGCGAGCGCACCTCGCCGGCGGCCACCGAGAAGCCGGGCTCGGCCGGGTCGGCGGTGGCGACGTTGGTCTGGCGCAGGTCGTACAGCGAGGCGGTCAGCAGAGTGTCCCAGAAGTGCGGCTGGTACTTCAGCCCGACCTCGGTCTGCTTGCCCTGGGTGGGTGGCAGCACCGAGCCGGACACGCTTTCGGCGGTCTGGGGCTGGAACGAGGTGGCGTAGGAGACGTAGGGCGCCAAGCCGTTGTCGAACAGGTAGAGCAGGCCGGCGCGGCCGGTGAACTTGCCCTGCGATAGCTGCGAGGCCGGGCCGCCCAGGCGATCGAACTGGCGCGAGTCGACCCAGTCATAGCGTCCGCTCAGCATCAGCCGGAAGCGGTCCAGCGCCAACTGGTCCTGGGCGTAGACCCCGGTCTGTTCCAGGTTCAGGCGCACGCTGAAGCTCGGGTCGGGCGGCGTGACCGGCGAACCATAGACCGGGTTGAAGGCGTCCAGCGGCGCGACCGCGCCGCCAAAGCCCGCGACCTCGGTCTGGCCGGTGTGCTGGAAGTCCACGCCCACCACCACGGTGTGCGACAGTGGACCGGTCTTCAGCGCGCCAGTGATCTGGTTGTCCAGCGTCAGGTTGTCGATGCCCTCGTTGGCCACCGCCACCGAGCGGGACAGATCGGTCGAGCTGCCCGGCAAAAAGCCCAGCTGGTAGACGCTCTCGTAGCTGGTGGTGATCCGCATGTAGCGGGTGTTCTGGTGGAAGGTCCAACCGTCGCCCAGGTCGCGGGTGAACAGCGAGGTGAAAGCCTGCTGGGTGCGGCGGAAGCGCTCGAAGCCGGGCTCGCCGTCGTAGAAGTCCTCGGGGATGCGGCCGTTCGGGTTGGGCAGCAGCGAGCCCTGGATCGGGTCGGCGCCGTAGTCGCCGGCCTTGGGATCGTGCTGGTAGTTGTAGAGCAGGGTCCAACTGGTCTTGTCGTCCGGCCGCCAGGTCAGGGCGGGGCTGATGACATAGCGCTGGCTCTCCGACAGGCGGATCTGGGTGTCGGAGCGGTCGGCCATGCCGTCCAGGCGGAACAGGACCTTGCCGTCCGGATCGATCGGGCCGCCAAGGTCGAAGGCGCCCTGGGCATAGCCATAGCTGCCGCCGCTGACCTGCACCTCGCCGAACGGCTGGGCGGTCGGCAGCTTGCTGCTCAGGGCGACGATGCCGCCGGGACTGGCCTCGCCGTAGAGCACCGAGGCCGGGCCCTTGACCACCTCGATGCGGTCCAGGCCGGTGATGTCGATCTGGGAGATGGCGTAGCCGTTGGCGCTCTGGATCAGGCGCAGCCCGTCCAGGTACTGATCGGGCGCGAAGCCGCGGATGTTGATCAGGTCGTAGCGGCCGGCGGTGTCGCCGCGGGTCTCGGGCGAGACGCCGGCGGTGTAGTGCAGGGCCTCGCTGAGGCTGTCCACGCCGCGCAGGTCCAGCTCGTCGCGCCCGATCACCGAGATCGACTGCGGGGTCTCGATCAGCGGCGTATCGCTCTTGGTGCCGGCCGAGGCGTCGGAGTCGCTGCGGGCGCCGGTGACCACCACCTCGCTGACCTGCGGAGCGGTGTCGTCGGCCCAGGCCGCGGCGGTTCCGGCCGCCCACACCAGCGCCCCCAGGGCCGCGCCGCCCAGAGCCGCGCGACTAAGACCCGCGCGGCGCCCCGAACCCAACTTCATGACCGACCCAATTTGCAACTGCGAATAAAGCGCAGCTTGACTAGATCGCGACGCAACGAATTGCAACTGGTTCTCAATTGCGCGCGATGTCGGTCGTCTGTCGTGCGCTGTCAGGTGTGGCCTGACCGCCGCAGTTTCGAGCGTGTACGGATCGATGAACGCGTCGCCAGGCGCGCTCTATTAAGGGCTTGAAGCCGCCCGGCAACCTCAAATGAAAGCGGAGGGCCGGGCCGCGGCTATTTGGGCGCGGGCAAAACGGTGACGACGATGCCGCCCGGCAGGGTTCCGCTGGTCAGTCCAGCCACACCGGCAGCACTGCCGGCGGCGGCGTTGACGGTGGCGCTCACGGCGGTCCCGAGCACCGGCGCGGTGTTGGCCGTAGAGGGAAGCGTCTGGGTCACCACGCCGAGAGAGGCGGCCGCGATGGCGCCCGCGCCGCCATCGGCCCCCGTAAGGCTATTGGTGAGGCCGCCGATATCGCCGAAGGACGGGTTACGGGGCGGGCTGCCCGCCACAAGAAGTTCGTCCGAGGTGAGGCCGGCGGGCGGGGGAGGGGCGAAGTCGTCGGGACGCTGATCCACGATGGTGGCGCAGTCGGCCGGCAACTGTTGACCCTCCACCGGATTGCAGCGATCGCGACCGTGCACGACGACGGTCGAGACCACATGGCCTTCGCGCACGGTCGACAGTGGGGGCGGCGCGGAGGCGGTGCGGCGTTGGCCGGTGATCTGGGTCGTGCCGGAGCTGCGGTCGCGCTTGCTGAGCTGGTCGGGCGGCGTCGTATCGCGCCCTGGCGGCGACACCTGGGTCGTGGTCGGCGCGCGGTTGGCTTCGGGGGCGATCTGGGTGGTGGCCGACGCCGCGCCCGTAGTTGCGGGAGCCTGCGGCGTTTCAAGCGGCGAGATGCTGGCCGCGGAACCGGTCGCGCCCCCAATCTGGCTTGGGCCGATCTGACTGATGTCGGTTGCGCCGGCCTGGGCGGACAGGGCCGCCGCCAGGCTGGCGATCACCAGGGCCGAACTCATGGCCTTTTACCTTCCACGCAGGACGCCCGCCGCCGTTTGGGTGATGGTCACCGAGGCGTTGGAGCCGACCTGGGTGATGCCGATGTTGGGCAGGTTGTTGCCCTGCTGATTATAGACCGCGGTGTCGTTCACGCCCACCTGGACCACGCTCTGGTGGTCGTTGGAGCCGTTCTGGATCTGGGTCGCGCTGTTGCCGGCGCCGGCCTGGGCCAGGCTGGCGCTGTTGTTCACGCCGGTCTGGGTCAGGCTGGCGCTGTTGCCCGAGCCGCCCAGCGCGAACTGGGTCGCGGCGTAGCTGTTGCCCGAGCCGGTCTGGCTTGAGGTGAGGGTGTTGGCGGCGACGCCGGACTGGAGCAGCGACATGACGTTATTCACGCCCTGCTGGACCACGGTGGCGGCCTGCCGTCCCGAGCCGCTCTGATTGATGCTGGCCTGGGAATTGGAGCCGGTCTGGGTCACGTTGGCGGAACTGGAGACGCCGCGCTGGGTGACGTTCACGCTGTTGGACGCGCCGGTCTGCTTGATGGTCGAGACGGAGCCGACCTGGTCGGCGCTCACCGCGCACGAACCGGCGCAGGCGGCCTCGGCGGCGGTCCCGGCGCCGGCGAGCGCGAGGATGATCAGGGGGACCAACGGGAGGCGGGTCATGCGTCTACTCCCACGTTATTTCAGGAAGGGATCGCGCAGCGGGGCTGCAAAATGGAAGTGGCCGGCGCCCACGAAGGAGCGCCGGCCGTAGTCCAAGACTATTGCTTCACGTTGGCGATGTTGCCAGCGCCGGTCTGGGTGACGACCGACAGCGCCGCGGCGCTGTTTTGCAGCACGTTGGCGGTGTTCAGGCCGCCGCTCTGGGTGATGTAGGACACATCGGCCAGGCCGTTCTGGGTCAGGTTCGCGACGTTGTAGGCGCCGGTCTGGCTCACGGTCGAGGACTCGGTCCCGAAGGTCTGGGTCACCGAGGCGGAGTTGCCCAGGCCACCTTGCGTCAGGCTCGAAGCATCGCTGGCGCCGGTCTGATCGACCGAAGCGGTGTTGTAGCCGCCGGTGAGGAAGTTGCCGGCGGTCTGAGAGACGGTCGAGGTGTCGGCCGTGCCCTTTTGAGTCACGCCAGCCGACTCGTTTTGGAAGTCGATGAAGACGGCCGGGGTGGCGGCGCCCTGGGTGACGCCCGAAGAGTCGCCCTGGCCGCTTTGCTTCACGTTGGCGGTGTCGCCGCCGTACTGAACCACGGTGGAGGTTTCATTGGAGCCAGCCAGGCCGACGCCGATCTGAGCGACGTTGGCGAGGTTGCTGCCGCCGCTTTGGTTGACGTTGGAGTAGCCGTACCAGCTGGTCTGCGTCACGTTGGCGGTGCTGCCGGTGTCGCCCTTGTTCTGGGTGACGTAGGACTGAGCATTGTAGCCCGACTGATAGACATTGGCGGTGCCGTTGTTGCCGTTCTGGGTCACCGAGGTCACGGAACCCCAGGGAGCGCCGGCGGCGTCGCCAACTTGTTGGACGTAGGCGGCGTTGTTGTTGCCGCCTTGGGTCACGTAGGACTGAGCGCTGGTGTTCGCGCCGCTCTGGGTCACGTAGGCTTGGTCGGTGTTGCCGGTCTGGCCGATCGTGGACGAACCGCCGTACTGGTTGACCGACGCGGTGTCAGTCTTGCCGCTCTGGTTGATGTTCGAAGCGGCGTTGTCGTCGAACTGGGTGACAAAGGCTTGGCCCTTGCTGCCCGACTGGGTGATGTTGTTGGTGTCTTGCGGGCCGCCCTGCGAGTAGTACTGGGTGAAGCTGGCGGTGTTGCTCGCGCCCGATTGGATGATGCTGGACGCCGCGGCCTGCTCGTTGACGCTGGCGGTGTTGCCGGTGCCTTGCTGGCTGATGCCCGAGGTGCTGCTGGTGGACGAATACTCGTTGTCAGCTTGGGTGACGTTGGCGGTGTTGCCAGCGCCGCCTTGGGTGATCGCCGACACCGCGGTGCCGGTGGTCTGGCCGCTTTGGTCGACGTTGGCGGTGTCGCCGAGGCTGCTGTTTTGAGTGATGGTCGAGGTGGCCTGGGCGAAGGCGGAACCCGCCATCATCAGGGCGGCGGCAGAAACGCCTGCCAGAATAAACGACTTCATAACCTAGTCTCCGTTTCTCTGGCGACGCCTAGATCGCCTTCGAGTGATGGGGGTTTGCAGACCCCCGAGGTGGCCGGCCGACGGTGGCAGCCGTCGGCCGTGTCCTTCCAAGCCCCCAGGGCAGGACGGATGGGATTACGGCCGGGAGGCCGTTAGGGCGGGATCTCCTTCGAGAAGGCGATGGGCGACGGTTTCGCCGGCGACGAGCGTGCGCGCCTGGGCCATCTGCTTGGTCGAGGTCGTCTGAGCCTCGGCGACAGGCCTGGCCTGGCTGTTGACCTTGGCGCGCTGTTCCAGCCGGTCGGCGGCCAGCGCCTGGGCCGGGGTCAGCACCCCATCGCGTTCCTTCTGGTAGGTCGTCAGGTAAGCCGCGCCGGTCTGCGGATCAGCGAAGTTCCACAGCTTGAGATCGACGCCTTCCATGACCAGGCCGTACACGGCCTTGTCGATGGCTTGCTGTAGCACGATCTGCCCGGGTTCGTTGGTGGTGTAGCCGTCTTCGGTCTCGAGCAGCTTGTCCGAGGCGATGTACTTGAACACGTTGCCGTCGAGCGCATAGGCGGTGACGGTCTTGGAGGTCGTGACCGTGGCTAGCACCTCGCCAGTCTTCACCGAGACCGCGCGCAGGTAGATGGTGACGGTGTCCTGGGTGTACTTGGCCGTGCCGCCGATACCCAGCAGGGTGGCCCCCAGCCCCCCGGTCAAGGTGTTGGTGTCGTAGCTGATGATCCCGCCTTCCAGGATCACGCCGGCGAACAGCAGGGCGGGCAGGGCCTGGGGATTGACGGTCTTCTCGCCCAGGTACTGCGAGCGCATCTCGCGGATGATCTGGCGTTCGTTGAGCAGGTCGCGCAGCTGTTCACGCTCGATCACGGTGAACCACTTGCGCTGGCCAGCGGCCGTCAGTGAGCGGATCAGCATCGAGCCGCCGCCCTGGCTGACCGCCCGCGACAGGTTCTGGCCGGTGCTCTCGAGCTTGAACTGGCCGGTCTGGTCGGCGAAGCCGTAGACCGCCACCGGGATCGGATGGTCCGGGGCCGGCAGTTCGCCCAGCATCTTCTCGCTGGTGGTCTTCTGCTGATAGATCGGCAGGGTGGTGATCGGCGCGGTGGGCGGCACGTAGTTGCAGGCGCCCAGCGTCAAGCTCAGCGCGGTCGCCGTGAGGATCTGCGGCAGACGACGCATCATTGGACCGATACTCCGGAAGAGGTGTTGGTGCTGGTGGGCACCTGGATGGTGGTGGTGGAGCCGTTGGCGGTGATGTTGACCGTCACTTCGCCAAGCGTGCGGGTGAAGGTCACGGTCTCGCCGCCGAAGGCGAAGGTGCCGGAGTTCTGCGCGTTGGGACCGAAGATGGCGGAGGTCACCTGGTCGGCCAGGTCGGACAGGATTTCCGACTGCAGTTGCTGAGCGAACAACTGCGCCTGGGTCTGGGTCGAGCTGGAGCCCGAGTTGGCGTACTTGTTCTGCGCGTTGGCCTCGGCGAACAACTGGGTCGAGTTCAGCGGGTTGCCGCCAAAGCTCGGGTTGATCGGCGTGTAGACCAGTTGTTGTGCGCTCGCGGCGCCGGCGGACATCGCCGTCACGGTGCAGGCAAGCAGCGTCAGTTTGCGGATACTCATCCGTCCAAGCCTCTACGATGCGCCAGCCATGCGACCGGCGCGATTGATCTCGGTTTTCGGTTTGCGGCCGCCGCCCAGCGGCGTCGGCCATGACCCGTCACGCTGCCTGGATCGAGGGATCCAAGCCGGAACGTCTTAGGGTCGAGTAGTAGGAAGCGAATACCGGTCGGCCTCGCGTTGAGCGCGATTTAGCCGCTTTGTCGCCATATTGTGGAAGCCCCTCCCAACGCCCAACTTCACACTTAACGTCCTATTAATTCATCCCATTCGAGAAGAAATACCTCACATTTGGTAGGTCGGCAGATAAATGGAAATTATTAGACGCTTTTGACGATTTCTATCCATCCACATCAGCATAGCTACGCAGTCATTCGCCTCTTACAAGAAGGCAAAACACACGTGACGAGTCAGATAAGTTGATTATTGTCTGCGAGTACCGGTCGCAATTAGTGCACTCGCAACGCCAAAATTCCCCCAGAGGGAGAGTGTGTTTGACTGAAACTGGTTGATCGCACTCACCTCGGCGAGCCGTCCGTGAGCGAATCGGGCGCCCGGGATCATCAGTGTCCCAAGACGACCGCAACCTGCCATTGAGGCGAACCTCAGCAAATGCCGTGCCACAAAGTCATCCCTTTCGAGATGACACATCTCATCGGCGTAATTCACCCGCATTAACCATAATTAGACCTGCGCAAATTAGGGCGGACAAACTCGATGACAAACCGCACACAGGCCGTCGAATTTCAGGCGCAATCAGGCGAGGCGCGCGATTTGACGCCTGCAGAACTGGCCATCGCCGGCGCCCTGATCTGTGGTCAGAAGCCCAGCCAGATCGCCAAGGCGCGCGGCATCGCGGTCGGGACCGTGCGTGTCCACATCCGCAACATCTTCGGTAAATTGGATATCCACAGCGTCAACGAACTGTTCGGCATGGCGCTGGCGCATATTCGCGAGCCGGACGCCGCTCTGGCCGAATAATCGCGGGGGCGCTTAGGTCGCGCGCAGGGTCGTCGCCAGGCTGGCCTTAGCCGTAGGACCTAGCGCGGTGGGCGGCCTCGTCGCGCAAGCGCCCAGTCAACTCGCTCATGTGCGAGAATTGGTGGGTGAACGTCGCCAGTCCCTGGGACAGGGAGCGAAGTTCGCCGTTCAGGTCGTAGCGCTCCGCCCGCGGCAGATAGGCCTCGATCCGGTCCCAGCCCGCCCAGTCTGGCCGTGGGCCGAAGCCCAGCACCTGGCCCCGGCGGGTCGAGAGCGCCGAAATCGCATTGGAGGTGCACGGGGAGGGGAGGTCGATCACCACCTTCTCCACCGGCTCCAGCAGGCAGGCGGAGGCGCGGCGCAGGGCCTCGTCCATCGCCAGCCGGCCGGCGAGGCGGAATGCCATTTCGGAACTGTCGACACTGTGGAAGGCCCCGTCGGTCAGGGCGACGGCCACGTCGGTGACCGGAAAGCCCAGCGGCCCCTTGGCCATGGCGTCGCGCACGCCTTGCTCCACCGCCGGAATCCATTGCTTGGGCACCACGCCGCCGGTGATGCGCGAGGCGAAGGTGAAGCCATCGCCGCGGCTCTGAGGCCGCAGCTCGATCGTCACGTCGGCGAACTGGCCGTGCCCGCCGGTCTGCTTCTTGTGCCGGGCGTGCTGCTCCACGGCGGCGGAGATGGTCTCCTTGTACGGCGTCGACGGGGCCGCGGTCGCCACTTCCAGGCCGAACCGCCCCTTCAGCCGGGTCATGGCCAGGCGCAGATGGCCTTCGCCCTGGCCGGCCAGCACCGTTTCCACGGTCTCGGGGTCGCGGATCAGGGAAAGGGCGGGGTCTTCCTCGATCAGCTTGGTGAAGGCTTCGGACATGCGCACGTCGTCGTTGCGCGACTTGGCCGAGATCGCCAGCCAGTGCACCGCCGGCCGCGCCTCCAACCCGGCCGCGCCGTCCAGCGCCTTGCCTTCGAGCGACAGGAGTTGGCCGGCGTGGACGTGCTCCAGCTTGCCGATGGCCACGACCTCGCCGTTGTCGGCCGCCGCCACCTTGGTCTGGCTCGCCCCCTGGATCTGGAACAAACCGCCAACCCGGCTGCGATCGCCGCCGGGGAGGGTGAGTTCGGCGCCGTTGGCTATGCGGCCGCCCAGCACCCGGGCGTAGGCCAGCATGCCGGCCTGGCCGCCATAGGCGCATTTGAGCACATAGGCGCAGGCGCCGTCGGCGCCCAGGCGTTTGCGCGCGCCGTCGACCGGAACGATCTCATGACGCAACGCCTTGAGCAGTCGCCGCACGCCAAAGCCCTGGGCCGCCGCGCCAAAGAACACCGGCATGATCAAGCCGTCGTTGAGCTCACGCACCAGGTCGGCGAACACCGTGTCGGGGCTCGGAGCCTCGTCGGACAGCAGTTGCTCCAGCAATGCGTCGTCGAAATCGGCCAGCTTCTCCAGCATGTGGAAGCGCGCGTCCGGCTCCTCGGCCGCCACCGCCATGGGCAGGTCGATGCGCTTGGACGGCTGGCCCTCGCGGTATTCGAAGGCGCGCTCCAACGCCAGGTCGACAAAGCCGGTGACGTGGCCGCCGCTCAGGATCGGCAGTTGCCGCGCCACCGCCGGCGCGCTGGAAACGGCGTTGAGCGCCTCGAGCAATTCCGACAGCGAACCCCGGGCCTGGTCGATCTTGTTGACGAACACGATCCGCGGCACGCCCAGGGTTTCCAGCGCCTTTAGGGTCGGCTGCAGCAGCAGCGCCTTGGCAGGGTCCGGATCGGCCACCAAGATGGCCAGGTCGGCCGCCGGCAGGGCCGGGTCGCCGTCGGCGGCGAAATCGATCGCACCCGGGCAATCGATCACCGTGTAGCGGTCGCCCAGGAACTCGAAACTGGCCAGGCCCAGCTCCACCGAATGGCCGAAGCTGCGCGCCTCGGGACTGGCGTCGCCGATCACCTGGTTCAGACTGCCATTGCTTCGTCGCTCCACCGCACCGGCGGCGAGCAGCATGGCTTCCATCAGGGCTGTCTTGCCGGCGCTGGTCGGTCCAACCAGCGCCACCACGCGGACGGCATCGGGAACTGGGGCGCTCATTTGCAGGCCTCCCAACGTTCTTTTTGGGCGGGACCTGTCTTGGCTCAAAGGCCGAGGCCCGACGGGGCCATGCTCTGCCTGCCCAGCCAGAAGCGCAAGAGCCAGGGCAGAGGTTCCAGCACCGACGGAAACCCGATCGCCAAGGCTGTCAGTCCGGCGCAATCTGTGTGGGCAACACGCACACAACAGCCCTCACAAACACAGTCGTTTCGCATAATATTCCTTATGCGCTTACAGCAGCACGACTCGGGCCGCTAAACCCCTCTGTCACTGACTCCAAATCCTGCGACTCGCTGACTCTTTAATCAGGTTCCCCCAACGTTCCGCCCTTTCCGAAAATCTGACTCCAAAACCCGCGATTGCCTGACTCCAAATTTGCGACTGGCTATGCCGCGCTTTCGATACGTCTGATTAGAGCGGTTCGGATGCCTGACCGGCTATAAACCCAGCTTGCCGGACACCGCACAGCCGCTGATCCGAGCGCGGCGGATATATTTGCGCACAGCGGCGATGTCCCGGTGGCGGGTCTGCCCCATGATCATTTCGTCGGGGACGCCGGCGTCATAGGCCGTCGTCACAAACCCGGCGCGCAAGCCGTGCGGGCTGATCGTCTCCGCCATGGTGCTCTCCAGCCCGGCTTGATGGGCGCGTTTCAGCAGGATGTCGCGCACCGCATCTGCAGACAGGCGGTGCGGCCCGACCTGGCCTCCCGCTCGAACCCTGCGGAACACCGGCCCAGCCGTAATCGCCGCCGCCTCGAGCCAGAGTTCGAGCGCCTGCATCGGACATGTGGCGGAGTGGCGGCCGTAAACGATAAGGACCTCCCCGCCCTCGCCCGGAGGATCATTCTTGGATGGAGGGAGCTGCAGAGCCACACCATCCCTCCGCCGGGTCAGGTGCTCGATGTCGAGGCCGACCAACTCGGAACGGCGCAGCGCACCAGCGAACCCGATTAGTAGCAATGCGCGGTCCCGATCGCCGGCCATAGTCGCCTCGCATACTGACGTCAGCGCCTTCAGTTCGGAGACGCCCAGAGCTGCGGCCCGCCGCCGATGACTGCCGTGGAGCCGGCCGATGCCACGAAGGGTCTCGGAGATCGCCGGGGCCCGGGTGTTAAGCGGGTGGCCGGCGATGGCTGAGGCATGCGCGATCGCGGCCACTCGCCGGTGCAAGGTCGATATGGCGTAGCCTTCGCCGGCGGCCGCCAGATAGGCGCCGACCACCTCGGGCGTCGCCGGCAAGGCAATGAGTTGATGCTGTGCGCACCAGGCTTCAAAGGCGCGCATATCGCTGTCGTAGGCTCGGCGGGTTGCTGGAGCGTCGGCGCCGTCGCGATAGGTCAGTGATTTGGCCTGGGCCAAGGCGGCCTTTACGGTGAGTGGCCGTGAGGAAGCGTTGTCCATGTACTGCCGTTCCCCTCCGTTTGTGGTGACGCCCCTGGCTAAACGCGGCGCCCCGCCTTGGTGATGGCGCGCGGTCACGTCCTCCCGCGTCAATTGGATGTCGCCCCCATGGCGACGGCTGCCGCCGCGTAGGTCCATCGTCGCCTCAGGTCCGCAGGCCAAGCCAGTGACGTCTCGCAAAGTTCCGACACGACCACTTGCGGCAGCTCCAACGCCACCAGCAAGAGAGGATCTAAGGAGGCGTGGGCGAAAACCGACTGCCATCCCGGCGCCAAATGGCCGTAACGCCATGTCAGCCAGTCAGACATCAACGGCCATTTTCGCCCCTTCGCCGTTGGGTCCAGTGGTTCTGCAAGGACCAACAGTGCAATTCTCACGTACAGCAGCCGCTCAGCTGCATCGCCCCTCGCCCATCGCTCCCGCATGAGGCGCCGCCCACCTGGAGCTGATCTGCGGCCGAGGAGCGGTCTCTCGAACAGACACATCAACGAAAACGCTGAATCGCGATCCAATTTTACGGAAAGTGCTGCTATTATATCTTGAACGGCCAACCTAAATCTTAGCAATTCCGCTACATCGCGCTGCCCAGAAAGATATGCATTTACGCGCGCAAGCATATCCCGATCATCAAAGGTTGCGGCCTCGAGAAGCGCGTCTCCAGCTTCAACGAGCGGAGTTTCCTTTCCGCCCCAAAAAGTCATCCTGCTCGCGATCTTTACGGCGGAATTTCCATGTGGAATCAGCGGTGACTGATGCACATCGCAGTGCGTCGCCAGCGGGTGAAGCCACCGCAGGCGAACGTAGGGGGCCCTACTCGCTTCCAAGTCTCGCTGGAGGCAGCGTCGGCACACCGCCCAATTCTCCGGCGGTGGCGGACCAGGATGAAGTGGATGCGCGAGAAGGTCTGGGGAAGAGATCGCTTCATTCGGCAAGGCAGTTAGGTTGGTCATGGCGACAACCCGATCCAAACCCTCGAGATTGCCACGTTCAAATGCGGTCAGTGGATGGCCAACGATTTCTTGAAGCTCGGCGACCGTAATTAAGTGCGCGTCCGCCAACCGAACCAGCCACGACGATAGCGCCTCGCCCCGAATCAAAGGAGGCGCGAGCGCCGAAAGGTCGTAGTGCAGTTTATTTTCGGTCATCCTCTTCACGCCGGCGCCGCGACGCTACCGCCTCGATCAAGCTTGCTGACACGCATTCCTCGTTTTCGAGGGCTGCGATCGCCGTTCGCTCCAGCAACCTGAACATGCGGCCGAGCAAAGCATCGGAATGCGCGAACAGGCATCCCATGAATTCTCGACCGACGTTCGTCGGCTTGCGCAGCGGCATGTAGGACAAGCGCTCGCGCATGGCGTCGACGGCCCACTTTTCCTTCCTGGACCAGGTTGGGAGCGCTACGATGTCGAAACGTTCGGCTAAATGGAGGTCGGATTGGATGAGCGCCTTAGCCTCACCAGAGCCGAAGCCCGCCAAACTGACCGATAGCTGATTCGATCAGTACTTCAGCGCGTTGAGGACCTGCCGCTGATCGGCCGGGCGAAGTTCGGTCACCCGCTGCAATTCATCCAGCAATATGAGATGAACGCCGCGCGCTTCGAGTTGCCGCAGAACCATCGCCTGCAGGCGTGTCGCGGATGTATCTGGCGACGGAACGTTCAAAGTCCGCAGGATGTCGAGATACAGCCGTTTTTCCGTCAAGCCGGTGTTGAGTTCCAACCAGAAGACGGAAGACATCAAGGCGCCTGGCTCCGCCTCGGCGCGCAGCGAACACAGTTGGAGAAAACGCTTCTGGATGTGGGTCTTGCCCATGTTGGGGCTCGCCCAGAATAAGACCGACGGCATGCGAATGCGTGACGGCGCATCAAGCAATTCGAATAGCCGACTGAGTGCATCGTCAGCGGCTGGATAACCGACCCACCTATCGGTCTCTATGCAGGCCTTGCGGATAGACCTCCTAGCCGGGGCAAGGTGTCGAACGTCGGGGTGCAAGTGTTCATAAGGGTCCCTTCCCGACCCAACATCGGCTCGCGTCGACATCATGCGTCTCCGAAGGCCCCGCCCCAGTCGTCATCATCGAATGATGCCGAAGGTGCGGATGCCGGCCGCGGTGGCGAGAATGACGGCCGAGCCTTCGCTGCTGCTTTGCGATCTCGCCGTAGCCGCTCAGCCTGGCGCGCGGCCCCACCAGGTTTTTTGGCGGCCTGCTCGATGAGCTGTTCCGTTCGCTCCACCGCCCGCCGTACAGCGGCGGCATCACCGATCGCTTCTCCCGGAATTCGAGACCGTCGCGCAGCGTTTAATAGCCAAAGCGTCGGAGCTGGGCCTGGCCGGCTGAAGCGGTATGGAACCTCCACATAGCCTTGACCTGGAATTCGAACGTAAAGTGTAGAGAGGTCTCTCGGGTCATATTTAATGACAACGTCGCGCACACCAAGAATGTAGGCCTTTGACAACTCTTCGCTGAAATAGAATTCCCCAAACGCCTTTAACCCTTGGCGACCAATTGTTCGCCGCAACTCGGGGAATAAATCGAGCCGAAAGCCGACCATGTCACTCGGTAATTGAGGTTCCGAGTCACCCGCTTTAAGCCGCCATGCTTCGAGGGGAGACATGTCCAAGGCGCTATGGGGGGTGTTATGGTAGATTCCCAAAATCTGATGAGCGAAGAACAGCTCGACCTCGTCTATGTTCATCCGGGCGGAAGACTTGCTGTCATACTGGCCCCTCGCGCTCGGGCTACTGAATGTCGCCCCCGGCAGCATTCGACATCGGCCCATCAACGTGCCGATCAGCCGCTCGATGTGGCCACCGAAGCGCGTGCGTCCAGGCGGCCGCAAATAGGTCTCGACGCCTTGGTTCAGGACGGCCCGCTGGAAAACCGGAGAGGCGAATTCCGCCCCCCGATCCGTATGGACCATTTTCGGCAAGCCCGCCGCCGGCCAGGAATAATCCAAACCACGTTCGTTTAGCCAAGGCCCCTTTGGCGAAACCGCGAGATCGAACGTCGTGGCGATCCGCAGCGCCGATGGCGGCTCGAGACCGACGTAAAACGCGACGACCAGGCGCGTGCAGACGTCGATAATGACCGTCAGCCAAATGCGGCCGATCGGATCGCCCTTCGTATCAACGACGATTACATCGGTAAGCGTGTGATCGGCCTGCCAAACATCCCAGGGGGCGGCGACCTCGAAGCGGCCGGGACGAGGTGTCGCCTGCTCCGCGGCCTTCCTCCCCTCCCTCTTCAGTTTGACGACGCGGATTGGCATCGCTTTCAAACGTTTAAGCACCGCAGCCCGGCTTGGGCCACTAAAGCCCTCGGCCTCGCAAGCGTCTTGGATGCGCTTTGTAGTTTCTGTCAGTGGAAGCTTATGCAGCGACAGGTGACGAGACCGGAGAAATTGCTGGATCAGTTCATCTTGCCGCGGGTTAAGGCGCGAACGTCCTTTGGGGTAGCCCTTTGACCGCGAGATGAGATCGCGGATGGTGCCGTCGCCCTCCAGTCGCCTCACGTCGCGATAAAGCGTGGTCGCCGAGACGCCGGCCGCCTCTGCGGCTCGCCCGACATCCTCGAGCGTGCGCCCAGAGAGCTTCGCCATTGCCCGGGCTGCCTGGAGGCGCTGATACAGCGCCTCCAAGTGATCGTCGGACAGGCGTTCTAAAAGGTCGTCCCAAATGGCTCGGTCAGACATCACCGCCCCTCCCCCGCTGGAAAAACCCATCGAGATCTGTGGAGAGCAGCGTCCCCATCGCGAGCACGTCATTTCCGCGCATAACTAGAACGGTTGGTGGTTGCTCCCTTCGATTTGTACGGCGGTGCTTCAATGGATCCGGTGACAGAATGAATTCGACGCGAAACTCCGACACGGCAAGGGTTCGTTTGATTTTAGGCATGCTCTATCTCCCACAGCGGTAGATCGCTGCGCCGATGGGGGGATGCGCTGCCGGGCAAACAAATCCCGTTCGGCCCCCAGGGGCCGCTTGACAGCGCTACGATGTCGGGGGAGATTTGAGGTGCGACATCTCAAGAATCTCCCGAAAGGGGCCAAGAGCTCGCACTTCCGCCAAGAAGTGCGGGCTCTTACAGTTTTATGGGCCTGACATAAATTTGCCTCCTTCAGAGCTAGCTAGCTTCGGGCCGGCACAAAGCCTTACGGCCGAAGGATATAATCCCTCGCCACCCTGAAGATTCCCCATTTTCACTCAAACGACAATCGCGTCGTGATCGGTCAAGCGATCTTTAACTGTGCGAGGAAATATGAAACCAAAATATGGAGCGGAAAAATCTTGGAGTTAGCGGAGAAAATTACCGATTATCAGCGATAAAATCAGATTTTTGAGCGGTAAAATTACCGATCTGGCGGTTTGTAGCGATTTGTAGCGGTAAAAAGTAGGAACAATCCCGCTTGGGCGCTTTTGTCAGCCCTTTGCGGCTGATATGCGCGTATTCCGTTGAAAAAGTCCGGTTGTCGCTGGGGGCTGGCGCTGATTCACTGAGGTGATCAGAGCGGGGTGGCGGCGATGATGGGCGAGCGTCGGACGG
>FSXV01000091.1_pt1 | contig 33620 bp, 33 predicted proteins | sample 1638401 | NCBI WGS metagenome assembly FSXV01 (sample SAMEA3914788, study PRJEB12502) | metagenome | biome: forest; material: soil | place: Canada | collected 2011-07-03 | depth 0.1 m | reverse complement strand
TCCGGGCTGACCGAGGTGGAGATGCCGTTGGGATAGACGGTGTCGTCGTCCAGCCCCTCCGGCTCGAGGAAGATCTGGTGACTGGTCTTGTCGGCGAAGCGGACGACCTTGTCCTCGATCGAGGGGCAATAGCGCGGCCCGCGACCAGTGGCGCGTCCGCCATAAACCGCCGACTCGTTCAGCCGCTCGGCGATGATCCGATGGGTTTCGGCCGTGGTGGCGGTGATGCCGCACGCCACCTGCTCGCGGGTGATGGCGCGGGTCAGATAGGAGAAGGGCGCCGGGACCGCGTCCCCGTCCTGCCGCTCCACCGCGTTCCAGTCGATGGTGCTTCCGTCCAGCCGCGCCGGCGTGCCGGTCTTCAGCCGGCCCATGCGCAGGTCCAGGCCATAGAGACGCCTGGACAGGCCGATGGCCGGCTTGTCGCCGAAGCGACCGCCGGGCGTCCGCTCCTCACCGCGATGGATCACCCCGTCGAGGAAAGTGCCTGTGGTCAGCACCGTGGCCCCCGCGCGCAGCTCTTCGCCCGAGGCCAGGACCACGCCCAGCACCCGCTCGCCCTCGACGATCAGGTCCTCGACCGCGCCAGCCAGGATGCTCAGCCCCTCGACCTCGCTCAAGGCGCGCTGCATGGCCTGGCGATAAAGCTTGCGGTCGATCTGGGCGCGCGGGCCGCGAACGGCCGGGCCCTTGGAGCGGTTGAGCAGGCGGAACTGGATGCCGGCGTCGTCGGCCAGGCGGCCCATCAGGCCGTCGAGCGCGTCGATCTCACGAACCAGGTGGCCCTTGCCCAGGCCACCGATAGCCGGGTTGCACGACATCTCGCCAATGGTGTCGAGCCGGTGGGTGACCAGCAGGGTGCTCGCGCCCATGCGCGCCGCTGCAGCCGCGGCCTCGCAGCCCGCGTGGCCCGCGCCGACGACGATCACGTCCCATGTGGATGCGCCGCTCATGCCCGCCGATCCCAGCTGATCCGAAATTCCCAAAAACTCGGTTCCACGTGAAACAGTCGCCCTTCCCGCGCGCCGCGCGCGGCCCTCACTTGCCAATGCAGAAGGTCGAGAATACCCGATCCAGCACGGACTCGGGATCCAGGCGGCCGGCTATACGCTCCAAGCTGCGGGCCGCCAATCGGATATTTTCCGCAACCAGCTCCGGATCGGTCTCTCCATATAGGGCACGGTCGAGAAAACCCGAGGCCGCGCCCATCGCTTCGCGGTGACGCAGGCGGGTCGCCGCAGGCGCTTCGGCGCCCGCCATGGCCGCCGTGGTCCGGGCGGTCAGCCAGGCGCGCAGATCCTCCACCGTCTCGGTCGCCGCGATCGGCAAAATCTCCAGCCCGCGACCCTCGGCCCAGGCCTTCGCCGCCGCCCGGTCATCCCCGGCCATCCGATCGGTCTTATTCAGCAGCACCACGTCGCCTTGCCCCAGCAGCTCGGCCGGCTCACCCCAACCCGAACCCGAAGCCGAGCCGTCCACCACCAGCAGCCGCAGGTCCGCCGAACGGGACCAGGCGAAGGCCCGGCGAACGCCCTCGGCCTCGACCCGGTCGTCGGTCGTGCGCAGCCCGGCCATGTCGGCCAGCACCACGCTGTAGCCGGCCAGCACCAACGGCGTCTCCAGCACGTCGCGGGTGGTGCCGGCGATCTCGGTGACAATGGCCACGTCGCGCCGGGCCAAGCCGTTCAACAGGCTCGACTTCCCCGCATTGGGCGCGCCGACCAGGGCGATACGGAACCCTTCCCGCACCCGTTCGCCCCGCGTATCGGCCGCCGCTTCGCCCACCGCCTCGGCCACCGGCGCCAGCCGCGCGCGCGCCTCCGCCACCAGGCCGCCCGGCAGTTCCTCGTCTGGAAAATCGATCGCCGCCTCCAGCATGGCCAGGGCGTCGAGCAGACCCGCGCGCCAGGTCTCGTGCCGGCGCGACAGGTCGCCCCGCAACTGCGCCAGGGCCTGGCGGCGCTGGGCTTCGGTCTCGGCGTCCACCAGGTCGGCTACCGCTTCGGCCTGGGCCAGGTCCAACCGGTCGTTCTCGAAGGCGCGCCGGGTGAACTCGCCCGGTTCGGCCAGGCGTAGTCCCTGCTGCTGGAGTAGTTCTGTTACACGTGAAACAACCGCCCCGCCCCCATGCAGATGGAACTCGGCGCTGTCCTCGCCGGTGAAACTGCCCGGACCGGGCATCCACAGCACCAGGGCCTCGTCCACCACCTCCCCGGAGGCGGGATCGCGCAGACGACGGGTCGAGGCGCGCCGGGCGACCGGCATACGGCCACACAGCCGCTCGACCGCCACGGCCACGCCAATTCCAGACAGCCGCATCACTGCAATCGCGGCCCGCCCCGGCGCGGTGGCCAGGGCGAAGATACCGTCCCTCATGACTTGTTGGGCCTTATGACTTTCCGGGGCCGCCGCTCATGCCGGCCTTGGTCACCGTGGTCATCATGCGCATGAACTGCTCCTGCGCCTGGCCGCCAAGGCTCATCCAGTTGCGCATCAGCTCTTCCGGCTGAAGCATGGCGACATTGGCGCTGAGGCGGGTCTTCATTTCCTCCACCAGCTGGGCGTTCAAGCTGGTCACATCGGGCAGGCCCAGAAAGGTTCGGGCTTCTTCAGGCGTGCATTCCGCTTCGACCTTGAATTTCATCGCCGCAATCTCCCGGGCACGAGTTTGTTATGCGCGCAGACCTGCGCGACGGGCTAAATCGCCGGCGTAACAGCGACGGAGTAGCTGATGAGCGGCGAATACCTGACCATCCCCACCCAGGACGGAGAGTTCAAGGCCTATGTGGCCCGCCCCTCCGCCGCCAGCGCCCCGGCCGTGGTGGTGATCCAAGAGATCTTCGGCGTCAACGCCGTGGTCCGCGGCGTGGCCGACTGGTTGGCCGGCCAAGGCTATCTGGCCATCGCCCCCGACCTGTTCTGGCGCCTCGAGCCGGGCGTCGACATCACCGACAAGACCCAGGCGGAGTGGGACAAGGCGTTCGGCCTGATGACCACCTTCGACGTCGACAAGGGTGTCGAGGATATCCAGGCCACCCTGAACTTCGCCCGCAAGACCAAGGGCGGCGACGGCAAGGTCGGCGCGGTCGGCTATTGCCTGGGCGGCAAGCTGGCCTTCCTCACCGCCACCCGCACCGACGCCGATGTCTCCGTCGCCTATTACGGGGTCGGCCTGGACACCCATCTCGCCGAGCTGGAACGCCTGTCCCAACCGTTGATGCTGCACATCGCCGAGGAGGATGAGTTCGTCGACAAGGCGGCCCAGGCGCGAATCCTGACCGGGGTGAAGAACCACGCCCAGGTCGAGGTCTTCACCTATCCCGGCCGCAGCCACGCCTTCGCCCGTCCCGGTGGCGCCCACTACGACGCCGGCGACGCCAAGGCCGCCAACGACCGCACCCTGGGCCTGTTCAAACGGGTCCTGGGCTGATGCGCGCCGTCCGGATCACCCGCACGGGCGGCCCGGAGGTGTTGGAGCTGGCGGATCTTCCCCCGCCGGCTCCTGGCCCCGGCCAGGCACGCGTCGCGCACAAGGCGATCGGGCTGAACTTCATCGACACCTACCAGCGCGCCGGCCTCTATCCGCTGACGCTGCCGGCGATCCTCGGCAACGAGGCCTCGGGCGTGGTGGAGGCGGTTGGCGATGGGGTCGAGACGGTGAAGGTCGGCGACCGGGTGGCCTATGCCAGCATCCCCGGCGCCTATGCCGAGGCCAGCGTGGTCAAGGCCGATCGGCTGGTGAAGCTGCCGGACGCCGTCAGCTTCGAGACCGCTGCGGCGGTGATGCTCAAGGGCCTGACCGCGGAGTTCCTGCTGCGTATCTGGTCCTTGGCCAAGGGCGACACGGTGCTGGTGCACGCTGCCGCCGGCGGGGTGGGCTCGATCCTGACCCAGTGGCTGCATCATCTCGGCGTGCGGGTGATCGGCGTGGTCGGAACCGAAGCGAAGGCCCAGCTCGCCCACCGCCAGGGCTGCGCCGAGACCATCGTCCATGGCGACAACGTCGATGTCGCCGAGCGTGTTCGCGCCCTCACCGGCGGCGACGGCGTGAAGGTGGTCTACGATTCCGTGGGCCAGGCGACCTTCGAGGCCAGCCTCAAGTCGCTGGCGCGGCGGGGTCTGCTGGTCAGCTTCGGAAATGCGTCCGGCCCGGTTCCGCCGGTCGCGCCGTTGGAGCTGTCGCGCAACGGCTCGCTGTTCCTCACCCGGCCGACGCTGGGCGACTACATCAAGACGCGAGAGGAACTGGAAATCGCCGCCGCTGCCCTGTTCGAGGTGATCGCCTCGGGCGTGGTCAAGGTGGAGATCGGCCAGACCTGGCCGCTGGCCGAGGTCCGCCAGGCCCACGAGGCGCTGGAGGGGCGGCGGACGACGGGAGCGACGGTGTTGATTCCGTAAGGGGTCCTGCGTGCTTCGAGACGCGGCTTACGCCGCTCCTCAGCATGACGAGAGTTTGTAGACCCTTGGGTTCGTCATGCTGAGGAGCCCCGCAGGGGCGTCTCGAAGCACGCAGTCCGAAATCAGCGTCTAACTGAGTCCCCAACGAAAAACGCCGGCCGTCCCTGAGGGCGACCGGCGTTTCTGCCTGGAGCGAACCTAAGCCCGCCTAGGTGTTCATCGACTGGAAGAACTCGGCGTTGGACTTGGTCTGGCGCAGCTTGTCGAGCAGGAACTCGATGGCGTCCTGCGGACCCATCGGGTTGAGGATGCGGCGCAGCACGTAGGTCTTCTGCAGCACGTCGCGCGGGGTGAGCAGCTCTTCCTTGCGGGTGCCGGACTTGAGGATGTCCATGGCCGGGAACACGCGCTTGTCGGCCACCTTGCGGTCCAGCACGATTTCCGAGTTACCGGTGCCCTTGAACTCTTCGAAGATCACTTCGTCCATGCGCGAGCCGGTGTCGATCAGCGCCGTGGCGATGATGGTCAGCGAGCCGCCTTCCTCGATGTTCCGCGCGGCGCCGAAGAAGCGCTTCGGGCGCTGCAGGGCGTTGGCGTCCACGCCGCCGGTCAGCACCTTGCCCGAGGACGGCACCACGGTGTTGTAGGCGCGGCCCAGGCGGGTAACCGAGTCCAGCAGGATCACCACGTCGCGCTTGTGCTCGACCAGGCGCTTGGCCTTCTCGATCACCATCTCGGCGACCTGGACGTGACGCGAGGCCGGCTCGTCGAAGGTCGAGGAGATCACCTCGCCCTTCACCGTGCGCTGCATGTCGGTCACTTCTTCCGGGCGCTCGTCGATCAGCAGCACGATCAGATAGCATTCGGGGTGGTTGGCCGAGATCGACCGGGCGATGTTCTGCAGCATCACCGTCTTACCGACCCGCGGCGGCGCCACCACCAGGCAGCGCTGGCCCTTGCCCAGCGGGGCGACGATGTCGATCACCCGGCCGGAGCGGTCCTTCAGGGTGGGGTCTTCGATTTCCATGGTCAGCCGCTTCTCGGGATAGAGCGGCGTCAGGTTGTCGAAGTGAACCTTGTGGCGGATCGCTTCGGGGTTCTCGAAATTGATGGTGTCGACCTTGAGGATCGCGAAGTAGCGCTCCCCTTCCCGCGGGGCGCGGATCGGCCCTTCGCAGGTGTCGCCGGTGCGCAGGCCGAAGCGGCGGATCTGCGAGGGCGAGACATAGATGTCGTCAGGGCCGGGCAGGTAGTTGGCCTCGGCCGAGCGCAGGAAACCGAAGCCGTCCTGTACCACCTCCAGCACGCCGCTGCCAATGATCTCGACGCCGTCCTCGGCCAGCACCTTGAGGATGGCGAACAGCATGTCCTGCTTGCGCATGGACGAGGCGTTCTCGATCTCCAGGCTTTCGGCGAAGGCCACCAGCTCGGTGCTGGGCTTGTCCTTCAGTTCCTGCAGCGACATGCGCTGCAGGTCGGCGGTGGTGTTCGAGACCTCAGCCTCGGCCTCGGCGGCCAGGGTGGAGTCGATTGTGGCGTCGTCGGACATGGATTTGGAACTCTTGCACAGACGGACGGCGTGAGAACCGTCGGGCGCGGGGCGCGCTATGGGTTGTGCTGTCGACCGGCTTGTGGGCGGCGGCCGAAGGCGTCGTAAAGGCGGGGGAACGGCGCGACACGCCGAACGGAAACAGGTTCAACACAAAGGCCTTGGGCGGTCAAGACACGCCTGAGCGACCTTTTGGGGCGAGCCCGGTGGCGACCTTCAGCCTCCCCCGAACTTGGTGGTGACCGACAGCACGATGATGATGGCCAGAAGGAAGGGAATCTCGTTCGAGATGCGCCAGAACCGCTCCGACCTCTTGTTGCGGTTGGCCGCAAAGTCGCGGCGCGCCCGGCCCAGGAAGCCGTGGTAGGCGAACATCAGGACCAACGCGGTCAGCTTGGTCGACATCCAGGGCGAGCCGAGGAAGCGGACGCCCCGAATATGGGCGTCGAACCAGATCAGACAACACCCCAGCAGGAAGGTCACGACCAGCGCCGGGGTCATGATGTAGCGATAGAGCTTGAACTCCATCTCCTTGAAGGTCTGGTCCATCTGCGAATCCGGCGCGGCGCGCATGTGGTAGACGTAGAGCCGGGGCAGATAGAGCATGCCCGCCATCCAGGCGATCACCGCCAGGATGTGCAGGCCGATGACCACGTTGAACAGGTCGTTGTTCATCCTGCCGCTCCCCCGTGCTGATAGGGGCACTTGGACCAGTCGCGATCGCACGCGCCTGCCCCCGGCGCGCAACTCGTCTTGAACAGGCTCGACGCCGCCAGCCCGGCTAGGCCGGCGATGAAGCCCTCCTCCACCCCCAAGGCCGGGGCGCGCAGGAAATGCGGGCAGCCCTTTTCCTTGGCGAGCGCCGCATAGTCGCGGTCGAGCTCGACCAGGGTCTCCACATGTTCGGAGACGAAGGCGATCGGAACCACCAACACGCTCTTGCCTTCGGCCCCCGCCGCCTCGATCGCTTCGGGCGTCGACGGGCCGATCCACTTCAGCGGCCCGACCCGGCTCTGGTAGCAGACGCCCCAGTCCCAGCCGTCGCCGAGCTGGCGCATCACCGCCTCGCAACTGCGCTCCACCTGGGACTGATAGGGATCGCCGCGCTTGATCACCTTCTCCGGCAGGCCGTGGGCGGAGAACAGCAGCTTGGTGTTGCGCGGACTGCCGGCGGCTTCGAACGTCTTGCGGATCAGCTTGGCGTAGCCGGCGGCGAAGCTGGCGTCGTCAAAAAAGCAGCAGACCTCGTGGGTGCGCCCCGAGCCGCGATAGCACTTCTTCCAGAGCTTCACCGACGAGGCGGTCGTGGTGGTGGAATACTGCGGATACAGCGGCAGCAGCACGATCTCGTCCGGGCCGAACTCAGCCACGGCGCGGGCGGCGTCCTCGGTGAACGGCTTCCAGTAGCGCATGGCGATGAAGGTCTTGGCCTCGAACCCCGGGAGCGTGGCGTTGAGCTTCAGCTCCAGCGCCAGGGCTTGCTTCTCGGTCTCCGCCAGCAAAGGCGAAGCCCCGCCCATGTGCGCATAGTTATGGCTCGCCTCTTCCCGGCGGTTGCGCGAGATGTTCCGCGCCAGCAGCGGCCGCAGCGGCCACGGCAGGCCGATGATCGCCGGGTCGTTGAACAGGTTGAACAGGAAGGGCTGCACCGCCGTCAGGCTGTCCGGACCGCCCAAGTTGAACAGCACGACCGCCAGACGGCGCTTGCCCGAACCGCTCATTTGCCGGTCACCCTCGCGATCACTTGTTCCACGTGCGACACTGGGGTGTCCGGTAGCACCCCATGGCCAAGGTTGAAGATGTAGGGCCCATCGCCCCATTGCTCCAACAGGGTTTCGACCCGCGCCATCAAGGCCGGGCCGCCTGCGCGCAGCAGCAGCGGGTCCAAGGCGCCCTGGATGGTCCGCCCCGTGGCCTGGATGCGCCGACCCAGTTCAGCCGAGGCCTGGGTGTCCAGCGCCACCCCCTGCACCGCCACGTCGGCGGCATAGCCCTCGACCAGGGCGCCGGCGCCGCGCGGGAAGCCGATCACCGGCGCTTCCACGCCCGATTGCCGAAGACGGTTAATCAACTTCTGGTGAGGCTTGGTCACCAACCGCTGGAACATCTCTTCCGAAAGCCCCTCGGCCCAGGACTCGAACAAGACCAGCGCCTGGGCGCCCGCCTGCACCTGCATGGCCAGATAGCGCCAGGTCGCCTCGACCAGCACCTCGAGCAAGGCGTCGATACGCTCGGGATCGGCATAGGCGGCGGTGCGCGCAGCGGTGCGATCGCTGGATCCGCCCTCCAACATGTAGGTCAGGACCGTCCACGGCGCCCCGGCGAAGCCCAGCAGGGTCCGCTCAGGCTCCAGCGCCGCGCGCACGCGGCTCAGGGTTTCGCCCACCGGCGACAGCGCCTCGGCTACGCGCTCGATGTGGTCCGTCAGCGCGTTGATCTCGGGCAGGGCGCCGAGCTTGGGCCCCTCCCCGGCTTCGAACCACACCTCCTGGCCCAGCGCCCGCGGGATCAGCAGGATGTCGGCGAAGACGATGGAGGCGTCCAACGGGAAGCGCCGCATCGGCTGCAAGGTGGCCTCGGCCGCCTTCACCGGGTCCAGGCAGAAGGAAATGAAGTCCGGGGTGGTGGCCCGTAGCGCCCGGTATTCCGGCAGGTAGCGCCCGGCCTGTCGCATCAGCCAGATCGGCGGCCGTTCAGCCGTCTCTCCCGCCAGGGTCCGCAAGAGCTTGGGCGTGTCCGCGTTCGGGTCCATGCCGCCTTAAAGCCTGCCAGAGAGCCAGGCTCAAGCCACCCTGTTCTTCCCACTCAGATTAATAAGATATTAAATTGAGGAGTGAGGTTAGAGGGGGTGGGGACGTTGGGGAAAATCCACGCCCGGCGCTTCGAAGCGCAATGCTTTTCCCCAGGATTGGTCCCAGAACGCGGTGTCGCAAGGCCCTGCGCAGGCCCCCTCAGGGCTTAAGAGAACGTTAAGTTTTACAATTTGTTAACCTAGTTTAACGGTTCCTTACCGGCGTTTTCGGGATCGTCCGTCCTCCACAGAAACATGTAGGCCAATCCGCTCTTCCCGCCTGGGGGGAATTCCTCGCTCGACGGGCGTTTTGTGCACCCCCTCGTGGATGAATCCGCGCCCCGGAGCCGACTGTGGACGTGACGGGAGTTCCAATCCCCAGGCGAGGGGGGCAATATCCACATGTCGATCCCCAGCTATCTGGGTGCGACCGACTGTGGCGCCTCGATCGGTGAACCTGCTCCTAGGACCTGCATGACCTCGTCCCCGCCGCGCCTGGCCACCTATTTCCACGCCCACCTGATCTCGGATTCGACCGGCGAGACGCTGAACGCCATCACCAAGGCAGTGTGCGCGCGCTTCGACAACGTGCTGCCGATCGAGCACATCTATCCGCTGATCCGCTCGCCGCGGCAGCTCGAGCGGGTGCTGCGGGAGATCGAAGCGGCGCCAGGCGTGGTGGTGCACACCATCGTCGACCGCGAGATGCGCGCCGAGCTGGAGGAAGGCTGCCGCCGGCTGGAGACGCCGTGCATGGCGGCGCTGGACCCGATGACCGCCGCCTTCGGCCGCTATCTCGGCGCCTCCCTGACCACCCGGGTGGGGGCACAGCACACGCTGGACACCGACTATTTCAACCGCATCGAGGCGCTGAACTACGCCATCGGCCACGACGACGGCCAGGGCGGCCAGGACCTGGAGCAGGCCGACGTGGTGCTGGTCGGCGTCAGCCGCACCTCCAAGACCCCGACCTCTATCTATCTGGCCCACCGCGGCGTGCGCGCCGCCAATGTGCCGCTGGTGCCCGGCGCCACCCTGCCCGAGAAGCTGTTCAGCCTGAACCGGGCGCTGATCGTCGGCCTGGTGGTGTCGCCCGACCGGCTGATCCAGATCCGGCGCAACCGGCTGCTGTCGCTGAACGAGAACCGCGAGAGCTCCTATGTCGATGTCGACGCGGTGCGCGAGGAGACGGTGCGCGCGCGCCGCCTGTTCGAGAAGCACGGCTGGCCGGTGATCGACGTCACCCGCCGTTCGGTGGAGGAGACCGCCGCCTCGGTGATGAACCTTCTGGCCAACCGGCTGATCTCTGGCGAGCCCACCCCGTGAACGACCGTTTCGTCCTGGCGTCCCAGAGCGCCGCCCGCAAGGCGGTGCTGAGCGAGGCCCAAATCCGTTTCGAAGCCCAGGCCGCCCATGTGGACGAGGGCTTCATCAAGGCCGAACGCCTGGCCGAGGGCGCCTCGCCGCTGGAGGTGGCCCAGGTGCTGGCCGAGGCCAAGGCGCTGGAGGTGTCGTGGCGCACGCCCGGCCTGGTGCTGGGCGCCGACCAGACCCTGGACCTGGACGGGCGGCTGTTCGACAAGCCGAGCTCGGTGGCCCAGCTGCGCGAGCAACTGCTGGAACTGCGCGGCCGCACCCACCTGCTGCATTCGGCCCTGGCCGGTGCACGCGAGGGGAAGGTGGTGTGGCGCCACGAAGGCCTGGCGCGCCTGACCATGCGGGCCTTCAGCGACGCCTTCCTGGAGGATTACCTCGCGCGCGAGGGCGAGGCGGTGCAGGCCTGTGTCGGCGGCTATCGCCTGGAGGGTCTGGGCGTGCAGCTGTTCGAGCAGATCGACGGCGACTATTTCACCATCCTGGGCCTGCCGCTGTTGCCGGTGCTGGCCCTGCTTCGGCGCGAGGGTCTGGCGGCGGCATGACGAGGATTTCCGGCGCCGCCCTGGTGGCGGGGGTGGTGGGCCAGCCCATCCGCCATTCGCTGAGCCCCCTGATCCACAACGCCTGGATCGCCGAGGCCGGGTTGAACGCGGTCTATGCGCCGTTCGCCCCGCCGGTCGAGGGTTTCGAGGCCTTCATCCAGGGCCTGCGCCGCAGCGGCGTGCGCGGCCTGAACGTCACCCTGCCCTTCAAGGAAGTCGCGCTGCGCCTGGCCGATGTCGCTGATGCGGCGGCCACGGCGGCGGGGGCGGCCAACCTGCTGCTGTTCGACGGCGAGGGCCGGGTCGAGGCGCGCAATACCGACGGCATCGGCCTGTTGGCCGCCTTCGCGAAGCAGGCGCCGGATTGGCGGGTGGATGCGGGCCCGGTGGTGGTGCTGGGCGCGGGCGGGGCCGGCAAGGGCGCGGTCGCGGCCCTGTCCCAGGCGGGCGCGGAGGTGCGGCTGGTGAACCGCACGCTGGAACGGGCCCAGGCGGTGGCCGAGCCGTTCGATCGGGTCAGCGCCTGGCCGTTGGATCGCCTGGCCGAGGCGTTCCAGGGAGCCGGCGCCATCGTCAACGCCACCTCAGCCGGGTTCGGCGAGGGCGACAGCCTGGATGTTCCCCTGCACGCGGCGGCGCCGAGCGCGGTGGTGATGGACATGATCTACAAGCCACTGCGCACCGGACTGCTACAGCGGGCCGAGGGCCTGGGCCTGGCGACGGTCGACGGCCTCGCCATGTTGGTGGGCCAGGCGATCCCCTCGTTCGAGGCGCTGTTCGGCGTGGCGCCGCCGGCCTCGGTGGACGTACGCGCCCTGGCCCTGGCGGCGATCGGGGAGCGCGAACGGCGGTGATCGTGCTGGGTCTCACCGGCTCTATCGGCATGGGCAAGAGCACCACGGCCCAGCTGTTCGCCGAGGCGGGGGCGGTGGTCTACGACGCCGACGCGGCGGTGCACGCCCTCTATGCCCAGGGCGGAGCGGCTGTCGGGCCGGTGACCGCCCTGTTCCCGGAAGTGGCGGCCGACGGCGCGGTGGATCGCACCGCGCTAAGCCGCCGGGTCAAGGACGATCCGGCCGCCCTGCAACAGCTCGAACAGATCGTCCACCCGCTGGTCGCCGGCGAGCGCCGTGCAGTGCTGGACCAGGCCCGGGCCGCCGGCGCCAAGGTGGTGGTGCTCGACATCCCGCTGCTGTTCGAAACCGGCGGCGAAAAGGCGGTGGACGCGGTGGTGGTGGTGAGCGCCTCGATCAACGTGCAGGCCGCGCGCGTGCTGGCCCGGCCCGGCATGGATGCGGAAAAGTTCGCCCTGCTGCTATCGCGCCAGACGCCAGACGCCGAAAAGCGCGCCCGCGCCGATTTCATCATCGACACCGGTCACGGTCTCGAGCCCGCCCGCCGCCAGGTCGGGCAGGTGATGGCGACGGTGACCGATCCGGCCTGGACCGCGCCCCGCGACCGGTTTTGACGCAACGCGGCTGCAGTAATCCATCCCCGGCAACGCCGTCCCAATAGCGTCCCCAATTGCGTCTTTGGGCGCCCTGGACGCGTCCGGCGAAGCGCAGCATTTAAGGGTCATGGCTCGCGAAATCGTCCTGGATACCGAAACCACCGGCATCGACCCCAAGTCGGGGCACCGGGTGATCGAAATCGCCTGTATCGAGGTCGAGGACCTGCTGCCCACCGGCGGCTATTTCCACCGCTACATCGATCCGGAGCGCGACGTCGAACCTGAGGCCGAGAAGGTGCACGGCATTTCGCGCGCCTCGCTGATCGGCAAGCCCAAGTTCGCCAATCCAGAGATCGTCGACGGTTTCCTCGACTTCGTCGGCGACGCCCAGATCGTGGCCCACAACGCCGCCTTCGACCGCGGCTTCGTCAACATGGAGCTGCAGCGAGCCGGGCGCGACATCCTGCCGGAGACCCGCTGGACCTGCACCTACGAGCTGGCCAAGAAGCGCTTTCCCGGCATGTACAACTCGCTGGATGCGCTGTGTAAGCGGTACAAGATCTCGCTGGCCGAGCGCGAGAAGCACGGGGCGCTGATCGATACCCGCCTGCTGGCGATGGTCTATCTGGAGCTGCAGGGCGGCAAGGAGCGGGGTCTCGATCTCGGCGGCCCTGCCTCCAAGTCCGGTGCGGGGATGGTGGTGGATATCCAGGTCGGCGGCTATGGCCCGCGGCCGCAGCCCCTGGCGTTGCGCTCGACCGAGGCGGAGCGCGAGGCGCACGAGCGGTTCGTGCAGAAGCAGCTGAAGGACAAGGCGCTCTGGCTGCAGTTCGGCGTCGGGGCCGTGGCGGCGTCGTAGGCCCAGCATCGGGACCAGTGCGTCCTTCGAGACGCCCCTTTGGGGCTCCTCAGGATGACGAATCTCGGTGTGTATCAAACTTCGTCATGCTGAGGAGTGGCGATAGCCGCGTCTCGAAGCACGCACGACGTATCAGCTTCAGCCAAAACAAAACCCCCTCAGGCCGGGCCCAAGGGGGTTCGATAAGTCAAAGCCTATGCGCGTCCCGAAGGACGCGCGGCTCAGGCGTGGCCGACCTGCGCGACGGTGAAGTCGCCGGCCTGGGCGCGCTGGGCGGCGTAGACCGCGGCGAAGTCGATCGGCTCCAGGTGCAGCGGCGGATAGCCGCCCTCGGCGGTGAGGTCGGCGATGATGCGGCGCGCGAACGGGAACAGGAAGCGCGGGCACTCGATCAGCAGGATCACTTCCAGCTGCTCTTCGCTGAAGCCGTTCAGCTCGAACAGGCCGCCGTACAGCAGCTCGACCTGGAACACGGTGGCGTCGGCGCGCTGGGCGCGGGCGGTGAGCTTCAGATCGACTTCGTAGAAGCCGTCGGGGCGGCCCTTGGCGTTCATTTCCACGCCCAGGTCGATGTTGGGCGGGGTTTCGGTGGCGCGCAACGATTCCGGCGCGTTGGGGTTCTCGAACGACAGGTCGCGGATGAACTGAGCCAGAATCCGGATTTGCGGCTGTTGCTGCGGGGCGCCGGGGGCCGGCATGGGAGGCGTGTCGGTCATCGCGGATCCTGGGTTTTTTACCGCCTGGCCGGCCTTTAGGGGCTTTGGCTGCGGATCATATTGGGACCGGGGTCGCTAACATGGGGGGGCGGCACACGCAACGTTGTGCCGCGTGGGCCTGACGTAGGGCGGTTAAGCGCCTATATGCATCTTGAGGCTAATCTAGAACCGTCTCAGCCGTGGTTGTTACATGCAAGTTGTCGAGCTTCTGATCTTCGCCGCCCTGGCCGCCGTAGTGCTGTTCCAGCTCTATTCGGTGCTGGGCCGTCGTATGGGTCGCCAGCCCGAGGACGCCAAGGCCGGCGCGACGCGCCCGGTCGGCGAACGGCTGGCGGCGCGCCCAGAGCAATCCGCGCCCACGGCCCCCGGCCTGGCCGGCCTGAAGGCGCGCGATCCCAGCTTCGATCCGCAGCGTTTCCTGCAGGGCGCCCGCTCCGCCTACGAGCAGATCGTCAAGGCCTACGCCAACGGCGACCGCGACCTGTTGAAGCGCCTGACCTCGTCGGCCGTCTACCGGGTGTTCGAGAACGCCCTGTCCGCGCGCGACGCCGCCAATCGCACCGAGCAGGTCGAGTTCCTGCAGCCGACCCGCGCCGACCTGGACGACGCGTCGATCAATGGCGACACCGCCCGGGTGCGGGTGCGGTTCCTGTCCGAGTTGCGCAGCCGCACCAAGGACTCCAGCGGCGAGGCGGTGGATGACCGCCGCACCGCCGAGTTCTGGACCTTCGAACGGCTGGTCGCCAGCCGCGACCCCAACTGGACCCTGGCCCGAGTGGAGGCCGCGGAGGCTTGATGCGCCGCCTCTGGGCGGTCATCGGCGCCGCAGGTCTTTCGGCGGCGGCCCTGGCGGGCTGCGCACCGACCAGCCTGACCTATCAGGTGCGGTCGCATCCGGCCGCCCCGGCCACGCGCCCAGCCACCCGCCCGCCCGCGATCGCTGCGCCGGTCGCCGCCGCGCCGCTCAGGCCCGAACCGCTGGTGTCGCCGGCGAACCTGGCGGGCTGGGCGGCTGAGGATCACGCGGCGGCCCTGCTGGCCTTCGAGGCCGGCTGCGGCGTTTCGCAGGACCCGGCCATGCGCGTCGTCTGCGCCCGCGGGCGCAGCCTGGGCCACGCCGACGAGGCGGTGGCGCGCGCCTTCTTCGAGCAGAGCTTCCGCGCCATGGTGGTGTCGGGCCCGGGGGTGCTGACCGGCTATTTCGCGCCGGAATATCCCGCCCGCGCCACGCCCGACGCCGATTTCTCCGCCGCCGTGCGCCCGCGCCCGAGCGACATGATGGTCTCGCCGCCCGGCCCCGACGATGCGCCGGGCAAGAAGCTGGTGCGCCAGGTCAGCGACGGCGGCGAGAGCTGGTCCTATCCCGACCGCGCCGGCATCGAGCTGACCCCGGCCACCGACGCCTTGGCCTATATGCGGCCGGAGGACCTGTTCTTCCTGCAGATCCAGGGCTCGGGCATCCTCACCTTCCCGGACGGCCGCCGCCTGCGCGCGGGCTATGCCGGTGATAATGGCCGGCCGTTCGTGGCCATCGCCTCGGCCATGGTGCGCCGCGGCCTGTTGCCGGCGGACCAAGCCTCGGCCACCTCGATCCGCACCTGGCTGCGCACTCATCGCGGCGAGGCCCAGGCGGTGATGGACCTGGACCCGCGCTACGTCTTCTTCAGCCTGCAGCCGGACGACGGCTCCGAACCGGCCGGCGCCGCCGGCGTGCACCTGACCGCGGGCCGCAGCGTGGCGGTGGACCCCAGCCAGCACAGCTATGGCGAGCTGGACTGGATCGACGCCACCGCGCCGGTGCTGGTGGGCGCGCCCAGGACCTATCGCCGGCTGGTGATGGCGCTGGACACCGGCTCGGCCATCAAGGGTAACGCCCGCGCCGACCTGTATTTCGGGCGCGGTGAGGCGGCGGGGCTCGAGGCTGGCCGGGTGCGTCACACCCTGCTGCTGTTCAGGCTGGTTCCGATCGGAGCGACGCCTTAGGCTCGACCGACGGCGGCGACGCCAACGGTTGGGCTCCAGGGCCGGTGCGGACGCGATGAAACGACCCTTGCGGCCCGACGAGGTCAGCCTGTGGGCCGTGGTGACGGCCACCGTGCGTCCGAACAAGGACCGCATCCGCCTTCCCGTCAAATCCCCGACCGCCTCGGTCGTGGCGGTGCAGCCGCCACAGCCGCCGGGCAAGCTGGCCCGCAACAAGCCCGCCTCGCAGACCCCCATCGTCGCGCCGACGCCGCCCAAGCCCAAGTCCAAGCCGGTCTTCACCGAAGCCCAGAATATCGAGCCCGGCCGCCGCCGCCGCATCGCCCGCGGACGCGACGAGATCGCCGCCCGGCTGGACCTGCACGGCATGGATCAGGACCGCGCCCGCCTGGCCCTGGTCAGCTTTCTGCTGCGGGCCCAGGAGGACGGCGCCCGCTCGGTGCTGGTGATCACCGGCAAGGGCTACAGCGGCACCGGCGTGCTGCGGCGGCGCGCGCCGGAATGGCTGGCCGACCCGGCGTTGCGCACCGTGGTGGCGGGCCTGTCGCCGGCCGACGACCGTCACGGTGGCGAAGGCGCCTACTACGTGGCGATCAAGCGCCGCTCGCGCTGAGGGATTAATTTCAATCTCCTCCCCCGCTATCGCAGGGGAGAAAGTTCATCATGCTCCAATGAACAGCGAGCGCGACGGGCACAGGTCGTTGATCTTGCAGGCCAGGCACTTGGGCTTGCGCGCCACGCAGGTGTAGCGACCGTGCAGGATCAGCCAGTGGTGGGCGCGGGTCTTGTAGGTCTCGGGGACCTTGGCCATCAGGTCGCGCTCCACCCCGTCCGGCGTCGAGGCCTTGGACAGGTTCAGCCGGTGCGAGACGCGGAACACGTGGGTGTCCACCGCGATGGCCGGTTCCACGCCGAGCTGGTTCAGCACCACGCTGGCGGTCTTGCGCCCAACGCCAGGCAAGGCCTGCAAGGCTTCCCGCTCCAGGGGCGTCTTGCCGCCATGGCGGTCGACCAGGATATGGGCCGCGGCGATCACGTTCTTGGCCTTGGTGCGGTAGAGGCCGATGGTGCGGATGTACTGTTCCAGCCCGTCGACCCCGAGCTCCAGCATCTTCTGCGGCGTGTCGGCGAGGGCGAACAGCGGCCGGGTGGCCTTGTTGACACCCTTGTCGGTGGCCTGGGCCGACAGGGCGACCGCCACCAGGAAGGTGTAGGGGTTCACATATTCCAGCTCGCCGCGCGGGTCGGGCTCCAGCTCGGCGAAGCGGGTGAAGATCTCGGCGATGCGCGCGCGCTCGGCCGGCTTCAGGGCCGGCGCGCGCGGCTTGGGCTTGCGCGCAGCGGCGGTGGGGGAGGTCGCGAGGGAAGCCTTGGCCATGGCCAAGCATGGCGGGCCGCCGCCGCCACGTCCATATTGCAACCATGAGCGCCCCACCCCGGCTCTACATGGACGCCGCGATCAGCCCGCACCGCTCGCTGTCGAAGGGCGGGTTCGTGGCGCTGCTGTGCGTGCTGGCGGTCTACAACCTGGCGCTCATGGGGTTCCTGGTGGCCATCGGCGCCTTTCCCGTGCCGATCTTCCTGGGGCTGGACTTCGTGGGCGTGATCATCGCCTTCCGCGTCAGCTATCGCCGTGGCCGAGCGCTGGAACGGGTGCAGGTCAGCGCCGACCTGGTGCGAGTGCTGCGCCGCGAGCGTGGAGCCGAGCAGGAGGTCTGGTCCTCGCCCACCGCCTTCACCGCCGTCTCGGTCGCCAACGCCGGCGAGCACGAGACCGAGGTGCGCCTGCGCCTGTCCGGTCGCAGCCTTGAGGTGGGGTCGAGCCTCAGCCCGGACGAGCGCAGCGATTTCGGTTCGGCCCTGGAGCGGGCGATCCTGGCCGCGCGCCAGGAGCGTCATGCGGTGTGAGGCGTCGCAAGAACCGGGCGGCGCGCGCGTGTCGCCGGCGGTAGTATCTCCGCCATGATGCAGTCCCTGCCCCATGTCGCCGCCGATCCGGAGCTGCAGGCCCGCGCCGAAGACTATCGCCGCATGGAAGCGGCGCTCGACTGGCTCGGCCGGCGCTGGCGCGATCGCCCCTCGCTGGACGAGGCCGCCGAAGCGGTGGGCCTGTCGCCGCACCATTTCCAGCGCGTCTTCACCCGCTGGGCCGGGGTCAGCCCCAAGACCTTCGTCGCCGCCCTCGCGCACGCGGAAGCCAGCGCCCGCCTGGCGGAGGGCGACAGCGTGCTGGACGCGGCGCTGGAGATCGGCCTGTCCGGCCCCTCGCGCCTGCACGACCTGTTCATCGCCCAGGAGGGCGTCACTCCGGGCCAGGCGCGGCGACGCGGCGAGGGCGTGACCCTGCGCTACGGCTACGCCCCCTCCCCGTTTGGCGAGGCCTTGCTGGTGGTGGCGCCGCGCGGCCTGTGCGGGCTGGGCTTCGTCGACAACCCCGACGACCCCGGACTGGAGGACATGCGCCGCCGCTGGCCGGCGGCCGCATGGGTGCGCGATGACGTCCTGGCGCTGGACTACGCGCGCCGCAGCTTCGGCGAGGGCGCGCCGCCGCCGCTGGAACTGATGGGGCCGCCGTTCCACGTCCAGGTGTGGAAGGCGCTGCTGCGGATTCCGGAGGGGCGCACCGCCACCTATGGCCAAGTCGCCGCCTGGGCCGGCAAGCCGGGCGCCAACCGCGCGACCGGGGCGGCCATCGGGGCCAATCCGATCTCCTACCTGATCCCCTGCCACCGGGCGATCGGGGCGGACGGGCGGCTGACCGGCTATCACTGGGGCCTGGCGCGCAAGGCCGCCATGCTGAGTTCGGAGGCGGTGCGCCGGTACGCTTCCGCCGCCTGATCGGAACCAACCGAACACAGGCGCGTCATAGCCTTACAGACGCCCTGGATTCTCCCGAATTGCGGGCCTAGTCTGACGTTTCAACGCGGAAGGCCCGATGGACGCAGTCCTGTTCCAGGCGCCCCGCCGACGGATGATCCGCCTGGCGGACGGAGAGATGGCGGCGCTGGAATTCGGCGACGCGGCCCGGCCTGTGGACGCTGTTTTCCTTCACGCCAACGGCTTCAACGCCCTCACCTATCGCTCGGTCCTGGGGCCGCTGTCGCTGTGTATGCGGGTGCTGGCGGTGGACATGCGCGGCCACGGCGCCAGCCGCCTGCCGGCCGACCCGCGCGGCCGCTGGTCCTGGCGCGACCTGCGCGACGACCTGCTGGCGGTGTTGCAGGAGGTGGCCGACGGGCCGGTGGTGCTGGCCGGCCATTCCATGGGCGCGACCGTGGCCCTGATGGCGGCGGTGGAGCGGCCTTCGGCGGTGCGGGCGCTGGCGCTGTTCGATCCGGTGGTGCCCTCGCGCTGGTCCAACCTGACGGCCAAGGCGCCGTGGCTGTTCGCCAGCCTGTGGCGGCGGGCCTCGGCAGCCCAGTCCGCCCGTCATCGCCGTGCGGTGTTCGACAGCTTCACCACCGCCTTCAAGGCCAATTGCGGCCGCGGCCTGTTCCGTGGCTGGCCCGAGATCATGCTGGCCGACTACATCGCCGCCGGCTTTCGTGAGCGGCCCAACGGCGTGGTCGAGCTGACCTGCGCCCCGGACTGGGAGGCTTCCAACCTCGCCGCCCGCGCCAACGATTCCTGGGCGGCCCTGCGCCGGCTGCGCCTGCCGACCCAGCTGTTCCGGGCCGAGCACGGTTCGGCCTGCCGTCTGCGGGCGAGCGTGGGCCCGCTGCGGCGCAACCGGGGCATCAAGTTCGCGGTGGTGCCTGGCGCCGGGCCCTGCCTGCCGATGGAACGCCCGGACATTGTCCGCGACGCCATCCTCGATGCGGCCGAGATCTAGAGCGCTGTTCGCAGGCGCCCGGCGCTTCTAGTCCAGCCTAGATCGCGGGAAAGCGGGCGCGCACCTCGGCCGGGAAGCTGCGGGCGCGGCGGGCGTCGAGGTCGAAGTTGGCGTGGACGCCCCGAGCGCGCGCCCACACCCGGTGGCCGACCGGATCACACAGCCAATGTTCCACCCCCACCACCTTGTCGGCCACGCCCGTGAGGCGAGAGCGCACCTCGACCAGGTCGCCGGCGCGCGGACGCTCCAGGTGGTCGATGCGGTACTCCAGCGCCGCGGTGCTCAGCCTCAGGCCGGGCTCGACCTCGGCCAGGGCGGCGTAGACCGGCTGGGTGAGATAGTTCATCCCGTCCGAGATCAGGGCGAGCGCGGTGTCCGGGGTCATGTAGCCGAACACGTCGCAGTCCCGGCTCGCCACCGGGGCCAGGCAGATGGTCTTCAGGCCTTCGCCCCAGGCTTCGGTCGGGTCGATCGGCTCCTGGCCGGTGAAGTTGCGCGGGGCGGCGAAGTCGGGAACGGCCACGGCCAGGGCCTCGACCGCGCCATGGGTGCGCGCCGGCCAGGGAAAGGCGCGGCCGTGCGGGGTGGCGTGCTGGAGCTGCGACAGCACTGTCGCGCAGGGACGGCCGTCGTTGTGGCGCAGCACCTGCAGGGTCAGTGCTCCGTCCTCATGCAGTTCGACCAGGCCGGCGGTCATGTGCAGCGGCGCCCCGGCGTGGGCCTCGGCCAGGAAGCGCACGTGCTGGCGGGCGACCTTGAGGGTGGCGGTGGCCTCGGCGGCGAAGGCGCGGGGCTGGCCCAGGGCGGCGGCGAGCCTCGCCAGGCCGTCGAAGGCCCGGGCGAGATAGAACCGCACGTTCATGTGCCCGAGCTCGTCGCACTCCCAGGTGTTCACGCAGCCGCGCCACACCTCCAAAGCCCCGTCCTGGTCCATGAGGCTCCCCCCGATCCGCCGTCTGCGAGGCTGTCACCAGGCGCCCGACCGTCAGGTCAGGGACAGTGTCCAGGTCTCGGCCATCATCGCCACGCCATAGGCGTTATGCGGCTCCGCGTCGATGCGCTTGAAGCCGGCTTCCTTGTAGATACGGCGCGCGGGCTTCAGCGCGTCCATGGTCCCGAGCACCAGTTCGCGGTAGCCGGCCTGGCGGGCGAAGGCCACGGCGGCGTCCACCAGCATCCGGCCGAGGTTCAGGCCCCGCGCCTCGGGCTCGACCCACAGCACCCGCAGGCGGGCGCGGCCGTCGGCGTTGTCGACCACGCCCACGGAGCCCAGGCGGCGGCCGTCGCGCTCGGCGAAGATGAAACGCTCGCGCGCCGGGTCATACTCCTGCAGGAACTGGGCGAGGATCAGGGCGATGTCGGCCTCGTGCCGCGCGTTCCAGCCCTGGGCCTCGGTGTTGGCGATGGCGTGGCGTTCGAGCAGCCAGCCCATATCGCCCGGCCGATGCGGCCGCAGCACGATCTCGCCCATGGGGGTCAGGCGGCGGCGCGGCCGTGCGAACAGGCGGCGCACAGGCCGCGACCCTCCACGACCACGTCGCGCAGTTCATAGCCGGCGCGCTGGGCGGCGGCCTTGGTGCGCTCGGGCTCGAACGGCTCGATCTCGATGGTGTCGCCGCAGCAGGTGCAGATCAGGAACGCCGCCATGTGGGTCCGATCGACCATGTGGCAGGCGACATAGGCGTTGAGGCTCTCGATCCGGTGCGCCAAGCCTTGGCGGACCAGGAACTCCAGCGCGCGGTAGACGGTGGGCGGCTTGGCGGCCACGCCGTTCTCGCCATAGACGGCGATCAGGTCGTAGGCCTTGGCCGGCTGCCCAGTCTGCAACAATAGCTCAAGCACCCGCCGGCGGGGCGGGGTGAGGCGCTCGCCGGCGGCGGAGCAGCGCGACTGGGCGTCTTCCAACGCCGCACCGAGCGGGCTCCCACTCAGTCCGCGTTGGGACAGGTCGGTGTGTTCGCAATGACTCATATTACCAACGTGTAATGCGTCCCCCGTAAATCATCAAACGCGGTGAATGGGGTCCGCGACTGCTGCGACCAAGCGTCCTGCAAACAAAGGGCGACGACGCCCGCCGTTGTCTGGATGGGCGCCCTACCCTAGACACCACGCAATCCGCGCCTTTCGCCGTAAAGGTGCGTTTCGCAACGGAGCCGATCATGGCGATTGAACAGATCCAGACCCCCACGGGCCAGATCACCGGCGACGTGTTGTTCTACAGCCGGCCGGAACCGCTGAACCCCGAAAACCACGCCAACCTTGGCCTGCGCGAGATGGACGCGCCGTTCGCCTTCGCCGCCAACGCCCACATCATTCCGATCCACGTCAGCGAATTCGGACCGGCCTCGCTGACCTATCCGATCATCTTCGCCGGCGAGCAGAAGTTCCCGCTGGCCGTGACCGGGATGATGAGCGGCGAGAACCTGTTCGTCGACGCCAACGGCCAGCACGACCCGCACTCCTACATCCCGGCCTTCGTGCGCCGCTATCCGTTCGTCCTCGCCAACAACGGCGTCGAGGAGCAGCTGGTGGTCTGCATCGACCGCGCCGCGCCGATGCTGGCCGAGGACGGCGCCACCCGGCTGTTCGAGAACGGCAAGCTGACCACCTTCTCCGAGAAGGCGGTTGAGTTCTGCAGCAACTTCGAGACCGAGCGTCGCCGTACCGAGCTGTTCGTGAACAAGCTCAAGGAGCTGGACCTGTTCGAGGTGAAGGAGTCCAACTTCCAGCCGCGCCTGCCCGACGGCAGCCTGGGCCAGCCGGTCAAGATGGCCGAGTATTTCGCCGTCTCGGAAGACAAGCTCAGCAAGCTGTCCGACGCCGACCTGAGGGAGCTGCACATCACCGGGGCCCTGCGCCAGTGCTATGCCCACATCACCTCGATGTTCAACTGGGAGCGGATCATCGGCCGCGCCTCGATGCGCCCGAACCGTCAAACCGCCACGCTCTAGGAATCCGTAGGCCGGGGCCAGCTTCGTTCCGCCCGGCCTTTAGGAAAGTTTCAAGCCCCGCGCGTTTCCCCAGGGTGCGCGCGGGGGCTATACCTCGCCCATCTGTTCCGATGGAGGATATGGGCGATGGCGCTTCAGCTCGGCGATACGGCTCCCGACTTCACGCAGGATTCCACTGAAGGCCAGCTCAGCTTCTATGACTGGGCCGGGTCGTCGTGGGTGATCCTGTTCTCCCACCCCAAGGACTACACCCCGGTCTGCACCACCGAGCTGGGCGTGGTCGCCAAGCTCAAGCCCGAGTTCGAGAAGCGCGGCGTCAAGGTGATCGGTCTGTCGGTCGACCCCGCCGACAGCCATGCCGGCTGGGCCAAGGATATCGAGGAGACCCAGGGCGCGCGGCTGAACTTCCCGCTGCTGGCCGACCACGACCGCAAGGTCTCCGACCTGTACGGCATGATCCACCCCAACGCGTCGGACACCCTCACCGTGCGCTCGGTGTTCGTCATCGACCCGAACCACAAGGTGCGTCTGACCCTGACCTATCCGGCCTCCACCGGGCGCAACTTTGACGAGCTGCTGCGGGTGATCGATTCGCTGCAGCTGACCGACAACCACAAGGTCGCCACCCCGGCCAACTGGAAGCACGGCGAGGACGTGATCATCGTCCCCTCGCTCAGCGACGAGGCGGCCAAGGCCCTGTTCCCGGCCGGCTGGACCACCCACAAGCCGTACCTGCGCACCACCAAGCAACCGGGCTGATTTGGTTCCCGCTCCGGACGTCAAAGCTTTGCGATGTCCGGAGCGCCTTGACCGGCAAGGTCTGATGCGAGCGGCGGCTGTTCTGGGCCTCGCCGTTGTGCACAGATCCGGCGCCTATGCCTGATCATGACAGTCTCGAAGACGTGATTGCGCTGTCAACAATCTGTCGTTGCGCCGTCTAAGCTTAGGCATACCCTCCCGGCCAGCCGCTCATCCATGAGGCGACGTTTCGACCTCAGACGGCTTATGGGGCTTTCCAAATGATATCGTCAGGAGCGTTCGGGCCGGCCATCGGCGCGGCGCTTTTCGTCGTGGTCGTCGCCGGGCTCGTGCTCGTGTCCGGCATGATCCGCTACATCGCCAACAACCGCATCGCCGTGGTCGAGAAGCTGTGGAGCTTGAAGGGCTCGATCGCCGGCGGTCTGATCGCCATGAAGGGCGAGGCCGGTTTCCAACCCGAGGTGCTGCGCGGCGGCGTGCACTTCTTCGTTCCGTTCCAGTATCGCCTGCATATCCAGCCGCTGGTGACCATTCCCCAGGGCCGGATCGGCTATGTCTTCGCCCGTGACGGCCAGGCCCTGCCGGCCGGCCAGGCGCTCGCGGCCAACCCCGGCGGCGCCGACTTCCAGAAGACCCGCGGCTTTCTGGAGAACGCCGGCCAGAAGGGCCCGCAGCGCCAGGTGCTGCGCGAAGGCGCCTACGCCATCAATCTCGCCCAGTTCGTGGTGGTGACCAAGGAGCGGACCTACGCCCTGAGCCTGGACCGCCAGGAAGCCGACGAGATGGCCCAGATGGCCGAGGTGATCGAGGCCCGCGGCGGCTTCGAGCCGGTGGTGATCAAGGACGCCGACGACCAGATCGGCGTGGTCACCGTCCATGACGGCCCCGGCCTGCCCGCCGGCCAGATCATCGCCCCGGTGGTGGGCGGCGAGAGCGAGGCCGACCGCGGCTTCCACAACAGCTTCCAGGACCCCGAACGGTTCCTGATCGCCGGCGGGCGCAAGGGCCGCCAGCTGCAGGTGCTGGTCGAGGGCACCTATTACATCAACCGCCTGTTCGCCACGGTGGAGCGGATCGCCAAGACCGTGATCGAGGTCGGCCAGGTGGGCGTGGTGGTGTCCTATGTCGGCGAACGCGGCGTGGACACCACGGGCGAGGGCTATCGCCACGGCGAGCTGGTGGCGACCGGTGATCGCGGCGTCTGGGCCGATCCGCTGCTGCCGGGCAAGTACGCCTTCAACACCTATGCCGGCCGGGTCACCATGGTGCCGACCACCAACTTCATCCTGAAGTGGGAGACCGCCGCGGTCGGTTCGCACCGGTTCGACGAGAACCTGGCCGAGGTGTCGCTGATCACCCGCGACGCGTTCGAACCCACCCTGCCGGTGTCGGTGGTGGTGCACATCGACTACCGCAAGGCGCCGCTGGTGATCCAACGCTTCGGCGACATCAAGAAGCTGGTGGAGCAGACGCTCGACCCGATGGTCTCGGCCTATTTCAAGAACATCGGCCAGACCCGCACCCTGATCGAGCTGTTGCAGGACCGCAGCGCCATCCAGCAGCAGTCCTCGGACGAGATGAAAACCAAGTTCGGGGCCTATAGCTTGGAACTGCAGGAGGTGCTGATCGGCACGCCCCGGCCGGCCACGGGCGGCGACGACCAGATCGAGCGCATCCTGACCCAGCTGCGCCAGCGCCAGATCGCCGACGAGCAGGTGGGCACCTACGAGCGGCAGCGGATCGCCGCCCAGGCGGAACGCGAACTGCGCGAGGCCGAGGCCAAGGCCAAGCAGCAGGCCGCCATCACCGAGTCCGAGCTGTCGATCCAGGTGCAGCAGAACGCCGGTAAGGCCAGCCTGGCCCGCTCCGAGCAGGAGGCGGCCCAGACCCGCACCCTGGCCGGGGCCGAGGCCGACCGCGTGCGGCTGATGGGCGAGGGCGAGGCCAAGCGGGTCGTGGCCATGGCCGCCGCCGAGGCCGAGCGGGTGACCAAGGTCGGCCTGGCCCAGGCCGAGGCCATCCGCAGCCAGGTCGAGGCTTCGGGCGGCGCCCGCTACCAGCTGGCGCGCCAGGTGGCCGAGCGCTTCGCCCAGGCGCTGGAGGTCTCCGGCGTGGACGTGGTGCCCAAGGTGCAGATCACCGGCGCGGGCGCCGAGGGCGAAGGCTCGGGCGGCTCGATCGTCCAGGCGTTGCTGACCATGCTGATGGCCGAGAAGCTCGACGCCCCGGTGGTCGAGCCAGGGGTTGGGGGCGACGCGCGCCAGCGGCCGGAGCGCGCCGCCTAGGCGCGCGGCTTAAGGCCAGGGTTCGTCGCTCTGGTCCTCGTCCGAGGGCCGGGGCGGCGAGCCGCCGCCGATCTTCCCAGGCCGTCACGAGAGTTTCGATTGCCACTCAACGGTCCAGGCGGTTAGCTCCGGGCAACTCTCGGAGGACCCCCATGGACGACGCCGCCGCCAAGCCGGACCTGTATCCCGTTCCGGAGGCGCTGGCCCGCACCAGCCAGTTCGGTCCTGACGCCTATGCCGCGATGCGCCAGCAGGCCGATGCCGACCCGGAAGCCTTCTTCGCCGAACAGGCCAAGCGGCTGGACTGGATCAAGCCCTTCACCAAGGTGAAGGACGTCTCCTTCGACCCGCATGACCTGCACATCCGCTGGTTCGAGGACGGGGTGCTCAACGCCTCGGCCAACTGCATCGACCGCCACCTGGCCACGCGCGGCGACCAGAGCGCCATCCTGTGGGAGGCCGACGATCCCGCCGCCCCGCCCCGCGCGATCAGCTACGCCGAGCTGCACCGCGAGGTCTGCCGCTTTGCCAACGTGCTCAAGCGCCGGGGCGTGAAGAAGGGCGACCGGGTCACGATCTACATGCCGATGATCCCCGAGGCCGCCTACGCCATGCTGGCCTGCGCGCGCATCGGGGCGATCCATTCGGTGGTGTTCGGCGGCTTCTCGCCCGAAAGCATCGCCGGCCGCATCCAGGATTGTGGCTCCACCGTGGTGATCACCGCCGACGAGGGCCACCGCGGCGGCCGCACCTTCGCGCTCAAGGCCAATGTCGACAAGGCGGTGGAGCTGGCCGCAGGCGTCGAGACCGTGCTGGTGGTGCGCCATACCGGCGCCGCCGTGGCCATGACCGCGGGCCGCGACTTCGCCTACGATGTCGAGGCGGCCGAGGTCTCCGACGACTGCCCGCCCGAGCCGATGGGGGCGGAGGATCCGCTGTTCATCCTCTACACCTCGGGCTCGACCGGTAAGCCCAAGGGCGTGCTGCACACCACCGGCGGCTATCTGTTCTGGGCCGCCTTCACCCAGGAGACGGTGTTCGACTACCGTCCGGGCGAGGTGTTCTGGTGCACCGCCGACGTGGGCTGGGTCACCGGCCACAGCTACATCGTCTATGGCCCGCTAGCGAACGGGGCCACGACCCTGATGTTCGAGGGCGTGCCCACCTGGCCCGACGCCTCGCGCTTCTGGCAGGTGATCGACCGGCACCAGGTCAATCTGTTCTACACCGCCCCCACCGCCATCCGCTCGCTGATGCGCGAGGGCGACGCGCCGGTGAAGCGCACCTCGCGCGCCTCGCTCAGGGTGCTGGGCAGCGTGGGCGAGCCGATCAATCCCGAGGCCTGGCGCTGGTATCACGAGGTGGTGGGCGACGGCCGCTGCCCGATCGTCGACACCTGGTGGCAGACCGAGACCGGCGGCATCCTGATCAGCCCGACCGCGGCGGCGGTGGACCAGAAGCCCGGCTCGGCCACCTTGCCCCTGCCCGGGATCAGGCCCGAGCTGGTCGACCACCACGGCAAGCCCAAGTCTGGCGAGGCCGAGGGCGCCCTGTGCATCGTCGACAGCTGGCCGGGCCAGATGCGCACGGTCTATGGCGACCACCAGCGCTTCATCGACACCTACTTCAAGCACTATCCCGGCAAGTACTTCTCCGGCGACGGGGCCCGGCGCGACGCCGACGGCTACTACTGGATCACCGGGCGGATCGACGACGTGATCAACGTCTCGGGCCACCGCATCGGCACCGCCGAGGTGGAGTCGGCATTGGTGGCGCACCATGCCGTGGCCGAGGCGGCGGTGGTCGGCTTCCCCCACGACCTGAAGGGCCAGGGCATCTACTGCTTCGTCACCCTGAAGGAGGGCGTGCAGCCGTCCGATGGGCTCAAGGGCGAGCTGGTCGACGAAGTGCGCAAGGAGATCGGCCGCTTCGCCGCGCCGGACGCGATCCAGTGGGCGCCGGGCCTGCCCAAGACCCGCTCGGGCAAGATCATGCGCCGCATCCTGCGCAAGATCGCCGAGAACGAGACCGACCATCTCGGCGACATCTCCACCCTGGCCGACCCGTCGGTGGTGGCCGATCTGGTGAAGAACCGGGTGGGGTGAGCCTGTTGGTGTGAGATGGGCGGACCTTCTCCTCCCCCGCTGCGCAGGGGAGGAGAGATTCCCCTACGTCTTGCTCGCGTAGGCGTACTTGCCGCCGCGCTCCAGCGCCCGCTGATAGGCCGGGCGGGCGTGGATGCGCTGCAGGAAGTCGGCGATCCGCGGCCGTCCGTCCGTGGCGCCGCCGCGCGAAGCGCCGGCCTCCAGCGGGAAGCTCATCATGATGTCGGCGGCGCTGAACTCGCGGCCGGCGAACCAGGGCGCGGCGGACAGCTCGCCCTCGATATAGTCGAAGTGCAGCTTGATCTGGGCGTTGACGAAGCCCTGGGCCGGCAAGCCGAGGATGCCCATCTTGCCCAGCACCAGCTTCAGCAGCAGCGGTGGCATCAGCGAGCCCTCGGCATAGTGCAGCCAGTAGGCGTAGCGCCAGTAGTCCTCGGTCCCGCGCGCCGGGGCCAGCCGCCCGGCGCCATAGCGCTCGACCAGGTAGTCGACCACCACCCCGGTCTCGGCCAGGGTGACGTTCCCGTCCTGGATCACCGGCGACTTGCCGAGCGGATGGATCTTCCGCAGCTCCGGCGGCGCCAGCATGGTCTTGCGGTCGCGGGTGTAGGGGATGATCTCGTAGGGCAGCTCGAGTTCTTCCAGCAGCCACAGCACGCGCTGCGAGCGCGAATTGTTCAGGTGGTGGACCCGGATCATTTCGCGTTTTCCCCCTCGCGATGTTTTTCTGAGCGCGCGTTAGGCGAAAGTGTAAGCGGTTTCGCCGCCCGAACGCGCGCTATATTCAATCTATAGGACGGTAATCCCCTCGCCCGCGATTGTCTCGCCGACGATGGCGGCGTCCGCGAAGCCCTGCGCCTTCACCAACGCCAGCACCTCGTCCGCCGTTTCACGTGCAACGGCGATCAGCAGGCCGCCGCTGGTCTGGGGGTCGGTCAGCAGGTCGCGCTTCCAGTCGGCCAGGCCCGCGGGCAGACGCGCCTCGTGGCCGTAGCTTTGCCAGTTGCGGGTTGAGGCGCCGGTGCGCACTCCGGCCTGGGCCAGTTCGGCCACGCCGGGCAGCAGCGGCAGGTCGGCGAAGCGGATCTCAGCCCCGACCTTGGAGCCCCGGCACACCTCCAACCCGTGGCCGAGCAGGCCGAAGCCGGTGACGTCGGTCAGGGCGTGCACGTCGTTCCGCGCCGCCAGCTCGCGCCCGACGGTGTTGAGCTTGGTGGTGGCGGCGATCATGGCGGCGTAGCCGACCTCGTTCAGCCGGCCCTGCTTCAGCGCCGCGCTGTAGACGCCCACCCCCAGCGGCTTGGTCAGGATCAGCACGTCGCCGGGCTTCGCACCGATGTTGCGCTTCACCCGGTCGGGGTGGACCAGGCCCAGCGCTACCAGGCCATAGATCGGCTCGGCGCTGTCGATGGAGTGGCCGCCGGCGATGGGGATGCCCGCCGCTGTGCACACCGCGGCGCCGCCAGCCAGGATCGCCTGCACGTCCTCCACCGCGATCTTGCCGATGGGCATGCCGACGATGGCCAGCGCCATTATCGGCGTCCCGCCCATGGCGTAGACGTCCGACAGGGCGTTGGTGGCGGCGATGCGGCCGAACTCGAACGGATCATCGACCACCGGCATGAAGAAGTCGGTGGTGGCGATCAGGGCCTGCTCGTCGTTCAGCCGCCACACAGCCGCGTCATCGCTGGTATCGGTCCCCACCATCAGGTTGGCGAAACCGGCGCTGCCGGGGGTCTTGGCCAGGATGTCGTGCAGCACTGCGGGCGACAGCTTGCAGCCGCAGCCGCCCCCGTGGGCGAGATCGGTCAGGCGCGGAAGGGTTTCGGTCTGGGTCATGGCTGGTCGAAAAGCCTAGGCTCGTGTTCTCTGGAGCAGGACGTCGTTCCTGCATATAGGCGAAGACGTGGACGATATCGGCGCCAGATCGACGGAACTCCGGGCCCTGCCCCAGGTGCAACGCCTGCTGGAGCATCCGCGCGCCCATGCCCTGGGCGAGCTGCATTCGCGCGAACAGGTGGTGGCGGCGCTGCGCCGGGCGCTGGACCAGGCGCGCGAGGCGCTGCGGTCGGGCGTGTTGCTGGCGGCGCCGAACGAGGCGGAATTGCTGGATCAGGTCGAGGCCGCCTTGGCCGCCGCCGCCAAGCCGGTGCTGGTCCCGGTGATCAACGCCACCGGCGTGGTGCTGCACACCAATCTCGGCCGCGCGCCCATGCCGGCGGCTGCGCTCGAGGCGGTGATGCAGGTCGGCCAGGGCTATTCCAACCTGGAGTTCGACCTGGCCGGCGGCGTGCGTGGCTCGCGCACCCAGGGGATCGAGCCGCTGCTGCGCGAGCTGATGGGGGCCGAGGCCGGGCTGGCGGTGAACAACGCCGCCGCCGCCGTGCTGCTGGCTTTGAGCGCGCTCGCGGGCGGGGGCGAGGTGATCGTCTCGCGCGGCGAGCTGGTGGAGATCGGCGGCGGCTTCCGCATTCCCGACGTGATCCGCCAGGGCGGCGCCAAGCTGGTCGAGGTCGGGACCACCAACCGAACCCGTCTGGCCGACTACGCCAACGCCATCACGCCTGAGACCCGGGTGCTGCTGAAGGTGCACCAGAGCAATTACCGCGTGGTGGGCTTCACCGCCGAGGCGTCGCTTTCCGAGCTGTCCGGCCTCGCCCGCGAGCGGGGCCTGGTGCTGATGCACGACCTCGGCGGCGGGGCCATGACCGACCTGCGCCGCCTGGACCGCCCCTACGAGCCCACTGCCCGCGACAGCCTGGAGGCCGGCGCCGACCTGGTGGCCTTCAGCGGCGACAAGCTGATGGGCGGCCCCCAGGCCGGGCTGCTGGCCGGGCGCAAGGCGGCCATCGATCCGCTGCGCAAGCATCCCCTGCTGCGCGCGGTGCGGCTCGACAAGATGACCCTGGCGGCGCTGGAGGCGACGCTGCGGCTCTACCGCGACCCGGCCAAGGCGGCCACGGGCGTGCCGGCCCTGGCCATGCTGGCCCAGTCGTCCGACACGCTGCGGGCCCGGGCCGAACGGCTGGCGGCGGCGCTCGGCGGTGGGGCCAGGGTCGAGGCCTCCACCGCCTACACGGGCGGCGGGACGCTGCCGGGAGAGGCCATGGCCAGCTGGGCGGTGCGGGTCGCTGGGCCCGAGCCCGAGGCCCTGTCCGCGCGCCTGCGCGCCCAGACGCCGGCGGTGGTCGGGCGCATCGACGACGGGGCCCTGGTGCTCGACATGCTGACGGTGCGCGACGGCGAGCTCGACGCCCTGATCGCGGCGCTGACCGCCGCCCTGAACGCCGCCTGGGCCGGATGAGCGAGATGCGCGTGCGCCGGCTGACGCTGGGCGTCATCGGCCATGTCGACCACGGCAAGACCACCCTGGTCCGGGCGCTGACCGGCACGGACACCGACCGCCTGCCCGAGGAAAAGCGGCGCGGCATCTCCATCGTGCTGGGTTTCGCCCACGGCTGCTTCGGCGAGGTGGAGGTCGACTTCATCGACATGCCGGGCCACGAGCGGTTCGTGCGCACCCTGGTCGCCGGCGCCACCGGGGTGGATGCGGCGCTCTTGGTGGTGGCGGCCAACGAGGGGGTGAAGCCCCAGACCGTCGAGCATCTCGACATCGCCGCCCTGCTCGGGCTGAAGCAGGCCCTGGTGGTGGTCAGCAAGGCCGACCTGACCGACGCCGACACCGCCCGGCAGGTGGGCGAGGCGGCGGCTGCCGCCGCGCGACGGGTGGGCCTGACGCCGTTGTCCCTGCCGCCCCTGTCGGCGACGAGCGGCGATCTGGAGCCGCTGCGCACCGCCATCGCCGCCCTGGCCGACCGCACGCCGATCCAGGCCGACGACGGCTTTCCCTACCTGCCGATCGACCGCGCCTTCACCCTCGCCGGCCACGGCACGGTGGTCACCGGCACCCTCCGGCGTGGCGAGCTGAAGCCCGACGCCGAGCTGGTGCTGATCCCGGGCGAGCGGCCGGCGCGGGTGCGCGGGCTGCAGGTGCATGGCCACGCCGCCGCGGTGGCGCGGCCGGGCCAGCGGGTGGCGGTCAATCTGCGCGGGGTCGAGCCGGCGGACGCCCCACGCGGCGCAGCCCTGGTCGCGCCCGGCGTAATCTCGCCGGCGCGCTGGCTCAGCGTGCAGCTTCGCGCCGTGGCCGGCGCTGCGCCGCTGAAGACCGGGACCGAGCTGGTGCTGCTGTTCGGCACGGCCGAGGTGAGCGCTCGCCTGCGTCTGCTCGACCGCGAAGTGCTGGAACCGGGCGCCGCCGCCCTGGCCCAGCTGGACTGCCAGGAACAGGTGGCGGTGCTGGCCCGCGAGCGCTTCGTGCTGCGCACCGCCTCGCCCGCCCGCACCGTAGCCGGCGGCGTGGTGTTGGACCCGCAGACGCGGCGCCTGCGCCGGCATGACGACAAGGTGCTGGATGGACTGGCGGCCCTGGTCGGCGCGGCGCCCGAACAGATCGTAGCCCAGGCCTTGGCCGCGGCGGCCGAGGCGGGCGCGCCGATCTCGAGGCTCGCCCGGCTGGCGGGGGTGTCGCCTGCCCAGGCCACAGCTCTGCTGGGCGGCGCGGTCCAGGCCGGCGGCGGGATCGTGGTGACGGCCGAGGCCTTCGCCGGCGTGAAGCGGCGGCTGCTGAAAGCCCTGGCCGATCAGGTCGAGAGGCAGCCCAACGGCGTGGCGCGGCGCAGGCTCGCCCCGCTGCTGCCCGGGGTGGGGACCGAGGTGCTCGACCACGCCATAGCCCAGCTGGCCGCCGACGGCGCGCTGCGCCAGGACGGCGGGGCCGTGCGCCTGCCGCCGCGCCGCGCCGACGCCGAGAGCCAGGCCCGTCAGGTGGCCACCATGGCCCAGCACATGATCGCCGCCTTGCGCGAGGCCGGGCTAACTCCTCCGGACACAGACAAATTGGCCCCGACCCCCCTCGCCCACCGCATCCTCGAGCAACTGGCCAGGGACGGGCGAGTGGTGAAGACGCTCGACCGGGTGCAGAAGCGCGAGGTGATGTTCCACCCCGACGCCATCGCCGAGGCCAAGGCGCGGCTGCGGCCCCTGCTCGGCGGCCAGGGCCTGACCACCGGCGAGATCGGGGCGGCGCTCGGCGTCTCGCGCAAGTTCAGCGTGCCGCTGCTGGAATATCTCGACGTGGCGCGCTTCACCCGCCGCCAGGGGGATCGGCGGATGCTTGGTCCGGACTCAGAGGTCTGATAGCCCTGGAGTGTGGAGGCGATAGGGGTCTGGTGGCCCTCCTGGTCTTCAAAACCAGTGGCCCGCCAACAGCGGGTGGTGGGTTCGATTCCCATCCGCCTCCGCCAGTTTCAGCCGAGGTTTCGCGTGGGACCGGGCTTCGCTAAGCTCGCGCGAACGGAGTTTGCCATGGACGACCTGGAGACGCTGAAGCGCGCGCACCTGCTGTTGGGCCAGTACGGCTTCGAGACGGAGCAGGAGGGGGTGGCGCGGGCGATCCGCATCATCTCGGCCACCGCGCGCCGCTTCGGGGTGCTGGCCGACGACCGCCGCAAGGGCGCCAGCGGCACCCAGGGCGAGCGGTTGAAGGCGGCGCGCGAACGGGTGGGTCGCACCCGCGGCCAACTGGCCGAGGCGTGCGGGGTCAATCTGTCGACCGTGCGCGCGCACGAGAACGGCGACAACGACATCCCCGAGGATTCCGCCCGCGCCTACGCCCAGGCGCTCGGCGTTTCGCCGGGGATGATCCTGTACGGGATGGAGTGAGGGGCGGGGCGTAGGCTGTCGCCTCGCTTTCATTTAGTCGTCATCCCCCGACTTGCTCGGGGGATCCATGACGGCGCTCCAACCGGAAAACGCAGCGCGATGGATGCCCGGATCAAGTCCGGGCATGACGTGGAAAAGGGTGGAAGCGGGTCGTTCGCCCCCTCGCTGCGGAAACGACCTAGACCGTCTGCTCCACCGACGTCACTTCCGGCACGTAGTGCTTGAGCAGGTTCTCCACCCCGGCCTTGAGCGTGGCGGTGGAGGACGGGCAGCCCGAGCAGGCGCCCTTCATGTGCAGG
>FSXV01000032.1_pt1 | contig 34279 bp, 29 predicted proteins | sample 1638401 | NCBI WGS metagenome assembly FSXV01 (sample SAMEA3914788, study PRJEB12502) | metagenome | biome: forest; material: soil | place: Canada | collected 2011-07-03 | depth 0.1 m | reverse complement strand
GGTAGCCTGATGCAGCCGGAGCGACGCCTCCTTCCACGCTCTATTCAGCGCCAGCGTCTGCTCTTCTCAAATGCCGACTTCTTCAACGGAATACACCCCAAGGTGTCGGAGACCTCGACTACGAGGGCGAACTGGCGGCGATCATCGCCTACGTGTCGGCCTTCACGCCGCTCTCCGGCACGCGGGGCGGCGTTGGGGCCAAGCGGATACCGCCGCTGTGGATGAAGCCCGGCGACACGGTGGAGGTGGAGATTCCCGGCGTCGGCCTGCTGCGCAACAGCATCGGCCTGGAGGCTTAGGGGCGAGGCGTAGCGCTGGGGCTTGGGTCGGGGCTCAGCGCTCGCCCTTGAGTTCGGCGATGATGGCGCCCGCCTCGGCGAAGGCGGTGTTGGCGGCGGGCACCCCGGCGTAGATGCCGGTCTGCATCAGCACCTCCTTCAGCTCGTCTTCGGTGAAGCCGCCCTGGGTCAGGCCGGCGCGGACGTGCAGGCGGAACTCTTCCCAACGGGCCAGCGAGGCGGTGATGGCCACGACCAGCAGCCGCCGGGTGCGGTGGTCCAGGCCCGGCCGGGTCCAGATCTCGTTCCAGGCGATGCGGGTGATCATGGCCTGGAATTCGCTGTTGAACGGCGTGCGGGCGGCGAGCGAGCGGTCCACCCAGGCGTCGCCCAGCACCTGGCGGCGCGCCTCCAGGCCCTTGTCGTACAGACGTTCGGTCGCCTCGGCCTCGGCCGGGCCGCGGTCCAGGGCGCGCACGAACCCGGTCACCGCGGCGGCGAAGGCCGACGGCGCCTCGATCTGGGCGAGGTGGGGGGCGTCGAGCAACGCGGTCCGGGCGCCGGGGATCTGTTCGGCGATCAACCGGCCATGGTCGGCGAAGGGGGTGGAAACGTCCTGCTCGCCGCCGATCACCAGAGTCGGTGCGGTGATCTGGGCCAGTTGGGGCCGCAGGTCCATGTCGCGGATGGCGGCCCCGCAGGCGGCGTAGCCCTGCGCCGACATGGTGATCAGGCCGGCGCGCACCCCGTCGGTCAGCTCCGGATGCGTGGCGGCGAAGCTCGGCGAGAAGAAGCGGCCAAGCGCCGCCTCGGCGATGGCGGCCGTGCCGCCCGCCTGCACCGCGGCGATGCGCGCACGCCAAGCCTCGGTGTCCATCTTCGGCGAGGTGCAGGCGGCGACCAGGGCCTTGACCCGTTTGGGCGCCTTCAGCGCCAGGGTCATGGCGATCATGCCGCCGAGCGAAACCCCGCAGACCGTCGCCGCTTCGACACCCGCCGCGTCCAGCACCGCGGCTGCATCCTCGGCCAGCAGGTCCAGGCTGTAGTCGCCGGCGGGGGCGTCCGAGGCGCCGTGGCCGCGGGCGTCCATCCTCAGCACCCGGAACTGCGACAGCAGGTAGGGCAGGGCGCGATCCCACGAGCCCATGTCGGTGCCGATGGAGTTTAGCAGCAGCAGCGGCGGGCGCGTCGCCTCGCCGTCGCTCTTCCAGTAGAGCCGCGCGCCGGCGTTGTGGGCGAAGGGCATGGGCGGGTCCTCAGTCGGAAATGCGGGCGGCGAGGGCGGCTGAGACCAGGGCCTCGGCCTCGCCAGGATCATCGCCCACGCCCGAGGCTTTGAGATTGCGCGCCATGGCGGCGGCGTCGACTTCGAGCCCGGCGATCACCGGCAGAAGCGCCGCCAGGGCGCCGTGAGCGAGCAGGAACAGTTCGGCCAGCACCGGGCCCTCGGCCTGCCAACCGCCGAGACCGCGTTCGTGCTCGCCGGGCAGGGTGGTCATCAGGATGGCGGCCAGGCCCGGCGCGCGGGCGGCGGCGGACAGGGCGACCTGACAGCCGGTGGGGTTGCGCTTGTGCGCCATAGCCGAGGAGCCGCCGCGCCCGGCTATGCGCGGTTCGAAGGCCTCGCCCACCTCGGCCTGGGCCATCAGGGCGATGTCGCGGGCGATCTTGCCGAGCGTTCCGGTGAGGATGGCCAGGGCCGCGCCCAATCCCGCTAGGCCGTCGCGCCGCGCCTGCCAGGGCAGGGCCGGGTCGGCCAGGCCGAGCGCTTGGGCCATGCGTCGGGCGACCGCGGCGCCCTTGCCCTGCAGGCCCATGCGGGTTCCCGTCGCGCCGCCGAACTGCAGCGCCAGGGCGTCGTGGGCCTCGCGCGATAGCCGCAGCGCCGCCGCGTCCACGCCCACGAGCCAGTTGGCGGCCTTCAGCCCGAAGGTGATCGGCAGGGCCGGTTGCAGCAGGGTGCGCCCGAGCATGGGGGTGACGGCGTGGGTCTGGGCCAGGGCCGCCAGGCTGTCGCTCAAGGCCTTCAGGTCCCGCTCCAGCAGGGCTACGCCGGCCTTGGCCTGGAGCATCAGGGCGGTGTCGGCGAGGTCCTGGCTGGTGCTTGCATGGTGCACCCGCTTGGCCGCCAGCGGGTCGAGCTGGGCCACCCGCCCGCGCAGGTCGGCGACCAGGGGGATGGCGAGGGTTCCGGCGTGCGCCGCCGCCTCGGCCAGGGCTTCAAGATCGAAATTCGCGCGCCGGCAGGCCTGGGAGATGGCGGCGGCCTGGTCCGGCTCGATCAGCCCCTCCGCCGCCTGGGCCTCCGCCAGCGCCGCCTCGAACGCCAGGGCGGCGCGCAGCAGGCTGGCGTCGTCGAAGGCCTCGATCATCTCGGGCGTGGCTGAGGCGCGGTCGCGGATCGAGGAGGTCATGGTGTCCTAGATATCGAAGAAGACGGTCTCGCGCTCGCCCTGGATGTGGATGTCGAGACGGTAGATGCCATCCGCCTGTCGCTGGGCGATGAGGGTGTGGCGGCGCGCGTCCGGCACGAGCTCCAGGATCGGGTCCTCGGCGTTGGCCGCCTCGTCGGCGAAATAGAGGCGCGTGACCAGCCGCTTGATCACGCCGCGACCAAACACGCCCACCGCGATGTGGGGCGCCTGCAGCGTGTTGCCTGGGCCGGGCGTGCGGCCGGGTTTCACGGTCAGGAACCGATAGACGCCATCCTTGCTGGTCGAGGAACGGCCGAAGCCGATGAAGCCCTGATCCAGCGGCAAGCTCTCGCGGGGGTCGGCGCGGCTGTTGTAGCGGCCCGCGGCGTTGGCCTGCCAGATCTCGATCATCGCGTCGGGCATGGCCTTGCCGTCTGCGTCGTAGACCGCGCCCGTGATCTCGATCCGCTCGCCCGCCACCTCGCCCTTGGGCGAGGACAGGTTCAGCAGGTAGTGGTCTTCGGGAAACAGCTCCGGCCGGGCGCCGAGGTCGGACTGGCCGACCAGGTCCGCCCCGCCTTTCCACGGCAGGCCATAGTGGAAGAACGGCCCCACCGTCTGCCAGGGCGTCTGGCCCTGCGACGAGATGTTGTCCTGGCGAGGCGTCGGCTGGTCGCGCCCGAGTGGGTTGGATTCAGTCATGGTGGTCCGCTTCGAAGGGCGTCGCGGCGCGACCGCGCAGGACGATGTCGAACAGGTAGCCCAGCGCATAGTTGGGCCGGGTGGTCTCGATGTCGAAGCGCGCCACCAGGCGGTCGCGGGCCTGGCGCGGCACGGCGTTGGCGATGGGGTCGATCTCGATCAGCGGATCATCGGGGAAATAAAGTTGGGTCACGAGCCGGGTGGCGAAGGCCGGACCCAGCAGCGACAGGTGGATGTGGCCGGGACGCCAGGCATTGTGGTGGTTGCCCCAGGGATAGGCGCCGGGACGGATGGTCAGGTACGCGTAGCGGCCCTCGTCATCGGTCACCACCCGGCCGGCGCCGGTGAAGTTGGGATCGATCGGCGCATCCCACTGGTCGGCGCCGTGAATGTAGCGGCCCGCGGCGTTGCACTGCCAGATCTCCATCACCGTGTTGGCGGCCGGCCGCCCTTGCTCGTCGAGCACGCGGCCGGAGATGGCGATCCGCTGGCCGATCGGCTCGCCCTTGTGCTGCTTGGTCAGGTCGGCCATGGCCGAACCCATCAGCTGGTCCCAACAGGCCGCTGGTCCCGTGATCTCGGTCAGGGTCTGGGGAATCTTGACCAAAGGCTGCCGCGGCGAGCGCGCCACGGTGGAGCGATAGGGCGCGAACAGCGACGGCGGCTGGCCGTCGTCTTCCGGCGTGTAGGGTAAGACGTCCATCAGGCTGCGGTCTCCAAAGGCAGGCCGACATAATTCTCGGCCATGGCGGCTTGGGCGGTGCGGGAACTGCGGATGTAGGCGAGTTCGGCGATCTGCATCTTGCGGTCGAAGGCGTCCATGCTCGGGAAGCGGTGGGTCAGGCCGGTGAACCACCAGGAGAAGCGTTCGGCTTTCCAGACCCGGGCCAGGGCGTGCTCCGAGTAGCTGGCGAGTTCGGACGCCGAGCCCCTGGCGTAGTGGGCGATCAGCGCCTCGCTCAGCAGCTTCACGTCCGACATGGCCAGGTTCAGCCCCTTGGCCCCGGTGGGCGGCACGATGTGGGCGGCGTCGCCGGCCAGGAACAGCCGGCCGTGGCCCATGGGCTCGAACACGAAGCTGCGCAGCGGCGCGATGCTCTTCTCGATCGAGGGGCCGCGGGTCATGCGCGCGGCGGCGGCCGGCCCCAGCCGGACGGCCAGTTCGTCCCAGATCCGCGCGTCGGGCCAATCCTCCGGCCGTTCGTCCGCAGCCACCTGGAGATAGTAGCGCGAGCGGGTGGGGGACCGCATGCTGGCCAGGGCGAAGCCGCGCGCGTGGTTGGAATAGATCAGCTCGTGGTCGCACGGCGGCACGTCGGCCAGGATGCCGAGCCAGCCAAAGGGATAGACCCGCTCGAAGCTGCGCCCGACCTCGGCCGGGATGCTCGCCCGGCTGACGCCGTGGAAGCCGTCGCAGCCGGCGATGACGTCGCACTGCAGGCTCGGGGCCTCGCCCTGGTGGTCGAAGGTCACGGTCGGATGGTCCGACGTGATGTCGTGCAGGGCGACGTTTTCGGCCTCGAACAGCAGCTCGCCCGGCCGATCCCCGAACGCCTCGATCAGGTCGCGCGTCACCTCGGTCTGGCCGTAGACCATCACCGCCTTGCCGCCGGTGAGCGCCTTCATGTCGATGCGGAAGATCTCGCCGTCGAGCGCCAGGCTGAAGCCGTCGTGCGGCAGGCCCTCGCTGTCCATGCGCGCGTTCACGCCGATTTCGCGCAGCAGGTCGACGGTCACCTGCTCCAGCACGCCGGCGCGGATACGGCTCTCCACATGGTCGCGGGACCGGCGCTCCAGCACGATGCTGGAAATCCCCGCCCGGTGCAGCAGGTGGGACAGCATGAGGCCGGCGGGGCCCGCGCCGATGATGGCGACCTGAGTTCGCATGGTCCTCCCCGAGCGTCTTTGAAGCGCTTGTGGTCGATCCGACGCTAGCGCGAGGCGCGGGGTGGGCCGATGGATTTGCCTGCAAAAAAGTTGGACAATCCTCCGCCGTGGGATCAGATCGAAGCGGTCATGACAGCCCCGGTTCCCAGCTTTTTCCTGTATGGCGAGCCGCCCCGGGCCGCCGAGGCGGGGTTTTTGCACCTAGAGCCGCTGGATGCGCGCTCACGTCCCAGCGACTGGGCGATCCGCCGACACAGACACCAAGATCTGAACCACGTCTTCCTCATGACGGGCGGCGGCGGGGTAATCCGCACGTCGAGCGACGACATTCCCTTTCAGGCCCCCTGTCTTTTGTTCATCCCCGCCGGCATGATCCACGGCTTCGCTTACTTGCAGGAGAGCGCCGGCCAGGTGCTGACCATCGCCAGCCAGTTCTTGGAGGTTCGTGCGGCCTGCCAGGAACCGGCCGAACGCTTGTTCGACGCGCCCCACGTGGTGGCGTGCGGGGTGGAGGCGGAGGCGCTGCAACGGGTGTTCGGCGAGTTGGGCCGGGAGCTGGCCTGGAAGGCGCCCGGCCACCAGGCCGCGGTCGAAGGCTGGATCCTGCAGGCCTTCGTCATCGCCCTGAGGCGGCTGCATTCGGCCCAGGCGAGCGAGCAGGGCGGGGCGGGGCGCGAGGCGGCGCTGGTGGCGCGCTACCGCGAGCAGGTGGAGCTACGCTACCGCGAGCACTGGCCGCTCAAGCGCTACGCCCAGTCATTGGGCGTCAGCCTGTCCCACCTGCATCAGGTCTGTCGGGCGGTGGCGGATACGACGCCCCTGGCGATCCTGCAGGATCGTGTGCTGCTGGAGGCCAAGCGGGGGCTGCACTACAGCGACATGGCGATCGGCGATCTCGCCTATAACCTGGGTTTCGACGACGCGGCCTATTTCAGCCGCTTCTTCACCAAGAACGCCGGCGTCTCGCCACGCAAATTCCGCCAGGCGCGCTGAGCGCGGTCCCGCCAGGTCAGGCCATGACCGGCAGCAGGACGCGCGAGGCCGCCTCGCGATGGCGGTGCAGCGTGATCTCCAAGTCGCCTGAAGCCGGGATGCGGGCGAAGGTGTCGGCGTCCGCTCCCGCGATGGCCAGCCTCAGCCGATGACCGGCGGCCAGGCGCACGGAGACCGGCATCAGGGCGAAGGCGAGCAGGGCGACGCGACCCGGCACGAGCGGCAGGGCGTCGGCGCGGCGAAAGCTGTGATAGGGCCCCGCGACCCAATAGGGCGGCCGCGCGCTGGAGACCTTGCGATGGAGCGCGCGGAACTGGCCTTCGGTGAGATAGCGCACCCGGCCGTCGGGCGCGACGTCCTCCAGATAGACGAAGACGGCGCAGTCGTTGCGGTCGGCCGAGACCCACAGTTCGGCGATGGGATGGCCGGTGATCTCCATCGCCTGGGCGAGCGGCGGCGAGGTGAAGCAGAGGCATTTCCGGTCGGCCTGCGCGCGATCGCCATAGATGACGTCCGCGCCGCCGCTATTGGTCGCCCAGCGGTTGGCGTTGCCGGTGGTGGCGCTGAAGTCGACGCGGTAGCGGTCCGCGCCCGCACTCCCGGCAGAAGGCGGAGTGTCGCCAAGCTGGCCGTCGGCGGCGAAATAGGCCGGGCGCAGGCGGCGTCGCGAGGCGGCCAGACGTCGGTGTGCTTCCAGCGCTCCTCGCCCAGGGTGAAATAGTCCAGGCGCCGCCCGTGGGGATGGGCTGTAGCCGGCCCCAGGCAGTGGTCGACGAAGGCGAGATCGGCCGCTTGCTGGGCCTCGAAGCTGGGGTTCGGCGGGGCGTTGTCCGGCTGGTAGGGGCTGGCGTCGTGCACGCCGCCATGGGACCAGGCGCCGATATGGGCCCGCATCGGATTGCTGAGCGTCATGAAGCGGTGGATGACCCCGTTGGCCGTGCCCGCGTCCATCCAGCCGGCCCAGGTCTGGATCGGCGTCCCGCCCGCCTCCACGGCGGCGGCGTGGCTGTGGATGCCGAAGTCGTCCATGGATTCGCCCTGCCAGGCCGGGGGGCGGTCGTCGCGGAAGGTGATGGTCTTGAGGCCCTCCCAGACTGACGGCACATCGGCGCGCCCGGCGATGGCGGCCTGCAGCAGACGGCCGTCGGCATCGCCGTCGACGCGGCGCACGCCCTTGCTCGTGGGGGCGCCCGGCATCCGGTTCAGGTCCAGCGCCTTCACCGAAAGCCCCCAGGTGCGGCCCATGAAGGCGTTGGGCACGCCGCCGGGGAAGTACAGGTCGGCATAGGGGTCGTAGTCCGGGAAGCGGGGGACGATGGCGGCGAGGGCAGGCGGGCGGCGCTCGGCGGCCATCCAGTCCGCCGTGTTGCCGGCGTAGGAGTTGCCGACGCCCACCACGCGGCCGTCGGACCAGGCGCGCGCGGCGATCCAGTCGATGATCTCGCCAAAATCCAGCACCTCCGCCCGGGCGCGGTGGTGGGTCCACACCCCGAACGAGGCGCCGGTCCCGCGCACGTCGCCCACCATCGCGACGAAGCCATGAGGGGTGTAGAAGCGCGCGACATCCGAGGGGCCGGAGCCTTGCTCGCCGCGCCAGTAACGGGTCATGGACAGCACGGTGGGGAGCCGCTCACCCGGCGCCATGTCGGCCGGCGCGACGATGTCGAGCGCGATGCGCACGCCGTCGCGCATGGGGACATAGAGCGAGCGGACCGGACCGAGCGGACGCGGGCGGCCCCGGGCGGGGTAGGCGTGCGCGCGCGGCGCGGTCGTCATCCCCGTGGCCAGGGCCAGGACCGAGCGGCGAGAAAGCAGCCATGGCGTGCGCGCGCCCATGCAACGAGAGCTTCGAGCGGCGGGGATTGTTCCCGGAGGCCGCTGGTCTGGGGCTTGTACTCAACTGCCGCTCATCCCGGCGAATGCCGGGACCCAGATCATCAAGCTGAAGGCCAGATGATTGGGGCGCGGAAGACCTTTACCGCCGGCGCCATACGATCTGGGTCCCGGCATTCGCCGGGATGAGCGGAGCGGAAATCATTAAATTATTGATTTAAAAAGATTTATTGAATTTAGGCCCTAGAGGTCGGCCCAGCGGCGAAGCAGGTTGTGGTAGACATTGGTCAACTGGGTGACCAGCGCCCGCTCGGCGGCGGTCGCGCGCGGCATCTGCTGGATCGCTACGTCCATCTCGAACAGCAGTTCGCGGTCGGCGTCGGCCCGCACCAGGCTCTGCACCCAGAAGAACGCCGCCAGCCGCACGCCGCGCGTCACCGGGGCGACGTGATGCACGCTGGTGCCGGGGTAGAGCACCAGGTGGCCGGCGGGCAGCTTCACGGCGCGAGGCCCGAAGGTGTCTTGCACCACCAGTTCGCCGCCGTCGTAGCTGTCCGGGTCGGACAGGAACAGGGTGGCCGATACGTCGGTGCGGATGCGGTGCGCCGTGCCGTCCACCGGGCGGATGGCGCCGTCCAGGTGCGGACCATAGTACTCGCCCTCGCCATAGCGGTTGAACAGCGGCGGCAGGATGCTGTGGGGCAGGGCCGCCGACATGAACATGGGCTGGCGTTCGAGCCGCGAGGCGATCAGGCGCCCGAGTTCGATCGAGACCGGGTTCTGGAAGTGCAGCTGGCCGTTGCGCTTGACCTCGCTGGACAGGTGCCCGGCGGTGCCGCGCCCATCCAGCCAGTCCGCCGCTGCGAGCTTTTCAACGCAGGCGGCGGCTTCGGCCGGGCTGAGGACGTCGGCGATGTGCAACAGCATGGGAAGCGCTCAGCAGGGCGAACGATGTCCCAGGCTTAGAACGCCCCGGCGAGCGTGAACAGGGCCGAGCGGCCGGCGCCGGGGATGATGTGGAACCCGTGCAACTGGTCGTAATAGTAGGCGTCGCTGACGTTATCGACATTGACCTGCACGCGGACGTTCTGGGTCACCTGGTACTTGGCCATCAGGTTGCCGGTGACATAGCCGGGCGCGGCCTCGACCGGGTTGGTGATCTGGCCGTAGCGGCGCGAGACCATGTTCAGCCCGCCGCCCACCGCCAGCCGCGGGGTGAGCTGGTAGGTGGTGAACAGGTCGAAGGCGTTGTCCGGCGCGTTGAACAGCGGCTGGCCCACCGCCGGCCCGCCCGGGTCGGACTTGATCACCTGGCTGTGCAGGTTGGTGTAGCTGGCGGTGATCTGCCAGCGGTCGGTCAGCCGGCCCTGGGCCTCGACCTCGAACCCGTCCACCTGCTGGTTGCCGCCCAGGATGTTGAAGGCGGAATTGGCCGGGTCGGGGATGCGGGCGTTGTACTTGATCTCGCGGAACAGCGCGCCCTGCAGCAGCAGGTGTCCGCCCAGCACTTCGCTCTTGGCCCCGGCCTCGAACACGCGGTTCTTTTCCGGTGAGAGGTTCAGGTTGCCGGTGTTCAGCGAGCGCACGGCGACGATCTGGGACAGGGATTCGGCCGACGGGTTGAACGAGGTCGAATAGTCGAAATAGACGCTCGCGATCGGGATCGGCTTGTAGACGATGCCGGCGCGATAGCTCGGCAGTTCGTCCACTTCCTCGTTCGACACGTGGTTGGTGGGGCCGTGAGGCGCGGTGGTCGAGTAGTTCTGCGCGTTGTAGATCGCGTCGAAGTGGTCCCAGCGCACCCCGCCGGTGAGCTCCAGCTGTTCGCCGATCTTTATGGTGTCGGCGAGATAGACGCCGGCGGTGAAGGCGGTGGTGTGGACCCGGATGCGGGCGTAGTCGGTGCCCGAGAACGGCTGGTTGACGTTGGGGTTGATCAGCGTCGTCTGCGGCAGGCCGATGCCGTAGTCGTATTCGGGGATCGAGGCTTCCTGCGCCACTTCGAAGCCGCCGGCGAAGGTGTTGTGCACGATGCCGGTGTCGAAGCGGGCGCGCAGGTCGGTCTGGTTGTCCACCAGGCGCTCATGGCTGTGGCCGCCCTGCAGCGAGCGGTTGACCAGGATCGAGGTCAGGGGCGTGGCCGTGGTGACCCCGGTGGTCACCGGCTGCGGCTCGGTCTCGCGCCAGTGGCGGCCGTAGTCGGCGTAGCGGACGACGCTGCTGAGGGTGATGTTGCGGGCGAAGTCGTGCTCGATCTTGGCGGTCGAGATATCGGCGATCAGGTGCTGATAGTCGCTGTCGAAGCCGTAGAAGCTGTCGCGCGGCACCGGCGCCGGCTTACCCAACAGCCAGGGGATGCCGTAGTCGGGCAGGTTGTCTTCGTCCTGGTGGAAATAGCTGAGGGTGATGCGGGTGGGCGTGCCGAGGCCGAGCGCCAGGCTGGGGGCGATGCCGAGGCGATGGAACTCCCCCTGATCGCGCCCGGCCACCATGTTGTAATGGTCCAGCAGGTTGAGGCGGACGGCGCCGTTGTCGAAGGGAATCGGCTCGTTGATGTCGACCGTGCCGCGGCGCGTGTCGTCGGTGCCGAACGTGCCCTCGCCCCAGATGTGGGGATCCAGCGTCGGGGTCTTGGTCACCTGGTTGATGGCCCCGCCGGTCGAGCCGCGGCCGAACAGGAACGAGGACGGGCCCTGCAGCACCTGCACCTCTTCCAGGTTGAAGGGGTCGCGGTAGTAGCTGCCGAAGTCGCGGATGCCGTCCAGGAACAGGTCGTTGCGGGCGTTGAAGCCCCGCAGCGTCAGGTTGGTGCCCTGCCAGCTCGATTCGCCCGCGCCCAGGCTGATGCCCGAGGCGTTGCGGAACACGTCGTTGAGGCTGGTCGCCGCCTGGTCTTCCATCACCTGGCGGGTGATGGTGGGCGAGATCGTCGGGGTGTCGAGATTGGGCTGGCTGAGCTTGAACAGGGTCGAGAAGGTGTCGGCCTTGTACTCGCCCGGGGGCTGGCCGATGACCGTCACGCCCGCCACCACGTGGGAGCCCGCGGTTTGAATGGGCGCGTCGGCCTGCTGGGCCTGGGCCCGCGCGGCCATGAACATCAGCGCCGCGGCAAGCGCGGTGCTTTGCTTCAACTTGGCGCGAATGGTTTGAGGCGTGGTCGAGTTCGTCACAGAGCCCCCTTGAATCTGTCCCGAAACCTGAGCGGAATTCGTTATGATCTTGCGTATCATAACGATGCCGCCGTTTGGCCAGATTTAGTGGGCTCGCTGACTGTTCCTGTGGTGACATTGCGGCGATGCAACATATGAACCAAGGCATAGTTGACGCCCTCGAACAGGCCGCCGCCTTGCATCGCGCCCGCCGATTCACCGAGGCGCAGGGGCTCTACCGCGCTGTGCTCGAGGCGCAGCCCGGCCATCCGGGCGCGCTCTATGGCCTGGGTGTGCTGGGCCTGCAGACCGGAGATGCGCAACCCGCGGTGCGCTGGCTGGAGGCGGCGCTGGAGGTGGTCGCGGGGGCGGAGCGCCTGCAGGTCCACGCCGCGTTGGCGGCCGCCTACCGCCGCTTGAACGACCGGTCGAGGGCGCTTGAGCAGTACCGCTGCGTCGCGGCTCTGCAGCCAGGATCGGCCGTGGCGGCCCTGAACCTGGGCGCCGCCCTGGCGGACGCGGGGGACCTGGCGGCGGCGGCGGTGGCGTTCGCCCAGGCGGCGTCGCTCGATCCGGCCCTGATCGAGGCGCGCGAAGCCCTGGCCGCGGTGCTGAACCGGCTGGGGCGTCACGCCGAGGCCGAAGCGGTTTGCCGGCAGGGCGTCCACGACACGATCGGCCTACGCAGATCGCTCGCCATCGCGCTGAAGGAACAGGGGCGGCTGAGCGAAGCCGCCGAAGGTTTGCAGGCGGTGCTGCTGGCCGCTCCGGGGGATGTCGACGCCCGCTACAACCTGGCGAGCGTGCTGAAGGATCTCGGGCGCACCGACGCGGCCGTGCAGGGCTTTCGCGAGGTCCTGCGTCAGGACCCCGGTCACGCGGCGGCGCGCCTGGCGGTGTGCATGGCCCATCTCCCGCCGCTGTACCGGGACAAGGCCGAGGCGCCTGCGCGGCGGGCGGCCTATGCGGCGGAACTGCACGCCCTGGCGGATTGGGCGACGCAGGCGCCTGCCGATGCGCTGGCCGACGGCGTCGGCGCGGCGCAGCCCTTCTACCTGGCCTATCAGGGCGAGGACGACCTGGAGCTTCAAAGGCTTTACGGCGGCCTTGTGGGGCGGGCCATGGCGGCGCGTTATCCGCCTGTGGAACTGGCCGCCGCGCCCGGGCCGGGCGAGCGCCTGCGGGTCGGCATCGTCAGCGGCTATTTCCGCGACCATTCCAATTGGCGCATCCCGGTGCGGGGTTGGGTCGAAGGGATCGACCGGAGCCGTTTTGAGCTGTTCGGCTACCACACCAGCCCGCTGCGCGACGCCGAGACCGCGCAGATCGCCGGTCAGTTCGACCGGTTCGTCCAGGGACCGCTGTCGACCGAGGCCTGGCGCGAGGAGATCGGGCGCGATCGCCCCCACGTGCTGATCTATCCAGAGGTGGGAATGGACCCGGCCGCCGTGCGCCTGGCCGCCCAGCGCCTGGCCCCGGTGCAGTGCAACAGCTGGGGCCATCCGGTGACGAGCGGCCTCGGCACGCTGGATTACTTCCTGTCCTCCGACGACATGGAGCCGGCCGGGGCCGAGGCGAGTTATTCGGAGCGGCTGGTGCGACTGCCGGGCCTGTCGACGCCGCTCAAGCTCGCCCCCGTGGCCAGCCGATCTGGCGAGGGCGCTTCCAGCGGAAAGGCCGTGGTGTTCTGGTGCGGGCAGTCGCTGTTCAAGTATCTGCCGCGCCATGATGAGGTCTTCGCGCGGATCGCCAAGGAAGTGGGCGCGTGCCGCTTCGCTTTCATCGAGTTTCCCGGCAGCGATGAGATGACGCGCCGTTTCCGTGAGCGGTTGCAGGCGGCCTTCGCGCGCCACGACCTCGACGCGGACCGGTTCTGCGACCTGCTTCCGCGCCTGGCGCCGGACGCGTTCCTGGCGGCCATGGGCCAGGCCGACATCGTGCTCGACAGTCTTGGCTGGTCGGGCTGCAACTCGATCATCGACGCGCTGCGCTGCGGCTTGCCGGTGGTGACCCTGGAAGGGGACCACATGCGTGGACGCCATGGCGCCGCCCTGCTGCGGCGCGCGGGGCTGGACGCCGGGGTCTGTGCGAGCCTCGACGACTACGTCGCCCTGGCGGTGCGGATGGCGCGCGAGCCGGAACTGCGGCGCGGCGGGTCAGGCCAGGCGCACGCCGACAGGCTGGCGCGCCTCGACACGCCAGCCGCCGTAAGAACCCTGGAGGATTTCCTGCAGCAGGCCGTCGGCTTGCGCGCCTAGGCCGCCGAACGCGCGTCCGTCGCGGAGGTGGGCGGCGTTTCGAGATCGAAGGTCAGGGTGGTGATCTTCGCATCCAGGCTGTGGACCACTTCCGCCGTCAGGTCGTTGGCAAGGTTGCCGCCGACCACCTCGGTGCGCCGGAACAGCAGGCCGCAGTGGTGGGCGGTATAGGCGGCGGCGATGACCGGTTGCGCCTGCTGGGAGATCCGCTGGATCACGTCGATGCGGGTATATTCCAGCCGGTGGGACAGGGTGTCGATCTTGACCTGGAAGGCCTTGACCCGCTCGCCCAGCGCCTGACGCTTCTGTTCGAGCTGGGCGGCGGGCAGGGTCTTTTGCGACTGCAGGATCTCGGCGTCGGCGTCCAGCATCGCGCGCTCGGGCAGCATCTGCTGCTGGGCGTCGGTGGCCAGATGCTGCAGGCGGGCGTTGACCGCCTGGCCGACCTTGGAGGCGGTCAGGATCGCCTCGGGGCTGACCAGGCAGACCCCCGAAACGACGGGGCCGCCGGTGATCGGCTCGACGGAGGTCGAGGCGGCGGCGCTCGCCTGAGCCGCCGGCGGGGCGGCAGCGGAGGCGGCGGTCATGGCGATCGCGGCGCTGATCAAACCGGAGAGGATCATGTCGAGGGTCTCCTATTTCAGGACAGAAGCTGGGCCGCGCGCCAAGGGCTCGCTCAGCGGGGCGACGACGGGTGGGGACGGCCAGGCCAGCGCGCCGCTCGCGATCCGGCGGCCGCGGCCCTTGCCGCCGAACAACCTTGGCCTGTGCTGAGGCCCCAGGGCCGTCGCCGGCTGGACAGCGAAGGGCGCGGCGGGCTGCGGCGCCAGGATCCGTTCGACCGCGGTCGCGATCAGGGCGTCGCGTCCGGCGACGTCGTAGAAGCCGCCGTGCAAAAGACAGGCATGGGCCAGGACTCGCTGGAAGGCGTCGTAGAGGTCCGGGGCGGGCGGCAGGGGCGCGGTCCAGAACCCGTCCAGCGGACCCTGGTGGGTGAGGCCGGCCATGTCGTAGACGGCGCGCCCGAGCGTACAGACCGGCACGCCGGCGGCCAGGGCCAGGGCGCCTGTGGTGCTGTTCACTGTCACCACGCCGTGCGCGGCGCGCACCAGCACGCCGATGTCGCCGACGTCGAGGAAGACGACGCGTTCGGCGACCCCGAGCGCGCGGGCGTAGTCCAGCGTCCGGCTGCGCCAGGCGCTCAGGCCGTTGTCGAGCGGGTGCTCCTTGACCACCAGCAGCATCTCGGGCGGGGCGTGGCGGGCGAAGGAGGCGAGCACGCGGGCCAGCGCCGGCTGCATCCCGTCGAAATCGGAATGGGTGCGCAGCTGGTAGTCGGAATCGAGCTGCAGCGGCAGGATGAAGTAGGGCGACAGGGAGATCCGGGCGGTTTCGGCGGTTGACCTGGCCAGGGCCGTCCGCCGTCCCGCCAGCCGGCCGATCCAGCCGGCGGCCTCCAGCCATGGCGGCCAGGGGCGATGGGTGCGCCCGCGGGGATAGGCCCAACCCAGCAGGATCGCGGCGGCGTAATAGGCCACCGTCGCCCGGGCCCGGTGCCGAAAGGCTTCCGGAAGCGCGGGACGGGCCGGGACCGGGGGCAGGGCGGCGGCGGCGTCGCGATACCACTGCGGATCGTCGGGCAGCGGGGAGAAACCGTTCACCCCGCCCCGTTCCAGCGTGATCCAGTCGGGGCGCAGATAGCCCTCCTCGAACACGTGCACGACCACCCCCAGGCCGGCGGCGGTGGCGCGCGCCATCCGATGCAGCGGGCGGCAGTCCCCGAACAGCACCACGTCGGTGATCTGCTGGGTCATGATCAGGCGGGCCAGGAAGGCCGGCCAGCGGTGGGTCGCGCCCCGGTAGTTCACCCCGCCGAAGCGCCAGCCAAGCAGGTCGCCGCCGTTGAAGTTGACCCGATGCACCTTGTGGCCGCGCGCGGCCAGGGCTTCCGCCAGATCGCGAAAGAAGCCGCCGGGCAAGCCCTGAAGGAAGAGGAACTGGCGCGGCGTCGTCATGCCGCCGACCGCCGCCAGCTCGGATCGAAGGCTCCCCTGAGCCGCCCCTGCAGCCGTCGTACGTAGTTGATCAGGGTCGGGCGCGGGGCCGCCTGGGCCAGCCGCATGGCGAGGACTTCCGGTGGGCAGGGCAGGCGGGTGAGCGGGTCGAGATAGATCGGGTACAGGATCAGGGCGCCGGCCACGAGCTCCTGCAGGCTCAGCTTGCGCTGGCGCCTCAGGATGGGGATGACGTCGCGGGTCAGGCCCCATCCGGCGTAGAACGGCTGGCCGTGAACCACCACCTCGCATCCGCGGAGCAGGGCCTCGAAGCCGGCGAGCGAGGTCAGGACATGGACCGCATCGACCTCGCCGAGCAGGCTGTCCATGGCGTGGCCGCGCACGATCCGATCCGCGTATCTGAGCGCCTGAAGATCGGCGATGGCGCCGCGGCGGTGGCCGCCCTCGACGTCGGGGTGGGGCTTGTAGAGGATCAGGGCGTCGGGCTCCATGGCGCGCACCCGCGCCAGGAAATCCAGGTTGCTCCCCACCCCCGCGCCGCCCAGCCTGACGGACAGGTCGTCCTCGACCTGGCCGGGCGCCAGCACGACCCGGCGATTGTGCGGCAGGCCGATCGGGGTGGCGGCGCCGACATTGTATTTGGTCAGCCGGTGCTGATTGAGCGTGGTGATGATCCGGTCCGCCCGCACCAGCAACTGCGGCTCGAACGCCGTCTCGGCCAGGATCCGCTCGAGGTCGGTGCGCCGGTCCGGCGCATAGTGCGGCGCGACCGAGTCGAGGACGATGGAGCAGGGCGGGGTGAATTCCGCGCCGAGCCCGGCCGAGCGCAGGAAACCATCCTCGACGTGCAGCAGCGGGACCTGAGCGCGCGCCGCCTCCTCGACCAGCCGTCGTGGACGCCGTGAGGCCCAGACCGCCACGCCCCCGCCCTGCGCCTTGGCGGTCTGCACCGCGGCCCGCGCGCCGCGATGGAAGCGCAGTTTTCGCTCGGGGCGGCTCAGCATCGCCGAGAGGGCGGCGCGCTTCCAGAGCGCCATGCCCGCGCCGCTGCCGATGCGCTGGTTGAGCTCGAGCAGGCGACGCCAGTCCGAAAGGATCGTGATCACCTCCTCGCACTCGGTGGCGCGGCCGGTGAAGGGATTGCGATAGATCGTTCCCGAGATCAGCGCCGCATGGGCGAGCTGGGCCAGGGTGCGCGGCCCGCGGGAGGGCTGCGCCGTCCGGTCCGTGCTCAGTCCCCAGCCGGAAAGATCGCACGGGATGGCGCAGATCAGCTTCACCTCGGCGGCCAGGGCCAGCAGCCCCATGGGGTCTTCGCCCTCCACCTCCAGCGCGCCGGCCGCCTCGAGCAGGGGCCAGGGGGAGCACGGGCCGAGATGCACGGCCACGCCGGCGCGCTCCAGCCGCGGCTTCAACCGCCGCGACCAGGCGCGATCGGGCATGGCGACGAGGGTCGATTCCGTCGCCCCGGCGGCGAGCGTCCGGCTCGCCATCGCGGCCGCTCCGGCCGGGGATCGGGGACGAAGCAGGGTGAAGCCGGCGGGGGGCAGGCGCGCGGGCTCAGGGGCCCAGAAGGCGCCGCCGACTTGAAGCCGCTTGAGCGAGGCGAGGGCGACCATGGCCCGCGTCTGCTCCATCAGGTTCAAGGGCGCGTTCTCGGTCAGGCGGTCGACGATCCATCCGCCCTGAGATTCTGGAATCTGGGACGCGGGAATTTGGCCCCCGCGAAAGGTTGCGCTGACCATGGGCCGCTGGCGGCCGAAGCGCGGCGCGAGCAGCGCCCCCGGCGCAAGGCCGCGCCAGCCCTGGCCTGGAGACCCGAAAGCCGGGGCCGCCATCTTCACGAGACGCCATCGTGCCGGCAGCCATCGCGCTGACGCAGGGCGAGCGTGGTCGGGGAGGAGGGCAAGCCCTCACGCTCCCGCGTTTCCATCCTCGCCAAGGGTTCGCTCATGCCGATCAAGAGTCGCGGTCCCGACGTCCTGATCGGCGGCGCGCCGACGAAACGACGGCGCGCCCTGCCGGAACAGCGTCGTTAAGCAGACCGGCGAGCGCTGAGCGATGCGACAGCGCTTTTCATGAATATTTTGCGTCGCCGCCCGCGTGGGGAACCGGCCTCGCCGAGGGAGCGACGGGGAATTGGCCTGGGCGGTGTCGCAGCGAGCGATCCCAACTGTCATCAGGTCAGGACGTGCTCGAAGACCCGAGTGCGGCGGGCTGGGCCATGGGCCCCAACCGACTTGGAGGCGCGACTTGAGCACGGGCGTTGCGGTTTCCGCGCCGCGTGACAGCGACGTCTCCATCGCGGCCGGTCAGGACGGCCGCGTGCGCGGGCTGCTGCTGGAGATCGCCCGCCGCCATGGCTTCGAGGGAGCCGTCTATATGCATCTCGGCCACGGGCTGGGAGCGCTGAGGGATCCGACCGCGCCCATCAGGCCCCATCGCCTGGCCGCCACTTCGGCGTTCGACGAGGCCCAGTATCTGAGGCGCAATTACCTGGGCTTCGATCCCCTGGCGGTGCTGGCGTGCGAGCGATACGAGCCGTTCGCCTGGCGCCTGGCCGATCTGGAAAGCGAGCGGGCGGAGCGCCAGAGGTTCATCTCGATCCTGGCGGGATGGGGCATGCGGTCCGGGGTGATCGCGCCCGTGCACGACTACCGGCAGGGGCCGGCGCTGCTCAACCTGTTCACCTCCGAGCCGGCTCCGCCCATGGACGAGCTCGACATGGGCCGGCTGTTGCTCGCCGCGCTTCGCGTCCACGCCGTGGCCAAGGACCTGCTCGGCGCGCTCGGGGGTGGGGAGGCTCTGCTGACGCCGCGGGAAATGGCGGTGCTTCGCCTCGCCGCCCTGGGATGTACCGAACAGGACGCCGCCGCCGATCTCGGCCTGAGCCGGCGCGGGGTTCAGTTCCACATGGCGCGCGCCTGCGAAAAGCTGGCCGCGCCCAACAGGATCGCCGCCGTGGCCCGGGCGATCAGCGCCGGCTTGATCCGATTGTGAGCACGCATTCCGCTTAGACGGCGTCCGGACTTTGCGGCGTCTCGGCAGGCGCTTCGGGTCCGTCGAGGGAGAGCCCCGGTTCCGAGCCGAACCGGCGGCGATAACCCCGGCGAAAGATGCCGAAGTGACCGAAGCCGCACTGCAAGGCGACGACGTCCGCCGGCAGGTCCGGGTCTTCCTTCAGCAGGCGATTGGCTTCGTCCAGTCGCAGCTCCAGCAGCGCCGTGTAGAGGGGCGCGCGGCGCACCGCGCGAAAGGCGCGCTTCAGATCGTCTGGCGTGCCTCCGACAGCCCTGGCCAGGGCGCTGTCGGGAATGCGCCTCGGTAGGGCCGCCAGCACCATGCGCTCAATGGTTGCAACGATGTGTTGATCGTTGTTCACGTGTGGTTGGGGATCGAGGTGTTGCGTCTGGATAGAAGCAGCATTTGAGTTCTTGCCACCGATATCGCATCGGTATGTTGGGCTATATCCGGCGTATCTTCGCGCGTTCTCGAAGTGGTCCGCTGAAAGTGCATGAATTTTTGCGGCTCTTTTCAGGGTTAATGTCTATTCAGGGTGTGCGTAAGTTTAAGCGCGAGCGAAGTATATCCGTTTTCAGTTCTTAGTTTGCGTGGTGGCGCCATATACAAGACAAAAATGGCGCGCGGCTGCGACATCAAGGAATGTGAAGTTTTTGCGTCGATGTGGCCTCGGCGGGGTGGGGAGGGGCGTTTTGATCGGCGGGAATCTGGCGTTGGGTGTGGGCCTCAGCGTGGGCTTGGGCATGGGCTTGGGGGGGGCAGCGGGGGCGCTGCTGGCTCCGCTGGCGCGGCGCCTGTGTGCGGATGGTCGCCGTCGGCCGATCCTGCCCTTCGTCGTGCTTGAAGCGGGCTTCGGCGCCTGGGCGGCGCTGAATTTCGCAAGGCCCGACCTGACGCTCCTGTCGGTGGTGCTTTCGAGCGCCCTGCTGCTCCTGGCGGCGGTGGATATCGCCGTCCTGCGGCTGCCGAACGTGGTGACCTTGCCGCTGATCGCCGTGGGTCTCGCGGCTTCAGCCGTCGAGGCGCTCGACCTCGGCGCGCACGTGGTCGGGGCGATCGTCGGATACGGGTCGCTGTTCGGGCTCTCGTGGGCGTTTCGCCGGCTGCGTGGCCGCGACGGGATGGGGCTGGGCGATGCGAAGCTGTTCGCCGCGGCGGGGGCATGGCTGGGATGGCGGGCGCTTCCCCTGACCATGGTCCTGGCCTGTCTCGCCGCCTTCGCCTGGCTCGCGGTGCGGTGGCGTCTGGAGGGGAGGGCCGTGCTGCGCGGGCCGGCGCCGTTCGGGCCGTCCCTCGCCCTGGCGATCTGGTTGGTCTGGATCTTCGGCGCGTCGTCCGGCGTCGTCACGTAAAGGCGCGAATCCAGACCGGCTGGTTGGGCAACCCGGTCAGTTCGATGATCACCACCCGATGCAGCCGCCCGCCGCGCCCGTCGTCCACGTCCAGGGTGATGGTGAAGGGACGGCCGATGTTCGAGTTGCTGGCGTCGAGCGCCGGAGTGGGGAACTGCGTGGGGGACTGGGGGGGGCCGAAGGCGCTGGCCCCGGACGCGGGGGTGTCGCCGGTCGACATCACCGCCTGGGCGCGGGGAGAGGCGAGCTTTGGATCGAACCCGGCGGTGACGTCGGGAAACACCGTCAGGTCCGGGGCGATGCGCGCGAGCACATCCGCGTCGAAGCCCTTGATCTCGGCCAGCTCGTCCACCGTGCGGATGGCGTTGCCGCGCTGGCGCAGCCCCACGGCGGCGTAGTCCAGGGCGGTGGCGGCCTTGGGCCGCTGGCCGCCGTCTTGCCAGTCCGAGATGTTGTCGACCAGCGTGTCCAGGTTCCGCGCGGAAACCTCGGCCGACTGCATCAGCCGTTTGAGCTGCTCCGGCTTCAGTCCGTTGGCGGGCACAAGGCCGCGGTCGTCCTGGACGGCGGCGGTGACCTGCATGTCCTCCAGGTCGAGGGCCTGGGGGTGGCCGTCCAGCGCCCAGTGCGCGCCTCCGCCGCCAAGGTCGCTGGCTATGGTGGCGACGGCGGCGTCGGCCGCAGCCTCCATCCGCACCCGGTCCAGCCGGGCGTTGAGGCCCGCGACCGCGCCACGGTCGGAGGCCAGCACCGCATAGGCGAACAGGGCGAACAGCAGCGCGGCCATCAGGGCGGCGATCAGGGCGAACCCGTCCTCGCCGCGCGCTCCGGGGGCCGCGCCGCGGCTCACGGCTCGAACTTGGGCCGAAGCGGGATCACCGAGCGAATCTTCTGCTTGAGTTCGTCGGTGATGGCGCTGGCGTCCTCGGGATTGCGGATCACGTGCGGGGTCAGCAGCACCAGCAGCTCGGTGCGCTGGCGGGTGTTGTCGCGATTGCCGACCAGGGCGCCCAGCAGCGGGATGGCGCTGAGGATCGGCACGCCGCTGCGGGTCTTGGAGATGTCGTCGCTGATCAGTCCGCCGAGCGCGATGGTCTGGCCGTCCTGCACGGCGATCGAACTCGAGATCTTCCGCTCCGAGATCACCGGGGAATCGATCGGATTGGCGGCCGAGGCCATGCTGGTGTTGTCGACCTGGCTGACCTCCTGGGAGATGTCGAGCAGCACCAGGCCGCTGCTGTTCACCCGAGGGGTGATCTGCATGATCACGCCGGTGTCGCGGTAGTCGACCGAGTTGACGATGGGCGCGCTGGAGGTCTCGGTGCTGATCGCCGAGCCGGTGGAGATCGGCACCTGCTCGCCCACCTCCAGCGAGGCGGTCTGGTTGTTCAGCACCAGCAGGTTGGGCGCCGACAGCACGTCGACATGGGTGACCTGGGACAGGGCGTTGATGGTGGCGGCGATGCCGTTGCTGTTGTTGAAGATCGTGTAGGCCAGGCCCGGCAGGTTCTGGATCGGCGAGGGCGAGGTGGTGCTCTGGGTCAGGGCGTACTGGTTGCCGTGGGTCTGGAAGAACCACTGGGTGCCGTACTGCAGCGTGTCGTTCAGCGTCACCTCGCTGATGCTGGCCTCCACCACCACCTGCAGGGGCGTGATGTCGAGCTTGCGCAGGGCGTCCTCGATCAGGGCGTATTCGCGCAGGGTGGCGTAGGCGACGACCGCGTTGTTGGCTTCGTCGGCGGTGATCACCAGGCTGTCCCCCGCGCCGGGCCTTCCGTTCGGGGAGACCGGGGTCGGGGCCTGGCCGGGCAGGGTCTGGCCGGAGCCGGACGACCCGCCCGACACCAGGCTGGCGATGGACGGGGAGGGCGAGGCGGAGCCGAAGCCAGAACCCGAGCCCGAACCCGCGTTCAGGCCCGAGCCGCCACCCCCCATGGACAGCCCGCCATTGCCGCTTCCCGAGCCCGAGCCGCCGCCGAACCCGCTCTTGCGCTGGGCCGAGGTGTTGGAGCTGGCCGGCGTGCCGCCAAAGGCCGAGATCAGCACGTTGGCGAGGTCGGTGGCGCGGCCGTTCTGCACCCGGTAGACGTACAGCCGTCGCTCGTTCGAGGCGCCCTCGCGGTCGAGTACCTCGACCCATTTGCGCACGTCCTCCAGGTACTGGGCGCGCGGCGCGATGGCGACGATGCCGTTCAGCCGATCCATCGCCACCAGCCGCACCAGCCCGGCGGTGGGCGCGCCCGAGGCGTTGATCAGCTTGTCGAGTTCCGGCGCGATCAGCCGGGCGTCGGTGTTCTTGGGCACGTACAGGGCGAAGCTCATGCCCTTCAGCCAGTCCATGTCGAACTGCTCGACCAGCTCACGCACCGACCGCCTTTGGCCGGAGGCGCCGGACAGCACCATGTGCCCGGTGGTGGGGTCGGTGGCGGTGATCACCCCGGGGACGATGGGGTCGATCAGCTTCTTGAGTTCCTCGGGGTTGGCGTACTTCAGCGTCAGGGTCTCGTTGCCGAAGCCCGGCTGCTCGGGACCGACCGCGGGGGCCTGGCCCTTGGCCTGTTCGAGGGGAACGATGGTGTAGACGCCGCCGCGCGGCTCCAGGGCCAGGCCGGAGGTCTTGAGCGCGTCCTCGGTCAGGGCCAGCACGTCGGACTTGGCGACCGGACGGGGCGTGATCAGCGTCACCACGCCATGCACCGAGGGGTCTACGGCGTAGGACAGGCCCAGGATGTCGCCCAGCACCGCCTTGGCGAAGGCCTGCACGTCCACCGCTGGGAAGTTGAGGCTGATCGGGCCGGAGCGGGGCGTGTAGGCGGGCGCCGTCGGGGTTTGGCCGGACGCGGAAAAGCTGTCGCTGCCCGCCACGATGGTGGTGCGGACATGGCCGTCGTCGGGGGCTGCGGCGGCCGGCGTCGCGGCGGAGGCTGGTGGAGGCAGGGCGGTCGCGCCCTTGACCGCCGGGCCGGCCAGCGGCGTCGGCGGCGGCAGCGGGGCAGGGCGCGGCGGCGTGGTCGCGCAGCCGCTCAGCAGCAGGGCGAGGCAGGCGGCGGTCCGGGGGCGGGTCTGGCCAATCAAGGCGTCGGCTCCGATGCGGTCGTCTGACCCGGCTTGGCGGGCGCGGGAGTGGTGGGAGTGTTGGCCGAGGCGTCGGCCGAGGCGCCGGCAGGGGTGCTGGGCGGGCCGCCCACGATCAGGGTGGTGCGCCCGATCGGGCCGTCGAACACGGCGCTCTGGAGCGTGGCGGAGACCAGCCGCCAGCCCTGGAGGACTTCGCCCTGGCGCACGGCATGGGCGCCGCCGTCGGGCGTCTTGACGATGACGCTGGCGCCATGCGCTGTCGTCGCCGCGCCCAGGAGCTGCAGGCTGGGCGCGGTTCCGGCGTCCGTGGCGCTCGCCGCTTCGCCGGGCGTCCGATCTGGGGTGAAGATCGGCGCGCGCAGCGCGGCCGGATAGTCAGGGATCATCGGCGGCGCCGGTTCGCGCGCGCGGCGCGGCGCCAGCGGGGACGGATCGGGAAGCTCGGTCCGGACCGGCGCGGCGAGCTGCGCCGCCGAGGCGGCGAGCAGGGCTGCGCACAGCAGCAATGGGGTCCATTCGCCCTCACCGCGGCGGGGCAGCATGGAGGAGGGCCGAAACCTGGAGCCGGACGTCCAGCGGCGCGGCATGGCCAGTGAGGAGCGCGCGGTCGGCTCCGAGCGAGGCGTAGTCGACGACGACATAGGGGGGCTCGTTCTCCAGGCTCCGAAGGCTTCCAAGCAGTTGGGTCAAGGTGATCCGCACGTCGGCCCGGACGCTGATCCACCCGCGCGGAACGTCGGACTGGATCGGCTGGACGGCCGTCACCGCACCGCCGGCGGCGGTGAGGGCCTGGCTCAGGCGCTGCCGGAGCGCGTCTGTCGCCAGGGCCTCGGTCGGGGCGGTGACCTGGTAGAGCGCCGCGGTGTGGCGCTGGACCAGGGCCTCGGCGCGAAACCCGGGCAGGGCGGCCATCAGCCTCTGATTGGCCTGGTAGCGGGCGAGCAGTTCACGGCGCTTTTCCGATCGCGCCTGCACGCCGCCGACCAGGGGCGAGATCACGCCCAGCCACACCCCGGCCACGGCGGCGGCCAACAGGCCGAGCGCCACCAGCTTGCGTTCGCGCGGTTCGAGCGGCTTCACCGGCGCCTCCCATTGGCCGTGTCGGCCATGACGTCGAAGGGCTCGCGGCCGTCGGCCGTTCGGGTGGGCATGTCGGAGAGCAGGGACCGCACATTGACTAGCGCCGGTCCGGTCAGGGCGGCGGGGACGTCGAAGCCGGGCTGCTTGAACCCGACCAGGCGCACGACGCGGCCGTTCCATTCCATCCGCTGCACCCATTCGCCCCGAGGCAGGGCGCGGGTGGCGGCGTCGAGGATGCGCAGCGGTTCGTGGGCCGAGCGCCGGGTCAGGAGTTCGATTCGGCGGTTACGTTCGGCCTGGACCGATCGTCGGAGCTTTTCGGCCAGGCTGACCGTCGGTTGCTGCGCATCGACCAGCCGCTGCAGGCGGTCGATATCCTGGGCGTCGCTGAGCGTGGCCAGCAGGACGGCGGCGCCCGCCAGCAGGCCGCAGGCGCTCCAGAGATAGACCCGCCGGGGGACGGCCGAGACCACGCCGTCCTGCTCCCGCATCGCCCGGGCGAAGTCGAGCTGAAGCTCGCGGCCGTCGGGACCGCCGCCGGGGCCCATCCGCTTCACCTGCACGCCCCGCTGGCTGGCCTGGGCCATCAGGGCGTGGGCGCGGTCGCGGCGAAGCACGCCCAGCCGCACGCCTTGCCGCACGCCCAGGGCGGTGCGGTCCAGCACGGCGAGGTCGAAATAGACCTGGTCGGCGGCGAACGGGGTGAAGCGATCCAGGTTCAGGGCCACCAGCCGGCGCAGGTCGGCGTCGGAAAGGCGGGGCAGATCAAGCTCGCGCACGAGGGCCTCGTGCGGCGGCAGCACCAGGTCGGCGGTGCGGATGGACCCGCCCACGCGCTCGGCGGGCCCCGCGGGTGCGCCGTCGCGCCAGAGGCTGACGCCGCCCTGGTCGGACAGGACGGCGGTCCAGGTCGCGCGGCGCCGCGGCCGGTCGCGCAGCCTGGCCGGCAGCAGGGCGAGCAGTTCCTGCCCCCACCAGGACAGGCCGAGCTGGGCCCACCGGCCGATGGTGCGGACGTCCGCATTGAGCAACTGCTGCAGGTTCATCGGCCCCTGCACTTGCCGGTTTCGACGATGAGCACGCAGCTCGCGTCCATGTCGGCCCTGGGGTGAACGAGGAGGTCCGGCCAGCGCCGCCGGTCGGCCTCGGGAAAGGCGATGCGGATGCGGACCAGCGAGGGCATGAGCGACTGCTCGCGCCAGTCGGCGCGCCAGGTGGGCGCGGCGCCCGGCTGGGCGGCGCCGAAATAGGCCAGATCCAGCGACTGCACCCCATCCAGCAGCACCTGCCGGTCGGACCAGTGCTGGCGGTCCAGCGCCAGGTCGCTTCGAGATTGCAGCGCCAGCTCGCCGCCGGTCTGCAGCGTCAGCTGATATCGCCGCAACGCCCCTGGGCTTTGCTGCAGGGGCGGCGGGGCCAGGAACACCACCTGGTCCGCCGCGCCGGCGAAATCCGGGCCGGGCGGGACGATGTTGTAGACGGTCGCCGGCCAGGCGTGCTCGAGCCGGTCGCGCAGCAGCGATTGGACGGCCTCGACGGTCTCGCCTTCGGCGGTCTGCCGCTCGGTTCGGCCGAAGGCGGTGTAGCGTCCGCCCAATCCCGCCAGGATCATCAGGCTGAGCAGGGCCAGAACGGCCAGGCTGGCCAGCATTTCGACCAGGGTGAAACCCTGCTCCCGCCAGGCGCCGTGGGGGGGCATGGTCATGACCGGGGCGCGAGCCGGCGCGTGCTCAGCGAAACCAGCGGCGCCCCGCCTTGCTGGGCGCGCACCGAGACCTCGACGCAGTAGAGCCGCCCGGCGGTCCCGCCATTGCCGCCGCCGCAAGGCTGCATGTCCACCTGCCAGGCCCGTTCGCCGTCGGTTCCGGCGACAGTCCCCGGCGACAGGGGGATTTCGGAGCCCACCGCAGCCAGTTCGGACTGGGCGGTCAGCAGGGCGTCACGCCGCGCCTCCAGGCCGCGGCGACGGGCGGCGCTGTCGCCGGCGATCTGAAAGGTCGCCCCGAGGACCATGGCCACTATCGCCGTCGCGACCAGGGCCTCGATGAACACCGATCCCTCGTCGCCGCCGCTCATGCGCCGGGCCCGACGACGCCGGTTGTGGGGTTCGCCTCGAAGCTGGCCATGGCGCGGCCGTTGCGCAGCACCAGGGCGTCCCCGCTGGCGGAGCCGTCGGGATAGAAGCGGACCGCCGGCCCGGCCGGCGTGAGAGAAAAGCCCTCAAGCAACGCCCTCTGCGGGCCGGGCGTCCAGCCATAGCTATGGCCGTCGGGCGCGACCTGGATGTCCACCGCCGCGCCTGTGCTGAGCGCCTGGGCGCGCGCCATCCTCAGATCGGCCCGGATGCCGGTGGAAGCCTGGACGAAGGCGGCGTGGGCCAGCCCCTGGCGCAGGCTCGGAAAGGCGATGGCGCTGATCGCGGCGGTGATGGCGACCACGACGAGGGCCTCCACCAGGGTGAAGCCCGCGTCGGGGCGCCAAGGCGGGGCCGGCTCACCAATTGCCGACATCGCGCGCCTCGCCGACGCCGCCTTCGGCCTTGTCGGAGCCCAGGGTGTAGACGTCCACGTCGCCGTGCTGGCCGGGCACGCGATAGAGGTAGGGCTGGTCCCAGGGGTCCTTCAGCGCCGAGACCTTCTGCAGGTAGGGGCCGTTCCAGCCCGAGGCGCTGGAGGGGGCGGTCACCAATGCGTTCAGCCCTTCTTCCTCGGTGGGATAGCGGCCGACATCGAGCCGGTAGAGCTCCAGCGCCGCGGCGACGTTCTGGATCTGCACCTTGGCGGTCTGGGTCCGCGAGGAGCCGAGATATTTCAGCACCTGCGGGGCGACGATGGCGGCCAGCAGCCCCATGATCGCCAGCACCACCAGCAGTTCGAGCAGGGTGAAGCCCGCCTCGCCGCCGAAGCGGCGTCGTCGCGGCGTCGCACGCGGAGGCGTGTGCTCCGGCGCCCGTGGCCGCGGCCAGCTGAAGATGGGGAGAAGCGATCGGCTTGGGGTCATGATGGAAGCGCCAGGTCGTTGAAGCCGAGGATGGCGGACATGATCGAGGCGATGACGCCGGCGACGGCGGCGCCCATCACCACGGTGATGGCCGGGGTGAGCAGGGCGATCAGCCGCTGCAACGCGGTGCGGACATCGCGGTCCAGCACGTCGGCGAGACGTCCCAGCATCAGGGCCAGTTGGGCCGTCTCCTCGCCGGTGCGCAGGAAGCTGATGGCCATGGTGGGGAACAGGCCCGTGGCGGAGAGCGGACGGGTCAGGCCGCCGCCTTCCTTGAGCCCGGCCGAGACCCGGCCGACCGCGGCGGCCATATGGGTGTTGGCCAGCGAGCGCTGGGCGATGCCGAGCGCCGTGGGCAGGGGGACGCCGCCCTCCACCAGGCTGCCCAGCACGCGGGCGAAGCGCGCCGTTTCGGCCGCCTTGATCAGGCCGCCGATGCGCGGAAAGCCCAGCAGGCTGCGGTCGAGCGCCAGCCGCATGGCCGGCTGCTTCAGCCAGCGCCACACCCCCGCGCCCACAGCGACCGCGCCCAGCAGGCCGGCCCAGCCATAGCTGCGCACGGCGTGGCTGGCGGCGAGCACCATGCGGGTGGCGAAGGGAAGTTTCGCCTGCTGATCGGAGAACAGGCCTTCGAACTGCGGCACCACGAACAGCAGCATCATCAGGATGACGGCCGCCGCCAGGCACATGAGCATGACGGGGTAGACCATCGAGGAGGTCACCGTCTGGCGCAGCGCCTCGGCCCGATCCAGGGTTTCCGCCAGCCGTGACAGCGCCGAATCCAGGTGGCCATTGGCTTCGCCCGCCTCGGCCATGGCCGCCGCCATGGGCGGGAAGACGCCCGGCGCATCGGCCATCGCGCGGGACAGCGGCGCACCTTCCTTGACCCGCTTCAAGACTTCGCTCATCGCCGCCTTCAGCGTCGGATTGACGGTGTTCTCCAAAGAGACAGTCAGGGCACGATCAAGCGACAGGCCGGCGCCAAGAAGCACCGCCAATTCGCCGATACTGTTGACGAGCCCCCGCCGGGTGGCCGCGCCGGCGCGGGGAATCCGGGTCTTGCGCGTGGGCGCCGAACTCTGGGTCGCCTCGATCGGCGTCAGCCCAAGCTGGCGCAAACGGTCCAGGGCCTCCGCGCGCGAAGCCACCTCCAGCAGGCCGGAGCGAAGCTCGCCGGTGGCGGTGGCGGCGCGGTAGGTGAAGCTGGCCAAGCGCCTATTCCTCCCGTGTCACGCGCAGGACTTCGTCCAGCGTGGTCAGGCCCGCCCGCGCCTTGGCCAGCCCGTCCTGCAGCATGGTGCGCATGCCGTAGGCCACCGCCGTGCGCTCGATCTCGCGGGCTTCCGCGCGGGCGAGCACCAGCCGCGCGGCGGCGTCGTCGACCGGAAGCAGTTCAAGGATCGCCAGCCGGCCCTTGAAGCCGGTGTGGTTGCAAGCCGCGCATCCGCCCGGCCGCCAGAGCTCCACCGCCTCTCCGGCGGCGGCGGTGATGCCGGGCGACAGCAGTTCCCGGGCGGTCGCCGCGTGGGGCGTGCGGCACGACGGGCAGAGCCGGCGCACCAGCCTTTGGGCCAGCACCGCGTTCAGGGTGGAGGTCAGCAGGAACGGCTCCACGCCCATGTCGAGCAGGCGCGTGACGGCTGCCGCCGCACTGTTGGTGTGCAGGGTCGACAGGATCGTGTGGCCGGTCAGGGCCGCCTGGATCGCGACCTGGGCGGTCTCCAGGTCGCGGATCTCGCCCACCATCATCACGTCCGGGTCCTGGCGCAGGAACGAGCGCAGGGCGGTGGCGAAACTCAGCCCGATCTGGGGGTTGATCTGGGTCTGGCTGATCCCGGCCAGCCGGTACTCGATGGGATCCTCGATCGTCAGGATCTTGCGCTCGGCCGTATTGATGGCCGAGAGCGCGGTGTAGAGCGTCGTGGTCTTGCCGCTGCCGGTCGGGCCGGTGACCAAGACAATCCCGTGGGGGCGATTGATGATCTCCAGGAAGTTCGGAAGTAGATCCTGGTCGAAGCCGAGCGTGTCGAAGTCGAGCGACAGGTGAGAGCGGTCCAGCAGGCGCATGACCACGCTCTCTCCATGAATGGTGGGGGAGGTGGCGACCCGCAGATCGATCTCGTGGCCGCGCACCGCCAGCCGCATGCGCCCGTCCTGGGGCAGGCGGCGCTCTGCGATGTTGAGATTGGCCAACACCTTGATGCGCGAGACGAAGGCCGCCTTCAGGTGTGCGGATAGGAAATCGCGATCCTGCAGCGCGCCGTCCACGCGGAAGCGGATCTTCAGGCCGTCCTCGGACGGCTCGACATGGATGTCGGAGGCGTGCTCCTCGGCCGCCCGGCCGATCAGGCTGTTCACGGCCCGCACCACCGGCGCGTCGCTGGCCAGGTCCTTCAGCCGTTCCAGGTCAGCCTCGTCGGCCTCCTCGGTCTGGTCGGCGGCGGCCAGGGCCTGGGCGGGTCCATAGAGCCGGTCCAGCGCGGCCTCCACGTCGCCGGCCCGGGCGGCCAGCGGCGTCACGGGCTTCTGCAGGGCGTAGGCCAGGGCCTGGCGGGGGAAAGCGTCCAATGGGTCGACGAACGCCACCTCGGCGCTGCTGGCGTCGAGCTTGAGCGGCACCGCCCTGATTTCCCGCAGGAAGCGCGGGGAGACCGCCTCTCGCGCCACGGCTTCGGACGGGAAGTCCTCGGGGGTGGCGAGTTTCACGCCCGCCGCCTGCGCCAGGGTTTCGGCCAGGGCCTGTTCCGACACCAGGCCCAGGCGCGTCAGCACCGCGTCGAGGCGTTCGCCACTTTCCTCCTGGACGAGAAGGGCCCGTGCGAGCGTCTCCGTCGCGACCAAGCCACGCTCGGCCACGACGCGCCGCAAGAGGAGGTCGGATTCGGCCACGGAGGTGCCTCGATTGGCGCAAAAACTACAGTATATCGGAGATATATAGTCGCGTTTCGGTTCTATGTATCCGCGGTATCCTTATTACCGTTGTTATGTGTGAGCTATTGGGAAAAATAGAATTTTTTGTGTCGATATTAATATCGCTATGGTGGTGACGATCCGTGTCGGTTTCTTGCAATCATCTTTAAATTCGCGTGGCGCTATTACGGGCGTCGCCAGCGACTGCCCATGCAGGGCGCGCTTGTCGGGCAAGGTCTTTGGCGGTTTTGACCACGCCATATAATTGATCATCACGCAATAACAATCTTAAATTGTGAAAAAAACATGAAGCAACAATGTAATTGGTGTGAATGTTGCGTGTAATTAGCATGTAGCGTTGAATTATAGGGTGGATATGTTTGATTGTGGTGTTTTTTGTGAAGTAAATATGGAGTCTAATTCCACAATCTTAGCAGTATTAACCTGTTGACTCCCGCGATGGGCGATTGATATGACCTGCTTCGTCGCGAAGGACTCGGGGTTTTCCCGCTTCGCGGCCAGTCGGGGCCTTCCGTGTTCAGGAGGGGGCTGGGAAGTGCATGAGATGGACTCGTGCGTCGGCGGACAATCCGACCGCCGGCGGATCAATTGATCTTTGTCTTCATAAGATCCCGATCAAAGGAACCAAACATGTCGAACCTGAAGCTTCGCGCCCTCGCCGGCGTGTGCGCCCTGCTGGGCGCTTCCAACCTGGCCGCGGCCAGCGCTCACGCCACCACCACCATCAACGGCGGCGGCTCCTCGCTGCTGGCGCCCTATTGGTCGCAAGCGGTGGATTGTTTTGACAGCGACAACACCACCTACTTCGTGAAGGGCGTGCCGGTCACCACCGCCACTCCGCTCGCCACCACCCCGGTCTGCGGCCCCACCACCGGCACCATCATCAACTTCGACTCCACCGGTTCGGGCACGGGCCAGCTCGGCCTGTTCGCCCACGACGCGGTGATCGGCACCGGCCTGGACGCCCAGGGCGGCTTCATCGGCGCCAGCAGCGCCCTGGACTTCGGCACCAAGATCGGTGGCGGCAACGACACGCTCGGCAACCCGAACGTCGAAGTGTTCGCCTCGATCCAGTACGGCCTGTCCGACAACAGCCTGGTCGGCACCGACCTGGCCACCTACGACAAGGGCACCGGCGGCGTCCTGACCACCACCTTCAACGGCGACAGCGCCACCTTCACCGCGCCGTCCACCTACCAGGGCGCCACCTTCGTGTCGGGCGCTTCGACCCATAACGGCGGCACCAACTCCACCGTCTATCCGATCCCGCTGGCGGTCTACGGCCCGCTGGTGCAGTTCCCGGCCTCGATCGATCCGGTCGCCCTGGCCTACAACCCCACCTACAAGAGCAGCAACGGCAACACCTACAGCTTCAATATCCAGGTCGCGCCGACGAACGACACCACCAACACCAACGGCGGCCTGCCGCTCGACCAGGCGGCCTACTGCAAGATCTTCACCGGCCAGATCACCGATTGGGGCGACCCCGCCCTGAAGGCCCTCAACAACAACGTGTCGCTGAAGAACACCGCCGACAACGGCACTGCGGCCCCGATCACCATCGTCGGCCGTAGCGACAGCTCGGGCACCACCTCGATCTTCACCCGCCACCTGGCCGCCGTCTGCGGCTCCATCAGCACCGCGTTCGGTTCGGCCGGCGCCACCACCCTGCCGTCGGCTGTGACCTCGCTGTCCAACTTCGTGCCCGGCAACGGCAGCAGCGGCGTGGCCTCGGCCATCCACAACGCTCCCGGCGCCATCGGCTACCTCGGCCCGGACTTCGCTCTGCCCTTCGTCAACGCCACCGGCGCCAACACCTTCGGCCTGAACGTTGCGGGCCTGAAGAACGCCGCCGACGGCAACTTCTACGAGCCGACCCCGGCCACGGCGCTGACCGCGTTCGGCACGCTGCTGCCGCCGCAAAGCGACTCTAGCGGCAACTTCAACGCCGCCACCACCAGCGATCGCCGCGATCCGACCCAGTGGGTGCAGTCGACCGCGTCCAGCTCGGCCCTGGCCAACCCGGCCGCCACCACCGCCGCCGCCTATCCGATCGTCGGCACCTCCAACTTCATCGCCTATACCTGCTATGCCTCGTCCACCAGCGTCACGGCCCTGATCAACTTCTTCAACCATGTCGGCACCAACGCCGGCGAAGCGGGCATCCTGAGCAACGCCGGCCTGGCCGCCCTGCCGGGCGCCTGGCAGACCGCGATCAGCCAGACCTTCCTGGCGCCCACCGCCACGGGCACGAACCCGACCAAGCCGCTCAAGCTGTTCTTCGCCACGGCCGGCTCGGGCTCGACCAACAGCAACTGCACCAGCGTCACCGGCGGCTAATATCCGCCCAAAAAACCCTGATCCCCAATACCAACTGGGCCCCGGCGCAAGCCGGGGCTTTTTTGGCTGTTTCACATTGGGTGTGGGGGAAAGGCAGTGCGTGCTTCGAGACGCGGCTTTCGCCGCTCCTCAGCATGACGAAGGAAGGTGAACACCCACATTCGTCATCCTGAGGAGCCCTGAAGGGGCGTCTCGAAGGACGCAATACGGCCGCCACAGTCCCTTTTTCGGCTCATCCGGCGTCGGGTTTCCGAGGGGCGGGGCCCTGTGCTTTTCCACAGTGGCCCCGCGGCGGCCGTCCGCCACCCTGGCCAGGATGGCGCCCCGCGCCAACCGGTTCGAGGGGGATGAGCATGGCCACGGCCGGGGATGAAGCCCAGGTTCCCTCGCGGTCACTGGTCATCAAGGACGCCTGGCGGCGGGCCGACCCCGCGCTCGAGGCCGACGCCCTGGTGTTCTGGACGCGCCAGGAGCTCCTGCCGGCCCAGGTCTCGGCGCGCGAGCGGCTGGATGACCTGTGCAGCGTGGCCTATCGCGCCGGCGAGGTCGTCGCCGTGGCGACCGCCACCCTGAGGTACTGGCCGGTGCTGCATGCGCGCCTGGCCATGTTCCGCTGCGCGATCGCGCCCGACCATCGCCAGGGGGCGGCGGTATCGCAACTGGCCGAGGCGTCGCGCCTACGCCTGCTGGCCTGGGCGCGGGAGAATCCTCAGGAGAAGATCAAGGGCATGGGCGCGGTCACCACCACCCCGGGCCTGGACGGCATGAAGCGCACGCCGGTCTGGCGTTACCGTGGGCTGCGCCTGGTGCTGGTGGGGTTCACCGACCGGGGCGATCCGTTCCGCGTCGCCTGGTTTCCCGGGGTCAAGGTGGAAAAGCCCGGTCAGGGCTTCGGGCCCTCGGGAGATTAGGCCGCCGCACTGTGCTTTCGCACAGTGACGCTGCGCCCCGCCGATCGCACTGTCTGGCCCAGTTCCACGACCCGGCGAGGGGATGTCCCATGTCTTTCGATCTCACGACCCTGAATGGGGTCACCTTCGGCTCCGGCGAGGCGTCGCTTCAATTTGGTGGGGCCGACGCGACCCCTGGCAGCAACATCGGTAGCGCCAATACGGGGCCAGAGTTCGCGACCACTACGACCGCCGGCGGCGGCGCCAGCCTAGTCTATATCAACTCCATCGCGAACAATAACGCCGGCGGATACAGCATATCCGGCGCCACCAACGGTTATCACGCCGGCTACATGGCCCACGGCCAGTACTATATGGCCACCTTCGGAACGATGCAGGTCTCAGGCCTTGAGAACGGCCTTTCCCCGAGCGCCACGTGGTACGTGCACGGCTTCGCCACGGCGAATGGAACGGAAGAGCTGCTGCTCTCCAACAACGCTGCGCTCACCTTCCGGGGCATTACGACATCCAACGGCTATGCGATCCAGGCGGGCCACTACCAGGCTGGGGCTGGCAACTATAACTTCGAGAAGGAAAATGTCCTGGTGCTCAGCAGCACCAGCCTCGCGTCCGGGAAGAGTTCGATCGCCTACGGCAATCCCTATACGGACTCGCTTGGCGTGACCCACTATGTGGGCAGGCAGAAGTACAGCACCACTGGGAGTGGGGTGCAGTATTACAATTTTGCGGGGGGCGGGGGGTACAATTCCGCCGACGGTGGCGGAGTCACGGCGGGGGGGCAAGCGATCACCCAGCCCAATCCGCCGGCTTCGACCTCCGGCACCATCTTCCCCCTGACCTTCGGCAACAACAGCACGGGCTTTGTGGCGCCGTGCTTCGCCGAGGGCGTGACCCTGCTGACGGCGCGGGGCGAGGTGGCGGTTGAGCAGTTGGTCGAAGGCGACGAGGTCATGACCGCCTCGGGCGAGCTGCGCCCGGCGATCTGGATCGGCTCGCGCCGAGTGCGCCCGCAATCCCACCCCCGTCCGCAGGAGCTC